>Ga0190265_10000389_pt1 | contig 33100 bp, 31 predicted proteins | sample Popmic124T_FD_133135 | JGI IMG/M metagenome (GOLD analysis project Ga0190265, IMG submission 133135) | Populus adjacent soil microbial communities from riparian zone of Indian Creek, Utah, USA - 124 T | ecosystem: Environmental > Terrestrial > Soil > Riparian zone | place: USA: Utah | collected...
GCGGGCCATCGGCCCGGCCTGGTCTAGGCTGGAGGCGAAGGCGACGATGCCGTAGCGCGAGCAGCGGCCGTAGGTCGGCTTGATGCCGGTGATGCCGGTGAAGGCGGCGGGCTGGCGGATCGAACCGCCGGTGTCGGTGCCGGTGACGCCCGGCGCCAGCCGCGCGGCGACGGCGGCGGCCGAGCCGCCGGAGCTGCCGCCGGGGGTCAGCGCGACATTGCCGCCGTCGTTGCGCCGCCAGGGCGAGAGGACGGGGCCGTAGCCGCTGGTCTCGTTCGACGAGCCCATCGCGAACTCGTCCATGTTGAGCTTGCCGAGCATGCCGGCCCCGGCGGCGAGCAGCTTGCCGGAAACGGTGCTTTCGTAGACCGGCTTATAGCCCTCGAGGATCTTCGAGCCGGCCGTGGTCTGCACGCCCCTGGTGCAGAACAAATCCTTGATGCCGAGCGGGACGCCGGACAGCGGCCGCAGCGCGCCCGCGGCGCGGGCCGCGTCGGCGGCGGCGGCGGCGGCCAGCGCATGCTCCGGTGTCTCGACGACGAAGGCGTTGAGCGGCCGGCCCTTCTCGACATTGGCGATATATGCCGCGGCGACCTCGCGGGCGGAGAAGTCGCCCGCGGCGACGCCGTCGCGGATCGCCGCGACGCCGAGGTCGGTGAGCGCGCTCATCGGACCGTCACCCCGGCGCAGGCCGGGGTCTCAGGACGAGAAGTCACGGCGTGGCTCCACGAGGTCCCGGCCTGCGCCGGGACGACGGTGAGGCGGGCGCTCACTCGATCACCTTCGGCACCGCGAAAAAGCCGTGCTCGGCGAGCGGCGCGTTGGCGAGGATCTCGTCGCGGCGGTCGCCGTCGGTGACGACGTCGTCGCGCAGGCGCAGCGTGTTGGGGATGACGGCGGTCATCGGCTCGACGCCGGCGACATCGACCTCGCCGAGCTGCTCGATCCAGCCGAGGATGTTGGAAAGCTCGGGGGCGAAGGCCGCCACTTCCGCGTCGCTGACGGCGATGCGGGCGAGCCTGGCGATATGGCGGACGGTGGCGGCGTCTACGGACATGGTGCGGGCGGCTAGCATTCCTGCTGCAGTGCGGCAAGGCGGCTGGCGCGGGGAGTCGTCAGGGGCAAAGCGCCGCCGCCATCACCGAGCGCACCTCGCTCGGCCGAATGGCGCCGATACCGTTCCTGGCCAGCTCGCCGGCCACCGCGTCCGGGTCGTTCTGGTCGGGATCGTAGACGACGAAGAAATGGAACGCGATCTCGCCCGTGCCCTGTGCCTCCAGCACCGACTTCAGCCCGTTGGTCTTGCGCGCGATCTCTGAGAAGTCGCCGCGTTCCTGGTCCAGCCGCCCGCTCTTGCATTCGACGCAAACCACGGTGTCGCGCATGCGGCCGATGACGTCGAACTCGCTCGCCGCGCGGACCTGGTCCTGCGGCGTTCGATAGGACAGATTCGTGTAGAGCTCGAACGGCAGCATGTTCCTCGAAAGCTGGTCGAAAATGATATGGTAGACATAGCAGCTCAGCCATTCCCCGTCGGTCAGCCGGGCCAGATCGATGTTCAGCCCCTCATAGATCACGAGGACCTTTTCGGAGTCGCTGTCTCGCCGCATCCACTCCCGCTTGAACGGAACCCATTTGCCGCGAGCCTGGACCAACATCCGTTTGATGCGAAGCACGCCCCGCGTTTCGAACAGGCTGAGCAGGCGGGCGAGCGCGCGGCGGAGGGGTATGAGCGCGGTCATCTCGGAGCCTTCCGCACCTTTTCGGCGCGATCGGCGGAATGCGGACAGGAGCGGAGAGAGTTCGGCGTAATTGTTTCCGATTTCGCGCGAGAGGCCCATTTCGACATCGGAGAATTTATAGGCTTTGATGAAATCGATACCCTTCCGATAAAGGCTGCCGAGAAGCGGAGAGGCTGTGCGGATCGCCGCAAGCTCCGGATCGCGAATCCAGCCCGGCGCGACATCCTCCCACAATTTCGCCGCAGCCAGGACCTGCGGATCGATGGCGGTTCCGAAATCCAGGGCGTAGAGATTCTCGATCTCGGCCAGGCGGTCCGCCCGGGCCCCGATCTCCGCCGCCAGCTCTTTCAATTCCGCCCTCACCGCGCCGCCGACTTCCTGGCGGGAGGCCAGCGCGTGAATGGCGGCAAATGCTTCCCGCAGTTTATCGCTGCCCGGTACCATATTCTGTCGTCCCCGGTTACTTTAGACCGCGCTAAGAGGCACACAAAGGATAGAGGTTACTCTTCGATTCAACGGGAAGTCCAGACAGCTTCATTATGACGAGGTCGTTTTTTCGTGCTGAAGATTACGATATCCGGCCGGATGGGCAATCCGCTTGCATGACGGCCCCGCATCGGCTTGAGGGCGGGCATGGCGAGGCGAAGATCCCATCCGGCGGTGCGCTTCCTGTGGGTCGTCGCGGGGCTGACCGTGCTGGTGGTGATCGGCGCCGGCCTCTACCGCTATTTCGAAAAGGAGCTGATGCGCTGGGCGCTGGTGCCGAGCGTGGAGTTCCGCGCGGTGCCGATGCCGGCGGGCGCGGATTACGCGCAGGCAGGGATGTGGATCGCCCGGCCGGACATCGCCGGCAATCCCGCTTTATGGGCGCCCGCCGGGTTCGCAGCGGCGCGGGCGCCGCGCGCGTCGGTCTTCTTCGTCCATCCGACCAGCTTCCTCGAATCCTCGGCCTGGAACGCGCCGGTCGACGACGAGGAATCGCGCAACCGGGCGGCTTTGTTCGTGCGCAGCCAGGCGAGCGCGTTCAACTCGGTGGGCGCGATCTGGGCGCCGCGATACAGGCAGGCGACGTTCGGCGCCTTTCTGACCAATGAGGACAATGCGCGGCGCGCGCTCGATTTCGCTTATCGCGACGTGCTCGCCGCCTATGAGGCTTTCCTGCGCCAGGCGCCGGCGGACCGGCCGATCATCCTCGCCGCGCACAGCCAGGGCAGCCTGCACCTGATGCGCCTGCTTCAGGAACGGATCAGCGGCGCGCCCGAGGCGCAGCGGATCGCCGCCGCCTATCTCGTCGGCTGGCCGGTGTCGGAGACGGCGGACCTGCCTGCTCTGCCGCTGCCCGCCTGCGCGCGGCCCGACGAGGCGGCCTGCCTGGTCTCCTGGCAGAGCTTCTCCGAGCCCGCCGACCCGAGCCAGGTGACCGATGTCTACGACGCCTCGGCCGGGCCCGGCGGCGTCCCGCGCGCCGGCTCGGCGATGCTGTGCACCAACCCGCTCACGGGAACGCGCGGCGGCGAGGCGCCGGCGCAAGCCAATCTCGGCACTTTGGTGCCGAACGAAGACTTCACCGAGGCCGAGTTCCGGCGCGGCGCGGTGCCGGCGCGGTGCGACGTGCGCGGCTTCCTGCTGGTCGGCGGCAACGAGGCGCTGCCGGAAATGGGGCCCTATGCGCTGCCCGGCAATAATTACCACGTCTACGATTATGCGCTGTTCTGGGCGAATGTCCGCGCCGACGCCGAGCGGCGGCTGGCGGCATTCGAAGGGCGATGATCGCCGCGAACACCGCCGGTTTCCGCGCGGCGCTGCCGGGCGGCGGGCGGCTGCTCGGGCTCGACGTGGGGACGAAGACGATCGGCACCGCATTGTGCGACTCCGGCTGGACGATCGCCTCGCCGGCCGCTTTGGTGCGGCGGACCAAGTTCGCGAAGGACCTGGAGGCGCTGGCCCGGATCGTCGCGGCGCAGGGTGTCGCCGGCATCGTCATCGGCCTGCCCCTGAACCTCGACGGCTCCGAAAGCCCGCGCACCCAGTCGGTCCGCGCCTTCGCGCGCAACCTCATCGCCCTCGGCCTGCCGATCCTGCTCTGGGACGAGCGCTGGTCGACCCAGGCCGTGACCCGCACCCTGATCGACGCCGACGCCAGCCGCGCCCGCCGCGCCGAGCTGGTCGACAAGATGGCCGCCGCCTACATCCTGCAGGGCGCGATCGACGCATTGACGATGTCGTAACCGGCCGGTGGCTAAGCCGTTGCCATGACCGCTCCGATGGTCCTCGCCGGGCTTCTCGCCCTCAACCTCTTCACGATACTGCGCTTCTGGCAGGACAAGCGGCACGCGATCGCCGGCGAGCGGCGGATCGCCGAGGCCGACCTGCTCGGCCTCGCGATGTTCGGCGGCTCAGCGGGCGCGCTGCTGGCGCGCCGCCTGTTCCGGCACAAGACCCGGAAGCAGCCCTTTTCGGCTTTGCTCTTTCTGATCGCGGCGCTTCAGCTGGCCGCAATGACCGCCCTGGCGATCCTCTGAAGGCCCGCCGAAGAGCCCCTGACTCAGTGCGAGCGTCCGGTTGACGGCACGGTCGAATGGCACGGTCCATACTCCTGTTACGCGACTCAATCGGATGGCGGGGCGCGGCGCGAGCGGCAAGCGCGCGTCGTCGAAAACGACCGATCGTTCGACCAACCCGACATGCTTGAGCCCGGCCGCGGGCGCGGCTAGAGCGCGGCCTCGATGACCGCGCTTTTCCCTCACCGCCATCTGCTCGGAATCGAGGGGCTTTCCGCTTCCGACATCCTCGCCATCCTCGACGCCGCCGAGCCATGGATCGCGTTCAACCGGGGCGCGCGCAAGGCCGACGGCCGGCTCGCCGGCCTGACCCAGATCAACGCCTTCTTCGAGAATTCGACGCGGACTTTGTTTTCGTTCGAGATCGCCGGCAAGCGGCTCGGCGCGCAGGTCTCCAGCTTCCATCCGGCGGCGTCGAGCGTCAGGAAGGGCGAGAGCCTGATCGACACCGCGCTGACCCTGAACGCGATGCGGCCCGACGTGCTGGTGATCCGGCACGAGGCCGACGGGGCGGCGGCCGAGGTCGCCGGCCTGATGGACTGCCCGGTGATCAATGCCGGCGACGGCACCGGCGAGCATCCGACTCAGGCGCTGCTCGACGCGCTGACGATGCGGCGGCGGCTGGGCCGGATCGAGGGGCTGAAGGTCGCGATCTGCGGCGACGTGCTGCACAGCCGGGTGGCGGGATCGAACATAAGGGCGCTGCCTTTGCTCGGCGCCGAGGTGCGGCTGGTCGGGCCGGAGACCCTGCTCCCCGCCGGCACCGGCCTGCCGCGCTTCACCGAGCTCGACGAGGGCATATCGGGCGCCGACGTGGTGATGATGCTGCGCATCCAGCGCGAACGGATGCAAGGGGCGTATCCCGACGCTCTAACCGACTACCCCACACGCTACGGCCTCACCCGCGCGCGGCTGGATCGATATGCGCCAAACGCGATCGTCATGCATCCCGGGCCGATGAACCGCGGCGTGGAGATAGACGGCGAGCTCGCCGACGATCCGGAGCGGTCGGCGATCCTGGAGCAGGTCGAGCTCGGCGTCGCGGTCCGCATGGCCTGCCTCGACCTGCTGACGCGGGAACGGCGCGGCTAGGGAATTGAAAGGGCGGCCGGCCTTGGCCTGCCAGCCGCCCTCCAGAGGGAACCCGAGGGTCCGGAATCCTTTTCGATCAGACGTTGCGCCGGCGCGGATCGGCGTAGCGCGCCGCCCAGCGGATCGAGGCGTCGCCGGCCTGGGCGCGAACGAAGCAGGCGCCGCCCTGGCCGCGGATCGAGCCGCAGAGGCGTTGCGCGTCGGCGCGGGAGGCGAAGCCGGAGACCGACACGCGGTGCAAGGTGCGGCCGTTCTGATCGTAGGTCGTGGTCAGCGGCCGATAGGAGGCCAGGCCGTGCCTGCGCGCCACGGCGAGCCAGGCGCGCTCGGCATTGCCTTCGTTGCTGAACGCGCCGAGCTGGACGACCACCGGCGCGGAGCCGCGGGTGACCGGCTGTTCGCGCTGGAAGACCGGCGCGGGGACGCGCGGCGACGTGGCCGACGCGCGGATCAGCGGCGCCTGCGGCGTCACCAAAGTGCGGGCGGCGACGGCATAGCGCCCCTGCTCTTCGCGGGCCGGAGCGGCGGGCGCTTCGGGGGCGTCCTCGATCGCCTCGGCGATCTCGGCGAGCGGCGCTTCGGGCGCGGGCTGGTAGGATTGCGCGGTCGGCACCCAGACAGCGGGCGCCTCGGCGGGCGACACTTCGGCGACCTGGATCGGCGCGTCCCCAGCCGGGGCCTGGGGTTCGAACGAGGCCGGCGACGCGGCCGGCGCCGGCGCCTCAGCATAAGCTGCGGCAGGCGGCGCGGCGGGAGCGAGCGCCAGCGCGACCGGCTGCCCCGAATCCTCGGACGGCGACACGCCGAGCAAGGCGGCGACGTGGGTCGGCGCGGCGCCGGGGCGCGAGAAGGCCGCCCATTGCTGCATGCGCGGCGCGACCTCGGCCGGCGAAAGATCCTGTGCGGCAATGGCGCGGGCGCGACGCCAATCCCCGCTCATCGCGTAAGCGAGCGCGAGATTCTGGCGCGTGCGCGGCGTCGCGCTCGGCGAGCGCGCGGCATGATCGAGCAGCTCGATCGCCCGCTCGACCCGGCCGGCGAGTGCCAGCGCGAGGCCGACATCGGCGGCCGGCGCGCGGCCGGCGAGATCCTCGAGCGGCTGGACCGCCGCCTGCGGCCGGCCCAGGGCGATCTGGGTCAGCGCGAAGCTGAGCCCGCCGCGGACGTTCGACGGATCGAGCGCGAGCACGTCGGCATAAGTGGCGCGCGCGGATTCGAAACGGCCGCTCTTCAAATAGATGTCGGCGAGCAGCAGGCGGTAGCCGACGTCGCGCGATGACAGAGCGACGGCCTGCTCCATCTGGGTCAGCGCCGCAGCGAGCTGGCCCTGCTGGAGCGCGCGGGCGGCCTCCTCGTGCAGCTGCGCCGCCTGCCGATCGGTCGGCGAGTTGGCCTGGACGGAGTTGCCCAGCCGCCGCATCGCGGTCGATTGGGTGCTGAAGCCGACCATCGTCATGCTGACGATCAGCGTCGAGGCGGCGAACTTGAAGGCGGTCCGGTTCATCTCATTGGCCCTTTGCGTCTCAGCTCCGCTTGCTGCTCGAGGCGCGGGCCCGCTCGGCCAGCGCGTCAACTTCGGGAATGGCGGCGAGCACCTGATCGAGCGCACCGGTCACGATCTGCTGCGCCGAGCGGCCGGTGACGGCCGTGGCGAGGCGAAGGCGCAAGTGCCGTTCGGCATCGAGCCGCAACGTGAACGCCGCCTTGCGGCCCGGCGCGACGGCCGGCTCGGCCCGCTTGGGCAGCCGCACGACCTCGGCCGGCGCCTTGCGGACGACCGGGGCGGGCGCGGGCTCCGGCTCCTCCTGATCCGCGGTCTCGGCCTCGAAGCTCTCGGCGATCGCGCGCTGCTGCGCGACGACCTCCGGCTCGGCTTCGTCGTGACGGAGCGGCTTGGGCGCGGGCGTCAGCGCCGCGATCGAGCTCGGGACGTGCTCGGGCAGATCCAATTCGTCGGCCGGATTGGGCAAGCCGTGGCCCATGTCGTTCCAGCCGAGATCCTCGAAGCCGCCATGGCCGAAGCCCTGCGGGCGCATGGCCGGCTTGGCGGCGCCCTTGCGCGCCAGCAGGCCGGAGGAGAGCGAGGCGAAAGGCCGTGCTTCGTTCATCACCGCCTCCTTCCTCACTGGCCCATCACCCGCCGGCCGAAGCCGGGGGCGGGACGCTGCGCGAGCGACTGGTGCGGGACCTGGCCGGGCGCCGAGAAGATCGTGCGGCGGAAATTCTTTTCGAGCCGGTCGGCGATATAATCCCAGAGCTCGGCGACCTCGCGAGCCGACTTGGAATTGGGATCGACCTCCATCACGGTGCGGCCGTCGATCATCGAGGCGGCGAAATCGGTGCGATGGTGGAGCGTGATCGGCGCGACCGTGCCGTGCTGCGACAGCGCCACCGCCGCCTCGTAGGTGATCTTGGCCTTCGGCGTGGCGCCGTTGACGACGAAGATGAGCGGCTTGCCGGCGCGCTCGCACAGATCGACCGTGGCGCCGACGGCGCGAAGGTCGTGCGGGCTCGGGCGAGTCGGGATGACGACCAGCTCGGCCACCTGGATGACGCTCTGGATCGCCATGGTGATGGCGGGCGGCGTATCGACCACGGCGAGCCGGAAGCCCTGCTGGCGCAGCACTTCGAGATCGGCGCCGAGCCGCGCCACCGTGGTCTGCGCGAAAGCCGGCATCTCGTCCTCGCGCTCGTTCCACCAGTCGGCGAGCGAGCCCTGCGGATCGATGTCGATCAGGCAGACGGGGCCGTAGCCGACGCGCTGCGCCTGGACGGCGAGATGGCCGGACAGGGTGGTCTTCCCCGATCCGCCCTTCTGTGAGGACAATGCCAGTACCCGCATGAATTTTCCCTCGGCGTTCGAACTCCAGCCATGGGTTTGCAGCCGAGACCGCTAAAATCTGGTTAACTTCAAGTGACGAAAGCCGGCCTGCCGCAGAGGGCGCCCGACATGGCAAGGGCGCTGATTTCTATGCTAAGGCAGCGTTAAACAAATGAAGCTAGCACAGGCTCGAATTCGATCCGGTGGAGGGTTTGGGATGACGATCAGGATGCGCGCGTGGCTTCTTGCTGCCACGGCTTCGCTGGCCGGCGGGGCCATGGCCCAGAACGTTTCGCCCGGCAACGTGCGCACCGGCGTCGAGGCCTGGCAGGCCGGCAATCACGACGAGGCGATCCGCCTCTGGCGCCCGCTCGCCGACCGCGGCGACGCCGACGCCCAATATAATATCGCCCAGGCCTATTTCCTCGGCCGCGGCGTGCCGCGCAACAAGAACCTCGCCGAGCAATGGTATGAGCGCGCCGCGCGCCAGGGCCATGAGGAAGCGCAAGGCGCGCTCGGCCTGATCCTGTTCCAGAACGGCCGCCGCCGCGAGGCGATGCCCTGGATCGAGAGCGCCGCCGAGCGCGGCGACCCGCGCGCGCAATATGTGCTGGGGACGGCCCTGTTCAACGGCGATCTCGTCGGCCAGGATTCGGTCCGCGCTTATGCGCTGATGACCGCAGCGGCGGCGAGCGGGCTGCCGCCCGCCGTCTCCCAGCTCGCCGAGATGGAGCGCCATATCAGCGCCGAGGAGCGCGCGCGCGGCACCGAGATGGCGCAGGCGATGCGCCGGGCGCCGGCGCCGGTCGAGGTCGCCGCCGCGAGCCCGCCGCCCCCCCCTGCCCCGCGGCCCCCGCGCGGCCCGCGTCCGACGCCGGTGCCGCCGTCGCGAATCGAGACGCCCGTCGTCACCGCCGTCCCGGCGCCGCCGCCGCCGGCGCGCGTCCGCCCCGATCATCGCCCCGCGCAGGCGGCGCCGCGCCCGCCAGCGCCCGCCGCCGGCGGGCGCTGGCGGATCCAGCTCGGCGCCTTCTCCAGCGAAGCCAATGCGCGGCGCGCATGGAGCGCGGTCGCCGGCCGCCTGCCGGGCCTGACGCCTCATTATGTCCGCGCCGGCGCCGTCTTCCGGCTGCAGGCCGGCCCGCTCGCCAATCGCGCCGCCGCCGACCGCGCCTGCGCGGCCGCGCGCCAGGCCTGTTTCCCCGTAGCACCCTAGCCCCCGGACGCGTCGAACGCGCACGCCGGCGAAGGGCGGAGAAACGCGGGATTTGCCCTGCGGGCCGATTTGCGCTAACGGCGCCGCTTCCAGCGCCACAGCCTTGGAAAGATGTGCGGGAGGACGCCCCCCGGGGCAGCCGCTTGGACCGCTAAACTTGAAACAGGGAGGATCGCCTGCCGATCCGACCCGTCTACAGAGTGAGTGAAACATGGCTAAGAAGATAACGGGCTATATCAAGCTCCAGGTGCCCGCGGGCGCCGCCAACCCGTCGCCGCCGATCGGCCCCGCTTTGGGCCAGCGCGGAGTCAACATCATGGACTTCTGCAAATCGTTCAACGCGGCGACCGGCGAGATGGAGAAGGGCATGCCCATCCCCACCGTCATCACCGTCTATGCCGACCGGTCGTTCAGCTTCGAGACCAAGACCCCGCCCGCCTCCTACTTCCTGAAGAAGGCGGCGCGGATCACGTCGGGCTCCAAGGAGCCGGGCAAGATCACCGGCGGCCGCGTCACCCGCGCCCAGCTGCGCGAGATCGCGGAAGCGAAGATGAAGGATCTCAACGCCAACGACATCGAGGCCGCGGCCAGGATCATCGAAGGCTCGGCCCGCGCGATGGGCCTCGAAGTGACGGGGAACTGACCATGGCGAAGCTCACCAAGAAGCAGAAGAAGATGGCCGAGCTCGACCCGACCAGGCATTACGGCATCGATGAGGCGATCGCGGCCGCCAAGGCCCATGCCACCGCCAAGTTCGACGAGACGATCGAGATCGCGCTCAACCTCGGCGTCGACCCGAGGCACGCCGACCAGATGGTGCGCGGCGTCGTCACCCTCCCCGCCGGCACCGGCAAGGAGGTGCGGGTCGCCGTCTTCGCCAAGGGCGACAAGGCCGACGAAGCGCGGGCGGCCGGCGCCGACGTGGTCGGCGCGGAAGACCTGATGGAGACCATCCAGGGCGGCACGATCGATTTCGACCGGGTCATCGCCACCCCCGACATGATGGGCGTGGTCGGGCGCCTCGGCAAGGTACTCGGCCCCAAGGGGCTGATGCCGAACCCCAAGCTCGGCACGGTCACCATGAACGTCGCCGAGGCGGTCAAGGCGGCCAAGGGCGGCCAGGTCGAGTTCCGCGTCGAGAAGGCCGGGATCATCCATTCGGGCATCGGCAAGGCGAGCTTCACCGAGGCGGATTTGCGCCGGAACTTCGACGCGTTCGTCGAAGCGATCGTCAAGGCCAAGCCGTCGGGCGCCAAGGGCAAGTACGTCAAGAAGGCGGCGATCAGCTCGAGCATGGGGCCGGGACTGAAGCTCGACGTCGCCGAGGTGGCGTCGGTCTGACGCGGGTTCGTCCGCATCGAAGAGAAGGGCCGGAGCGGCGACGCTCCGGCCCTTTTCGGTTCAGAAGGTCTCGCCGACCATCTCCTCGCTCTTCGCCCAGAGCGCTTTGGCGCGCTCCGGATCGATCGCGTAGGCGCGGACTCCGCCGCTGATCGTGCCGCCGACTTCGCTGGGCGCGGCGACATGGCAATCCTCGCAATAACGGCCGCCCACCTCCTCGGCGGGGGCGATCGCGGCGGCCCAGACCGAGGTGGCCGCGCCCTGCGGGATGGTCTTGAATTCGAACGCCGGCGCGCCCGCTTCATGCTCGGCGGTCAGATCGTCGACCAGCGCCTGCATCGCCTCCGGCGACAAATGGCGGCCGAGCTCGGTGGCGATGCCGCCCGGATGGACGGCGGCGGCGCGCACGCCCCGCCCCTTGTGCCGGCGGTCGAACTCGACGACGAACAGGACGTTGGCGGTCTTGGAACGGCCATAAGCGAGGAAGGGCTCGTAGGGCGTCGTCTCGAAATTCGGATCCTCGAGATCGACGTCGGCGAAGCGGTGACCTGCCGAGGCGAGGTTCACCAGCCGGCCGCCGTCCCGGATCAGGGACGCGATCCGATTGATGAAGACGAAATGGCCGAGATGGTTGGTGCCGAACTGGGTCTCGAAGCCGTCCGCGGTCTTGCCGAACGGCGTCGCCATGACGCCGGCATTGGCGATAACGACGTCGAACTGGTCGCCGGCGGCATTCAGGGCGTCGGCGGCCGCACGAACGCTGGCCAGCGAGGCCAGGTCGAGCTCGATCAGCTCAAGGCCGGGGATGCCGGCGGTCGCGGCCCGGGCCTTGTCGAGATCGCGGGCGGTGCCAACGACGCTGGCGCCGTGGGCGGCGAGCGCGCGGGCGGTTTCCACGCCGAGCCCGGCGGAGACGCCGGTGACGAGGATGCGCCTGCCGGTGAGGTCGATGCCGGCGAGGACCTCGTCGGTGGTGGAGGTGGCGCCGAAGCGGGTCATAGTGGTGGTGGTCATTGGTCTTCCTTTCAGTGGTTGATGAGCGAGTAATCACTCATTTTTGGGACAAAAAATATCAGCGGGCGATCGCCTTCCAGAAGGTCTCAAAGCCGAGCGCGCGGTGATGGTCGTGGCGCGCGGGTTCCCGCGCGATGAATTCGAGAGTGGTTTCGGCCAGCGCGCCGAATACGGCGCCGACATAGTCCACCGACTGGCCGTCCGCGACATGGCCGGCGAGCGTCTCCTCGAGCACCGCCCTGAAGCCGGCGAAGAGCTTCTCGCCCAGGCGGCGGCAATCCTCGCCGACCCGGTCCGAGACCTTGAGCTGCCTGAGCGCCTTACGCCGCGCGGGATTGGCGGCGCCCCAGTCGATGAAGCGGTTCCAGATGTGGCGAGCGCGCTCGCGCGCGCCGCCGCCGGCCGGGAAGTCGCCGAGCAGGGCCGCGGCGAGCTCGCCCTCGATATCGAGGAAGAGCTGGCCGAGCAAAGCGTCCTTGTCCGGGAAATAGGTGAAGAGCGTGCCTTCGGCGACACCGGCGGCCCTGGCGATCCTGGCGGTCGGCGCGCTCGTCCCCAACGCCGCCACCAGCTCGGCGGCGGCGGCGAGGATCGCGTCTTTCTTGTCTTCGCTGAGCGGGCGGGCCATGGCATGAACCATCAATGAGTGAGTGTTCGCTCATTTATAGGAAGGTGCGCGAACCGTGTCAAGCGGGCTTTGCGGCCGGCTTTTCGGATGGCGCCCGGGCGTCTGACCGCCCCAAAGGTAAACCCCGCCGGTTTGACCCGGCGGGGTTCCCTGAAGGCTCGTAGCCGAAGCTCGTAGCCTTCAATATCCGCTCGATCCGAAGACCGATTGGACAATGAAACAACGTGCCTCCCGCGGCTCCGTTCCGACGTTCCGCGACAAAGCTGGGGATGGATCTGGGGATAATCCGGATTTATTTTTCCGGCCGCAGGCAAGCCCCCGCCCGCCCGGGGCATGGCGACGGCCGACGAGCCCCGCCAGCCTTGCCATCGCCGCCCCGTCTGTGGTGAAACCGGCCGTGAGAGGAAGAGGGACGATGCGCGGAACCGTCGCATTTCTGATGTTGGCGCTCATTGCCGCCACCGGCTGCTCCCGCACGGCGTCTTCGCGCCCCGGCATCGAGCATCTCGGCCCCGCGTCGCTGCGCGGCCAGCCCCTCCCCTTCTCGCAGGCGGTGCGGGTCGGCGACGTGCTCTACCTCTCGGGGCAGATCGGGGTTCGCGAGGACGGCACGCTGCCGCAAGGCATGGCGGCGCAGGCACGGCAGGCGATGGACAATATCGCGGCCGTGCTGCGGCTGGCGGGCCTGGGCTGGGGCGAGGTCTTCAAATGCACGGTGATGCTCGACGACATGGCCGACTGGGCGGCGTTCAACGCGATCTATGTCGGCTATTTCCAGTCTGGCCGGCTGCCGGCGCGCAGCGCGCTCGGCGCCGACGGGCTGGCGCTCGGCGCTTTGGTCGAGGTCGAGTGCATGGCCTACGCTCCGGGACGCTAGACCGGCTGGTCGGCCAGCTCCCGCCGCTCCCGTTCGAGGTGACGGCGCAGGCGCTCACGGATGCGCTCGAAACGAGGGTGACCGCGCAACGAACGGAATGCCGGCTCATCCCCGATGTCGCGAAGCGAAGCATCGTCCCACGCCGTCGCGTAGGCCCAGCCATTGGCCATCGCCCGCTCGAGCGCCGACAGCGCCGCCTCGTCCTTCCCGCGCATCGCCCAGAGCTGCGCGGTTCCGGCCAGGAACCAGGGCGGCGCCGTGCCGCCGGAGCGGCGCAGGGCTTCGCTCGCCAGCCGGTCGACATGAGCGAGAATCCGGTCGGCCTCGGCGCCGCGGCCCACCGCGCGCAAGGCGGCGGCGACCAGCGGCACGTCTTCGAAGATGCGCGCCGGGGCCGCCGGCGGCGAATGGCGCGAGAGGCCGAGTATCCCGTCTTCGCTGTCGTAAAGGCGGACGACATCGCGGGCGCGCCCGGCGTTGATCAGGAGCTTGGCGGCGATCTCGACGTAATTGAGATCGTGGAGGCGGTAGGGGATGTTCCGATTGCGACTTGTCAGCTCGGCGAGGGTGGGAAGCGCCCCTTGCCGGATGACGATGAAATCGGACCCGGGACAAGGCAGGCCGCCGGCCGCGGCCGAATCGAAGATACCGCTCGCCCGCCGATGAAGGCCCAGGTTGCGGAATGTCAGGCCGCGGCGGCATTGCGCCACCGTTCGCCTGCCCGCATCATCGGTCGCCGCGGCAGCCGCCGCGATTTCGCTGGCCTGCCCGGAAAAATCGCCCCGGACGGCGGCAAGATCGGCGCGGATCATATGGGCCTGATAGCGGTTCCCATCCCGCTCTATCCGCCGGACGTAGCCGAGCGCTTCGCCGGCATGACCCATTTCCCACGCCATCTCGACGGCCGCCTTCTGCGCGGTGGGCCATAAAGGATCGATCGCCAACGCCCGCCGATAGTCTCGCAGGGCGGCGCGGAAATCGGCGCGGTAATATCGCACATGGCCGAGCCAGAGCCGATATTCGGCGCTGGCCGGGTCGAGCGCCGCGGCGCGGCCGACATGCCCGGCCGCGGCAGGATGATCGAGGCCGGCGACGAGGCCGAGGACGGCATGGGCCTCGGCGAGATCGGGCGCGAGCACCAGCGCCCGCCGCGCGGCGGCTCGAGCACGCCTCGCGGCGGCTTCGCGGCCGGGGCCGTCCGCCCACCCGAACCCGAGCTCGATCTGGGCGAGGCTCGACCAGGCCGGGGCGAATTGCGGATCGAGAGCCACGGCGCGGACGAGCTTGACCCGGGCCGCGCCAATCGCCTGCGGGTTGCGCTCGCGGAGCAGTCCGCGGGCGGAGAGGTACAGGCTGTAGACCTCGCCGCTGGTGACTCGCGCCCTCGCGTAGGACGCGGGGGCGGCGGCAAGCCGGCGCCTGAGGGCGGTCGCGGTCGCGGCGCCGATCCGCTGCTGGATGGCGAAAATGTCGTCGAGCGTCCCGTCGAAGCTGTCCGACCAGAGCTGCATCCCGTCCCGCGTCTGGACCAAAGCCGCATTGACCCGGACCCGGCCGCCCGCGGAGCGCACGCTTCCCTCCAGCACGTAAGAGACGCCCAGCCGGCGTCCGACCCCGCGCAGGTCGACGGCATTGCGCAGCTCGCCGGACGACGTCCGGCCGGCGACCCGGAATTGCGGGTCGCGGGCGAGCTGGCCGCGGATCTCCTCGGCCACGCCTTCGGCGAAATAGGGATCGCCGCTGGAGAGATTGCGGAACGGCAGCACCGCGATCGAAGCCGGAGCGGCCTCGGTGCCGCCGCGCCCGAAACGGACGAAGGCGAACGCCGCGACGAGGAGCAAGCCGATCACGAGCGCCGTCAGGACCGGCCGCAAGAAACCGGGCGGCACAGATGCGAAGGCGGGATGCGCGTCCGGCGCACCCGCATCCGACGCCTCCGGACGATCGGAGAGCGTTTCGACCAGATAATAGCCGACGCGCGGCACCGTCCCGATCGCGAAGGGCGCGGGAGAGACCTCCCGGGCCAGATGACGCAGCGCGACGATGCAGCGGTTGATCGCATCGTCGCCCACGATCCGCCCATTCCAGCAGGTCTCGATCAGCCGGTCGCGGGAGACCACCTCGGGCCGGGCCGAAGCCAAAGCGACGAGCACCTGCATGACCCGCGGCTCGAGCTCGCGGCAGGCGCCGTCAGGCGCGCAGACCTGCCGTCGGGCGGGCCGAATGCGCAAGTCGCCGAGATCGAAGTCCGCAGTCGCGGCAAGATCGACCCTAGAAGTACCGCCTGGGTCGGCGGCCTCGGCCATCATCGGCGATCCATCACCTAAAGATCATCTTCTCACCATAGCGCATCAGGCTCGAAAGGGTCTTTCCACCTAGATAGCAGTTAGCCTGAGCAACTCAAAGCCAGCTGATCGGCACCAACCCTTTTCCGCCCCGGGCGCCTGTGCGCGTCTTCTCGCCGGTGAGAAAAGGTGGGAGAGGGAGACGCTAAAATGACCTCAAGGAAGGAAGAGGCCGGCTCCGCCCGCGGCAGCTTAGATTTATCGCCCGATCCTATGGTCGGAGCCTTCCGGAGCCAATCCGGGGAAAGCGCAGCGAAAGGGGAGTACGACCGTCCGGTTCCCGTTCAATTTGCAGGGCTGATCGGCGAGGATGATGGGCCGGAACGCGTTCGCGTTTACCTCGATTACGAGATGCGCACCTACGTGGTCGTCAATCAGCGGGACGTCCTCCATCGGGAACGCACGAAGAATCCGGCGGGCGCGGACGTGAGCATATTGTTCGTCCGAAAGGACGCGGTCGTCACCATACGTGAACTGTCCAGCGAGGAAGTCCAGGCGGACGCCTTGTCGGAGGCGCTGATTGCGGCGGAAAGCGGTGCATTCCCCTCGGCCGCGGGTTCGGCATTGGGGCCAGGGACTATAATCATCGCAACGTCCCTAATCTGTACAAAGATATTCTGCACAAACGCCACCTGTTCCTGCACGTCACGCCATTCTCTGGTGTGCTCGATCGTCTGCTCAAGGCACATTGCATGCCCCAATCCATGGACAAAAAACTGGTTCTGCGTGGGTAGTGCATAAGCACGCAGGCGGGGGAGGCGCGGCGCCCTTGCAGGCCGGCCAGGTTCTGCCTTACCTCTTGGAGGCAGGGTTCATATCTCAGCGGGAGGCGGTTTTCACCGGGATCAAGGTAGACACTTCCGTCCGTAAGAACACTTCCTATCAAGTGAAGGTTGGCGACCGCCATCTCCTCGTCAAGCAGCCGAAGCTGAACGGAGATCCCGGTATCGAAAGAGAGGTTGAATTCTACTTCTCGATAAGAGAGAAGTTCGAGCGACTTCGTGCGATCTCTCTGCAGCCTTTGGGCTACGGTTCTTCCGGATCTTGGCTGGTTCTGCCCTTCCTGAACGACGCGCCCGATCTCCGCCAGTTTCATGCGCGGGCGCGATACGCGCCCGTTCGCCTCGGCCGAGAGATAGGACGCACTTTGGCGGTTCTTCACGATACCGGAGGGGGGAAGCGTGCGGCCGGGACCCTGCCTCCGGCGCCGGCGCCTTGGGTTTTTATGCTTAGGGCGCCCGACGTTTCCATTCTGGAGACCGAGAGTGGGGGCTCACTGGCAGTTCTCAAGCGGATTCAGGCGAATGAGCATCTGCGAGCGCTGATCGACCATACTAGTATCCACTGGGTTTCCCATGAATTCTGTCACGGCGATCTGCGTCTCGACAACCTGCTCTACTCCAGGGAGCGAGCGCTGATACTCGTCGATTGGGAACTCTGCGGGCTTGGCTGGGCAGCCTGGGATGTCGCCTGCTTGCTCGCGAACTATGTCGAGGTCTGGGTCAACGGTGCGACCCGACCGGCGAGCCTCGAAGATTCGAAAAAAATTCAGACGAGGAAGAATATTGTCAGCTTTAAGCCTTTGCTGGTGGCGTTCTGGTCCGAGTACCGTCATCATCGGCGCCTGGACGGGGGATCGACGTTGTCACCGCATCTCCTCGCGCAGCTGGTAGCATTACGAATGCTGCAGTCTGCGCTGGAATATAGTCAGGGATCACCTGTTCCCACTCGTGAGTCGATCATGCTGCTGACTGTCGCCACGAGATTCGCGACTCGCCCAGTAGAAAGCTGGGTCCATATTCTGGGAATTCCGATGTCGCCCCTGACCGGCACGATGTCGGAGCGATGAGCGACCGGAACCTCGCGGCCCTGCGGCAGATAGCCGAGGGCGTTCACATTACTTCCAGCGCGATCAGCTGGTTCGGGACCATCATCGGCCGACGCGCCGGCCGCGCGCCGGCGGAAGCCGTTGACGATTCCCATTTGGCCTCCTCGCTGCGGGACTGCCTCTACACCCACTATTATAGCATCGGACGACCGGTGCTGGTCGGCGAGGCTTCAGCGTGGCGCGAAGCTTCAATGGAGGAAAGTCTCTCGCCACCATTGCATATTGCGAACCCGGGCACCGGCCGCCGGGAGCGTGGCTGGCGCTTTGTCGCAGGGGCGATCCGTGTGGGCGCTATCGTCGCCGAAAAAGACGGCCTCTCTGTCACTGTCGCCGAGGCGGACGCTGAGACCGTCTCCGGCGAACCGGTAAGCGAGGGGTGCGAGCTGTCGCTCCGGTTACCGGCCGGAGCCATGAGCATCTCCCCCGGCTTTTACGTTGCATATAGCAATGCCTGCCTCGATTACGCGCGGCCTCTTACGCGCATCTACCTCAACGTGACGCCCGCCGGCGGGCCATGGCTGCTCCACAGCCTCTGTACCGCGTTAAATGAGGCCTGCTTCCCCTTTGACCTGAAGGTGGCCAGCGAGGGAACTAGCTATCATAGGGCCGACGTAGCTGTGCTGTACGTTCCGCGCGTCCTTGCTATGTCGAGCCTGGAGACCGTTCGAAACGTCATCGCTTCGTCGCCGGGGGCACTGCGCCCGATCGTACCGGCGCTCGTTCACAAAGTGTCCGACGGCATAGGCGTTGCCGACTGTCCCTCCAGCGGCGAAAGCTTCGGCCTGGATCGATGCCGCATCATTGCGGCAGCTCTCGTTTCCGCCCGCGGCAGGCACAACGGGGACGAACGACTAGGTGCGGTTGCAGCGGCCTTCGAAGCCGAGGGATTGAGTCTCGCTCGCCCCCACCTTGGGCCGAGACAAGAGGAAATTTATGCCCTCGCATAAGCCGGACGAGAAACTCCTCGAAGCGACGCACGCCGCCTTTCGCCAGGTAAGAGGATCGGCCATCACCTCGGACGGAATGGCTAGCTGGCTGCGGGCAGGGCCGAGTCCCGCCGGCACCATCGATCCTTCGGTTTATTCAGGCACATGCGGAATAGCTTGGGCGCTTGCGGAATACGCGGTCTGGGCAGGCGAGACCTGGGCGGCGGATCTCTCCGTCCAGGCTATCAGGCATTCGCTTCGGCATTGGCAGGACATCCCGTCAGAACAGAGGCTCGGCTTTTACAGCGGCTGGTCCGGCCTGGTTTTTGCAGCCGTGCATGTTTCCCGCCTCCTGAACGAGACGTCGACGCTGCCCGCGCTTCCGCAGCTTCTCGCAGCCCTGCGAAATCAGCCGCCCTCTCACGAGTTCGATCTTGTTTCGGGCGCTGCAGGTGCGGTCCTGTCCGGCAGCCTGCTGGCAGCCGCACTCGGCGAAGAAGCCCTCGACATCGCCTATGGAGCCGCGCGTCGTTTGCGGCAGCAGCCCAAGGCACGAGCTCCGGGAGGCGGATTCGCTTGGCGTCCTCCGCGGCAGCACCGGGACCTGCCCTTGACCGGAGTTGCACATGGCGCTTCCGGAGCAGCTTGGTCGCTTCTCGAACTTTGGGCATTGCGCCGGGAGGAGGAATGGTTGCGCGATCTCGCGGAGCAGGCATTCGCCTATGAGGGCCGCCTCTACGACGAAGCCGAGGAGAACTGGCCGGACCTTCGCTATTACCAGACGTGGCGCGCAACTCGAATTCTGCGTCCCTCGTACCAAGCGGCTTGGTGCCACGGGGCTGGGGGAATCGCCCTCGCCCGCCTTCGCGCCTACGAGATTACGGCCGATCCGGCTTATCTTCGCATGGCTGTCGTCGCAGGGCGAACGCTGCTCAAAGCTGCCGACGAGGCGCTCCGAGACTCCTCGCCGCTTCTAAACCTGTGCCATGGGGGGCCCGGAAACGCGGAGTTGCTCGCCATGCTGATGACGCGGACCGATTTCGACGCGGCCGCGCATCTGGCACGATCCGCAGCATCGAGCGCCGAAGCCTTGCTGTCCCTTCGGCGGGAAAAGGTCCTCCCCGAGCTGGATACAGGGCTAATGCTTGGTACGTCGGGAGTGGGCTTGTCCCTATCGAGAGCGTGCGGTGGGAGCCCGCTTACGCCGCTGTTTCCGCTCGGCGACGCCCGTCGGAATGTGGTCCTGCCAAGCAGAAGCCCAAGCCTGGAGCGGACACCGCAATCAAGCCGAGCTCAGATCGGGGCGAGCGTTCGGGCGACGAACCTACCTTGACGCAGGCATGCCATCTGCTATGGACGCCGTCGCCTCCGACCCCTGCGGTCGAGGCTCCGTCCGAGACAGCTGGCGAGGGCTTCCCTCTTAATCTCCAGCCTAGACGGGGAAGAGATTTGTAACCGCCCATGGCGTGCGATGCCAATGCGGTCTGCCGAGGTCCTCGGCTGTGCGAACCCCTCCCCTTCGGACTTTTTGCGGTGTGCGCTCGCGCATGCCGTTTGGCGCCCGCCGGATGGTCCGAGGGGTGAAATGAAGGAACAAGCATGGATCGCGCTCAGAAAAGAGAGACGGTCGCCGCGCTGAAGCAGACGTTCACCGAGACCAACGTGGTGGTCGTCACCCGCAATCTCGGCCTCACGGTGGCGCAATCCACCGACCTGAGGAACAAGATGCGCGACGCAGGCGCCGCCTATAAGGTCACCAAGAACCGGCTCGCGCTCATCGCGCTCGAGGGCACGCGCTACGCCCCCTTGAGCGATCTTTTGACCGGGCCGACCGCGCTCGCCACCTCGTCCGATCCCGTCGCGGCCGCCAAGGCCGCGGTGGATTTCGCCAAGACCAACGACCGCCTCGAGATCGTCGGCGGGGCGATGGGCGAGACTTTGCTCAACGCGGAAGGCGTCAAGGCGCTCGCCGCTTTGCCGTCGCTCGACGAGCTTCGCGCCAGGATCGTGGGCCTCGTCCAGGCGCCCGCGACCAAGATCGCGCGGACGATCAGCGAGCCCGGCGCGATGCTGGCCCGCGTCATCGGCGCCTATGCCGCCAGGGACGCGGCCTGACTCAATAGCTCCCCGGCGAAAGCCGGGGTCTCGTCGAGCGAAACCGAGACCTTTTGACCTGAGATCCCGGCCTTCGCCGGGATGACGAAATGAAAACGGAGACTTAACATGGCAGACATCAATTCCATCGTCGATCAGCTCAGCGCGCTGACCGTCCTCGAAGCCGCCGACCTCGCCAAGGCCCTCGAAGAGAAATGGGGCGTTTCGGCCGCCGCCGCGGTCGCCGCCGGCCCCGCCGCCGCCGCCCCCGCCGAAGCCGTTGAGGAGCAGACCGAGTTCGACGTCATCCTGACCTCGGACGGCGGCAAGAAGATCAACGTGATCAAGGAAGTGCGCGCGATCACCCAGCTCGGCCTCGGCGAAGCCAAAGCGCTGGTCGAGAGCGCCCCCAAGGCGATCAAGGAAGGCATTTCCAAGGCCGAGGCCGAGGAGATCAAGAAGAAGATCGAGGACGCCGGCGGCACCGTCGAGCTGAAGTGACCCTTGCGCCTTTGGCGCAAGGAGTCATCCCGGCGAAAGCCGGGATCTCGGGGAGGAGGGCCGTGCCTTTCCTCGCCGAGATACCGGCCTTCTCCGGTATGACGGGTTTAGAGAAAGGGGCGGCTCCGATGGGGCCGCCCCTTTTTTCATGGCGGCGCCGCGCCTAGATGGCCGTGACCCCTCCAGTCCAAGGATCCCCCATGCCCGAAGCCCAAGGCTATGCCGCTCATTCCGCCGACACGCCGCTCGCCCCCTACAGCTTCGAGCGGCGCGAGCTTCGGCCCAACGACGTGCGCATCGACATCCTCTATTGCGGCGTCTGCCATTCCGACCTCCACACCGTGCGCAGCGAATGGCCGGGGACGGTCTATCCGTGCGTGCCGGGGCACGAGATCGTCGGCCGGGTCGCCGCGGTCGGACCGGAGGTGACGCGGTTCAAGCAAGGCGATCTCGCCGCGGTCGGCTGCCTGGTCGATAGCTGCCGGACGTGCAGCGCCTGCCAGGAGGGGCTCGAGCAATATTGCGAGAACGGCTTCACCGCCACCTATAACAGCCCCGACCGCGTCACCGGCGAGAACAGCAAGGGCGGCTATTCGGACGTGATCGTGGTGCGCGAGGAGTTCGTGCTCAATATCCGCCACGACGAGAAGGATCTTGCCGCGGCCGCGCCCTTGCTCTGCGCGGGGATCACCACCTGGTCGCCGCTCAGGCACTGGAACGTCGGCCCGGGCCACAAGGTCGGCGTGGTCGGCATCGGCGGGCTCGGCCATATGGGGATCAAGCTCGCCAAGGCGCTGGGCGCGCAGGTCGTCGCCTTCACGACCTCGCCCGACAAGAAGCAGGACGCGCTGAAGCTCGGCGCCGACGAGGTCGTCGTGTCGCGCAACCGCGACGAGATGAAGGCGCATGCGAACGGCCTCGACTTCATCCTCAACACGGTCGCCGCGCCGCACGATCTCGACGCCTTCCTGACCCTCCTGAAGCGCGACGGGACGATGGTGCTGGTCGGCGTGCCGCCCGAGCCGCACCCCTCGCCCAATGTCGGCAATCTGATCTTCAAGCGCCGCAGCCTCGCCGGCTCGCTGATCGGCGGCATCCCGGAGACGCAGGAGATGCTCGATTTCTGCGCCGAGCACAATATCGTCTCCGACATCGAGACGATCCCGATCCAGCGGATCGAAGAGGCTTATGCCCGGATGCTGAAAAGCGACGTCAAATATCGCTTCGTGATCGACATGGCGTCGCTGAAATAGCGCCCGGAAAAAGGCCCGCTATTCCTTGCGGGGGCGGCCACGCCGGCGCGGCGGGCTGGCGCCTTCCGCGGCCGGCGGGGGCGGCGCCGCCGCCTTGGGCTTGCGCCCTAGGCCGAGCCGCTTGGCGACGTCGCGCCGCGCCTCGCTATAGGCCGGGGCGACCATCGGATAATCGGCCGGCAGCTTGTAGCGGGCGCGATAATCGTCCGGCGTCAGCCCATGCCGCGACAAATGCCGCTTCAAGGTCTTGTAGGGCTTGCCGTCGATCATCGACAGGATCACCTCGCGCTTGCCGAGGCTCTTGCGCGCCGAAACCGCCGGGGCGAATTCTTCGGCCGCCTCGACGGCGGGCTCACCCGCCTGCGCCGAGCCCAGCCCCGTCAGCGCGGCATGGGTCCGCGCGATCAGCTTGGGCAAGTCCTTGCCGCGCAAAGCATTACGCGACGCAAAGGCGCTGACGATAGTGGCGGTGAGGGTTGTAAGATCGGGCTGAGATTGATCGTCGGCCATATAGAGTCTCCCCAGGCAGATCAGGGGCGAGGATTTCGCCAAAGTCACAATTGGACAGACGAGCGCATGATCGAAAGTCGCCGATTACGCAATACGTGAATTTGCGGGGTTCGGAGCTCGCGCAACACTGTCCCGGATATGGCGGCTGCCCCGGATATGGCGGCTGCCTGTTGTCCCGCGGATAAATGAAAGGGGCGGCCCCGCGAGGGACCGCCCCTTTTCGGCTGGCGGAGGCGTCAGACCCGTTCGGGTTCGCCGTGCAGCCGGGCCTCGACGGTTTCGAGCAGGCCCGACGAGCGATCGACCGGGAACGGCGTGAGATCGTCCGATTCGTCGTCCGGCAGGCCGACCGCGAAGGCGGCGTGGGTGTGGCCCTCGCTGCCGTCCGGCAACATGTAGCGGGCGTCGGCGACGACGACCGGCAGCACCGGCTCGCTGCCCAGCCCCGTCTTGGACAACGCGACCTCGCCCTCGACCCGCGCGCCGTCGCCGGCCGCGATGTCGACCTCGGAGAACTGGGCGCCGGCAGGCACGATCAGCGAGTGCTCCATGTCGGTGCCCTGGCCGGCGGCGACCATCCAGGTCGAGATCCGGACGTCCCTGGCCGCGACCGAGCCGGTATTGCCGACGGTGAGCTCGAACTGGACGATGGCGTCGTCCTGGCTGGTGCCGGCGCGGATCGGCCGCATCAGGAATTCGAGCCAGGGCCGGCCGGAGACCGGCTCCGAGCTCGCCGCGAGGGCCTCGATGTCGGCCCCGTCGGCTTCGACCACATTGGCCTCCTCGATGTCCCGGCTGGGCGCGGCGGGCGCGGCGGCGGCCGCCGAGAAAGCGGGCGCGGCAGCGATCACCGGCGCCGGCTCGAACGGGGCGGCGCGGGCGATGCTCGGCTCGGGCGCGACCACCGGCTCGTCATGGGCCGCCGGCTCCTCATAATAAGTCTCGTCATAGCCATAGCTAGCGCGGCGGCGGCGGCGCAGCGTGAAGAAAGCAAGCGCGCCGACGAGCAAGGCGGCGCCGATCAGGACGAAGGGCAGGATCGAGCCCCCGCCAGTCTCGTCCACGACTACCGGGACGGCATCGGCGACCGGCGTCGTCTCGACCGGCACCGGGGCCGGCGGCGCGACGGTTTCGGCGGCGACCGGAGCGGCGGCTGCCGGAGCCGGAGCGGGAGCGGGAGCGGCTGCCACCGCCGGGGCGGGTGTCGCCCGGCGGGCGGGCGCTTCGGCGCGGACGCGCGGCGCCGCGGCGCGGGGCGCGGCCCGGACGGTGCGCGCGACCGGGGCCGGGGCGGGCGCCCGAGCGCGCGGCGGCGTGATCGCCGGCGCGACCGGCTCGATGCGGAGCACCGGCGGCGGCGAGGCGGCCGGCGGCGGCGCTGCCGATACCGGCGGCGGCGGCGCGATCGTCACCGGTTCTTGCCCGAACACTGGGGCGGTGGGGAGGACGATCGACGCGGAAAGCGCGAGGATCGCGGTGCGAAGGTTGTTTCGTGTGTGTGTCATAACAGGGGGGCAACGAATTGAGCGGCACAAGGGGTCCGTTCATCGCAAACTTAGCGCCGGGCCGTGATCCGGCAACGCCGAAACGAAAACGGGCGCGCGGCCCTTGACCCGGCCGGCGCGACCTCCAGAATATAGCGATCCGACCGGGGGACCGATATGCGCCTGCTCGCCTGCATCGCCGTCGCTTTCGCGCTCGCCGTTCCCGCTCACGCCGAGCCGCGCCAGGCGGCGCCGGCCGGCCTCCCGCGCGGCGCCGGAAGCTATGAGGACCTGCTGCGGCTCCACGTCGAGCTGCGCGACTATATGGTCCCCGCCTTCACCGCCGGCGTGGTGCTCGAATCGGGGGCGCGGGTCGGCCAGGATTATGCCGAGGCGCGGATGGCCGCCAAGCTGGCCGGGCTCACCGGCTTCGAGCGGCGCCTCGACGCCATGAATGTCGCCGGCTGGCCGCGCGAGCGCCAGGTCGATTGGCTGGCGGTGCGCAGCCTGGTCAACGGCTACCGCTTCAACCTGGCGGTGCTGCGGCCGTGGCAGCGCGATCCCGGCTTCTACCTCGATCCGTTGCTGCGCGTCGCGTTCACCGAGGTGCCGGCGGCGGGCGAACCGCTCGAGCGCCTCAGCGCCGACCTCGCCGCCATCCCGCCGATGCTCGCCGCGGCGCGCGGCGGCCTCACCGAGGTGGCATCCGATTTCGCCGACCTCGCTTTGTTCAATCTCGACCATAGCGACGGCGTCAACCATTATCATCCCTACCGGGCGACGCCGCCGGCCGGGATCATCGGCTGGTATGACGACCTGCTCGCCCGCACCCGCGCCCGGCAGCCCGCGCTGGTGCCGGCGGTCGAGGCGGCGCGCGGCGCGATCCTCGATTTCCGGCAATGGCTGCGCAGCGGGCGGCCCCGGATGACGGCGCGCGGCGGCGTCGGCGCGGCGCGGCTGCAATGGTACCTGACCCATGTCCGGATGGTCCCTTACAGTGTCGACGAGATCATGACGCTGGCCGGCCGCGAGCATGAGCGGATGAGCGCGGCGCTGGCGCTGACCCGGCACCGCAATCGCGGCCTGCCCGAGCTGCCGCTCTCGCGCAGCGCCGCCGAGCAGGAGGCGAAGGTCGCCGAAACCGACCGGCGGCTGCGCGGCTTCCTGGCGCGCGAGGAGATCGTCACCATCCCCGACTTCGTCGGCCCGCTCGGCGCCAACACGCCCTATATCGAGCGCCCAGCCGGGCCCAATTTCTGGGAGCGGATCCAGTTTCGCGACCCGATCCCCGACCATCTCCACGCCGTCATTCCCGGCCACCGCTTCGACGCCGAGCTCGCCCGGCGCGACACAAGGGCGATCAGGAGCGGCTATAGCGACGGCATCCGCGCCGAGGGCTGGGCGATGTATCTCGAGGAGGCGATGATGACCGCCGGCGCGGTCGAGGACCGGCGCGCCGAGGAGTATATCCTGCTCTTCGGCATCTTCCGCGCCGCGCGCGTCCCCGCCGACGTCCACATGCAGCACAATCGCTGGACGCTGGCCGAGGCGGTCGCGGCGATGCGCGCGGCGACGCCCTGGCTCGACGAGGACGTCGCGCGCGTCGACGCCGAAATCTATCTGCGCCGGCCGCCCGGCTACGGCCTCGCCTACCTGGTCGGCAAGCTGCAGATGGACGCCCTGCTCGCCGAGGAATCGCGCCGGCTCGGCGAGCGCTTCTCCTTGCGCGGCTTCCACGACCGCTTCCTCGCCGCCGGCCGCCTGCCGATCGCGCTGATCCGCTACGAGATGACCGGCGACGGCGCGGCGTTGGCGCCGATGTGGACGACGCCGCCGATCCCGGCGGCGGAGTGAGGCGGTCGCCTCACCGGCGCGCCAGCTCCAGCACGAAGGGCGGCGGAGCGAGGGCGGCGCCGATGCCGGGCGTGTCCGCCGTCTCCCGAATGCGCGCCGCATAGCCGCCGAACATCTCGGCCAGCGCCCGCTCCAATATCTGGAAGGTCGTCGACACCGCGGCGCAGGTGTGCTCGCCGGCGCCGAACGGGAGCCAGGCGATGCGCTCGTTGGCTTCGCGCCACCGGCTCGGGACGAACGACGTCGGCTCCGGCCAGTGGGCCGGGTTGCGGTGAACGGCGTAGGGGCAGACGACGACCTCGTCGGATGGGGCGACGGCGATCCCGGCCAGTTCGTGCGGCACGAGCGGCCTTCGCCCGAGCAGCCAGGCGACGGGATAGAGCCTCAGCGCTTCGCTGACGATGTGCTTCGGCCGCTCGGCGGTTTCACCATGGCGGACGGCGAGCAGCACCGACCAGCCGAAGGCGAAACCGACCGAGCTGACGAGCGAGAAGACGAAGCCGAGATAGAGCTCGACCAGCTGCTCGGTCGGGGCGTCGCGACCGATGTCGAAGACCAGGTCGAGAAGGTCGCTTTGCTCCTCGCGCCGCTGCCAGCGTTCGCGCTCGGCCGAGAAAGCGAGGTAGAAGCGGAAGCGCCGCAGCAGCCGCCGCCAGCCGCCGGCGCCGACCGCGCGCCGATTCAGGATGCCCGCGTCGACGATGCGGTCGAGCAGCCGGTTGAAGTGCGGCGCGCGATGGCCTCCGGTCAGCAGCGGCCGCGCCAGGGAAAGCATCAGGAGATTGCCGGCGCGCGGCCAGGAGCTGACCGCGCCGAGGCCGGCGATGGCGGCGGTGAAATCGGCGGTCCGGACATGCTGCTCGACCATCGACCGTCCCCGGCGGCCGACCTCGACCTGCAGCGGACGCGGCCCGAACATGCCCGCGCGAGTGCCGAAAAAGTCGGAATGATCGGCATAAAGCCCGTCGTCGTTGCGCAGGATGCGGCGGCCGATCGCCGCATCGGCGACGCAGAGCTGGCCGGGGGCCATCCATTCGACAGGCCGGCCCGAAGCGGCGACACCGTCGAGCCAACCAAGAGGATCGGTAGCAAAGCTCAAGTCAGATCCTCATTTAACGGGACGAACAGCTGGACCCGAATCGTGTCCATTTCGGCGTAAATCGAGCAATATACGGGGTTCACCCGAGATTGAAGCTATTGAAAACCCCTGTTAACGACGAGTCGCCCAACAGAGGAGGCAGATGATGTCAACATTGTTTCGTGCTCTGAAAATGGCGATGAATACGCGCCTGAGCCTGTGCCAGGCGTGGCGATGGCAGCACTATATCGAATTTTGATACTGGGTAATGAGGGGCGGCCTGCCAACAGGTCGCCTCTCTTTTTTACGACTGCGCGTCGATTACTGGCCTGCGAGTGAATTGCAGTGGCGCTAGACGTTCTTCTTGTTGCCGAAAGAATGCGCACCGAGGGGAAAGTCCTTCCCGTCGTCGGCCCGATTCTCGGCATATTCGATCCCGCGATCCTGGCCAAGCTGGACCGCGCCAATTTCGACGGGCTGCACATGCAGCCGCGTCTCGCCGACGCGATAAGACAACGGCCCGATCGCTGCCCGGTGCTGTGGAAGGACGTGCGCGCGGCGATGTTCGAGCAGACCCGCAAGCTCGGCACGCCCGAGACGCACCGCGCGCTGCACGGCTCGATGGTTCGGATGATCGAAAGCCTCGCCGGCCGGGAAACCGACCTGACCTGGCTTTCCGAGCGGGCGATTTCCGAAACGCTGATCCCCTATATCGTCGGCGGCCTTTCGCCGCGCGGCCATCGCCGGCTGGTGCGCGACCAGCATACCAGGATCGAGAACGTGCTGACCCCGTTCGAGAATCTGCTGCGCGGCCCGCAAAAGACGTTCCCGATCCTGAAACGGATCCGCGACGCTTGGCGCGAGCATATCGCCGGGCGGGTCGTCGCCCGGCAGCTGCGCCAGCGCCTCGCCGGCACGCGGCCGCCGCAGGACGATTATGCCCAGGCGATCCTGGCGATGACCGACCGGCTCGGCGTCTCGCGCGCCACCTATGTCCTCACCACCCTGCTCACCGCGATCGCCGGCGCTCCGGGTACGGTCGGCGCCTGCCTGCTCTACGAATTCCTGCGCCGGGACGAATGGCGGGCGCGGATCCGCGACGAATATGACGCGATCCCCGAGGACGAGCTGTTCCGTGAGCCGGTGAAGAGCGCGCCGATCGCCCATCGCTTCGTCAAGGAGGCGATGCGGTTCTGGAGCTTCCCGATGATCGCCCAGCGGATGATCTACAGGGATATCGAGGTCGACGAATTCCGCATGGGCCGCGGCGATTCCTATTTCCTGAGCTCCTTCCTGATCCATCGCGACTCCGATTATTGGGACCGGCCCGACGAATTCGACCCCGACCGCTGGGCCAGGCCCGACCGCGCGATCACGCCAGGCGTCTACGCGCCGTTTGGCTGGGGCGGGCGGACCTGCGTCGGCGCCTCGTTCGGACTCGCCCAGATGATGATGTTCCTGCAGATCGTCGCCAGCCGTTTCGACATCGAATTCACCACGCCCGGCCGCACCGTCGTGACCCTGGACGGGATCGCGGCGCCGGAAAATTTCCGCGGCGTGGCGCGCGCGCGGAGCCGCTGAGGAGGCGGCATCATCGGGCGATCCGGGAGCGGGCGGCCTTGGCCCGAATTCGGGCGCGGACAGATTTCGCTCAGCGCGCTAAAGCAGAATCCGTCTCTATCGAGCCGAATTCCGCTCCAGTTTTCCTTTGTTTACCGCGATTTCCGAGTCGCCAGCTGAGTCCAGCCAGCTCGAAATCGCTCTAGGCGTCCCAGTCGCCGTCCCCCTTGCGGGTGGCGATCAGCCCGGTCTCGTCGAAGAGCTGCATCGTCGCCTTGTCGGCCTTGGGATAACGATCGTCGATCAGATTGTCGGCATGCCATTTGGCCTCGCTGAGCGAGCCCGCCTCGATATGATGCTTCGCCTTCGCCGCATCCTTGTAGGACATGGCGCCCGCCTGCCGCACGGTCAGAAGATAATAGCCCATGGCCCTCCCCCGGACCGCCATATTAGGGGGTGACCGCCGGCCTGCCAAGCAATGCCGGGCAAAGCGCGCCGTCCGCGGCGCCTGACGCCTGTCGGCTTAGGGCGCGGCGTGGAACCAGGCGGCCTGCGCAGTAACGATTTCCGGCTCGCCCGACACGCGCCGCCGAGGAAATTAGTTCCTGTCGCCCGTCCCCCGCCTCGCTTGCCGTGGCCGTGAAGCGGTTCCACATCTTGCGGAGCCCCCGGTCCCCGACACCACGGCACCGGCTTTGGGCTCGAAGCACAGCCCGCTTCGCGCCCTTCGCGGCTTCGCGCGAAACCAGCCCTCAAGCCGCTCCGACAGACCCCTCTTGAGCGCCGGGCCATTACCGTATAAATACGGTGCGTGGCCGAGGGGGGACCTTCCGGTAGCCGGGCCGGGCGGGAAACCGCCCGGCCCGATACATTCGGGCCCCAAGCTGCCGAAGCGCGTGGCTCGTGGCTCGAGCATGTCCGTCACCCCGGCGCAGGGTCCATGCAGAGGCGGTGCGGCCCCCGGATTCAGCCTGGATCCCGGCCTGCGCCGGGATAATGGAATAAAATTCGCGCTACGCCGCCCCGCCGCGCTTGCGGCTTTTCGCCTGCTCCGCCCATAGCGACGCATAGAAGCCGCCGAGCGCGAGCAGATCGTCGTGCGCGCCGGTCTCGACGACTCGGCCGCGGTCGAGCACGACGATCCGGTCGGCGCCGACGATCGTCGACAGGCGGTGGGCGATGACGATCGTCGTGCGCTGCCGGCTCAACGGGGCGAGCGCCGCCTGGATCGACGCTTCGGTCTTGCTGTCGAGCGCGCTGGTCGCCTCGTCGAGGATCAGGATCGGCGGGTCCTTGAGGATGGTGCGCGCGATCGCCACCCGCTGGCGCTCGCCGCCGGAGAGCTTGAGGCCGCGCTCGCCGACCATGGTGTTATAGCCGTCGGGCAGCGAGGCGATGAAATCGTGCAGCGCGGCGGCCCTGGCGGCGGCCTCGATCTCGCTCTGGGCGGCGCCGGGGCGGCCGTAGCCGATGTTCCAGGCGATGGTGTCGTTGAACAGCAACGTATCCTGCGGGACGATGCCGATCCGGCGCCGCAGCGACGCCTGGGTGACGGCGCGGACGTCCTGGCCGTCGATCGTCACCGCGCCGCCGGTGACGTCGTAGAAGCGGTAGAGAAGCCGGCTGATCGTCGACTTGCCGGCGCCGGAATGGCCGACGATGGCGAGCGTCGTCCCCGGCGGCACGTCGAGATCGACGCCGAAGAGGATTTGGCGTTCGGGCTGGTAGGCGAAATCGACGGCGCCGAACCGGACATGGCCGCCGCCGACCGCCAGCGCGGCCGCGCCGGGCGCGTCGGCGACGTCGGGAGCGGTGTCGATCAGCGCGAACATCCGCTCCATGTCGACCAGGCCCTGCCTGATCTCGCGATAGACGGCGCCGAGCATGTCGAGCGGAACGAACAGCTGGATGAGCAGGGTGTTGACCAGCACCACGTCGCCGATCGTGAAGCGGCCCTCGGCCCAGCCGGTGATCGTGATGTAGAGCGCGAGCGCGACCATCAGGCTGGTGACCAGCGACTGGCCGACGTTGAGCAGCGCCAGCGACTGCTCGTTGCGAGTCGCCGCCCGCGCATAGCTATCGACCGCCGCCCGGTAGCGGTCGGATTCGAGCGCCTCGGCGCCGAAATATTTGACCGTTTCGTAGTTGATCAGCGAATCGAGCGCGCGGTTGGCGGCGGCCTCGTCGCGCTCCAGCATGTCGCGGCGAATCGCCGCGCGGCGCTCGGTGATCCGGTAGGTGAAGGCGATGTAGAGAGCCATCATCGCCGCCGTCGCGACGACGAACCAGAAGCCGAGCTTGAGGAAGAAGATGATGCTGACCGCGATGAACTCGACCGCGGTCGGCGCGATGTTGAACAGGATCGCGTAGAGCATCGAATCGACGCTCTTGGTGCCGCGCTCGACAACCCGGCCGAGCGCGCCGCTCTGGCGGCTGACATGGAAGCCGAGGCCGAGGCGGTGGACATGATCGAAGACGTCGCCCGACAGCCGGGCGATGGCGCGCTGGCCGACGATCTCGAACACGCCGTTGCGCAAATTGTCGAACAAGGTGGCGCCGAACCGCGCGCCGACATAGGCCACAGCGAAAGCGAGAATGATTCCGGCCGCGGCCTGCGCCCCCATCCCGTCGATGATCGCCTTGTAGGCGAACGGCACGACCAGGGTGACGCCCTTGGAGAGCAGGACGAGCAGGCAGGCCAAAGCGACGCGAAAGCGGGTGCCGGAATCGCTGCGCGGCCAGAGATAGGGCAGGAAGCGCCGGATCGTCGAAAAGGGGCCGGAAGCGCGCATCGGCGGCGATGATAGGCGCTGAGCGGGGTTAGGCAATGCGGGCGGGCCCGCATCCTCTCCGCCGCCGCGGCGTTCGGCCGGCATGGGCGCGGTGATCGGCACGGCGGGCTGGAGCATCCCGGCCAGGGACGCGGCGCATTTCCCGCGCGAAGGCTCGGCGCTGGAACGCTATGCGGCGCGCTTCGGCGGGGTCGAGATCAACTCCTCCTTCCACCGGCCGCACCGGCCCGCGACCTGGCAAAGGTGGGCGGCGAGCGTGCCGCCTGGATTCCGCTTCGCCGTCAAGCTCCCCAAGACGATCACGCACGAGCGCAAGCTGGCCGGCTGCACCGACCTCGTCGAAACATTCATCGGCGAAGCGGGCGCGCTCGGCGACAAGCTCGCCGTGCTGCTCGTGCAGCTGCCACCCAAGCTCGCCTTCGACGCCGCGTTCGCCAGTGAGTTCGTCGAGGAACTCGCGGCGCGGACGCCGGCCCGGATCGTCTGCGAGCCGCGCCATCCGAGCTGGTTCGAGGACTCGGCCGACGCTCTGCTCGACCGCCTGCGCGTGGCGCGCGTCGCCGCCGATCCGGCCATCGTGCCCGCCGCCGCCCTGTCCGGCGGCTGGCGCGGCTTTTCCTACTGGCGCCTGCACGGCTCGCCCGCAATGTACCGCTCCGCTTACGGCCCCACCCGCCTCGACGAATATGCCCGTCTGGTCCGCGCCGAGCTCGGCGCGGGCCGCGACGCCTGGTGCATGTTCGACAACACCGCCGCTTCCGCCGCGACCGGCGACGCTTTGGCGCTTATGGCGCGGCTGTGAGGTGTAGTGTCGCCCTCGAAGGCGCGTGAACAACTTCCGATAATTGCGGGCGCCGTGGACGACGTGGAGGATTTCGATCCGGTCATGCTCCAGGTCGGGGCGACATCGCCGCCCGGAAAATGCCCTTGACGAGGGTTTACATTGGGGGAACGGGACCCTATATCGCGCCCCTCACCACAGCCTTTCGGAACAGGGCGCGCCGTCGCGCAGCGCGCTCAACGCATTGATCGGCTGGGGTTTCATAGACGCTGAAGCTGCGATTCCCGAGGCGGGAATCCGCGGCTTTTTGCGTTTTCTGCGCTGCGAGACATTCAGATTCCGGCTTTCGCCGGGATGACGAGCAAGGCGAGAAGCACCCACATGGCGACCAAGTCCGCTCCGGCGACCGATACCCGGCCCACCGCGTCCAAGCGCATCCGCAAGATCTTCGGGAACATCCACGAAGTCTCCGAAATGCCGAACCTGATCGAGGTTCAGCGCGAGAGCTACGAGCAGTTCCTGCGCTCGCGGCCGCAGGACGGCTACGTCTCCGGGCTGGAGAAGACGCTGCGCAGCGTCTTCCCGATCCGCGACTTCGCCGGGACCGCCGAGCTCGATTTCGTCCATTACGAGCTCGAGGACCCCAAATACGACACCGACGAGTGCCGCCAGCGCGGCATGACCTATGCGGCGCCGATGCGCGTCACGCTGCGGCTGATCGTGTTCGAGGTCGATCCCGATA
>Ga0190265_10000390_pt1 | contig 33066 bp, 22 predicted proteins | sample Popmic124T_FD_133135 | JGI IMG/M metagenome (GOLD analysis project Ga0190265, IMG submission 133135) | Populus adjacent soil microbial communities from riparian zone of Indian Creek, Utah, USA - 124 T | ecosystem: Environmental > Terrestrial > Soil > Riparian zone | place: USA: Utah | collected...
CGCGAGCCTCAAGGCCCGAACCGCTTCCGGAGCCGAAGGAAGAACCCGTGGCGCCTCCACCTCCGCCTATTTGGGAACAGCGCGAAGAGCCAGTGGCCGCGGTAGCGGAGGAGGAGCCTGCCTTCGTGGATGAACTGATCCAGGCAGAGGAACCTGCACCCGAGATCGCGCCCGAGCCGATTGCCCATATGCCTCCGGTTATCGAAGAAGCCCCGGACCAGCCTCGCGTGATTCTTCCCAAGAAGAAACCCACGGTGTTCAAGGAGCCGCGACCAATCGAGGAGAAAAAGCTGCACGCGAAGCAGGAGGTGCTGCAATTCGAGCCGGTCACCCGCGGTCGATTTGAGAAAAGCGAGCCGACCATCGTCGAAGGCCAGGATCTCGATATCCCGACATTTCTCCGGAAGAACGTTCGGGTGAAGTAGTCTGTCGGTTTTGGCACCCAAGGAGGCGGTTTCCAAACCGCCGTCCCTTGTAAAATTTCCCCGCTAACTTGCTTCCGCACTGCTAGTTGGCACGGAATCTGGTGCTTTTTTGGGTCCATGAAGGGCCGTCGAGGAGCTTTCACGCTGATTGAGCTGATGATCGTCGCGTCGATTATCGCGCTGGTTGCGGTCATGGCGCTGCCTTCCTTCCTGCGCGCTCGGCAGCGCGCCCAAAACACCAAGTTCATCAACGCGCTGCGAGTGGCTTCCGGCGCCTTCGACACCTACGCGATCGAGCACGGCAACTACCCGCCCGATGTCTTCCGCGGCATCGTGCCGCCAGGCATGGGGCCCTACTTCCAGTCCAGCTTCGACTTTACCGGGCCGACCCCCATCGGCGGCCAGTGGGATTGGGACAAGGATGTGTTCGGTTTCAAGGCGGGCCTTTCCGTGGTCAGTCCGAACGCGTTGCATCCGCAGCTCCGTGATATCGACACTTCATGGGATGATGGCAATCTTGTGACAGGCCACTTCCAAGAGGCGGCCAGCAGCCGCTACAGCCACATTCTGGAATAACGACGCTCGCGTCGTCGCCGTTCCTACTTCTTCATTAGCTCGAGAACCGCGCTCGTCATCCCGATCAACCCGGTTCGAATGGTTGGCTCCGGCACCGGGGCAAACTTGCTCGAGTGCAGGCTCGGGAGAGGCGCGCCGGTCTTTTTGCTTTCGGCGACTTTCGCCGGATCGACCGCGCCGACGTTGAACATGAACGCTGGAACCGAGTGATCCGGCAGACTGTATTCGCTGAAATCTTCCCCGCCCATGGTCGGGTCCTTTGGGACCACGTTGTCGGCGCCGATCGCCGTCTTCAGCACCCCGGTGATGCGCTTGGTTAATTCGGGATTGTTGTAGGTGGCGGGAGTGAATTGATCCTGCGCGATCTGCACGATCGGCGCGCGATCGGCCGGGATTCCGGCCGTGGTCGCGACGCCTTTGGCGATTCGATCGATCGCCGCCAGGACGCGCTCGCGCACTTCTTTCTTATAACTGCGCACCGTCAGCTGCATCTTCACTTCATCGGAAATGATGTTGTGTTTCGTCCCGCCGTGAATGGAACCGACGGTCACAACAATGGGATCGACCGGGTTGTTTTCGCGGCTGGCGATGGTCTGCCAGGCATTGATCATCTCGGCCGCGAGCACAATCGGGTCCTTGGTTTTGTGCGGATACGCGCCGTGCCCGCCCATCCCGCGCACGGTCACATCGACTGAATCGACGTTGGCGTAACAGTAACCTTCGGTGACGCCGATCTGGCCCGCGGCGATCTCCGCGTCGTCGTGCAAGCCGAGCACGAAATCGGGTTTGGCAAAACGAGTGTAAAGGCCGTCGTTGAGGAGCGCGCGCGCGCCGGAGCCGGTCTCTTCCGCCGGTTGGGCCACGAACATGATGGTGCCCTTCCATTTATCCTTCAGTTTTCCGAGCGAACGCGCCACGCCAATGAACGTCGACATGTGGATATCGTGCCCGCATCCGTGCATCACGGGGACGTCCTGGCCTTTGTCATCTTTGGTCATGACTTTGCTCGCGTAAGGCACGCCGGTTTCCTCTAGGATGGGCAACCCGTCTAAATCCGTGCGGACCATCACCGTCGGCCCAGGGCCATTTTTCATCATGCCCACGACGCCGTAGCTGGTCAGGCCGGGCTTTTCATATCTGCCAACCCGCTCGGTCACTTCGCAGCCGGCCGCTTTCAATTCCTTGGCCACGAACGCGGCCGTTTTTTCTTCGCGCGTGGAAAGCTCGGGGTGCGCGTGAAGATCCTTGTAGATGGCAACCAGAGACGGCAGCTCGGCGTCGGCCAGAGATTGGGGCGTTTGTTGCGCGAGGAGCGGCGAGACGGCGAGCGAGAGCGCGATCGAAACGAAACGAATCTTCATTCGGGACGTATACCAGAGCGCCGAGGAAAAAGCATATGGCGATTACGCTTCGTTCGTAATCGTGCTCGTGCTCCTGCTCGTGATCGACCGCTCGGAAGCAGCAAGAAGCCTCGATCACGATCACGAGCACGAGCACCAGAGCAAATTAGAACGGAAGCGCAGTGCACTTGATTCGCCGCTCCTCCGCCGCGTAGTTGCTGGCCCATGGCTTTCGAGGAAAATACGCTCCTTTTCGGTTCCGACCCCACTCCGCGGATCGTTGCCATCGAGCTCGGCGACACGGGGACCGTAAAGGTTTACCGGCGCGAGAAAGACGGCTCGACCATCGCCGACATCGAGCCGTTCCACCCTTTTGTCTGGTGCGATTCCGACGTGACCGACCTCAATCTCGAGGCCGAAAAACTCGAAGGCGATTTGCGCTACGGCTGGCGGATCAGCGTCAACAGTTGGAAGGAATTGATCGCGCTTCGGAATGGACTGAAAAGCGCGGGTCGCAGTTTTTTCGCGTTGAGCGATCCGGTGCAACATTACCTCACTCACACCGGTCGCACCCTGTTCAAAGGCCTGGCTTTCGAGGAACTGCGCCGGCTCCAGCTCGAGGTTCTCTCGTTTGTCGGGGGCGAAACCGACATTCCCGACGCGTCACAACCGGCCGATCATATCATGAGCATTGCGCTTTCGGATAACAGCGGCTGGGAGGAGGTAATCGTGGTCGACCAGGCCAAGGCGGAGGAATCGGAGCGGACCGCGCTCAAACGCCTGACCGCGATCATCAAGGAGCGTGATCCCGATGTGATCGAAGGCCATAACCTCTTTCGCTTCGATCTGCCGTATCTGGTCGCGCGCGCGCGCAAAGCGAAAGTGAAACTGGATTGGGGACGCAGCGGCGGCTTCCTCCGTTCGCGTCCGTCACGGCTTCAGATCGCGGAGAAGACGATCGATTATCCGAAGTTCACCGTCGATGGCCGCCATTTCGTCGATACGTTTCTACTCGCGCAGTTTTACGACGTCGGCATGCGCAGCCTCTCCGGCTTCGAGCGGATCGACGTGGCCCAGCACTTTGGACTGACTGACGAAGCGCAGATCTCGTCGCTTGCAGGCCAGGAACTCCAGCGCGCCTATCTCGACGGCTCCGATCGCTTTCGGCAACGCGCCCTTTGCGCCGTTCGCGAAACGCGCGCGGTCGCCGATCTCCTGAGCCCGAGCTACTTCATCCAGGCGCAGATTTTTCCTTACAATTACCAGGACGTGATTGTGCGGGGCAACGCCACCCGGATCAACGCGCTCTTCCTCCGGGAATACTACCGGAAGCGCCATTCCATTCCCGAAATGCCGATGGTGCGAGGGTTCGAAGGCGGTTACACCGCGATCTTCTTCACCGGTGTCGCCCGCAACGTCTGGCATTGCGACATCGCCTCGCTCTATCCGTCCGTCATGCTCCAGTTCGATTGCTTCCCCGTCACCGACCAGCTCCAGATTTTCCGGCATTTGCTGACGGATTTGCGCACGTTCCGGCTCGAAGCCAAGGCGAGTATGCGCTCCGCGGCGGATCGCCAGCAGCAACAATATTTCCATGCGCTCCAGAACACCTTCAAGATCCTGATCAACAGCTTCTATGGCTACCTCGGTTTCGCCCAGGGAAATTTTGCCGATTTCGACGCGGCCGCGCGCGTCACTCAAATCGGGCGCGAGCTTTTGCAAAAGATGATCGACTGGCTCAACGCGCGCGGCGCCCAAGTCATCGAGGTCGATACCGACGGCATCTATTTTGTCCCGCCGCCGCACGCCCAGGCCGATGAACTGAGAGACGCTCTGGCGAAAGAATTGCCGACCGGCATCGAGGTTGAGTTCGACGAGCAATTCGACGCGATGTTCAGCTACAAGGCGAAGAACTACGCGCTCCTGACCCGGGACGGCGAAGTCATTATCAAAGGGGGCGCACTCAAGTCGCGCGGCCTCGAGAAATTCCAGCGCGTTTTCCTCGAGGAAATGATCAAGCTCCTCATGGAGGGAAAGCCGGAAGGAATCAACGATTTGCGGGCCGACTTCGAACGCAAAATCCGTGAGCGCGAGATGCCGATCGCCTGGCTCATGAAGACCGACACGCTCCAGGATTCGCTGGAGAAGTACCGGCAAAAGATCGCCGGCTCCGCTCGGAATCGTGCCGCCGCCTACGAGCTGGCGCTGGCGAGCGGACGCCACTACAAGCCTGGCGAACAGGTCAGCTATTACATCACTGGGACGACCAAGAAAGTCGCTGCGTACGAAAACGCCAGGCTCGCCTCGAACTGGGATCCGAAAGCGCGCGACGAGAATATCGACTACTACGTCGCCAAGCTGGACGAGCTGATGAAGAAATTCGGTGGCTTCACCGCCGCGAAATCACCGGCGGCGGACGTAGCCCAAGGGGCCCTTCCGTTGTAGCGCGAATGACGAATTTCAGGTCGCTTGATTCTAAAAGCGCCCGCGGCGTTTTGCGTCTCAGCCACGTTTGTTCGGTATAATACTTCAAACGTAAGAAAAGTGATTGACAAGGGGGGAATATTCCGAAGCTTGACTTTATGAAAGAACTAAACTCCCAGAGTTCTCTGGTTGCCCAATGGCGCAACTCAGAGACCGATAACCCAGCGGGCCCGCTATTCATCTCCGGTGAATTTGCGGAGGGCGATATAACCAACGATTGTACCTGCCTGTACACCTGCGGCACTAACTGTACGGGTTCAGTAACCTGTTTCTGCTGCTGAGTTGAAAGGTGTCCGTGATGTCGCGTTCGGACGCGCGGACACCTCTGATGCATCGCTGGGTTGCCTGCTCTCGCCTGCGTGAGACGAGCTGGCAACCCAGCTTGTTTCTGTCGTCGCCTTGCATGCGCGAGAGCGCGACCGGCACGTTCCAGGATTCGTTGGAGAAGTACCGGTTGCCCGGTTTACCCAACCTGGAAGAATCTTCGCCGTTTACGCATAGTTCGAGCGTAAGGAAACGGGATTGACAATTAGTCAATAATTCAAAAAGCTCGACTTCATGAAAGAACAAAACTCCCAAAGTTCTCTGGTTGCCCAATGGCGCAACTCAGAGGCCGATAACCCAGCAGGCCCGCTATTCATCTCCGGTGCATTTGCGGAGGCCGATATCACCAACGACTGTACCACCTGTTACACGTGCGGGACTAACTGTACGGGGTCAGTCACCTGTTTCTGCTGCTGAGTTAACAAGGTGCCCGCGATGACGCGTTCCGACGCGGTCACCTTTGAAGCATCGCTGGGTTGCCTGATCTCGCCTGCGTTAAACGAGCTGGCAACCCAGCTTGTTTCTGTCGCCGGATTGCATGCGCGGGAGCGCGACGTCGTTCTCGGCGCCACCCGAGAAGCCCTTTCCCGGGTTCTGTATAGCAAGCTCAGCCGATTGCTCGTGCTCGAGCTGAACGCTGCCCGCGTTACGGGACGCCTGACTGGTGAGGACCCGAAGAAACGCTGGGAACAGTTTCTGGAGATTTCGTCCGAGCAACCGTTTTGGGACGACTTGGCCGTCCACTATCCTTCGCTGCTTCCCAGGATCGGCGCCATTCTCCGTCACCGCTGCAGGGCGTCGTTACAGTTCGCCCAGCGTTGGGCTTTGGACCGTCAACACTTGTCAGGGCTGTGTGGCGGCGAACCAGGGGAGCTGCTGGAGCTGAGGTTTGGGGCGGGCGACAGTCATCGCGCCGGGCAGACAGTGGCGATCTTACGCAGCGAAGCCGGCCAGATCGTTTACAAGCCGCGCTCGCTGGCGATCGACATTGCCTTGCGTGGTTTCATCGCCGAGCTGGCCGCGGATCACCGTGGCCCGCTGGTTATTCGCGTGCCCGAAGCGGTGGGATTCGATGACCACGGCTGGGTCGAATTCATCCCACATCGCTACGCAGCGGGTCCCGAGGAACTCCGGGAGTTTTATCGGGGAATCGGCCACTGGCTCGCCCTCATGCGCTTGCTGGGCGGCAGGGATCTGCACGCGGAAAATATGATCGCTCATGGAGAGAGCCCAGTGGTGGTTGATTGCGAGACTTTGTTCACGCCGAAGGTTGCGCCGTTTCCATCCGATTATGGACAGGCGGTGGATCGTGCGGCTGAACTTGTGGGAGGAACGGTGCTCAACGTGGGTCTGCTGCCAAATCGTGGTGCGAGCTTGGGCTGGCGCGGGGTTGACAATTCAGCTGTCGGCATGTTGCCGGGAGAGCAACCGGTGATGCGGCAGCCGGGTATCGTTCAGGTGGGATCCGACGAAGCCCGCATCGGCGCTACGGTGGTCGAAACAGGTGGTGTCTCACCAAATCATCCCAGCCCGCAACCTGCACTCGCCGAATACTGGCCGTACGTGTTGGAGGGGTTTGATGGGATGACTGATACGCTCAGGCGCTTGGACGCTGCCGGAGTCCTGCGAGCACGCCTGGACGCATTCGCGCCTTGTCGCATTCGCGTGGTCCCTCGAGCCAGTGAGGTGTACGCGGAGATAGGCCGTATGCTCTGGCATCCGGTATCACTCCACAAACAGGAGCCCGCGCGTCAGCGCGGGTTTGATTTGCTAAAGAGGATGGCGACCAATGTATCGTCGGCGCCGGGCGATCCGGCGGTGATCGACGCCGAAATCAACGATCTGATGGAGGGAGACATTCCTGTGTTTTCCACCCTGGTGAAAGACGGCCGGTTGGAGGGGCCCGGCTCAACCCACTGGCTGCCACAGTGCAACCTGATCGATTCCACGTTGAACCATTGGCGTGCGGCGGATTTCGAGCTGGAACGGAACATGATCCGCGCCTCGCTGGTGAGCGCCTACATCAATGACGGATGGATGCCCAAACAGGAACCGGCGTTACTAGCGACCCGCCGCGGAGGCGATTTCGACGCTCGACGCCGTCAGCAAGCCGCAAAGATTGTTCGCGGCATCGTGGCCAACGCGATTCTTGGCGATGACGGCACGGCCCAGTGGATCGCGCCGGTGCTTAATCAGACGGGCTGGTCGGTCCAGCTCTTGCAGCAGGATGTTTACAACGGGATTTCCGGTCTCGCGCTCCTGGCGGGCGCCTATCTGCGCGAGACCAGCGCCGGTCGCGCGGACCCGGTTGAAGGGCTGGAAGACTTATTCGCAGGTATGCTGCGGACGTTGCGCTTGTCTGAGGGCAAGGACAAAAAGATGCGCCAGGAAGGCCTTAAGATCCGGCCGCCGCCGCCGGGTGGCTACATCGGCGTTGCTTCCCAGATCTGGGCGCACTTGGTCTTGGCGGATTGGGGGCTTGACGGTGGCGATGGCTTGGAACGTGCCTGTACCCTGGCGGAAATCGTCCCCGAAGCCGTGGCGCTCGATGAGACCTGCGACGTGCTCGCGGGAGCGGCCGGTGCGATCGTGCCGTTGCTCGCTCTGGCACGGAGAACCAGGGAAGAGCGCTATCTGCGAATGGCGTCCCAACTTGGAGATCGATTGTGCGAACGAGCCCAGCGCAAGGGTGATGGTGCATTCTGGGTTCACCCCTCGGGACCGGAAGGCATCGGTGGTTTCGCGCATGGCGTCACCGGCATAGGTTGGGCCCTGAGTAAGCTTGCGGCGGAGGCTGGTGTCGATCGACACCAGCAGACCGCCCAGGCCGCATTCGCCTTTGAGGATGCGCTTTTTGATGAAGAGGAACAAAATTGGCTGGATCTGCGCATGCTTCCAGGCGCCAAGACCGCAACTGCCTGGTGCCATGGTTCGGTCGGCATCGGATTGGCGCGCCTGGACCTGGATCCCACCCTCGCAAATCCAGCGACGCGCCAGGTATTGCGCCGGGCAGCCGCGGCGACCTGGCGTTTGGCCTTTGGCTGGAATCACTGCGCGTGTCACGGCGACTTTGGAGCTTGGGAACTGTTGGAGCGCGCCATCACCATGGGTGAAGGGCCCAAAGATCTGACCCTGCTGCACCTTGACGAATCGCTTCTGAGCAGCCTCGAAGACCATGGACCGTCCTGCGGGATGCTGCGCGATGCGTTTGCTCCGGGCCTGCTGCCCGGTTTGGGCGGTATCGCTTACCAACTCTTACGCATGCATCCCGAGAATGGGCTGCCATCCATCTTGATCCCCGGGGGGAGCGGACCTCCAAGGGAGTGAGCCAGTCAAGTCACAGGGACCTTAAATCGCCTTATTGGCGCTTTGATCCCGGGCCGGGGGAGCGCGCCGGATTGTTGGCGCTCGCCCGTCGTTTGATCAGGGCGGTGCCCCCGGTCTGGAACACGATTCGAGCCGCCGCTCCGCGGGCCTCGGAGATCATCCTGCTTGCTCAGGTGCTTTCCGGGGCGGCCACTACCGCGGCTCTATTGCTCACCACCAGGGCATTGGGACCGCTGCTCGCAGAGGGGGCGACTTCAGAACGATTGCGGGCCGCGCTTCCAACGCTGTTGCTGCTTCTCGCCGTTCTCCTGGTTCAGATGGCCATCGATGCCGCCACGTTGTCGGCCAAGGCGCATCTGATCCCGAAAGTGCGCCGTGCGGCGGAGGAGCAACTCTACCGAAGCAGCCTGGGAGTAGAACTGGAGTCTTTTGACGATCCCAATTTTTACGACCAATTGTGTCGTGCGCGCGATCGCGGTGTGATGCATCTGGCGATCCTGGCCGATTCCCTGGTTGACGCGCTCGGCGCAAGTTTTTCCCTGATCGGCGCCGCGGTGGCTTTGGGCTGGATGCATCCGCTGTTGCTGCTGATTCTGGTGCTGGCATTGCTCCCGGAAGGCTGGTGCGCGCTCAATGCAGCACGCCTGCAATACGCTGGCATGCCGGTCACCATTTCGCTTTTGCGAAAGACAGAGATGATGGCCGCGCTGGCCACCCAGCGAGAGGCAGCCTCCGAAATTCGCGCCAATCAAGCGCAGGATTATGTATTGTCGGAATACAGTCGTTCCGCCGGCGATTTACAGGATCACGTGGTGAAGCTGGGGCTGGCGGAAGCGCGATCGATGACGTTTGGCCGCATCCTGTCCGGCCTGGGGTTGATCGGCACCTTCGTCGCCTTGGGTCTCATGCTCCACTTCCAATGGCTGAGTCTGGCCGTATCGGGAACCGCGATCATCGCGATCCGCAGCACGACTGCGTCGCTGACCATGCTGGTGCAGATGGCCCACAAACTGTTCGAAAGAGGGCTCTACATCAGCGACTACCGCGAGTTCATCGACCAATCGAGACTGCGCCAGCGCCCCTCCAGAAGCATCCAGGCGCCGTCGCGGCCGGGGCGCATTGAATTGCACGAAATCGGGTTTCAATATCCTGGCGCCAGAGGTTCCGCGGCCTTGACCAACGTTTCCTTTGCGATTGAGGATGGTCAGACCATCGCGCTGGCCGGTGAGAACGGTTCCGGCAAGACCACACTGGCAAAATTGATCGCGGGCCTCTATCGGCCGACCTCCGGCCGCGTGACCTGGGACGGCGTTGATATTCACGAGATGGACCCCGACAGTCTCGCTGATCGAGTGGTCATGGTGCAGCAACAGCCGATCCATTGGCCGCGCAGCGCGAAGGATAACGTGCGACTCGGCCGGCATACCCGGGTCGATCCGAATGATGATGCGCTCATTGCCGCCGCCAGGGCATCGCGTGCGCTCGAAGTGATCGAAGGATTGCCGGAAGGCTGGCAAACACTGCTCTCGCGAGAGTTCAAGGGAGGGCATGATCTCTCGGCAGGACAGTGGCAGCGCCTGGCAGTCGCCCGCGGCCTGTACCGGGATGCGCCGGTAGTGATCTGGGACGAGCCGACAGCGCCGCTGGACGCGAAGGCCGAGCATGCCGTCTATGAGTCCCTGCGCAAGCTCGCATCGGACCGGACCGTCATTCTGATCACCCATCGGCTGGCCAGCATTCGTAACGCGGATCGAATTTTCTTTCTCGAGCGCGGGATGCTCGTGGAGCAAGGCGACCATCACGAATTGTTGGGCCTGAACGGGCGCTACGCCGAATTGTACCGGCTCCAGACCAAACTGCACGGCATCGAGGAATGATGATTGGAGGGAGACTGGACCTGTACGCTTCGCGGCCTTCAATTATTGCCGCAAACAGGGACCACCTGGCCGAGGATCACCTTGACAAAATAGGGCCCTTTCTTACGATATATCCGTGAAACCCCCGGCTCACGACGGACCTTCGAACGGGGTCAATCCGCCCGGCATTCAAAGCAGCCGTAATCTCGGCCAGCTTCGCCAGACGGTGTTAGTTCGTTATGTTTTGGCCATTGCCTTGGCGACCATGCTCGCGGCAGCAATGGCATGCGCAGGCGCCGCCGCCAATCCTGACGCGCAGGAGCCCGATGGACTCAGATTATCCGCGGTTTATCCCGAAGTGAAAGTGGGCGATCGGCTGTTTTTTGAGTCGCGCTTTGCCCAATATTTTTTCGCGAATAGCCGTGGGGACGTGAACGCGCCGCTGGAACGGGGCGATCCTTTGGTGGAAAAGGTGACCGCGGTCGATCGCCCCACGCTCGCCGACCGCCCGTTTCGCGGGCAGAGCATCAGTTGCCGGCATTGCCATCTGGGAGACGATTTCCTCCACCGCAAGCCGCTCGCCGGGCGGACCTACGTGGACTTCAGCCGCCGCAGTCGGATTCCCGAGCGCGGCGATGGGCTCGTCACCACCCCGCGCAACTCTCCTTCCATGGTGGATTTTGGTTTGCCCCGCGAGGCCCCGGTCCTGTTGCATTTCGACGGAGAATTCACGACAGCGGAAGATCTCACCATCGCCAGCTTCACCGGCCGCAACTTCGGCTGGCTGCCGGGGCAGGAGCGGATCGCCGTTGCCCATATCGCGCGCGTCATTCGCGAGGACAACGGCACGAACCCGCGCCACGTCGTGTACCCAGACGTCAAGTACCCGGACATCGAGGGTATTCCCTACCGGACAATGATGCTGGGAACCGACCCCCGTCTGCCGCCTAATTTGAAGGTTCCGGAGCGCTATCGAATCGACGTCATGAAGGCATCGGACGACCAGGTGATCGAAGCGATCGCGAAGTTCATGCATGCTTACATGGATTCGATCCGTTTCGGCACTTACAACACCTTTCGCCCGTCCGGCTCTCCCTACGATCTCTTTCTGCAGAAGAACGGCCTGCCGGCCGCGCCGGAAAAGGGCGAATCGAGTCTCGATTACTCCAAAAGGCTTCTCGCGCTGCTGCAACGAGAAGAGTCATTCGAATGGGTGAAGCCCCAGCGGGACGGCGCGTTTAAATTGCACGATCAAGCCTATCGCTTCGGCAAAACCGAACTGCAGGGGCTCAAGATATTTTTGACCCGCCCGCAAGACTCGGGCCGCGCGCGCGTGGGCAATTGCGTCTCGTGCCACACGCCGCCGCAATTCACGGACCAGCGGCTCCACAACAACGGCGTTTCGCAAGCGGAGTATGATCGCATCTTCGGCGCCGGCGCCTTCGCTGCTCTTGAGATTCCCGGGCTCGCCGAGCGCAACGCGAAATTTGACTATTACCTGCCACCCTCCGCGAACCATCCGCGTGCAAACAGTCGTTTTCGCGCGCCGCCCGCGGCCGGCAAGCCGGGCTATGCGGATCTCGGTGTCTGGAACGTTTTCGCCAACCCGGATATGCCCAAACCGCAACAGGCGCTCACTCAAATCCTCTGCGGCAATAAGCCTTGCGAGCCGGAAGCGGTTTTGCCTTTGACGGTGGCTCTCTTCAAGACGGCGACCGTGCGCGACTTGGGGCAATCCAATCCCTATTTCCACTCCGGCGCCGTCGACACGGTCGAAGACACGTTGCGTTTCTACACGCGCATGTCAGAGCTCGCTCGCGCCGGCAAGCTGCGCAACGGCTCGCCCGAAATCGCGGATATTCATCTTGCCGAAAAAGATATCTCGCCGCTCGCCGCGTTTTTGAGATCGCTCAACGAGGATTACCGTTAAGCCCGGTTGACTGGTGCTTCGCGCCAGAAGTGCGAACAACGAAGCCTTCCCATGAATAGAAGATACGTCATCGCGGCAGGCGCCACGATCCTGGTGCTCTTGGCGGCCCTGGCATTCATTTATCGGGGCCAGAATGAGCTCTTGCTGCCGCCAGGGCCATCCAGATCCCCAACCCCAACGCCAGTCCCGACCCCGGCGTCTTCGCCAATTCCCATGCATGAGGTCTACGTGGCTAATCCGGGCGACCACAGCATCCTCGGGTACGCGATGGACTCTAATGGCCAGGTCGCTGCGAATCCTACGCGCGTCATCCAAGGCCCGAACACCGGTTTGCAGAACCCGTTTGACGTCGTCACGGACAGTGAAGAACGAATCTACGTCGCAAATATGGGCGATCCTCCGGGCAGGGGGTCGACCGTTACGGTCTACCGCGCAACTGCGAACGGCAATGTCACGCCCAATCGCACTCTGGGCCTGTTTGAATCCGAGCCCAGCCTGCAAAAGGCGACCAGTGTCGCGATTCGCCCCAGGCCCGAGGCCGTTCTGGTGGCCGACCAACCCCATCCCGCCCCGGGCGCGGGCCAGATCATGGAGTTTTCCACGACCGCAGGCCAGGACAATCCTGTTAGAATAATTCGGGGTGCCGCCACCCAGCTGGAATCAGTGGCGGGCATTGGTCTTGACGCGCTCCAGCGGATTCATGTCGTCGATACCAGGCAGGCCAGAATCTTGATTTACCGCACTGCGCCGCCGAGTGGGATCGTTGACTTGCCTGCCGAGGCGATTATCGAAGGCGGGGCAACCGGACTGAACAATCCGATTGATGCGGCGGTTGATGCCGACGGGAATATTTTTGTGGTGAACCGCGGGAGCTTTAATCCGGGTGTTCAGGACGCCAGCATAACGGTCTATGCCGCTGGCGCCATAGGAGACGTCGCCCCGGTCCGAGCTATTGGCGTTTCCGGTTCCCCAAACGCAAATTTGATTGCTCCGGTCGGCATCGCGGTGGACGCCGGGGGGCGGATCTTTCTGCTCCAAAGTAGCTCGCTGAAGATATTTGCCGCCGGGGCGAGCGGCGATCCGGCGCCGGTGCAGGTCATCTCCAGAACGATCAATGGCCCTGGCGGAATATGGGTGCGCTAGCTTCGGAACTCCCGCTTGGGTGGGAGCGCTCGGCCGCTACGCCACGAGAGTGTCTCAGCTCTATCACTTCCCGGCCTGGCACAGGCAGGAAGTGGTGATTTTCACGTCAGCTTTTGCCCAGACTTCCTGGAACTTGCCTTGGAGCGCGGCAGCCTCCGCTTCGTTTTTCTTTTGCTTACGCAAACTTTCGGCCAGGCCGAAAAGGGACCAGCCGTTGTCCGGCAGCCGCGCCAGGTCGTCGCGATAGACCTGCTCGGCCTCGGCGAACCTGCCGGCGTTCATCAAGACCGCACCGAGCGAATGCCGCACCGGGATCATCCAGGCGGGGGGCTCGTCGTATTTCAACCCGTCTTCCTCCTTCACCGCGGCCTGCAATTCCGCCACACCCGCGTCCACCTGGCGTTCCGCCACGAGAATCTCACCTTCCAGCATATGGGTGGCGACCGAGAGAACGCTCGGGGCGACATTATTGCCGAGAGGTGTGTACCCCGGCACCAGCTTGGCAGCCTTCAGAAACAGAACCTGCTCCTTCCGCGCGCGCGGCGCGTCGCCCTTGGCCGCAAGAGCAGTCGCGCGCGCCATATGGCGCAGGGCGCGCGTGAAGGACATCCCCTTCGGATAATTGGCGGGCTCGGCCAGAATTTCATCCCATCTCCCGAAGCGTATCAGCACTTCGAGCGGCACGGCGATAAAGCTGTCCGCGAACCCCCCGTTTTCTTTTTTCTTTACCCAGGCTGCCGGCAGTTCCGCCACCATCGCGCGGACATGTTTCATGGCGACCTCGCGCTGCCCGGTCATCAACGCTCCGTAGGCGAGCATGTGGTGGTTATGAGCGGCGTAAACCGGCAGCATCCCGGTCGGCGGTCCCGCGATTTTCCGATAACGCTTGTCCGCCTCCACCGCTTTCGCGTTGGTGTCGATGGCCTGCTGCCAGCGGCCGCGGCGGATATCGATGTGCGACGGCATGTGAACGTTGTGCGCCAGGCCCGGTTGCAGGTTGCGCAAACGGTCGGCCGCCGCGTCCGCGCGTTCGGGATTCCGCGAAGCCTCGACCGCGTGAATGTAGAGATGGTTCGCGAATGGATGTCGCGGATTGAGTTCCAGCACCGCATCGAGGGTGGCCAGGATTTCATCCGTCCCCGGCTGCGGCTCGCCTTCGGGCGTCCACTGGTCCCACGGGCGCAGATCCATCATCGCTTCCGCGAAAAAGGCGCCGGCGTCAGGATCGGTCGGGTGCGCCTTCCAAACCTCGCGCATCGCGTCGGCATACGCACGGTCGAGCGGGCTGCGGTCTTTCGGCTGCGGATCGGCATAACGATGGCTGAGCGCATCGATCAGCGCGCGCTCGACTGGTGAGGTCTTGCTCGCGTGCTGTTGCGCGAGCTTCAATTCCTTCCAGGCCCGCTTGACCGCCGGCGGCGGCATGTAAAAGGAATTGATGTGCGGCCCGCTAGCCAGGGCGATACCCCAGTGCGCCATCGCGCAGGTCGGGTCCAGCCGCGCCGCTTCCTGGAAGGCACGGATGGCGGCGCCGTGATTGAACCCGTGCAGAAAAGCGAGCCCCTGATTGAAGTAGCGCGCGGCTTCGGGTGAAGCAGTGGTAACCGGCCGGGAATAGGCGCCCAGCCCTTCGAACAAAGGCTCCTGAGCAGACACGATCGTGCCCGGAAATGAGAGCACGAGAGCGACAACGACCTGGCCGACGAAAGAAGACGATTTCATACGTAAAGGCTAGCTGGCTCGGAGTGGGATGGGCAAGTCAGAGAAACGGCTAGCCGTTCGACAACAACAAAGGAGCGGCGGTTTGAAACCGCCGTCTTTTTAGGTCGGCGGTCTGGAGACCGCCGCTCCTTGAAAGGAACCAGCGCTTCCCGCGGCAACTGGGTTGTGTTACGAAATCCTCCTCGTGCCGGGGCCAGGACACCAAATCCACAAAGAAAAGCAGCCGCCTCTTCGCAGTACGGCGGCGCGATGTATAACCTATGTCCTCGCGGGGCTTGGGATCGCGGTCTTCGCTATTTCGCTCTGGAATTCCATCGGTCGCAATCTGGATTTCCCCTGGACCTCGATCCGGCTCGCGCCGGCGTTCGCCCTGGCTCACGGCTACCCGCTCTATCCGGTGGCGTACCTGCCAAGCGTGCTGGCCCATGAGCCAGGGAGCGCCGTCGCGACCGCCACGGTCCTGGCGCATCTTTTCATTCTCGTCCCGGCCGGCCTGATTTTTTCGCTCCTCGGAAAACGCCTCGCCGGAGGCCTGCCCGTCCATTGGCTTTTCTTTTGGCTCTTCTTTGCGCTCGTCACGCATTTGGCGCCGTCGCTCGTGTATGTGACGGCCGGGGTTCACGCGGACGCTCCTGCCTTTGGGCTTTTTTTGCTCGCGTGTTATGCGGTCCTTCGAGCCGAGGGAGCTACGGTGGCCGGTCAAACACGCTGGCTCCTGGCCGCCGGGATCGCCGCCGGATTGAGCGCGGCCTGCAAGTTGAATCTTGCCGCTGGGATGGTCGCCTTGCTGGTTTGGACCTTGCGCTTCTTCGGATGGAAACGAGCGGCTGCCTTTTTGTGCGCGGGCGCGTTGGCGGCGCTCACGGTTTACTCGTGGGCTGTGTTGCGAGACGGTCTTGCGCCGGTCCTGCTCAATCTGGGTCAACCGGCAAAAATGCCCTGGTTCACCTTTCGCGATTCCGAACTCGCGTCGCTCAGCGGCAGCAGTCACGAATTCCCGGAGAAGCTTCGCACGTTCCTCATTTTCGGCCGCGACTACCTCAAGATCTACGGAGCGATCGCTCTGGCCGTCATCCTCATCGGCTTTTTCCCCCGGGAAAGCGCGGAGCCCGATCGGCCCCGGCGGCTGGTCTGGTTCTTCCTCTTCCTTTCCCTCTTCCTCCTGCCGGCGTCGATCGCCAGCATCAGCAAGTATGGCGGCGACGTAAACAGCCGCGCGCTCGTGAGTCTGCCGCTGGCGCTGGCTGCGCTTTTCGCGCTCACGAGCGTGGTTCAGCGGGGCCACCGCGGCGCCATCGCGGCGACGTATGCCGCGCTGGCCGGCGCGATCTTCATGGTCGCGCTCCCGCTGAAAGACGGATGGGCGAAGCTCTCCACCACCCCGACTCTGGTCGAGGCCCATGCGGTAATCTCGGCTGATCCAGGACGCTGGTATTTTCCCTACGATCCCCTGGCTCACCTGTTGGTCGAAGGCAAATTTCGGCCGAACATGGACGTCGTCTATTCCTACGCCGCCTCTGGTTTTCCAGTAGATGAGAGCGCCTTTCGGTCATCCCTCCCGGAGAATTTGCGCTACGTCGCGATTCCCCCAACGGTCGGAGAATGGGGTGTCGGCGAGATACGACGACTCTTGTCCGATTACAGCAAACCAGCCCCCGAACTGAACTCCGCACGCCACCGCGTCTACTCCGCGCGGTGACGCCAAGACGCGATCTGCCCGGCACGGATCCACGATGTGTGGTCCGCTCGCCAGCGCGACTCCCGAATGCGCCATCGCAGATTTCGGATCAGCGAAGGCCTACTCTTGAACGCTGGTCTGCTTGACCACGGCGGCGACATGAAGCCCTGCAACATCGGCATGGGTGTCATTATCTGAGAAGACGACGACATACGTCCCCTGGGGATTGACGGCGGCATGGTCCGGTGTTGGCACGGTGTATTCCCGGCCATCACTCGTTCGGACCGTGAACGGCGAAAACGGCGTGCTGTGCAACAACTCTTTGATGCGGGGGATCATGGCAGCAGCCTATCCCGGATCGACTGACACCTCAATGAAAGAGCATCCTGTCATTCATAGCGCAAGGCGATCACCGGATTGACGCGGGTGGCTTTGCGCGCGGGGATATAGTTCGCAATGAAAGCGACCGCCGCGAGCACGGCCGAGACGCCGATAAAGGTCGGCAGATCGGTTGCGGTGATGCCGAACAAAAGGTTTGCCATCACGCGGGTGAGCGCCCACGAAGCGAGCACTCCAATCGCAATTCCGATGAGCGTGAGGGTCATCCCGTTGCCGACGACGAGTCGCATGATGTCGGCGCGTGTCGCGCCTAAGGCCATCCGGATGCCGACCTCGTGGGTGCGCTGCGTGGCGGAGTAATTCATCACGCCGTAAAGCCCGACGGACGCGAGGACGAGCGCGACGCCGGCGAAGATCGTAAGGAGCAACATGTTGAAACGTGGCCGCGCGATCGATTTGGCGATGACCTGCTGCATCGTCCGGACATCCGCGACCGGCTGGTCCGGATCAAGGGCACGGATTTCTTTTTGCACCGCCGCCCCAAAGCGCGCCGCATCGCCGGAGGTGCGCACGATGAGCGCCATGCCGGCATACGGCACGCGCGGGTGCGCCCAGTAGATGGCTGGCTCCGGTTCCTTATTCAGTGCGCCTTCGCGGATGTCGCCAACGACACCGACGATTTCGTCGGGCCCGCTCCCGTCCCAGAAAACTTCCATCTGCTTCCCAACCGGGTCCACGCCCGCGAAATGCCTTTTCGCCATCGTCTCATTGATCAGCAGCACGCGGGATTCCTTCGCGTCGCGTTCGTTCAGCAGCCGGCCCTTGAGCAACGGTATGCCCATCGCTTGAAAATATGTCGGGGTGATCACACGCACCTCCACTCCGGGTTCCTGCCCGGGCGCCGCCGCGGGTTGCCCAACGACCCTGAAAGAATCTCGCGACGCGAGCCCGGTGAGCGGCAGATAGCTGATGGCGCCGACCGCCTGCACACCCGGCAAGGCGGCAATGCGGTCCTGCGCCTGCTTGAAAAAATCGAGGACCTGGTGCGGCTCGGAGTATTTTTTGCGCGGCAACTGCGCGCGCATCGTCAATACATTCTCCGGGTTGAAACCTGTCTCAACGGCTTGCAGTTCCATGAAGCTGCGGATCATCAGGCCGGCGCCGATGAGCAACACGAGCGCGAGTGATACCTCGGCCACGACGAACACGTTGCGGAATGTCCGGCCGCGCCCGCCGGTCGAGCCGCGCGAGCTTTCCTTCAGCGCGTCGTTCAAATCCGGCCGCGACGATTGTAGCGCTGGGATGAGGCCAAAGAAGATGCCGGTTAGCAGCGAGATTCCAAAGGTGAAACCGAGCACGCGCGGATCGATCGTAATCTCGTCCAGGCGCGGGATGTAATCGGGTCCAAAAGCGACCAGAACTTGGGTCCCCCAATAAGCGAGGAGCACTCCGAACCCGCCGCCCACCAAGGCTAGCAAAATGCTCTCCGTCAGCATTTGCCTGATCAGCCGGCCTCGACTCGCTCCGAGAGCCGCGCGGAGCGCGAGCTCCTTCTGCCGCGCCGCCGCGCGCGAGAGTAAGAGGTTGGCGACGTTCGCGCACGCGATCAGGAGAACGAAAGCGACCGCCGCGAGCAACACGATAAGGACCGGGCGAATTTCGCCGACGACCTGCTCGTGCATCGGCACCACGTTGATGCCCCAGCCGGTGTTTTTGTTCGGAAACGATTGCTCGAGCTGTCTTGCGATGCCGGTCAACTCGCCTTGCGCCTGCTGCACCGTGACACCCGGCTTGAGCCGTGCCACGCCGCGGAGATAGCGGCCGGTTTTTTCGCGGTAATCGATCGCCGGGTCGAGCGCCAGCGGCATCCAGGCTCTCACCTGGTTGTCGAGAAAGTGAAATCCCGGCGGCATCACGCCGACGATCGTGCGCTGCCGGCCGCTGATCGTCGCCTGCTTTCCCACGATTTCGGGATCCGAGCCAAACCGCGCCCGCCACAGCTCATGACTGAGAATGATGACGAGATCGTTCCCAACGGTGTCTTCCTCCGGCAGGAATGAGCGGCCCACCAAAGGCTGGACACCCAGCGCGGGAAAGAATGTCTGGCTAACGAACTGCGCCTTGATCTCTTCAGGCTCACCCGTGCCGCCTGTGAGATTGACGCGTTGCTCCGCCACCGCGGCCATTTGTTCGAACGACGCGCTCTGCTTCTGCCAGTCGAGAAAATTAGCGGGCGACACAACGTTTTGCTCGCTTCTTCCGGCGAGACTTCGCTCCCAAAGCATCACGATTCTGTCCGGGTTGGCGTAGGATAACGACCGGAGCAGGACGCCGTTGATCACGCTGAAGATGGCGGTGTTTGCCCCGATGCCGAGCGCGAGCACGATCACCGCCGTAAGGGTGAACCCGGGCTTCTTCAGCAACGACCGCATCCCGTAGCGCAGATCCTGAAAGAACGTCTCGATCGCGACACCGGTCCGGCCCGCGCGCACTTCTTCCTTCACCTGCTCGACGCCGCCTACTTCCACCAGGGCCGCGCGCCGCGCCTCTCTTTCATTCATCCCTTCCTTCATTTTTTTCTCCGTCAGTAACTCCACGTAAGAACCGACTTCCTCCGTCAGCTCGCGTTCCATTTGATGCTTGCGAGTCAGGTTGCGCAGGAGACTCCCGGCTCGTGAAAACAGCGTTTTCATGGTCACGGCTTTCTCGTGTCAGCTGGCGCGAAGTGCGCTGCCGATGGCGAGTGAGATGCGTTGCCAGTCCTCCGTCTCCGTCTCAAGCTGACGGCGCCCCGCCTTGGTCACGCTGTAAAATTTTGCCCGGCGCTTGTTCTCCGATTCGCCCCATTCGGCCGTGAGCCAGCCCGCTTCCTCCATCCGGTGCAACGCCGGGAAAAGCGACCCGGGCTTCACGTCAAAGGTTCCGTTGGTGATCTGGCTGATGCGGTTGGAAACTCCGAGGCCGTGGAGTGATTGCGCGGAGAGCGCTTTCAAAACCAGCAAGTCGAGCGTTCCCTGCAAGAGATCAGCCTTCAAATCGTCATCGCGCGTGCTCATATAGATAATCTGTAGGAGCAGTTTGCCCTCTCTCCTATAGAGTGTCAATAGGAGAATACGGAATACGTTAATCGGCCCGCAAGGCTTGCACCGGATTGAGGAGCGTGGCCTTGCGGGCGGGGAATAAACAGGCAAGCAACGCAGCCAGCGCCAGAATTCCGGCGGTAGCAGCGAGGAGAAGCGGATTATGCGGCGACACCTCGTAGAGCTGGGTGGCGAGCAACCGGCCGAGCGCGAGCGCGGCGGCGAGACCTGCGACCAACCCGACGAGGACGGGCTTCATGCCTTGCGCGATCACGAGCCGGAGCACGTCCATCGTTTGCGCGCCGAGCGCCATGCGCACGCCGATTTCGCCGGTGCGCTGCTCGACGGTGTAGGCCACGGCTCCGTAGATTCCAATCGTCGCCAGCACAAGCGCGATCCCGGCAAACACCGCGAGCAGCGTCATCATCAAGCGCTGTTGACCGATCGCGCTTTCCACGTTTTCCGCCATCGTGCCGGTGTTGAAGATCGGGCGCCCGGCGTCGATCCGGTCGAGGACCGCCCGCACGGTCCTGGCTGTCTGCTCCGATTTCCCGGTGCTATGGACCGCGAGCCGCAGATAGGGAGAAGCTTCCTGCGCCCACGGCCGGTAGAATTCGGCGTCATTCAACTGGGTGAGCTGGAGCGAGCGGACGTCGCCGACGACGCCCACGATCTCGACTCGCTCCTGCGCGCCTCCAAGCAGTAACTCCCGGCCAATCGGGTTCTCGCCCGGAAAGATTTTGGCGGCGCCGGCTTTGCTAATGAGCATGATTTTCGGGCGATCGAGCGTGTCGCGTTCGTCGATGTCGCGTCCGGCGAGGAGCGGGATGCCCAGGGTGCGGAAATATCCGGGTGTGACGCTGTGATTGGGGGCGATGGGGCGTTGATTCACCGGGGGCGGATTGTGGTCCGGGCGCGCGTAATAAGTGCGCGAACCACCTTCGAGCGGAAGGGCATCGCTGATCGAGGCGCTCTGCACCCCGGGCGACCTGTGTAAATCTTCCAGAAGGCGCTCGCCGAATCGTGCGCGCTCCGCGCGTTCGGGATAATTCGCGGTGGGCAGACGCACCGCGCCGATCCAAATATTCTCGGCGCGAAAGCCGGCATCCTGCCGGCTCAGCCGGACGAAGCTCGCGATAAGCAGGGAGGCCCCGGCCAGGAGAGCGACGGAAAGAGCGACCTGCGCACCGACCAGGATTTTGCGGAGACGCTGCTGCCGAAGTCCGCCGCTGACCGCGCGACCGCCGTCCTTCAAGCCGTCGACCAGATCGGCGCGCGAACTTTGCCAGGCTGGATAGAGGCCCATGACAAGTCCAGTCGCGAGCGACAGGCCGATGGTGAAAGCGAGCACCGGAAGGCTCAGGCCGATGTCGGCTTCCAGCGGCAGATTGTTCGCCGCGATCCGCGGGATGAATGGAATCAACTGCCACGCGAGCGCCGCACCGAGCGCTCCGCCGATCACGCTGACGAGCGTGCTTTCGAAAATGAAGAGTCGCACGACGCTGGCGCGCGCGGCGCCCAGGGCCATCCGGAGCGCGATCTCACGCCGGCGTCCGCTGAAGCGCACGAGCAGGAGATTGGCGACGTTACTGCACGCGATCAAAAGGACGAAGCAGACCGCGGCGAGCAGGGTGGCAAAAGCGGGCCGCAGATTGCCGCTCACATTTTCGGGCAACGGCACGAGGGCCGTCGTCCAGCTGATGTCGTCGTTCGAAGGATTTTGTTCGCGATAACCTTGCTCGAGCGAGGGCATGGACGCCCTGGCCTGGTCGAGCGTTACCCCCGGCTTGAGGCGGCCGATCACGCGCAGGTAGCCGACGCCGCGCATCAGGCGCTCGCGGGGGGTGCCGGGCGACTCAAATGGCCGGGCGGTACAGACCTCCAGGTTCGCTCCGAACCAGGCCAGCGGCAGGTTCGGGAGCACGCCGACGATCGTGTGCGGCACATCGTTGAGCGTGATGCTTCGCCCGAGCACGGCGGGATCGCTCCCCAGCCGGTTGCGCCAAAAGCTTTCGCTGACCATGGCGACATTCGCGGCCATTTCTTCCTCCGGCAGGAAGACGCGGCCGCGGATCGGGCGCACGCCGAGAACGTCGAAATAATTCGCAGTCACGCTTTGCGCGTTCAACTGCACCGGCTCGCCCAGTCCGGTGAGCGTGACGCCGACGCCGTTATCCGCCGCCAATCCGGAGAACACGGTTTGTCCGTCGCGGTAATGCCAAAAACGGGGCACGGAATAGGGGAGCTGGTCGAGCTCGCGCTCTCGCGATTCGCCAAAGATGCGCACGATTCGGTCCGGCTCGGGAAAAGGCAGGCCGCGCAAGAAAAGCGCGTGGATCAAGCTGAAGATCGCCGTGTTGAGGCCGATCCCGAGGGAGAGGGTGAGGACGGCGAGAAGGGTGAAGCCCGGCGACTTGCGCAACTGCCGGAGAGCGAAGCGGAGATCGGTCATCATAGGAGTTTTGTTGGATGCGGGCTCGTCGATCATGGCAATGGCAACCTCGAAGACAAGTCCCCGGTACAAGACGCCGCTGCCCCCGCGGTCTTGTCTGAAAAACTAACGGGATCCTGGCGACGGAACGGCGCGTCCGAATTTTCGTACCTGATGGAGCAGCGGACCCGGCGTGAGGCAGTAGGCTGGAGTGATCGGGCAACCGGCCTGGCGGAGTCCGACGGCGACCCAGGTGTTGCAAGTGTTGAATGCGGAATAGGTCCCCCGCGCCCGATACCAGCCTTGGCCGAGGCGAATCGGCCGACCGGTTTCGCCGAGCGCGTAAGTTTGCTCGATGTGCCTGCACAGTCGGGCGAAGCCTCCGGCGGAAAGGTCGACTTCAACGACCGAAAACTTCGGGTTCTCGAGTTTCTCGCGCAGCGCGCCGAACCCATCGGAAAGGAGCACTGTCCGCTTCGAGCCGGCCAGGGCCTTTACCGCGATCCCGCTGGTGAGCGGTTTCCGGTAACCGTCGTCGTCGCCCCAGCCGACTTCGAGATACTTGAAACCGGCGTAGTCGCGATTGGCCGGCCAGGTTCCGCGAGGGATGTCCGATCGCCGCACCGCCAGACCGGTATGGAGGGCGCCGTGATTGATCACGTAGACGGTCCGCGGAGTTTCGCCGGCCCGGGGCGGGTAGAGCGATTTGACCGGTCCGGCACAAGCGCCGGCGCCAAGGAGGATCGCGGTAAGGAGAGCGTAGCGCGTCCAACGATCTGACCGGCTTTCCATCCTGATAATTCGTCCGAGGCGCGTCGTTTTCAACGACTGGAGAGAGGTGTTTCTCGTTTGGTAAGCCGAGACTCCGTCGAGCCGTCCGACCTTTAATCTGATCGGCTCGACAGAGTCTCGCCCTACCAAAAACCCTCGATCCCCGTTTCGCCCTCTCGGACGAAAGGTCGTGGTTACTTTTTTTGTGAAAAAAACCCCGAAAAATCGCTTGCGCCGGTGCCTGATAGCATGGATAGGGGGCGCTTCTCGTGCGAAAAACTACTCTCCTCCTTACCATTCTCTGTGGCTCCGGTTTGGCCGTTTCGGCCCAGGCCGCTCGGACCGACAGCCTGGCTTTCCAACCGCAGACCGTTTTCAAGAAGCGCGCCAGCGATACGGCCCCAGCCCCCGCCCCGGCGGCGTCGAATTTCGTCTTCAAGGACCGGAACGGCAAAACCGTCTCGGCGCCCATCGTCGACCAGTACCAAAAAAATCGCATCGTTCGTCCGTTGGCGAAGGTCGATCCTAAACTCGACCCGAGACTCGCACGGGCGGCCACGATTGCCGACGAACGCGCCCGGGCCCATTCGCGGTCGCGTTGCTGGCGCTACGTGAAGGAAGCTCTTCTGGCTTCGGGGGCGGTGACCTCCTACCCAAAGACAGCCCTGGCCAAGCAGGCCGGCGAAGAATTGGTGCGCGACTTCGGATTCAAGAAATTGCCGATCCGCGATCCTTACAAAGCTCCGGTCGGTTCCGTCCTGGTTTATTACAAAGGCCGCAACCGGCCCGGCCACGTCGAGATTCGGACGAAGACCGGTTTCGTGAGCGATTACCGTTCGAAGGACGCCAGCCGCCATCCGCTGCTGGGCGTTTACGGCAAAGGCTAAAGAGGAATCCCGACCGGGACGGCCGGGTTTCGTGAATGGTGATTTCTATTCACCGATCACCAGTCACTATTCACATCCGCTCGCGTCCGTGCGGCGCCTGCAAATCCAGCGCCGGACCGATCGGCACGATACGCGTGGGGTTTATCTCGCCGTGCGTCATGTAGTAGTGACGCTTGATGTGATCCAAGTTCACGGTCTCGGCGACGCCGTCGTGCTGAAAGAGATCGCGCAGATAGGGCCAGAGGTTCGGGTAATCGACAATGCGGCGGAGGTTGCATTTGAAATGGCCGTGGTAAACGGCGTCGAACCGAATAAGGGTGGGAAAGAGCCGCCAGTCCGGCTCCGTCAGGCGCTGACCTAACAAGTAGCGCTGTGCGGCGAGGCGCTCATCAAGCTCGTCGAGCGCCTGGAACAACCTTTTCGCGGCGCGTTCATACGGCCGCTGCGCCGTGGCAAACCCGGCGCGGTAAACGCCGTTGTTTACCCGCTCGTAAATGCGCTGGTTGAGCTCGTCGATCCCGGTGCGGAGATCGGGTGGATGGAAGTCGTAATCGTTTGTCGCGAACTCATTGAATTCGCTGTTGAACATGCGCAGCAGGTCATCATCGGAGTTGCTGACAATGCGTTTGGTTTCCTTGTCCCAGAGCACCGGCACCGTCACACGTCCGTGGTAATCGGGATCCGTCGCGCGGTAGGCCTCGCTCAAGAACTGGAAACCGTTGACGGGATCTTCGGAATGGCCGGGACCGTTGCGGAAGGCCCACCCGCGCTCGTCGCGCACGGGATCGACCACGGTCAGGCCTATCGTGTTTTCGAGGCCTTTGAGTTTGCGCAGAATGATGGTGCGATGGGCCCAGGGACAAGCCAGCGAGACATAAAGGTGGTAACGGTCGCGCGCGGGTTGGTAAGGCGTCGAGCCGTCGCGTTTCACCCAGTCGCGAAACGCATCTTCCTGGCGCTTGAACTCGCCGGATTCAGACTGCTCGTCGGGAAATTGAGACATCGATTTTAGATTCTAATGCCGTTGGCCTCCTGGTCCACGCGACGATGAAACGGAGTGGCTATTTCATCTACGGCAATTGCTCCATTTTCTCAAAATTCAGACGCAATCTCGTCGAATTGTCGCCGAAGCAAAAATAGTTCGCCCTCGGCGTCGAAAACACTTGCCACAGTGGTACGGGGTTTGCATACACACAATGCGTGCGACGTTTCTTTCTGTTGGTGTTCCTCTGTGGCTTTGGCCTGAGCCTTTCGACCCTTGAAGTCCGCTCTGAGGGTCTTCTCCCTTCCCAAAACAGATTCTATTATCGAACACCCGCGGGATCGCCAGGTTCGGCGCGAATCATTCGCCGTTACTGGAAGGTGCCGATCGTTCGGCCGGATGCGCGAGTCGATTCCCGGCTCGATCCCCGTCTGCGCCGCGCCGCCACCATTGCCCAGGAACGGGCCAACGCGCGTTCCAAAAGTCGCTGCTGGCGTTATGTGAAACAAGCGCTGGTCGCTTCCGGTGTCATCAACTCCTATCCGAAAACCAACTACGCGTCGCAAGCCGGCCAAGAGCTGGTGCGCAGCTATGGTTTCAAGCGCTTGCCGGTGCGCGATCAATTTGCGGCGCCGATCGGTGCGGTGCTGGTTTTTGGCCACGGCACCACGGGCCATGTCGTCATTCGGACCAAGACCGGTTTTGCCAGCGATTACTGGACGAAGAATCGCTGCAAATATCCGTTGGTAGCGGTCTACGGAAAATTCTCTTCGTAGCCGGGTAACGTTTCCGTCTGCGCGAAACTACTTGCGCAGGTAGACCATGCCCAAGTGGTCGACAAAACACGAGATCCAGTCCTCGCTGATTTCTTTTTGCGCCTGAGCGATGGTCATTTTCCCGGCCGCGATCAGCGCCAGAAGGTGCTGGGTCAGGAATTCCTTTCGCTCGGCGCCGTAGGGTTTCACTCTCCGACTTTGCGGCCAGAGATTGTCGATGGTGTCCGCGCCGTCGAGCTCGACCGGGATGAGATGATCGATCTTGAATTCCGCGCGCCGGCTCCAGGGAATGCCGTAGCGGGCAAACACTTTTCGCTCCATCGCTTCAGTCACGCCCCGTCGGTCTTTATCCCTCTGCGCGACCCTGCCCGGAGTAAGCTTCGGGTTTGGCATCATGTCGTCTCCAGCCCGGGCGGGAGCCGCCAGGCTGATTCCGATCAGGAGAGCCGCGAGAGCGATTCGATTTTTCAATGCGGGAAGATAACGCTGGAGCATCGCACGAGAGTCTCTCGTCAGAGCAAGCTTCAAGGAGCGGCGGTTTACAAACCGCCGTCGGAAGAAGAGGGCGGTTTGGAAAGCGCCCCTCCTTGAGTTCTACTTCAACAAATGCTCCCGGATGAATTGCACCGTGCTGTAGAACTGAAAATCGGCGTTCTTTTTCTTCGCGAAACCGTGTCCTTCGTCCTTGGCGAGAAGGTACCAAACCGGCGTCCCTTGCTTTTTCAGGGTGGCCACAATCTGGTCCGCTTCCGACTTGGGCACGCGCGGATCGTTCGCCCCTTGCACCACAAAAAGCGGTTTAGTGATCTTCTGAGCGTTGTTTAGTGGCGCCGTGCGCTCCATGAACTCCGCCATCTTGGGGTCGCGCTCATCGCCGTATTCCACCCGGCGCAAGTCGCGGCGATAGCTTTCGGTGTTTTTCAGGAACGTCGCCAGGTTCGAGATGCCGACAACATCGAGCGCGCAACGAATCCGGTCCCCATAATTTGTCGCCACTGCGAGCGTCATGAAGCCGCCGTAGGAACCGCCCGTGACCATGATCCGTCCGGCGTCGAGCCCGGAACGCGTGGGGATCCAGTCCAGCAGCGCCGAAATGTCCTTGTAGGAATCTTCGCGCAGCAGACCGTTATCGAGTTTCAGGAAGGTCTTCCCGTAACCATCCGAGCCGCGCACGTTCGGAAGGAGAATCGCGCAGCCAAGCTCGTTCAGGAAATAATTGTTCCTCCCGAGATAGCCGGGGCGGTACTGGGCCTCGGGCCCGCCGTGAATGTTGATGATAACCGGCCGCGGCCCGGAGAATTTCGCCTGATCCGGCTTGTAGAGGAACCCGGTGATCTCGCGGCCGTCGAAAGATTTCCAACGCACCAGCTCCGGCTCGACAAACCGCGCCGCGGGAATGCCGCCCGTCTCGCTCGCCGTCCACCGTGCGGTCACGTTCTTGCCGCCGGCCGTCGACCAGGTGTAAACATCCGACGGACAGCGCGCTCCGGCCACGTTGAAAGCCAGCAAGCTTTGCTTCGGATCGCGGTGCCAGCGCAGGCCGGACATGACCACGGCGGGCAGGGGCGGGTTGAACGTGGGTTCTTTCTTCGCCCCAGCGGTCACGGTTCCCTTGGCTGGCACCACTTCGAGCAGGTGCAGCGTGCTCACGCCATTCTCGTTCAGCGTGTAGGCGATTTGTTTGCCGTCATGGCTCAAATCCCAGTTGTCGACGTCGAACTTTGCGTCCGGCAGCAGGTAGCTGTGCTTGCCGCTCGCGAGATCGATGTAAGCAAGGCGCTGGAATTCGGATTCGCGATCCGTCGTGACGAAAATCCCTTTGCCGTCTTTGGAAAAAAGCGCGGCCGAATAGGACACTTTTTCAGCGCCTTCCGCGGGACGCGGCGTCACTTCCTTTTTCTCCCCGGTCTGCGTGTCGAATAACCAGATGTAGCCCTCGTTGATCGAAATGCGTTCCAAGACAACGAGCTGCTTGTCGTCCGGCGACCAATCGGCCGGGTCCCACCCGCCGCCTTTCACTTCGGCCAGCAGGCGATCGGTCTTTGGATCGGCCGGGGCCTGGAGGTAGATATCGGTGTCGGCGCCGTTGCGTCGCGTGGAAGTGTAGGCGACACGGTCTCCGCGATTGTTCCAGCCGGGTCCGGAGTTACGCGATTTGCCGTCGGTCAGCAGCGTGATGTCGCCGGTCGAGAAGTCGTAACGATAATTCTGGTTGAATTCATTTCCGCCCGCGCCTTTGGAAAAAATGAAATAGTCGCCCTTGGTCGGATCGATGGTTCCGCCATCGACGCGGTCGGGGAAAAACGTGAGCTGGGTACGCGCGCCACCTGGCTGCGTGACCTGGTGAATCTGGCTCGTGTCGCCAAACCGCGTCGTGATCAACATCTCGGGCCGCGTGGGATGCCAGTCCTGGAACCCGGCCGCGCGCGACTCGGTGTAGCGCCCGACCTGTTCGGGCAATTCACCGGGAATAGGCGGGACGCCGTCGACCACGAGATTATCGCCCGGGGTAAGCGGCGGTTTCGCCGGCGGATCGGCCGCGAGTGCACCAAGCGGAGAAAGCAGCAAGGAAACCAACAGGACAATTCGGTTCATAAGAGAGGTGGATGTTTTCACATTAGGCCACCGAGTCGAAACAAAAAAATCGAGGACTCCCCCGATTGCGCTAGCGCACGTAGCGCGACGACTTTTGCCGTTCGCGCACATCTTCCCGAGGATTTCGCACGACTTCTTGCGCAGGCGAAACTAGTTGCTGGCGGCTATCGAGGGGAAGAATTCGGGAGGTTTTTTGCGGGTGGGGAATTGGCCGCGGTGGGGAACCTGGCGGCGAAACCTGCACGAGCATAAAGGTAGGATTTCTGCTCGCCCAGTTCAGCGCCTGCCGCTTGGTTTCAAAAAATCGGTCGATGACAATCGCGTTTCGTTCGAGCGTGGTCCGGCCGGAGCGCCGCGCTGCCTTGCGGCTCACGACAGCGGAGCCGGTATCGACCGCCAGCAAGGGGCCATCGGGAAGCGTGACTTTGCTGCCGTATGGAATCCGGCGCGGATCGACCGCGCAATGGCCGGCCCGCAAGCGTGCGCCGATGGCGGACTGGTGCTGCCGCGTCCAGCGATCCGAACCGCCGCCTCCGCTGGCCCAATAGACCGTGATGCGGGCCAGGATGGATTGCTTAGGGACGGAATTCTTACGCGCGGAAACGTCTGGCGCCAGGAGCAGGAATAGTCCTGCCGCAATAAATAAATGTTTCATGATTAGTCTTTGGGTTTCCAGAGTTCTAATCGATTGACTAGGCCGGGGGACGAACGCCCCACCGTCTCTCTGGAATCGGGACTATGGCACCTTTTGGCCCTGACGCATTCGATTTCGTCTCGTGATTATTCCATTGGTGTTAGAGAGTCCGTCGATGTCCAACAACGAGCCCGTGCGCATCGCGATGTGGTCGGGGCCACGGAATATCTCCACGGCGATGATGCGTTCGTGGGGGAACCGGCCGGATACGTTCGTGTGCGACGAGCCGCTCTACGCGCATTATTTGTTCGCGACCGCTCGCGAGCATCCCGGCGCCGCTGAAGTGATCGCGAACGGGGAGACGGACTGGCGAAAGGTAATCGCCCGGTTGACCGGCGACGTGCCCAATGGGAAACGCGTTTTTTATCAAAAGCAGATGACCCATCATCTGCTGCCAAGGATCGAGCGGGAGTGGTTGGGATCGGTCACGAACTGCTTTTTGATTCGCGATCCGCGCGAGGTCATTGCCTCCTACATCAAGAAAAACAACGATCCGACGCTGGAGGACATCGGGTTCGTGCAGCAGGCGGAGATTTTCGATTGGGTTCGCGCGAATACCGGCTCGATTCCGCCGGTGATCGACGCGCGCGATATACTGGAAAATCCGCGAAAAATCCTGGGACTGTTATGCGCCGCGATCGGCGTGGAATTCATGGACTCGATGCTTTCCTGGGCGCCCGGTTTGCGCGAAACCGACGGGATCTGGGCGAAGCATTGGTACGGCGAGGTCGAGACCTCGACTTCGTTTCGTGAACCCTCTGGGCGAGCGCCGGAACCGGTTCCGGAGCGCTTGCAGGACGTTCATAGGCGCTCCGGCGAATGCTATGATCGGCTCTATCGATATCGTCTGCGTTAGCATAGGTCGTATAGGTCATATGAGTCGTATAGGTCGTATATGCTCCAGCAATTCAACGAGAAGAACCGCGACCTGCTGATCAACATCGACGGGCAGCTTCTCCATCGCGACCAGGCTGGCATCAGCCCGTTCGATTCGGCGGTGCAGGGCGGCGATGCGGTCTGGGAAGGATTGCGGCTCTATGATGGCCGCATTTTCAAACTGCACGAGCACCTCGCCCGGCTCCGCCGTTCCGCGGAAGCGCTCGCCTTTTCAGAAATCCCGCCGGAAGAAAAAATCATCCACGAGATCAGGCGAACGCTCGCCGCCAACAAAATGCGAGACGGCGTTCATATCCGCCTGACGCTCAGCCGCGGCCTCAAGACCACCTCCGGGATGGATCCTCGCCTGAACCAATCGGGTCCGACGCTGATCGTGCTCGCGGAACATAAGCCGCCAGTCTATGCGAAAACCGGACTGGCCTTGATCACCAGCCGAATCCGCCGCCCGCCGCCGGAGATTCTCGATCCGCGGATTCATCACGCGAACTTGTTAAACTCGATCCTGGCCAAGATCGAAGCGAATAAGGCCGGCGCCGATGATGCGCTGATGCTCGACCTGCGCGGGTTCGTGGCCGAGACGAATGCGACGCATCTCTTTATCGTGCGCAATGGCGAAGTAGCGACGCCGCGGGTGATCGCTTGTCCGGAGGGAATAACGCGCGCGACCGTGCTGGAAATCTGCGCCGCGGCCGGCATTCCGCACGTGGAAGCTGACCTGGCCCTGAAGGATGTTTATGGCGCCGATGAAATGTTTTGCACCGGAACGATGGGGGAGTTGGCCGGAGTGATTCGGGTGGACAACCAAATCATCGGCAGCGGCAAACCAGGCCCAGTGACGGAACGTTTGAGTGGTCTTTTCAGTCAGCGCACCGCAACCGAAGGCGTTCAGGTTGTTTAGCGGCGGTGGAACATTTTCGGGCTGACGGCAAAGTAAGTGTGTCATCCCGAGCCGCACAGACGGCGAGGGACCTCGCAGTCGCAGGGAAACCCACACAAATCGCTTCCGCGATCCACGAAGCGAGCACTTACGAACACGCCGGCTTCTTATTTGAGTGATTCGCGAGCGACTGTGAGGTCCTCGCCGTCTGCGCGGCTCGGGATGACAACGTCGCGAGATTGCCAGCCGGGAGGTACATCAATCGCCCCTGCCTCCAACAACCGGCGATGACTCCATCTCCAAGTCGGATTGCAAGGCGCGTTCGAGGTTCTCAATATGTTTTCGCGCGATGGAAACGTAAGCTTCATCGTCCTCCGGCAGACGCGCCATGTCGTGAACGGAAGCTTCATCATGCTCGCGGAAGATTTCCGCCACCCGTCGCGCGCGTTGCTCCTCCATGCCCAACTCGCGCAGGGCGTCGATACTGAGAGCCAGCGCGCTGCCAAGGGTCTCGCGATAGACCTGGTTTACTCCGAGCCGGATTATTTCATAGGCGTGCTGGCGGCTCGTGGCGCGAGCAAGAATCTTGAGGCGCGGAAACTCGCGCTGGACCATTTCGATGATCTTGAGCGCCTTCGCTTCGTCGTCGATCGCCAACACGAAAAGCTTCGCACGTTCCGCGCCGGCGGCCTGGAGCAGATCGAGCCGCGAGGCATCGCCGTAGAAGGACTTCATTCCGTAACGGCCCAGGGTCTCGACCTGATCGGCATCGTGATCGAGAACCGTCGTGCCGAACCCATTCGCGCGGAGGAGGCGGCCGACGATGTGGCCGAAGCGCCCGAATCCGGCGAGAATCACAGGGTTATCGTGTTCGTCGATTTCATCGGCAGGGCGGTCGGGTTCGCATTTTTGAAAGAGCGGCCGCACCAGCTTTTCATTGATGGTGAAGAGCAAGGGCGCTGCCGCCATGCTGAGCGCGACCGAGGCAACCAGCAGACTGGCGATTTCAACCGGCAGCACCGCGTTTTGCGTCGCGAAAGAAAACAGGACGAAGGCGAATTCGCCGCCTTGGGCAAGGGCAAAGGCGAGGAGAAATCCTTCGCCGCGTTTCAGGCCGAACACCCGTGAAAGGGCCAGAAGCACGGTAAACTTGAGGACGAGCAACCCGGCCACGATTAGCGCGATCGTGCCCGGTTGCCGCGCGATGAGCGCGAAATCAATGCTCGCGCCTACCGAAATAAAGAAGAGGCCAAGGAGCAATCCCTTGAAAGGCTCGATGTCCGCTTCGAGTTGCACCCGGTATTCACTTTCCGCGAGGACGACTCCGGCAATGAACGTTCCGAGGGCCGGGGAGAGGCCGAGCCTTTGCATGAGCAGGGCGATGCCAAGGACGAGGAAGAGCGCGGTGGCTGTGAACATTTCACGCAATCGCGTGCCGGCGATGTAACGGAAGAATGGCCGCAGAAGAAAACGGCCCGCCACCACAATCGCGGCGACCGCCCCGACGACCAGCAGCGCCTGCTCCCAGGCGGGCAGACCAGCCATCATTCCCGATCCGGACGCATGTGTCACGGCGCCATCGCCTGGCCCGGCCGCCAGCAGCGGCATCAGGGCAATGATCGGGATGACGGCGATATCCTGAAAAAGCAGCACGGCGAAGGAGGCCTCGCCGCCCGGGGTTTTCATGAGCCCTCGTTCATTCAGGGATTGCAAGGTGATGGCAGTGGAGGACATCGTGAGAATCAGCCCCACGGCCAGAGAGGACTTCCAGGACAAACCAAAGCAGGACGCGACGAAGCCGGCAGCGAGGGCCGTGACCACAACCTGCAAACCGCCGAGTCCCAGAATTGGCCGGCGCATTTGCCACAGGATGGCGGGCCGAAGTTCGAGCCCGACCACAAAGAGCATCATCACGACGCCGAACTCCGCGAA
>Ga0190265_10000391_pt1 | contig 33037 bp, 34 predicted proteins | sample Popmic124T_FD_133135 | JGI IMG/M metagenome (GOLD analysis project Ga0190265, IMG submission 133135) | Populus adjacent soil microbial communities from riparian zone of Indian Creek, Utah, USA - 124 T | ecosystem: Environmental > Terrestrial > Soil > Riparian zone | place: USA: Utah | collected...
CCAATCGGCACATTGTACCGGTCGGACATATGTCAGGAAGGTAGGGGCTGAAGCCCACTCTGAGGGTATGACCTCATACCCTCAGGTCGCGGCCTGTTCCCCCGATGGGGAGGCCTTCCCCAGTGAGGAAGGCCGGCAAGGATCTAAGAAGTCTAAAGGTACTGGTAGAACCGCACGTCCACCAGGGAGGCCACCACGGAGGCGACGGTGGCGACCAGGCAGAGGATGGCCAGCGCGGTGTCGGTCGGGCTCTCCCGGCGTTGCGGCTGGAGCAGCAGGCCGGCCAGGTAGCCGCCCGCGAAGCCCCCGATGTGCGCCCAGTTGTCGACCCGGGGCATGACGAAGCCGAACACGATCATGAAGAGGGCGTAGCTCCAGGCTTGGCGGGAGGCGGAGTAGGACCCGGTGCGGTGGCCGTAGCAGATCGTCGCGCCGAGCAGCCCGAGGATCGGCGCCGAGGCCCCGACCGTGAGGGGAGCGCCGCCCAGGCCGATCATCGCCAGCCAGGTCATCTTGCCGGCCACGTGGACATACCAGCCCACTCCGCTGCTCACCAGGAACCCGATGATGGTGGAGAGGGTGTAGACGATGATCATGCGGCTGGCGCCGTAGAGCTCGGCCGTGGCCGGCGCCAGCAGGCGTACCCAGTAGAGGTTGAACGCGATGTGGATCAGGTCTCCGTGCAGCCATCCGGCGGAGAGCAGGGTCCACCAGCGGCCGAACTGGAAGACGGGCCAGGCTCCGGCCGCCCCGAAGCGGAGCAGGGTTTCGCCGCCGGGAGGGAGGATCTGGAAGCCCGCCATGATGCGCAGGTTCTCGGGGTCGGTCATGGCCATCACCGCGACCGAGGCCATGAAGAGGAAGCCGCATCCGCCGACCACGATGTTGCCGAACGACAGGGTCCGTCCGAGGTTGCCCAGGACGGAGGATAGCCCCCACATGCCCGGGTTCTTCCGTCCGCAGTAGAAGCATTGCTCGTCCGAAACGCCCACCAGCTTGCCGCAGGAGGGGCAGAGGATGGATCCGGTGCGCTTGCGCTGGAGCATGGCGCTACTCTACTCTGATTGCCACCATCCCCTGTCGAGGAGCGGAGCCATGAACGCGGATTTCCTGGTCCTGAAGATCCATGACGAGGTCGCCTCCCTGAACGAGCTGCGCGAGGGCGAATCCAAGCCGCTCGGCTTCCGGGAGCAGGTGCGCAAGGCGGTGGGGCAGGCCCTCCCGTCGGTCCGCTGGCTGGAGGACTCCCGGGCCGTCTGGTGGAGCGGCGAGGTCTTTTCCGTCGAAATCGGGCTGCCGATGGACGAGGACCCGGTCCGGTCCCTGACCCTGAAGGTCCGGCTCAACCCCGGGTTGGGGTCGTCCGGCTGGCTCTCGGAGGAGGAGGACGAGCTGGAGAACTTCCTCCTGGGGCTCTGCGATCCCAACGGCTGGATCCTGTTCGACCTGGCCAGCGGCCGGCGCTACCAGTTCCGGGACGAGGTCGAGGAGGACGAGGCCGAAGCGACTTGGAGCGAGGTCGGTCCGGTGAATTGATCCCATCCCCCCGGGCGCGATTCTTGCGAAGAGGGGTAGGGATGATAGAGACCCCCCACTTCGAGCTGCGCATCCCTGAGGACGACCGGGAAGACCGCGATCCGCGGGAGCCGTTCCAGCCTCCGGCGGAGGAGGACCCGGAAGACCCGGCGCGGGACGAGCCCGTCGACGAGCCCGAGGACTCGCCGAGCCATGGCGAGCCCGAGCGGCGGGACCCGCCATCCCGGGAGCCGGAGCGCCGCGATCCCGGCATGGACCAGCCCGTCCAGCACGTGGCTTCCCGGGGGGAGGAGATGAAATGGTTGTAGGTCCCCCTCCCGGCTCCGAATGGATGCTCCAGCTCGTCTGGCTGTTCACCCTGGCGCTGCCCATCGCGTGCATCGCCTGGACCGTCACCCACGAGGAGGTCTTCCGCGAGCCGCGGGAGTACTGCGAGGAGCGCTCCCGCAACGCGAAGAGCCTCACCGTCCGCAAGTTCTTCTATCTCTTCACCTGCGAGTACTGCTTCAGCCACTGGGTGACCTTCTTCTTCCTCTTCCTCACACGCTACAAGCTGCTGCTGGACGACTGGCGGGGGTACATCCTCTCGGCCTTCGCCCTGGTGGCCGTGGCGAACCTCTACATCAGCTCGTTCGCCCGGCTGCGCCAGGAGGTCAAGAGCGAGAAGCTGGAGGCGAAGACGAAGGAGAAGGTGCTGGAGCAGGTGAAGAAGGCCGAGGACCAGCCCCAGGCGCAGATATCGCCCCCACCGCAGATATCGCCGCAAATCCCGGCTAGTCCGTGGCGCGAGTCCCCCCGGCGCTAGCCCGGGCCACTTCCGACAGCAGGCCGAAGGCGCGCTCCGCGTCCTCCTCGTGCACCTCCAGGCGGTTGAGGGCCAGCACCTCGCCGGTGAGCAGGTTGACCGGCGGCAACCTCTCTTCCATGACGCAGGCCTCGATCCCCTCGGACTCAAGCAGGGTCCGCGCCAGGTGGGCCTCCCACGGGGTGGTGAAGCGGGCGACCGTCACCAGGTCGTTCAGATCGGACATGAGGTCCTCCTCGGGAGTTTCGAGGGAGGCGGGCTCGGCTCCGACCTCCTGGTCCTTCCAGGCCGAGCCGCAGCCGCGGCAGCTCCACCGCCGCCGGGGAACGGGGAGCGCCAGACCCAGGAGGAGCCAGGCGCCGAGGAAGCCGAGCACCGACCAGCGCTCCAGGGACAGGTTGTCCGACTTGCAGGCCGGGCAGCGCTCCCGGAGCGGGAAGTCCGTCTCGGTGACCAGGTAGATCTCGGGGATCGGCTGCCGCGGGGTGCGCAGCAGCTCGAAGGCGCGGAAGGCGTCGTCCTCCCGGACGCGCAGCTTGATGCCCCCGACCGTGGTGGCGCACCAGATCCGGGCCAGGTGCTCGTCGGCCACGACGGAGTCGATCCCCTCCGCCTCCAGGCAGGCGCGGGCGAGCTGGGCCTCCCAGGGGGACGCATAAGCCCCCACCGTGACCATGGACTCCATCTCGTACTCGGTCTGGCCGATCATCTTGTCCGGGAGAACGCAAAAGCCGCGCCCGGCATTTCTCCTGCTGCTGGAGGCATTATCCCCCCAGGATATCGCCCGGGAAGGCTTTCCGCCGGCATCAGGACCAGCAATCCCAGGAACAGGGCGGCGAAGAAGAACAGCGTGAGCAGCGCGGCCACGATCCCCGCGGTCCGCCCTCGAAAGTGGGCGGTGAGGAAGTAGGCCCCCGTCGCGCTGAACAGGGCGAAGAGGATGAAGAGGAGGGTGGGGATGAAGAAGGCGGTCATCCCTCAGTCCTTATAGAACCGCTCCCCCTTCCGCGCCATCTCCCGCAGCAGGTCTGCCGGCTCCAGCCTCTTTCCATGGCGCGCGGCGTAGCCCTCCAGGCGGCTCACCACCCAGGGCAGGCCGTGGCGGTCCGCCTCCTGGAGCAGGCCTCCCCGGAACGGGGGGAATCCGAAGCCGAAGATCACGCCGATGTCGATGTCGGCCGGGTCGCGGATGATCCCCTCCTCCATGCAGCGGGCGGTCTCGTTGAGCATCTGGAGCCAGCAGCGCTCCACGATCTCCTCGTCCGAGACCTGGCCGGGCCGCCAGTCGAGGAGCTGGTAGACCGCGGGGTCCACCTGCTTCCCGCCCTTCTTCTTCTTCTTCCCTTCCTCTTCATAGAGGTAGAAGCCGCGCTTCGACTTCCGGCCCATCCGCTGGTCCTCGATCATGCGATGGAACACCGGGGGCGGCGCCAGCCGGTCGCCCAGGGCCCCGTGCATCACTTCGGCGACATGGCGGCCCACGTCCAGGCCGACCTCGTCCATCAGGGCGAAGGGGCCGACCGGCCAGCCCCAGCGGGTCATGGCCTTGTCCACCTGGTCGATGGCTGCGCCCTCCGCGAGCATCCAGGCCGCCTCGTTGAGGAACGGCGCGAGCACCCGGGTGGTGAAGAAGCCGGGACCGTCGCCCACCACGATGATGGTCTTGCCCATGCGGCGGCCGGCCTCCACCACCGTGGCCAGGGCTTCTTCGGAGGTGCCGGGGTGACGGATGACCTCAAGAAGCGGCATCTTGTGGACCGGACTGAAGAAGTGCATGCCCGCCACGTTCTCCGGCCGGCGGCTCGCCTCGGCCAGGCGGGCGATGGGGATGGCCGAGGTGTTCGAGGCGAAGATGAGCCCCTCGGGCGCCGCGGCCTCGGTCTCCCGGATCACCGCGTGCTTGACCCCCACGTCCTCGAACACCGCCTCGATCACCAGGTCTACCCGGTGGAAGGCATCGTACTGGACCGTGGGATGGACGCGGCCGAGGGCGGCCTTGGATTCCGCTTCCGTCGCTCTGCGGCGTTTGGCCCGTTCGCGGAAGCGCTCGTTGACGTAGGCCATGCCGCGTCCCAGGGCGGCGAGGTCGCGGTCCTTCATCACCACCTGGGTTCCCTTCTCGGCCAGGACCTGGGCGATGCCTGCGCCCATGAGCCCGGCGCCGAGGACGCCGACCTTGCCGACGGGGCGGGCCTTGCGGGCGAGCTTCGCGGCCCGGGCCTCCACCTCATTCTTGCGGAAGAAGATGGACATCAGCGCCTTGGCCGTGTCCGAGACCACGAGCTGCGAGAAGGCGCCCGCCTCGACGTCCAGGGCGCGTTGAAGCGGCAGCTTGATGCCGTCGCGCACCACCTCGATGGCGACCAGGGGGGCGGGGTAGTGCCCCCCGGTCTTCTCCATCACCCCGGCCCGGGCCTTGTCGAAGACGATCCGGTCGGCGAGCGGAGCCCGGGCGATGAAGTCGGTAGCCTTGCGGGACAGTCCGCCTACCGGTTTGCTCTCCGCCTTCCCCCGCGCCCACTGCTCGGCCGCGGTGCGCAGGTCGGCGGGGTGGCAGGTGTCGTCCACCAGGCCGAGCCGCTCCGCGTTGCGGGCATCCACTTGGCGGCCGGTAAGGATGAGGTCGAGCGCGGCGGGGACGCCGATCAGCCGGGGCAGCCGCTGGGTGCCGCCGAGGCCCGGGATCAGGCCGAGCTGGACCTCGGGAAGTCCCAGCTTCGTCTTGGGATGCTCGGTCGCGATCCGGAACCGGCAGGCGAGGGCGAGCTCCAGCCCGCCTCCCAGGCAGGCGCCGTGGATGGCGGCGACCGTGGGGAAGGGGAGGGCGGCCAGGCGGTTCATGAGGTCGTGCCCGCGCTGGAGCATGGCGATCACCTGCTCCGTCTCCTTCAAGGCCTGAAGCTCCTCGATGTCGGCGCCCGCGACGAAGCCGTCCGGCTTGCCGGAGAGGATCACCAGGGCGTCCGGCCGCTCCCGCTCGGCCCGGGAGACCTGCTCCTCGAACCACTCGAACAGGCGCGTCGAGAGGGTGTTGACCTTCTTCGCGGGATCATCGAGGACGAGCCAGGTGATGCCGTTCTCATGGGTGAGGGAGCCGGAAGCTGTCGTTGGTGCAAGCGTCTCGGTGGCCATGGGCGGCATCCTAGAAGTCATGCCGCAGTGTGTCAAGAAAGTTCGGGGACGCGGCAGGCTTCAACCCCCGAACGGGGAGCTCGCCGTCTGCCCATCGCGGCCAGCTCACCGCCTACCTGCGTCCGATGGGCGGGAAGGTCCCGTCAACTTACGGACCCACGGCGGACACGACCGGCTGATGCCTCTCGACTGCCCGGGAAGGGGGCCGGGCGCCTCGTCTGTTAGCCTTGGTGAACCAGGATGGACACTCCAAGGCCTACCACCCCCTCTCCATCCCGGCGGACTTTCCCCCTCCGGTGGCATCTCGTGCTGCTCGTCGTGGGGACGCTGGCGCCTCTGGTCGTGTTCGGAGCGCTGGTCGCCCACCAGCTTTCGAGCTCCGAGCGGGCCGCGGCGGAGCGCCGGCAGATCCAGTCGGCGAGGGATCTGGCCGCGGCCGTCGACCGGGAGATGTCGAGCACGATCCGGACGCTGTCCGCCCTGGCCGCTTCGGAACGGCTGGAGCGCGGCGACCTGGAGGGCTTCCATGCCGAAGCCAGCCGCGCCGCGAAGACTCAGCCCTCCTGGATGACCGTGCTGCTCCTCTCGCCCGCCGGCCGCCAGTTGGTGAACACGATGCTCCCGCGGGGAGCTCCGCTGCCTCCGACCAGCGAGCCGGCGAGCCTGCGGCGGACGGTCGAGACGCGGCGGCCGACCGTGGGCGACCTTGCCAGGGGGACGGGAGGGTACCTGGCCTTTCCGGTCCGGGTCCCGGTCCTCCGGAACGGTGAGCTGCGCTACGTGCTCACCGCCGCGATTACCCCGCAGATGCTCGCCGACGTGGTCGACCGTCAGCTCTCTCCCACGGAAGAGTGGACCCGGACGATCGTGGACCGGCGGGGGATCGTCGTCGCCCGCACCCGCAGCCCGGAGCGCTTCGTGGGCAAGCCGGCGACCCCTTCCTTCTTCCGGGTCGTCCAGGAGTCGAAGGATGGGTTGGTCCCCCAGACCACGCTGGACGGCGAGCTGGTCTACACCGCATACAGCCGCGCGCCCCTGTCGGAATGGACGGCGATCATCGCGGTGCCCCGCGAAATCGTGGACGGCCCGGCCCTCCGCGTCATGCTCGCGGTGCTCGGCGCCGGCCTGGCGGTGCTCGTGGTGAGCGGCCTGGGAGCCTTCTTCCTCTCGCGGCACGTCTCCCGCGGCATCGGCTCCGCCGCTTCGGCCGCCGCCGTCCTCGCTCATGGCGGGCGTCCCCAGGTCAATCCCTCGCGTGTCGCCGAGGTGGCCCTCCTCGGTGAAGCCCTGGAGCGCTCGGCGGACCTTCTGTCCCAAAGGGAGCGGGAGCGCAACGAGCACCTGCAGCAGGCCGAGGCCGCCCGGGCCGAAGCGGAGAGCGCCAGCCGGGCCAAGGACGAGTTCCTGGCCATGCTCGGCCACGAGCTGCGCAACCCGCTCGGGCCGATCCGCAACGGGGCGCACCTGCTCCGCCAGATGCTTCCGAAGGACCAGAAGGTGATCCGCGTGCTGGAGATCATCGACCGCCAGCTCGGCCACATCGTCCGCCTGGTGGACGATCTGCTCGACGCGTCGCGCATCGCCCGGGGCAAGGCGGTCCTCAAGAGGGAGCTGCTGGATCTTCGGGCTTTGGCGCGGGACGTCCACGAGGATTTCAAGCCGGAGCTCGACCGGGCGCGGATCGCCTTCCATCTCGTCCTTCCGAAGACGGAGGTCCGGGTCGATGGCGACCGGACCCGGATCGCGCAGTGCCTGGGAAACCTGCTGCACAACGCGCTCAAGTTCACCCCTGCGGGAGGCAACGTCTCGCTGGAGCTGACCGTGGAGGGGGGGCTCGCGAGCCTCAGCGTCCGTGACGACGGGCTGGGGATCAACCCGGCCATCCTGCCCTCGCTGTTCGAGCCGTTCTCCCAGGGACCCCAGCCCCTGGACCGGAGCCAGGGCGGGCTGGGCCTGGGGCTCGCCTTGGTCAAGGGGCTCACCGAGCTGCACGGCGGTACCGTCCGGGCGCACAGCGACGGGGAGGGGAAAGGGACCCTGTTCACGATCCTCCTTCCCGTGGAGCCTGCCACGGCCGCGGCCGCCGTCTCGTAGACCCCTCTAGGACGCCGGCAGGCGCTCCAGCGCCGTCCGAACCTCCTGGTTCGCCGGATCGAGATCCAGCGACTTCTGATAGTGCTCCCGGGCTCTGGCGAGGTCCCCCTTCTTTTCGTAGACAGTTCCCAGGCGGAAGTGAGCACCCGAGAGGGGCGGGCCGTCGCCCTGATGGTAGTGGGCGAGGTACCGCTTCAGCACCTCCTCCGCCCGGTCGAGCCGCTGGCCGGAGAAGGCGGCGGTGCGGCCGAGCTGGTACATCGCGTCCCAGGCCTCGGGCTCGAGGCGCAGGATCTCCTCGAAGGCCTCGAACGCCTCAGGCCAGCGGGAGAGGGACTGGTAGAGATAGCCGAGCCCCATGCGCGGCCGGAGGTCGGCCGGAGTTTCGGCGATGGCGGCCAGGTATTCGCGCTCGGCTCGCTCAACGCTGGCGGAGTCCTCCTGATGCAGGTGGATGCTGGCCAGCAGCGCGCGGCCTCCGGCGGGATCGAACTTGCGCACGGCCTCGGCTTCCAGGCGGGCGCGCTCGATGCCGCCGCCCAGGTGCTCGGGCACGCTGAGGTGGTACCGGACCAGGTCCTCCCGGGCGCGGAGGTTGTCGGGCTTGTACTGGACCGCCTTGTCCAGAGCGATCCTGGCCTCGTGGATGTGGCGGGTCCGAGCCACGGCGTTGGTTCCGCTTGCGGCGATTCCATGAGCGCGGGCGAGCCAGCGGTAGAGGTCGGAGTTGCCGCGCTCGAGAGCGATCGCCCTCTCCAGCCAGGAGACGGAATTGTCCCCCTGTCCCAGCTCGAGGTAGGTCCGCCCCAGGTAGAAGGCTGCGATCGCGGAGTCCGGATGGCTGGCGGCGTAGGGCTCGAAGAAGGGCAACAACATACTTGACTCACCCCGGCATTCCAGGAGATGCTACGCGAGCGGCTTCCCTGGTGGCGGTCTTCTGCCTCCTCCGTGGGCAGATCCGTTCGGGGAGGAGGAACAGGTGCAATTCCGTTTGCTCTACAGAGGCCCGTTGCCCTCCTGCCAGAGGAGGAAGCGTACACGGGACGTGTTGGCGGCTCAGCATGAAATTCGAAGCCAACTTCATCCACAACTTCAGGATCTTTGCTTCAGGGTCCCAGATGTGCTGCGGTTAGTGGCCAAGGTTGGGGGTGCGGCGCCGGACTGGAAGAAGCGCAATTTCCCGCCCGCGTTTCAGCCGCTTTGCGAGGAAATCGACCCGGATCTTTCTGGCGCAGCGTTGGTGCGTGAATTTAACGGCGTCAAGTTTATTCCAGTCATCGTAAACGCGTTGCGTTTAGCCTGCGAACTGGACATCCTTTTCCTCAGACGGGAATTGCCTGGAGGATTGATCAAGAAGCCCAAGGATGAATATGGTGGCGATATCGACAACCGATTAAAAGTCTTATTCGATGCTCTTCGCCCGCCGGAAAATGCTAGCGGATTGCCGAAGAATGCACAGTTCAAGTCGGACCAGAAATCGATGCTGTGTCTTCTCGAAGACGACGCCCTGATTACAAAGTTCCAAGTAGAAAGCGATACGCTCTTAGGAATCGACCTCTACGAAACAGCGAATCCTAAGGATGTCGTATTGGTCATCAGGGTAACGATTAAGCGCACTGCATTCTCACTAGCAAACATGCAGTTTGCTGAGTGAGCCGTGTTTGATAAAAGTCAATCCTCGATCCCAAGAAAACCCCGTAGCGCCTCCCGCACGATCTCAGATTCCGCCCGCCGCTCCTGGTAAGCTTTCTCCCGGAGGGCGTCCGCTTCGTCCCCATGCAGCCATAGCGTCTTCCGCACCATCCCGGACTTAGAGACGGTCGTCTCCCCGCCCCGGGGACCCTTCGCCTGCTTCTTCTTGGTAGGAGCTGCCATGGCGGGAGAGTACATAGGTGCGCTTGACGTACGAACGCACCTATGTATATCGTGGTCCCGAGCCGAGAGGGAGGTGCGCTCCCTCTCGGTTTCAAAGACCGGCCCCCGAACGGATGCTAGCGACACCCGCCCGGGACCTTGCCCGACAGGAGACCCGCTCCATGCCGGACCGGACGAAGTCTACCCCACTGTTACCCGCCCCGCCTATAACCGCTGAGGAAGCGAGCGCGCAATCCATTTGCCGCACGGCCCGCTCAATGCTCGAAACCCTCAAGGCATTCCTAGAAGTTGCCTACTTGAACCTCCCCGATCCCCCGGAGGCGGAAGAGATGGGAGAGGGGAGGATTCCCGAGTCGCTCGCATTCTCCCTCCGGGGATCGATCGAATGCGCTCTGTCCGACCATCTGGACCCGCTCATGAAGCTTCTGCGGCGAGCCGCGAAGGAAACCCCGGCCCGGCTTATTCGTGACTGGCAGAAGCGGCAAGGGAAACCTAACCGTGGGGTATGAGAAAGGGCGCCGTGTCTGGCCCGACCACGCGGACCACGTCCTTACCACCCGTGCCACGGGTGAACAGCTCGTACGCTGGCACACCGCTGCCGCCATGCACTCGATGAAGCCCCACCTTGGCCGCTTCCTGGCAGAGGCGGCAGACCACTACGCCCGCTACCTTCAGCGACGCATGAAGCGCGCCCTGGACCTGCAAGCCAAGGAGGACAGGGAGAGGCTGGAGCGGGAGGGGAAGCCGTGAAATCTAGGGCTAATTCCCGATAAGTACTTGACTCACCCGGCAATCCCTGGTAGGATACTTCTATGGACAGCAACGAACGGCTTCCCGAGACCCTCACCGAGGCAATCCGATTCTTCACCGACGCGGATGTCTGCCTCGCTTTCGTCGCAAAGCTTCGCTGGCCTAACGGAGTCACTTGCCCCCGGTGCGCGGCTCCGGAGCCGATGTTCTTGTCCACCCGCCGTCTGTGGAAGTGTCGCGGCTGCAAAAAGCAGTTCTCGGTCAAGGTCGGCACGATCTTCGAGGATTCCCCGCTCGGTCTGGACAAGTGGCTCCCGGCCCTTTGGATGGTGGTCAACTGCAAGAACGGAATCTCTTCCTATGAGATGGCACGGGCGCTTGGCGTGACTCAGAAGTCTGCATGGTTCATGAATCACCGGATTCGCCTTGCCGTCCAGGAAGGCACCTTTGAGCCGATGTCTGGAGAAGTTGAGATTGATGAAACCTTCATCGGCGGCAAGGCCCGCAACATGCACAAGGCCGAGCGCGAGCGGAAGATCACCGGGACTGGCGGCATGGGCAAGACTGCCGTGATGGGACTACTTGAGCGGCATGGTTCGGACGGGCATAGCAAGGTGCGGGCTAAGGTAGTGCCGAACGTCCGCCGTAGCACTCTTCGCCCTGAGATTCAGGAGAACGTAACAGAAGGATCAGAAGTGTTCACCGATGCGCTCAAGAGCTATGCCGACCTTTCCGACGCCTACACTCACGCGGTCATTGACCACGCCGAATGCTACGCAAAGGGCAAGGTCCACACCAACGGCCTGGAAAACTTCTGGAGCCTGCTAAAGCGGTCGATCAAAGGCACCTACGTCTCGGTCGAGCCGTTCCATCTCTTCCGCTACCTGGACGAACAGTCTTTCCGGTTCAACACCCGCAAGCTTTCCGACGGCATGCGCTTCCTTGGCGCGGCAGTCGGCATCATCGGCAAGCGCCTCACCTATGACGCCTTGACGGGTAAGGGGGAGGGTCAAACGACATGAAAAACGGGAAGGACGCGGAAGACGGAACGGCGGGAAGGGAAAGCCCTGACCCGCCGACTTCAGCACAGACACCGTTTGAACGTTTCGAGGAATTCGCCCGGAAGGTGATCTCTGTCCCGAAGTCTGTTATTGACGAACGGGACCGCGCAGCTCGACCCAAGCCTAACGGGCCGGACAAGAAACGGCCAGCCTAGCCACGCAAGACCGCCCGCCAGCAACGACCAGACGGCAAACGAATAAAACCTTTCATTCTGGAAGGCGGTTGGCAATCTCCGCGGCTGCAATGCTATTCTTTCGCAATGTTGCTAGCAGGAGGGACAACCCGGATGCAGTGAAGCCCCGCGGGAACGGGGCTTCGGGAACTTCTAAAAACCGGCATTCCGAGGCGAACCGCTCTGGGTAGGAGCGGGACCTGAACGGTAGATCCCAATCCTAACAGAAACGCGCGCCTCTTTTCAACCCGGCCTTGACCGGGAGACAGGAGACGTCCGGATGTTAGAGACTGAAGGCACCAAGATCCTGCGCGAGGTCCACAGAATGCACGACAGGCTGGCAGGGGATTTGACGGACCCGGATGGGCTGTACCGGGCGCTCAAGAGGGCTACGGAAACGCGGCCGATCATCCCTCTGGTTATCGTGGACGTGACCCGCTTCTGCTAAAGTTGTGGAAACCGGGAAAGGGCGGGGCTCGACCCGCCCGGTCCCCCTGCGGGTGAGTCTCCTATATTGTTACCCGAAGAAGGCCCGGGCCTTCTCCAGACGGTCTCCGCCCATGCGCCGGCTGTTGAACAGCTCGATGCCCGGAGCGAGCTCGGCGGCGATCCTGGCCGCTTCGGGAGAAGGTGAGGGAGGCTCCGGCTGCGGAGCGGGTTGGAGGAGGAGCAGCAGGGCGAGGATCGGAGCGTTCATGCGTCACCTCTGCCCTGGGATCTTAACTCACCCTTCTTCCTCTCCCTGCTCCAGGCTCTGGACGATCTGGGTGACTTCGACTTCGGCCTTGCGGATCTTGCCGCGACAGAGGTCGAGGAGCTGGGCTGCGCGCCGCAGCTCTTCCGCGAGACGGTCGATGTCGATCTCCTCGCCTTCGATCCGCTCCAGGATGCCTTCCAGCTCCTCCATGGCCTCGCGAAAGCTCAGCGCCGGCTGCTCTTCGGTGGTGTTTGCGGGGGTTGCGGGGGGCGTCTGGGAAAACAGGTCGTTCATGGCTCCTCCACTCGGCTCGTGAGATTCCCTCCGGCCAGTCGGGTGGTGACGAGGTCGCCCGCAGCGACCTGGAACGGGTCCCGGAGCAGCTCGCCGCCGGGACCCCGGGTGAGGCTGAAGCCGCGCTCCAGCGTCCTTTCGGGGGAGAGCTGGGCGCACAGTCGCTCCATCCCCTGGATCGTGGCCCGGGTCTCGCGCAGTCTTCCCCGGGCGCTTCCGGCGATGCGCCCGCCTAGGCGGAGGCGTTCCCGCTCGCCGCTCTCCACCTGTCGCGGTGCGAGCTCGGCGAGCCGAACGCGGATCTGCTGCTGCCGGCGCTCGGCCTGGCGCAGACCGCTCCGTCCGAGGCGGGCCAGGGCGCGGGCGTGCTCCTCGATCCGCTCCCCGGCCGCGGCGAGACGCATGCGGGCCAGGCTCACCCCCCGCTCGGCGCGGCCCAGGGACTCGCGGCCGGCGCGCAGGGGCTCCAGGGCCTCGCGCACCAGCCGGCGGCGCAGCTCGTCGACCTCCAGCTCGCGGCGGGCCACCTGCTCGACCAGGAACTCGGCGACCTTGGTCGGGGTCTTGAAGGCGGAGTGCGCCACCAGGTCCGCGATGGAGCGGTCGATCTCATGACCGAGCCCGGCCAGGACCGGGAACGGAGCGCGGGCGATGGCCTCGGCGAGAGCGCGGCTGTCGAACACCGCGAGGTCGCTCCGGGCGCCGCCGCCGCGGATCAGGACCGCCAGGTCGATGGGCCTATCGGGAGACAATCGGGTGAGAGAGGCCAGGGCCGAGACCACCTCGCGCTCGGCTTCCTTTCCCTGGACCGAGGCATGGACGAAGATCACCCGGAAGCCGTAGCCGCTCTCCTGAAGGCCGGAGAGGAAGTCGTGGTAGGCGGCGCTCCCGTAGGAGGTGATCAGCGCGATGTCGAGGGGCAGGTCGGGGATGGTCAGGGAGCGGTTGCGCTCCATGAGCCCGGCGGCGGTCAGCGCGGCCAGGGTCTCCCTCCTGCGCTGCTCGAGCAGCCCGAGGGTGAAGGCGGGGTCCACGTCCTTGACGCAGAGCTGGATGCGTCCGCCCGGGGCGTAGAAGTCGAGGCTCCCGCGGAGGCGCACCTGCATGCCGTCGGTGAGGTTCTGCCCGGAGGCGCCGAGCACGCGGCGGACCCGGAGGAGGTCCCCCTTCCAGATCACGGCTTCCAGCTTGCCGACGATCTCGTCCCTCTCCCCCTTCTCCACCAGCTCGAAGTAGAGGTGGCCGCGCTGGCTGGGGCGGACGCGTTGCGCCTCCCCGACCACCCAGATCGAGGAGAACGCCTCGCCCAGGAAGTCGCGGACCTCTCCGCAGAGCTGCGAGACCGAGTAGGTGGGCTCGAACAGGGGGAGGTTCAATGGTAGGACTTGAGCTCCTTGACCGAGCCCAGCGGGATCGACTCCGCCCATTCCGCGGCCTTCTTGTCGCCGCCGGTCAGCTTGTGGAGGAAGTCGGCCGCCTCGTCGCGCTCCCGGAACAGTCTCCAGATGAAGGTGTGTCCCGCGGGGGCGGTGAAGTAGGTGTAGCTCTTGGAGCCCTGGGAGAGGTCGAACCCCAGGTTGCTCTCGCCGTTGACACCTACGCAGGCCACGGCGATGGCGCGGCAGGCGAGGGTCAGGGCCTTGACCGCGTCCTCGTAGTCGCCCAGCTCCTCGCGCGACAGCGGCGAGTGGTAGACGGAGATGCGCGAGCCGTCCTCCTCGGCGAGCAGGTTGTAGGGGATGTCGTTGCGGTCCATGGCGTCCTTGGTCTCGCTCGTGGTGACGAAGACGTCCTCGGTGCCGGTCACCTTGTAGGTGATGGCATAGACGTCCTTCTCGAGCTGGGAGAACGCTTCGGCGAGGATGCTCTCGTCCTCGACCGTGAAGTAGAACAGGCGGTTCATCATGCGTCGAGCCATGCGGCTGATTCCTCCAGAACGGGTGTCGCTTGTGCGTGGGATCGGTGGCGGGAGACTCGCCCCGTCAAGCCATTGTAACAAATGCCGCCCCGGGAACATTCGCGGTTTGGCGCGCTTTGGTTGATTGACCCGGGGATGGGAGCCGTGGCAGGATATCGCCCATCGACACGACGCGCGAGGGGACGACGATACATGGACCAGGAACTGATCGCCTATCTGGACAAGCGCTTTGGCGAGGTCAACGAGCGGATAGATTCCCGTTTTCGGGAGACTGGCGTCGAGATCGAGAGCCTACGAGGGCAGATCCAGCAGGTCGCGGAGGGAGTTGCCGGTTGTAACGAGAGCCTTGCCTCGTTCCGCACCGAGGTCGCCGAGCAGTTCGAAGGGATGCGGAAGACGTTCCACACGTCTCACTCCCAGTTGCACCGCCGCGTCAGCGCCTTGGAAGCTTGGCGAGAGCAGGTGGATCCGAGCCCTCCCGTAGCGAGGAAGCGCCGTTCCTGATCAGCGGGTGCTAGCGAGATAGGCGTCGAGCTGGCCCCGCTCCTCGGAGGTGAGCTCGGCGTCCTCCAAGAGGTAGCTCTCCCCGGCGGGGGGGAGCGGCACCACCGCGGTCGAGAGCGCCTGGTTCAGCCGCTCGCAGTCGAGGTCGGGTCCAAGCAGCGTCGGAATCCGGTCGCAGAACCCCACCACCTGAGTCGCGATTCCGCTCTGGATCTTGACCCTCATCTGGCGGGGGAGCTGCTCGGTGGTGATCACGTAGGCGCCCGGGTCGCGGGTCAGCCGAACCCGGCCTTCCAGGGTGGCGGCCTGGGGCGGGACCGTCACCTGGTCCTGCAGGCGGGTCGCCGCCAATCCGCCCATGCTCAGGTCCGCGACGAGCCAGCCCTTCCCCTGGAACTCCACCCGCAGCTCGGCCGTGTGGCTTCCGCCCGGTCCCGGCTCCAGCCGCAGGAAGTGGCTGCGTAGAGTCAGGTTGCTCTTCGGCGACGAGAGCTGGATCGTCAACGGCCCCTGCTCGATCGGAGAGATCTCCGGGACGGCCTCCGGGTAGCTGCGGTTGAACCGCTCGAACCGGAACTGGCCGGGAGGGGAGACCGCAGCCCCCAGGAGGAGGGCGGCCGGAAGCAGCAGGAGGAGAAACGGCTTACTGCGCATACCTAAGGATAATACCCCCGCGCCGTCCGCACCTTGCCTCCGCGCTTCACCCGCACCTCCACGGGACGGTAGCCGTACTGGTCTGCGGGCCGGTCCGACTCGTAGGCCAGGTAGTAGCGGCTGCGCAGCTCGTGCTCGATCTCGCCATAGACGTCGGCCAGCTCCTCGGCCCGGTCCACGAAGAAGGCCTTGCCGCCCGTGGCCTCGGCCAGGTTCGACAGATGGCTCCGCACCTCGAGATTGAGCGCTCCCACGTTCAGGCCGATGGGATAGATCGCGACCCCGCTCCGCTGGGCATACTCCAGGGCCCTGTCCCAGGGCGTGTTGCTCGCCGTGTCCTCGCCGTCCGAGAGCAGGATCAGGGCGCGCTGGCCGCGGTAGCCCCGGAAGTAGTAGAGGGCGGTGATCAGGCCGTCGTGAAGGGCCGTGGCTCCCGCCGAGCGCATCCCCTCCAGCGCTTGGCTCACCGCGTCGAGGTCGTCCGTGGGCGGCATGGCCAGGTAGGGGCGGGTCGCGAAGCCGACTCCGAAGGCACGGTCCTTCGCCTTCAGCTTGCGCAGGAAGCCGTCGGCCGCGCGCTGGGCTTCGATCAGGGAGGAGGCCATGGAGGTCGAGGTGTCGATCAGGAACCCGAGGGTGAGGGGAAGGTTCTCCACCATCTCGAAGCGGGAGACCGACTGCGGCTTTCCCGCCTCCAGGACCTCGAAGTCCTGGGCCGTGAGCCCCCGCACCAAGCCGCCGCTGTCGCTGACGGTCGCGAACAGCTCGACCAGGTTGACGTCGACCTGCTCCAGGTTCTCGGGCGCCCGCAGGAAGCGCACGGTCTCGGTGCGCCGGCCGTCGTCGAGCTGCGCCACGACGGTCAGGTGGACGATCGGCTCGTCCGGGACGTCGATGTCGGCCTGCCAGGGGGGAGCGGACAGGGTCGTCACCGTCTTGTCGTTGACCCGCAGCTCGACGAGCTCGACGCGGTTCTCGTCCGGCACGGCCACCTCGGCGCGCACCCGCGCCCGGCGGCCGATCCGGCTTCCCTCGGCGGGCTCGGTGATCATCACCCGGAAGGCCCCGCGGGTCTGGTTGACGACAACCTCGTCCGAGGCCACGAGCTCGCCCGCGGCGTCGTATCCCTCGACCTTCACCACCTGCTCCCTGGGGAACGGCGCCAGGCGGATCTCGGCGGAGTAGGGGGGCTTGGCGCGGGAGAGCTGGGGCTCCCCGTCCACCAGGAAGACCACCTTGGCGATGCGGTCGCCGTTGACCAGGGCGTCGGCCCGCCAGGTGCCCAGCACGACCTCGTCGATCGGGGGGATCAGCACGAGACTGTCCTTGCCGGCGATCGTGAGCGGGAGCATCTCGCCCCGGGCGGCGGACAGGGTGGCGGCGCGGGGCAGGCGGACCACCGGCTGGCCGGGGACCCGGAAGCCGCGCGCCAGGCGGGCCTCGGCACCGCTCACTTCGTCCCGGACCCGCACCCGGAGCAGGAAGGGCTGATCGGGGCGGAGCCGCCGCTCCAGCAGGAGGGCGACCGGGCTGTCCCCCTCCGGCGGGGGCAGGCGGAAGCGCATCCGGAACTCCTCGAAGGCCTGCCCCTCACGCTCGATCGTGCCCTCGACCGTCAGCTTGACCTTGTCCTTCCCCTCCTCCGACGCGACGGCGACTCCGCCCTCTTCGCCAGGGGGAGCGACGGCGAGCAGGATGCGGGAGACCAGGCGCTGCCCCTGCTTGTCCGGGAAGTCGAGGTCGAGGATATCCAGATCGAGCGGGGGCGGCGGAGGGGCGAGGCGGGTCTCGATGGCCTGGAGCGCCCAGCCGGGGAGGTCGGCCGGGCGCTCCAGGAAGCTTGCCCGGTCCTGAGGCCGGGCCCAGCGCATGGCGGTGTAAGGCTGCTCGATGGCCTTTCCATCCGCCCTCTTCCGGATGCCGCCCTTGCTGGCCACCACCTGTCCCCGGAGGCCGTCGATCCCGGTGGCGGCGTCCACGTGGACGGAGTCGGGGCAGATGAAGCGGTCGATCCGCCGGCCGCCGATCCCCAGGCTCTCCCACTGGTCGAGCCAGCCCTCCATGTCGCGGGTGTAGAGCGCCCCCTTCGAGTCGATCGGCAGCCAGAGACGGAAGGGCTCGTCGGGAGACGGCCGGTAGAGGACCAGCCGGCGCTGGTCGCCCCCGCTCGATACCGCGCCGTAGGTCCAGACCTCCAGCGGCTTGAACGCGTTGCCGCAGTCGATCACGAGCCGCTCCGCCGGAGGGCCCTTGAGGAAGAGGAGCTGCCCGCGGGCGTCGGCCGGCGAGTGCTCTGCGAACGCCAGGCGCTTCCGCAGCTCGATCCCCTCGCGCATCTCGTTGACCGGCGACTGGGGGAACGGATCGGCGAAGAAGCGCTCGATGAACGCATCGCGGCTGGCCTCGTCGAGGGACAGAAGCTCCTCGCGCTGCTCCGGGGTGAGCAGCAGTCCGGGGCCGTCCTGGAGGAAGGCCCGCTGAGGCTCGGGCCAGAGGAGAGGATCATCGGACGCCACGGCGAACGCCGGAGCGACCGCCAGGAGAAGGACTCCGAAGAACCCTCGGAGCCTCACTGGTAATACCCCCGGGCTGTCCGGGCCTTGAGCCCGCGCTTCACCTTGACCTCCACCTCCCGGAAGGCGCCGGGCTTGCCGCTGGCCTGGTTCGAGTTGTAGGCCACGAGGTAGCGGCTGCGCAGCTCGCGCTCGATCTGCTCGTAGATCGCCGGGAGCTCCTCGGCCTTGCTGGTGAAGAAGGCCTTGCCCCCGCTCGTCTCGGACAGCTCGGAGAGCTTGCTGCGCAGCCCGGTCGCGAGCCCGGGCAGGTTGAAGCCGATGGCGTAGACCGCCACGCCGCTGCGCCGCGCGTACTCCAGAGCGTCGTTGTAGGCGATGTAGCTCGCGTTGTCGTCGCCATCCGACAGCAGCACCAGGGCGCGCTGCCCCTTGATGCCGCGGAAGTAGTAGAGGCTGTGCACCAGGGCGTCGTGGAGCGCGGTGTCGCCCACCGCCTGCAGGTCCTCGAAGCCGCGCACCACCGCTTCGACGTCGTCGGTGGGCGGCATGTTGAGCCGCGGCTTGGAGGCGAAGCTCACGGCGAAGCTCCGGTCGCGCGGCGTCATCACGCCGCGCAGGAAGCTGCCCGCCGCTTCCTGCGCCTGGACCAGGGACGACCGCATCGAGCCCGAGGTGTCGAGCAGGATGCCGACCGTCAGGGGCAGGTTCTCGACCAGCTCGAATTTGGAGATCTCCTGCTTCTTGCCGGACTCCAGCACCTCGAAGTCGTCCACGGTCAGACCCTTGACCAGGTCTCCGGAACGGTCGGTCACAGCCACGTACAGCTCGACGAGGTTGACCTCCACCTCCTCGAAGTACTGCGGCGCGCGCACGAAGCGCACGGACTCGGAGCGGCTGCCGTCGTCCAGGGTCGCCGCTACGGTGACGTAGGCCATCTCCTCGTTCGGCACTTTGACGTCCGACTGCCAGGGGGACTTGGTCAGGGTGGCGACCGTCTGGTCGTTGATCTTGAACTCGACCGACACGATGCGGCGGCCGTCCGGCACGCTGACCTCGGCCTTGACGGGCAGCCTGCCCGGCGGGACCCGCGCCCCCTTGGCGGGCTCGGTGATCCAGACGGCGAGCGCGCCCCGCGGCTGGTTGAGGATGACCTCGTCGGCCGCGACCAGCTTGCCCTCGGCGTCGTACCCTTCCGCCCGCACCACCTGCTCGGTGGGGAAGCGGTTCAGGCGCAGCTCGGCGGAGAACGGCGGGTTCGTCTTGATGAGTTGCTGCACTCCGTCGACCTTGAACACGACCTTCTGGATGCGCTTGCCCGTGACCAGGGCGTCGGCGCGCCAGAGCCCCAGGACCACGTCGGCCGGGGGCGGGAGGAGCAGCAGGCTGTCGTGGCCCTGCCCGACGTCCTCGGGCACCAGGGCGCCCGCGTTGGCGACCTTGGCCTCCAGGTCGTCGCCCGTCGGCCTCATGGGTACGCGGAAGGCGCGCGCGATCCGCGCCTCGCTGCCGCTCCCCTCATCCTTGACGCGGAGCCTCATCACGAACGACTCCCCGGGGCGGAGCTGCTGCTCGGTCACCAGGGACACGGGGGCTCCGGGCTGGGGCTTCGTCAGACGGTAGCGGACGCGGAACTCCTCGAACGGGCGGCCTTCGCTCTCCAGCATGCCGTCGATCGCGATGACGACCTCGGGCTTTTTCGACTCCGCGCTCTCGCCCTCGTGGGGCTTCAGCCCGTCCGGCGGGACCGCGATGTAGGTGCGCACCGTCATGCGCTGCTGCGCCAGGTCCGGGAAGCGGAAGTCGAGCGAGGTGATCTCCAGAGAGGGGGCCGCCTCCGGCACCTCGGTAGCGGCGGCGGCGCGCGCCCATGCCGCGAGGTCCTTGGGCACCTCGAGGAATGCGCTGGCATCCTTGGCCCTGAGGCGGGCCGTGACCCTGGCGTTCTCCACGGCGCCCGTGATCCCCCGGATCCCGGTCACCTCGTCCACCTCGACCGCTTCCTTGCAGTTCTGGATGTCGATGCGCTTGATGTAGAACTGATGGCGCAGCTCTTCCCACTGCTCCAGCCAGTACTCCATGGTGTCGGTGTAGAGCGCCTTCTTCGAGTCGCTGGGGAGCCAGAGCTTCCAGGGCTCGGAGCGCGACGGCTTGTAGACCACGAGCTTCTTCTCGACCGGCTTGCCGTCCTGACCCTTGCCCTGGTGGTAGGTCCAGATCTCCAGCGGCTCGAAGACGAAGCCGCAGTCGAGCACCTTCTTCTCCGCCGGGGGACCGTTCAGGAAGAGGATCTGCGCCCGCACGTCGAGCGGCGAGGCGTAGTCGACCGTGGCGAGCCGCTGCCGGCGCTCGATCCCGGCCCGCAGCTCGTTGGCAGGCGTTTCGGGAATGGGGTCGCGGTCCAGGAGCTCGCGGATGCGCTGCTCCCGCCCCTGCTCGTCGAGGGCCTGGAATTCAGCGCGCTGCTCCGGGGTGAGGAGCAGGGCCGGACCATCCTGGAAGAAGGCGCGTTGGGGCTCGGGCCAAGTCAGAGGATCGGTTTGCCCGAACGCCTGCCCGCCCAGCACGCCGAAGAGGACACAGAAAGAAAAGAAGCGTCTGATTGGTCTCACGCAGTGCCTCACTTGCAGAGCGGGTGCCATGGGTTGGCACCGAAGCGCGGAGAGACTACTATGGGCGCTGTCCTATGCCGAAGCGCAACACACCGATCCGGACCTGGGAGAGCGGCGACGTGGTCCAGGGTTTCGCGCTCCTCACCAAGAAGGAGCAGCGCCAGGACCGCAACGGCAAGAGCTTCCTGGACATGGAGATCGCCGATGCGAGCGGCTCCATGGTGGCAAAGGTCTGGTCCGACAGCCCGGCGCTCAACGCCCAGTTCGAGCCTCACAAGTTCATCGCCTTCCGGGGCTCGGTCAAGAACTACCGCGACCAGCTCCAGCTCAGCATCGACGACTGCCGCGAGGCCGGCGAGGATGACCGGCGCTACGGATTCGACGAATCGCTGCTCATTCCGTCCACTCGCGAGGACATCGATGATCTCTGGATGCGACTGTCCCTCCTGTTCGAGCGGAAGGTCGAGCGTCCCATCCTGAGAAGGCTGGCGGCCGAGACGCTGGCGGTCCACGGCAAGGCCCTGCGCGAGCACCCCGCGGCCAAGGCCATGCACCATGCCTACCGCGGCGGACTCCTGGAGCACGTGGTCTCGATGGCGGAGCTGGCGATGCAAGTCTGCGGGCACTACCGCGACCTGGACCGCGACCTCGTCCTGGTCGGGGTACTGTTCCACGACCTCGGCAAGCTGCGCGAGCTCGGGGCCATGCCGGTCAACGACTACACCCTGGAGGGGCGGCTGGTCGGGCACGTGGTGATCGGCCGCGACCTCCTGCGGGACCGCTGCGCGGCCATCGAGGACTTCCCCCCCGACCTGCAGCTCCTGCTGGAGCACATGGTCCTCTCCCACCAGGGTAGGAAGGAGTTCGCCTCCCCGGTCGAGCCGATGACTCCCGAGGCGGTCGTCCTCCACTTCATCGACGACCTGGACTCCAAGCTGAACCAGCTCCGCGCCTCGCGGGAAGCGAACCCGGGAATCGTCTTCCACCGCGGCCTGGGACGCTACGTCTACCTGCCGCCGCTGCCCGAGCCGGTGGTCCTCGGTGCGGACGGTGATTGCCCAGACACCGTGACCGAGACCATCCCGGAAGAGACGGAAGAGGTCGTCGGGCAGGCGCCGCTCTTCTCCAGGGATTGATCAGCTACCGTCCCGCGGCCGTCCCCGCCTCGACCTTCCCCTGCAAATACGACGTGGTCGTGGCGATCTCGTCGCGGACGCCCACGCCCACGGTGTAGCTCCCCTGGGGGAGGTTGATCCGGATCTCGTGGACGTAATCCGGAGCCTTGCCCTCCGCCAGGTCCTTTTCGGGGACGGTCACCTTCAAGACCCGGGTCTCGCGGACGGGAGTGGCCTTGCCCTCTCCGCTCGCCACCACGAACAGACGCAGGCGCCCCTCCCGGGCTTCACCCTTGGGCTCCAGGTAGAGCTTGGCAAGCGGGACCTTGACCCGGAGGGGGACCACGAACGTCTCTCCGGCCGGAGTCTGCTGGCCGATCTCAAGGGCTGCGCCCAGCGGGTTCTCCTCGACGCCGAAGACCATGGTCGCGGCCGTGCGGTCGGCGATCGCCTCGCTGAGCGGCTTGTCCTGGTACCAGCGCCGGTAGCGGGCCACGAGGCCCTTGCGCTTCACCTTGACCTCGACCTTGTGGTCCCGGTCGTCCGCGGGCCTCTGAGGCCGGTAGCCGATCGAGTACCAGGTCGCCAGGTCGGGCGCCATGGTCTGGGCCAGCGCCTGGGCCGGCTGCGCCGCATTGAACATGGCCACGCCGCCGGTCTCCTCGGCCAGGAAGCGGAGCCCGTTCTGCCGGTTCTGGATGCGCGCCTCCTGCAGCCGGGTGCCGCGGACCCAGCGCGCTCCCATGGCCTCAATGGGGTAGATCGCGACCCGGTTGCGGCTCGCCTTGGACGTCACCCGGCGGAACAGCTCCGAAGCGTCGTAGGTGCCGGAGTTCATGGCGGAGATGCGCTGGCCGGAGCGGAACCCCGAGTAGGCCTCGGCCCAGATGAAGAGATCCTCCCCGGGGACCGCCGGCAGGCCGTCGCTGACGTACAGGATCGCCTTGCGCCCAGGGACGCCCGCGAGCCAGCCGACCACTGTCTCGAGAGCGTTCAAGGAGGCGGACACGAACGAGGTCTCGACCTCCGCGTACTCCCGGATGCGCGCCTCCGCGGTCGGCCCCCAGCCGCCGATCGAAAGGGCGTCCACTACCACCTGGACCTGGTGGTCGCGCGAGGACTCCCGCGCGGCAAGGTCGCCCGCGAGCTTGGCGATCACATCGATCTCGCCCACGACCTCGCTGATGTCGGTCGTGAACGGCTTGCGCACCTCCAGTGACCGGCCGTAGCGGACCACCATCACCCGGTCGCCCGGCGAGAGCGAGCCGCGGAGGAACTCGCGGGCGCCGTCCAGGATCGCGTTCCGGTTCGCCGGCTCCATGTTGTAGTCGTCCACGAACACCACCAGGCTCAGCCGCTGGTCGACCGGCCGCGGCTCCACCTGGCCGCCTGCCGTGGTCTCTCCGGTCTCGGCGTAAAAGTTCGTGATCTCTACCGGCTTGCCGTCCTCGGTGACCTCGAAGTCCTCCTTGCCGAGCCCGGGAACCGGCTTGCCCTTCCTGTCGGCGACGAAGACCTCCAGGTTGACCAGGCTCACCTCGATCTGGTCGGTGAAGGTCTCCTCCGCAATCGTCTCCTGCGCGGTCTCCTGGGCGAATACCGGAACGCAGACCGGAACAGCGAGCACGAGCAGCGCGAGCAGACGGAGGGTTCGGGCGTGCATCTTGACCTCCTGAGAGGGGAATCGGTCAGGACCCAGTGTACCGCAAACCCCGAAATGGCCCGATTCTTGCTCGCTTGAACGCTGCAGTCCGAGAGGTGTTTTCGCTGTCCACATCGAGGGAGAGGAGACCAGGCGATGCCAGAGGACGATCTTACTAAGAGCTGGAAGAAGGACTCTCGCTGGAAGGGGATCCAGCGTCCGTACACCGGCCGGGACGTGGTTCGCCTGCGGGGAAGTATCCAGATCGAGCACACGCTGGCGCGCCTCGGGGCCGAGCGGCTCTGGAAGCTCCTCCACACCGAGGACTACGTGCCGGCCCTGGGTGCCCTCACCGGCAACCAGGCCGTCCAGATGGTACAGGCCGGGCTCCAGGCGATCTATCTCAGCGGCTGGCAGGTGGCCGGCGACAACAACAATGCCGGCGAGACCTACCCGGACCAGAGCCTCTACCCCGCGGACAGCGTGCCCACGGTCGCCCGCCGCCTGAACAACGCCCTGCGCCGGGCCGACGAGATCCAGCACGCCGAAGGGGCCGAGGGTCCCTCCTGGTTCGTGCCCATCGTGGCCGACGCCGAGGCGGGGTTCGGCGGCACCCTGAACGCCTTCGAGCTGATGAAAGACATGATCGAGGCCGGGGTGGCGGGCGTCCACTTCGAAGACCAGCTCTCCTCGGCCAAGAAGTGCGGCCACCTGGGCGGCAAGGTCCTGGTCCCGACCCGCGAGTTCGAGCAGAAGCTCATCTCCGCGCGGTTGGCCGCCGACATCAGCGGCGTGCCCACGGTCCTGATCGCCCGCACGGACGCCAACAGCGCCAAGCTCATCACCAGCGACGTGGACGAGCGCGACCGGGAGTTCCTGCTCAAGGAGCGGACCGTGGAAGGGTTCTACCGGCTCCGGGGCGGGCTCGACTGCGCCATCGCCCGCGGCCTGGCCTACGCTCCCTACGCCGACATGATCTGGTGCGAGACCTCGCGCCCGGACGTCGAGGAGGCCAAGCGCTTCGCCGAGGCGATCCACGCGAAGTACCCCGGCAAGCTTCTGGCGTACAACTGCTCGCCGTCCTTCAACTGGAAGCAGAGCCTCGACCCCGACACCATCGGCCGTTTCCAGAAGGAACTCGCGGCCATGGGTTACAAGTTCCAGTTTGTGACCCTGGCGGGTTTCCACTCCCTCAACCTGAGCATGTTCGAGCTGGCCCGCGCCTACAAGGAGACGGGCATGGCCGCCTACTCGCGCCTCCAGGAGCGGGAGTTCGAAAACGAGCGCCTGGCGGGCTACAAGGCGGTCAAGCACCAGCGCTTCGTGGGCACCGGATATTTTGATCAGGTGGCGCAGGTGATCTCCTGCGGCCATGCCTCGACCGTCGCCCTGGAGGGTTCCACCGAGCAGGAGCAGTTCGAGACCGCGGCCCAGGCGAGCTAGGCCCATGGCATCCGACATTCAGGTGGCGGGGCCTGTCCAGGGTCGCCAGGAACAGATCCTCACTCAAAAGGCGCTTGGGTTCCTCCTGGACCTCCAGCGCCGCTTCGGACCCGCGCGGGAGGGTCTGCTCGACCGGCGCGTCCAGCGCCTAGCCGACTTCGCGGGCGGCTCCCGGCCCGATTTCCTTGACACCACCCGCGAGATTCGGGAAAGCTCGTGGCAGGTCGCGCCGACCGCGCCCGATCTTTTGGACCGCCGGGTGGAGATCACCGGCCCGGTCGAGCGCAAGATGATGATCAACGCGCTCAACTCCGGTGCCAGCGTCTTCATGGCGGATTTCGAGGACGCCCTCTCCCCCACCTGGACCAACGTCCTTGACGGGCAGGTCAACCTGGTCGATGCGGTGCGGCGCGATCTCGCCTTCGCCAGTCCCGAGGGCAAGGAGTACAAGCTTAATGACAAGACCGCGACTCTGGTCGTCCGGCCACGGGGCTGGCACCTGGAAGAGCGCCACGTGCTGGTGGACGGCAAGCCCATGTCCGCCAGCCTTTTCGATTTCGGCCTCTATTTCTTTCACAACGCGCGGGAGCTGGTCTCCCGGGGCAGCGGCCCATATTTCTATCTCCCCAAGATGGAGAGCCACCTCGAAGCGCAGCTCTGGAACCAGGTCTGCAACGCGGCCCAGGACGCCCTCGGGATTCCGCACGGCGCCATCCGCGCCACGGTGCTCATCGAAACCATTCTGGCCGCCTTCGAGATGGATGAGCTCCTCTATGAGCTGCGCGATCACGCGGCGGGGCTCAACGCCGGCCGGTGGGATTACATCTTCAGCATCATCCGCAAGTTCCCCCGGGGGCTCGGCGTCCTGCCCGACCGATCGCAGATCACCATGACGGTCCCCTTCATGCGCGCCTACACCGAGCTGCTGGTGAAGACCTGCCACCGGCGGGGAGCGCACGCGATCGGCGGCATGGCCGCCTTCATCCCGAGCCGCAGGGACGCGGAGGTCAACGAGCGCGCTCTCTCCAAGGTGAGGGAGGACAAGGAGCGGGAGGCCCGCGACGGCTTCGACGGCACCTGGGTGGCTCATCCCGACCTGGTCCCGGTAGCCAGGGAGATCTTCGACCGCCACCTGGGGGACCGCCATCACCAGAAGGAGAGGCTGCGGGAAGAGGTCTCGGTCGAGGCCGCCGATCTGCTGGATTTTCGGGTCGAGGGCGGGCAGGTGACGGAGGAGGGCGTCCGCGCCAACGTCAACATTGCGCTGCAGTACATCGACGCCTGGCTGCAAGGTGTCGGTGCCGCCGCCATCTACAACCTGATGGAAGACACCGCGACCGCCGAGATCTCGCGCACCCAGCTCTGGCAGTGGGTCTGGAACGAGGCCCCGCTCACAGACGGTCACCGCGTGAACGCCGATCTCTACCGTCAGATTCGGGAGGAGGAGCTGGCGAAGCTCGGAGGTGTGGAACAGGGACGGCTCCGAGAAGCCGCCAATCTTCTGGACGAACTGGTGCTCAGCCGGAAGATGCAGCCGTTCCTCACCGTGCTGGCGTACCGGTATCTCGACTAAAGCACCTTGAGAAAGACGGCCTTGCCGTCTCCGGGAGCGTAGAAGTCCGCGAGCTCCGCCGCCATCTCATAACCACAAGCAAGGTAGAACCGGCGCGTGCCCATGTACTGGGCGCGGGTCGAAGTCTCGACATAGACCCGGGTGCGGCCGGCGGAAGCCATCCACGCCTCGGCATCTTTCAAAAGAGCGGCACCGATCCCTTTTCCCTGATGCCGTGGATCGACCACGATCCAGTAGAGGTCCGCGGATGCGGTCGTGCCGGGGATGGGACCCCAGCATGCATAGCCCGCAACTCCATCCACCTCCGCAACCAGAAACCGGTAATGGCTTGCCTCTCCCTGAGAAAGCCGCTCATCGATCAGCTCCAGAGCGACCGCGACCTCCTCGGGATTGAAGAACCCGGTCTCACGAATCAATTTTTCCAGAGGCTCCCGGTCCACAGCCCTCAGATCACCCCTGATCGCAACCCCTTCTCGGGCGGGGGCTCCCTCTCCCGCGAAGCGGGGGAGGGCCGGGGAGGGGGTCTTCTTCACCGCCCCCAGAATCCGCCGCACCACCTCGCAAGCCGTCAACCCCGCCTTCCCAGCCGCGGCCATGAACCCGGCATCGGCCGTAAGGCAGGGATTCGCGTTCACTTCCAGAACATGGGGAACCCCATGCTCATCCAGCCGGAGGTCCACCCGCGCATACCCTTCAAGGCCGCAGATGCGCCAAGCCGCGAGAGCGATCTCCCGCACCCGGGCGAGCAGCTCAGCGTCCTCCTCCCTATCAGGAAAGCAGCGAACCGTATGGATGCACGCGAACGAGCCCTCATCCCACTTGGCCTCGTAGCTCACCACGCGCGACATCCCCTCGGGAAATCCTTCGAACAGGATCTCGGCCACCGGGAGCACCTCCACCGTCTCTCCATTGGCAAGCAAGGAGACGTTCAGCTCCCGGCCGGGGAGGTAGCGCTCGACGAGCACCGGTTGACCGGGGAAGCGGCGGGCGAGCTCGGCCCCCCGGGCCAGGGCGGCCTCGCGGGTGGTGTAGACCGGATCTCCTTCCAGGCCGACCGAAGCATCCTCGAACGCGGGCTTCAGGATCCAGGGCGGAGGCACCCGGTCGAGCACCGCGGGGTGATCCAGGTCGAGCCGAGCCAGGTCGAGCCGGCCACCCGGCGCAACGGCCAGACCCTCGGACGCGAGCAGCGCCCGGGTAGCCACCTTGTCGGTCGTCAGGCTGAGGACGGAGGGAGCGGAGCCCGTGTACGGCAGCCCCGCCAGCTCCAGGACCGCGGTGCTGTCCGTGTGGATGTAGGGACGGCCCGGAGGAGATTCGATCAGGTTGAAAATGACGCTTCCCGGCCGCCGGGTCTCCTCGCGGAAGGTCTCGCGAAAGATCTCCAGAGTCCTCCCGGGCTCGACCGCGAGACGCAAAGAGGGGATCCCGAGCCCGGCGAGCGCGCTCTCGACCATCTCCACCTGTGCCAGGACGTCCGAGGTGGAAGGGTCGTCCTCCTCGCCGACCGGGTTGTGGGCGATGACGACGCGGAGGCCGCTACTCAAAGGCCCCATCGCCGGCCAGCCGCGTCGAGGATCGAGCCGAGCAGATCGGTATAAGAGATCCCTGCCAGCCGAGACAGGATCGGCAGGTCCGAGCGAATCGGATGGAGGCCGGGCAGTGGGTTGACCTCCAGGAAGCACGGCTCGCCGTTCTCGTCGCAGCGCAGATCGACCCGCCCCGCATCCCGGCACGAAAGAGCGCGGTAGGCGCCAAGCGCCACCTCGCGGGCTCGCATCGCGAGAGGCTCCCCGTCGAGGAGGCGATACTCCATCCGTTTCTCCCACTCGTCCTTGTTGAGCGCGGTGTAGTCGGCGTCCGTGCCGTCCTTGAAGACGACTTCCATCACGCCCACCACCCGGGCCTCGTCGCCGTTGCCCACGATGCCCACGGTCATCTCCCTCCCGGGCAGATATCGCTCCACGAGCACCGGCTGGCCATAAGTCCGCAGCAGCGCGGCGCAGGCCTCGCGCAGATCGACCCGGCTCAAAACCCGGGAGCGGTCGGTCACCCCCTTGGAGCTCCCCTCTGCGGCCGGCTTGATGAAGAGCGGCGGCTCGAGAGTCACCGTATCCGCCTCGTGCTCCGACTCCACGATCGCGAACGGCGGCGTCGGCAGCCCGTTGTCCCTGACCAGCCGCTTGGCCATGGGCTTGTCGAGCGTCACCGCGCAGGTGAGCGGGTCCGAGAACGTGTACGGCTGATCGAACATCTCGCACACCGCGGGCACCTGCGCCTCGCGGGAACGCCCGCGCACCCCTTCCGCGAAGTTGAAGACCAGGTCCCAGCGCTCGCCCGCGGCGAGCCGGCGGGCGAGCTCGGTCCCCCGGCCCACCCGCTCGACCCGATGGCCGAGACCGAGGAGGGCCCCCTCGATCCCGGCGATCGTCTCCTTATCGTCGAACTCCATGACCTCGTGAGGCGCGAACCCCGCGGCCAGGTAGTCCGACTTCAGGTCGTAACAGAGCCCGATTCTCATGCGGGATCGGGATAGGTGTAGGTCTGGCCCGCCCAGTTGCGCAGCTGCACCAGCCCGTCCGTATAGTCGAGGACCGTCCGGCTCTGCAGCGGGACTTTCCCGCCGCCGCCCGGAGCGTCCACCACATAGGTGGGCACGGCATAGCCGGTGGTGTGCCCCCGGAGCTGATCCATCAGCTCCAGCCCCCTCTCGATCGTGGTGCGCAGGTGGCCGGTGCCGATCACCGGGTCGGCCTGGTAGAGGTAATAGGGCCGGACGCGCAGCTTGAGCAGCCCATGGAAGAGGTCGCGCAGCTCCTCGACCGAGTCGTTGACCCCGCGCAGCAGCACGGTCTGGCAGCCGAGAGGGATGCCGCCGTCGGCGAGACGGTCGCAGGCCTCGGCCACCTCCGGGGTCAGCTCCAGGGCGTGACAGAAGTGCATCGAGAGCCAGGCCCGGTGCCTGCGGAGCACCTTCACCAGCTCGGGCGTGATGCGCTGCGGCAGGAATCCGGGGATGCGGGTGCCGAGGCGCACGAACTCGATGTGCGGGATCGCCCGCAGCCGGCCGAGGAGCTGGTCGAGCGAGGCGTCCGACATCAGCAGCGGATCGCCGCCGGAAATGAGCACGTCCCGGACCTCGGTGTGCTTCTCGATATAGGCCAGGGCGGCGTCGACCCGGCGGCCGAGCGGCTCGAGCTCGCCCTGGCTCACCAGCCGGCTGCGGGTGCAGTACCGGCAGTAGGCCGCGCAGGTGTCAAGCACGAGGAAGAGGACGCGGTCGGGATAGCGGTGGACGAGCCCTTCGACTACGGTGTCGTGGTCCTCGCCGCAGGGATCGGCCATGTCGTCCGGGCTGACGACCAGCTCGGCATCCTGGGGCACGACCTGCAGGCGGATCGGGCAGCCCGGGTCCAGGGGATCGATCAGCGACGCGAAGTGAGGCGTCACGGCGACTGAAAACTTCTCGCTCGCGAGGATCAGGCCGCGGCGCTCCGCGTCCGTCAGCCGGAGCAGTTTCTCGAAGTGATCGAGCCGGGTGAGCCGGTGGCGCATCTGCCAGCGCCAGTCGTTCCACTGCGTGGGCTCATAACGCTCTCCAAAAATCGAGCAGATCTCGTCGCGGCGGAGAGCTTCGGTGTCGATCGAGGCGAAAGCCTCTCGCTTCATCTCTTGTTTCCTCCAAGGAAACGGGGTGAAACGGTTGAATGGAACGACCCATGGCGGACCGTCGCCTCAATGGCGACAACCCGCCCGGATCGATCACCCGGCAGGAAAGCCCCGGAGGGCTCGGTGGTCATGAGCGGGTTACGTTAGGCCTAGGTATCGATGCTGCGAACGAGGACCGCTCACGAGCACCGGGGCCGAAGTTGAGGGGAGGAGGACGCCAAAAAGCGAAACGCTGCCCGACGACCCGCGCCGGACAGCCGCAGAGGCCACGATGTCAGAGGTACTCGGAGGTTGGTCAGGGGCCACGTTCACGTCCACGATCTTTACGATAGCGGACTTCTCCACCATGTCAAGAGGAAATTTCAACCGATTTGCGGGCGATGGAAACTGCCGATGGCCCAGCTCGGCTCAGGTAGCTAGAATACCCGGCCATGAGCGACCATCAGCCCACCATCTTCGACAAGATCCTGTCGGGAGAGATCCCCAGCTACACGGTGTATGAGGACGATCACGTGCTGGCCTTCCTCGACATCGGCCCACTCTCGGACGGTCACACGCTGGTGATCCCCAAGGAGCGCAAGGCGCAGCTTCATCAGCTTTCGGACGAGTCCGCCGCGGCCATCGGCCGGGTCCTCCCCCGGCTCTGCCGGGCAGTCATGCGGGCGACCGGGGCCACGGCCTACAACATCCTCCAGAACAACGGCTCGGAGGCGCACCAGGTCGTGATGCACATCCACTTCCACATCATCCCCAAGCTCGGGGACGAGGGGCTGGGCATCCGCTGGCCCGCCCGCAAGCTCTCCGACCCCGCTGGCCTGCTCGACCGGATGCGAAAGGCGCTCGAAGGCTGATGCGGGCAATCGAGATCCGCGCCTTCGGGCTGGACAACCTGGTCCTTGCCGAGCGTCCCGATCCGCGGCCCGGTGACCTCCGAATGGGCCAGGTCCTTGTCCGGATGCGCGCCGCCTCCCTGAATTACCGTGACCTGCTGACCGTCCAGGGCAAGTACAACCCCAAGCTGAAGCTCCCATTGATCCCCTGCTCGGACGGAGTGGGCGAGGTCGTGGAGTTGGGGGAAGGTGTGACTCGCGTCCGGGTTGGTGACCGGGTCTGCCCGATCTTCGCCCAGCAGTGGCTCGCCGGAGAGCCCACCCGTGAGAAGGCACGCGTCACCCTGGGTGGTCCCCTGGACGGAACGCTGGCCGAGCTCATGGCCGTGGACCAGGAAGCATTGGTAAAGGTCCCGGACCACTTGACGGACGAGGAGGCGGCGAGCCTGCCCTGCGCCGCGGTGACTGCCTGGAACGCGTTGACGGCCGCCGGGCTGAAAGCCGGGGACACGGTCCTGGTCCAGGGGACCGGAGGAGTCTCCCTCTTCGCCCTCCAGTTCGCGAAGGCTCTCGGCGCCCGGGTGATAGCAACCTCCAGCAGCGATCAGAAGCTCGCCCGGGTCCGCGAGATGGGAGCCGCCGAAACGATCAATTATCGGGAGACCCCGAACTGGGGAGCCCGGGCCAAGGAGCTGACCGGAGGCGTCGGAGTCGATCTCGTCGTCGAGGTCGGAGGCGCGGGTACCCTCGACCAATCGCTCCGGGCCGTCCGCTTCGGCGGCGCCATCAGCCTGATCGGCAACCTGGCCGGCATCGACGCCCAGGTCCGCCTCACCCTGATCTTCATGCAGAATATCCGCGTGCTCGGCATCTTCGTGGGCCACCGCGAGAGCTTCGAAGCCATGAACCGGGCGATCGCGGTCCACCAACTCCATCCCGTGGTCGATCGCGTCTTCCCGCTGGAGGAAGCCCGATCCGCCTTCGAGCTCATGGAAGCTGGCGGGCACTTCGGGAAGATCTGTCTGGCGCTTTCGGCATCCCGTTGACGTATCCCACGGTGTGCGGCCATCGATGCCGCCCTGGACGTCAGCAAAGAAAGGATGCCTCTCATGCGATCGATTTGTCGCTTTACTTTGGCCGCGCTTGTTTTCGTTCTTGCGCCGCTCTCGGCCGCGGCGGCTCATGACAACGTTTCCGATTCCTTCGTCATCACCGGCGTGCGTGTGTTCGACGGCTCCCAGGTGATCCCGAGTGCCACGGTCGTCGTGCACAACGGCCGGATCAAGGCCGTGGGCGCCGATGTTGTTGTGCCTTCGGGCATTCCCGTGATCGATGGTACCGGCTCGACCCTGCTTCCCGGATTCATCGACAGCCATGCTCACGCCTGGACCCGCCAAGAGTTGGAGCGCGCCATCCAGTTCGGCGTCACGACCGAGATGGACATGTGGTCGGACCCGCAGTTCGTCGCCAGCACCAGCCGCGAGCAGAAGCGCAACGGCGCTCCATACCGGGCTGATCACTTCAGCGCGATCAATCCGGCCACCACGCCGGAAGGATATCCTTACAACTTCACGCCGGACTTCGTCGAAACCCCGACCCTGAGCAGTCCCGCCGAGGCCAAGGGGTTCGTCAAGGACCTTGCGAAGGCCGGTGCCAATCACCTCAAGATCATGCTCGAAGACGGCATCGGGTTCGGGTTCGAGACCGAGGTGCTCACCCGCGCGACCGTCAAGGCGCTGACCGAGGAGGCCCACAAGCGCGGCATGCTGGCCGTAGCTCACGTGACCAAGCGCAAATACGCTTCCTGGGGTATTCAGGACGGCGTTGATGGACTTGTGCACAGCTTCATCGACGAGCTGGCGGATCCGGCCTTCATCCAGCTTGCCGTCGATAACGGGATCTTCGTGGTGGGCACCCTGTCGGTAGAGGAGTCCTTCGTCACGACCGAGGGCGGCGCGTCCCTGATCGCCGACCCGGATCTCGGACCGTATCTGACCGAGCAGGAGAAGCAGTGGCTGCTCACCCTGAGCGGCCGGGGACATAGGTAACACTTAGACCGGAGACATGGGTAACACTCTCGGGTTTAAGGTTGCCTGCTGCGCTACCAGTCAGGCATCGAGGGCGGGGTTCCCGAAGGGAGCCCGGAG
>Ga0190265_10000392_pt1 | contig 33012 bp, 16 predicted proteins | sample Popmic124T_FD_133135 | JGI IMG/M metagenome (GOLD analysis project Ga0190265, IMG submission 133135) | Populus adjacent soil microbial communities from riparian zone of Indian Creek, Utah, USA - 124 T | ecosystem: Environmental > Terrestrial > Soil > Riparian zone | place: USA: Utah | collected...
GAAAAAGAAGGATGAAGAAAATAACGCGGCTTGATCAAAGCCCCTGAAGTGAGGTATATCAACAACCACTGGCCGGTTTTGATTCGATAACCCGTGGCCGGTTTTCAACTGATAGATGACACTGTACGGCTATGACAAGCTCAATCGACTGATCGATGCGGAGCTGGGCCGGCTAAACAGCGAGAATACCCAGATAAGCGTCGGCCCGCCGGGTTCGCTGCCGATGGAGATGAACTGGCACCTCGATAGCTTGGGCAACTGGTCGGCCGGGGCCAATCAGGCCAGCATGATCGAACGGGCGTAAGTGCCTATGTACAACTAACTTGCATTAGAGCGTTCGTGACTCGAACAATACAATGCCAGGCGTGTGTGGCACGTCTCTGGCACCATCGATAACTTCTGATCAAAGCGCTGTTTACGAACGTGTCCGGAGAAGAAATGCAGGCCCTGCCGAGCATCCTTAGTTCAAGAGCGCCAGCGTAAAGGGCGCGACATCGCGGCCGTCAGCCAGGTTATCGTCATTGAGGTCCGCAGCGGCCGTATGAACCGGATCGGGATCCGTTCCGAGGAGCACTGCCACGAAAACGTCGCGATCCTGGAAGTCCACGTCGCCGTCGCCGTCGATGTCGCCCGGCCTATCCGGAAGGGGAGTCAGGTTGGTGGCAACCTTGACGCGCGGGTCTGTGTACGAGTCGTCGTAGTAGGCGATATCGGGCAGGGGCGAGCCAACGAGATCCCCGAAGGCACACACCGCATCAGTCGAAGTTGCTGCAAGAGGCGCGGCGGTGAATACCGCCGCGCCATTGTTAACGAGCACCTCGCCGGGCTGGCCGGGATCCGGAATCTTGGCGATGTCGATGTCGCCATCGCCGTCAAAGTCGGCGTTGAGAACGACGAAGGTACTATCGCCCCCTGCGCCGAAGGCTCTGTAGAAGAGCACAGTGGAAAAGGTTCCATCCCCGGCGCCGCGTCGAACGAACAGGCCGCCCGGGCCTGTTTGCTGGCCCCGGTCGCCGTAATAGGTCAAGTCGGCCAGGCCGTCACCATCCAGGTCACTGAGCCAGAGGCGCGATTCGGTGTCGATAGAGTTTTCCCGTACCAGCAACTCAAAGGTGTGCACGTGCGTCATGTTGCCCGCGCCGTCGTTCATACTCACGCGGAACTGTGTGCGGGCGTGGTCGTTGCTGCCAACGTCACTGGCGGTGACCACGTCAAGGTCGCCATCGCCGTCGATGTCGCCGGTCTCGGTAAGCCCGTGACTGCCCGCGCTGCCCGACTGGATGGGCGGCAAAAACGTGCCGTCGCCGTTGCCCAGAAGCACCGATAGATTTCCAGCCGGCGCATTCGACGCTGGACTGACGATGTCAAGATGTGCGTCGGCGTTCAGGTCGGCCAACGCGATGCTGCGCCCAGTTTGGCTGCGCATGAAAACGTCGAGGCTGCTATTGGTGATGTTGACCTGATTGACGAAGTGGCCGTCAGGAGCGCCGAAGAGAATGGCGACGTTGGGCCGATTGCCCTGTGGGGGGGTGGTCACCGAAAGCCGCGTTGTGACGAGATCGGCCCGGCCGTCTTCGTTCAGATCACCCAGCGTGAGGGCGGAATCGAAGAGATCGTTGCCTTCGGTGACCACAAGCGTGAGCACGGGTGTGGCGAAGGTGCCGTCACCGTTGTTGGCGAAGACGTGAAAATCATGCCGGAAGGACGGCACATCGACGTTGTCACTGGCGATGATATCCAGCAATCCGTCACCGGTGACATCCGCGACCTCGATGCGCTTGATGAAACGATCAGCGACGGGAAACGGCGTCCCGGCGCTTGGCGCGCTAAACGCCGGCGGCGGATCGCTTCCCGCGAATGAATTAGGAGATGGCAGCGTCAGCCCGCTCATGACAACATAGGCGCCAATGTGGATTGTGGTGCTGATTTTCATAATTTGCTCGATGAGAGCGGTGTTGAACCGTTCCGGTCCCGCGGGCAATCATAGATCATGGAGGTCAACATCGCCGAATCTGTTTAGGAAGAGCGGTCGGGAACATTCCGAATAGGCATCCACTAGGAAAAATATAGGAAAAGCCGAACTATTCGAAATGAGAGACCAAATCGGCGGTATTTTGCCAGCCCTGATGGCTCACCGTGGGCGAGCCCAGAGTGAGAGAGGAACCTGTCTAAAGATTTGCAGAATCTGGAACGACACAACGGTTGAGGGAGGGCGCAAGTTAGGACCGCGGCGCCAAGCGCACATGAAAAAAGCACCCACGTTCGACCTAAAAGGCGAGCGTAAATGCCTATGTACAAACGACTTGCATTAGCGGGGGCTGGACTCGAACCAGCGACCTCCGGGTTATGAGCCCGACGAGCTACCAACTGCTCTACCCCGCAATCATGAGTCTCGTACTCTAGACTGCCGGGAATATGCTGTCAAGTTTGACGCTTCCGGCGCGTCAAATGCTATTCGCCAAACGGCAAGCCGGTAACAGATTCCCGACGATCGATCGACCCCTCGTGTCGCTTCGCGAGTCCTCATCGCTCCGTCGCCCACATCAATTCTAATTCTCTCGATGTTCGCACGAGGTCTTTATCCCTTCGTCGCCCGCACCACTTCTTCGAGGGTGGTGACGCCCTTGCGCACCTTGTTCCAGCCGTCGTCGCGGAGCAGAATCAATCCGTGCTCCAGGCCCTTGTTCTTGATCTTGCCGGCGCTGGACCGTTCGAGCACCAGCTCGCGCACCTCGTCGTTCATGACCAGCAGCTCGAAGATGCCTTTGCGGCCCTGGAAGCCAGTGTTGCGGCACTCGCGGCACCCAACCGCCTTGAAGAAAGGCCCGCTCTTGTCTGGAAAATCGGGCGGGATGTCCAGCGGGTCGGGCTTGAACTCCTTCTTGCAATGCTTGCACAGCGTGCGAACCAGACGTTGGGCGAGCACGGCCTCGACGGAGCTGGCGACCAGAAACGGCTCGACGCCCATGTCGAGCAGGCGCGTCGTCGCGCTGGCCGCGTCGTTGGTGTGCAGTGTACTGAACACCAAGTGACCTGTGAGTGACGCCTGAATGGCAGTCTCGGCCGTCTCCAGGTCGCGAATTTCGCCGACCATGATGACGTCGGGGTCGTGCCGCAGAAAGGCGCGCATGCCCTTTGAAAACGTAAGGCCGGACTTCGTGTTCACGCTTACCTGGTTGATGCCGTCGAGATGGTATTCCACGGGGTCTTCAACCGTGAGGACCTTGATCTCCTCGGAGACAATCGTGCGCAGCGACGCGTACAGCGTGGTGGTCTTGCCGGAGCCGGTCGGCCCGGTCACCAGCAGAATGCCATGTGGCTGGCTGATGATGTGCGTGAAAATCTTCAACATGTCCTCGTCGAAGCCGAGGTCCTCCATCGACAGGAGAATCGACTGCTTGTCGAGAATACGCATGACCACGCCTTCGCCGTGAATCATTGGAATGATGCTGATACGCAGGTCGATCTCGCGGTTGCGCAGCTTGATCTTGAAGCTGCCGTCCTGCGGCAGGCGGCGCTCGGCGATGTTCAGGTTTGAGAGAATCTTGATGCGGCTGATGATCGCGGCCTGCAACTGGCGAATCTGCGGCGGCACGTTCGTGTTTCTCAAAATGCCGTCCACGCGATAGCGGATTTTCAGATCGTGCTCATACGGCTCGATGTGAACGTCGCTGGCCCGCTCGTTGATCGCCTCGAGCAGAATTTCGTTCACGAGCTTCACGACGCTCGCGTCCTGCGCCATCTCCGCCAGGTCGCCGGCGTTCTCGCGCACGTCGCTGACCACCGCGATATTATCATCCTCCTCCACCAGCCGGCTGACCGTGTCGCCGCCGACGCCGAAATACTTCTTGATGATCTCGCTGATCTCGCTTTCCTTCGCCAGCACCGGCCGCACGTCGAGGCCGGTCAACATGCGCAGCTCATCGAAGGCGTAAATCTGGAAGGGGTCGCGCGTCGCGACGCGCATGGCGCCGTTCTCGCGATCGAGCGGAATCAACTTGGCCCGGTGGACGAGCTTCGACGGCATCTTCTTCATCGTCTCGACATCGACGCGGATCGCGGGGTCCGCGAGGTCGACGACATCGAAGTGATACAGCTTGCCCAGTGCCCGCAGGACCTCCATCTCGCTGCAGAAGCCCATGCGCACCAGCACCTGATCGAGCCGGTCGCTCGCGCCGCACTGCGCGTTGGCGGTGTCGATCTGCTCCTGGCAGAGGACCTTGCCGTCGATCAGGATGGAACCCAGTGTCACGTGCGTGCGTCCTTTCGTGGAACCCTCGGCCTGTCCAGCAGATCGGTCCGCGGGCGATCCGGAACGAATTTGAAGCGATTCAAACATTGAATGAAAAGCCCCTCCATGGTACGGGAACAACCGAATCAGTACCCAAATCACAGCCCGAGGCGTCTCGCCCCGGAATCACGCCCCACCCGGCTCCTTCTCGCGCGCCGAATCGGTCCTACTGCCGGGCGCAATCCAAGCGCAAAGGCCCTCGGCAACAGGAATTTATACGCTAGCTGAAGAGGCAAGTTGCATCATGCGCCCGACCCTCTCGGTCCGAGAAGCGAGGGGGGCGGCAACAGGTAAATGCACATAAGGCTTTATTCAATATAAGCTTACAATTTTGAACTAGGCGTAACTTACCGGCGACAATCCCTTGACCGCCGCTTCCATCGCGGCTGAAGCGGGTGTCGATGATTTTCTGGCCGAGGCGACGCCGGAGGCCAAGCTCAAGCTGATCCGCGAAAACCAGGCGGGAAGCCCAGGAGCGAAAACGCGGCGGCGCCGACGTGGTCCTCGGCTACATCGAGACACACAAACGCCCGGAAACCGACGCGCTGAAAGCGGGCCTCGAGGAGCTGCCTCCGCGATGGTTTGAATACCGCGGGACGCGCTTGCGCGAGTTTGATCTTGCCGCGGCGCTGGCACGAAAGCCCGCGCTGATTCTCGTGGATGAGCTTGCCCATTTGAACGCCGAGGGGCTGCTGCACGCCAAGCGGTATCAGGATGTGCTTGAACTGCTCGACGCCGGCATCGATGTTTACACGACCGTTAACGTGCAGCACATCGAGTCGCTCAACGACGTGGTCGCTCAAATAACCGGCATTCCCGTTCGGGAAACTGTTCCGGATTCGATCATCGAGCGGGCCGACGAAATCGAGCTGGTCGACATCCCGCCCGACGATCTCCTGCAGCGCCTGAAAGAAGGCCGCGTCTACGTACCCGAGCAAATCCAGCGCGCCATAGGACAATTCTTTCGAAAGGAAAATCTGGTCGCCTTGCGCGAACTCGCGCTTCGTGAGACGGCCGCGCGCGTCGGCGCGCAGGTGCAACTGGAGCGGGCAAGTCGGGGCGAAACCCGCCCGTGGGCAACGTCTGAGCGCATTCTCGTGTGCGTCGGCCCCAGTCCGCTCTCGGCGCGGGTCATCCGCGTGGCCCGTCGTATGGCGGCCGGGGTCCAGGCCGAGTGGACCGCGGTGAGCGTTGAAACGCCCGGACAATCGGAGCTATCCACAGCGCAGGTGACGCGCAATCTGAAGCTCGCCGAGCGTCTCGGCGCCGAGCCGACCGTGCTTTCCGGCGAGCGCGTCGTTGATGAGATTCTTGCGTACGCCGTCCGGACGAATGTCACCAAGATCGTGGTTGGGAAACCCTCGCTGCCGCGTTGGCGCGAATGGCTGCGCGGCTCAGTCGTGGATGAATTGATCCGCCGCAGCGGCGAGATTGACGTCCACGTCGTGAAAGGCGAGCCGGAAGAAGCGCCCGGCACGCGCTCGGTGGTCGCAACGGGCGTTGTCGATTGGAAAGGCTACGGCTGGGCAACCGCGGTGATGGTCGCCTGCACGCTGCTCGCGACGCTGTCCCATCCATACCTCTCGCCCGTCAACCTGACCATGATCTATCTCGCGGGCGTGGTGTTCGTTGCGACCCGCCATGCGACAGGCCCGTCGATTCTTGCCGCCGTACTGGCCGCCCTGCTCTTCAATTTTCTCTTTACGAAGCCGTTTTACAGCTTCGCCATTTCGGACACTCAGTACATTGTTGCATTCGCGGTCCTGCTCGCGACGGGGCTTGTGGTGAGCGGACTGGCGCAGCGCGTGCGGCGGCAGAGTGACGCGGCGCGGACCCGCTACCTGCGAACGCTCGCGCTCTACTTCATGAGCCGCAAGCTCGCGGCGACCGCCGACGTGGACGGGCTGGCCAGTTTCTCGGCGCGCCACGTGGCCGATGTATTCGGCGGAGAGACGGCGGTTCTGCTACCCGAGCCTTCCGGGCAACTTAAGATCGGCGCGAAGCACGGCGAGTTTGCCGTCGAATCCGCAAATGAGAGCGCCGCGGCCCGCTGGGTCTTCGATCATCAGAAATGGGCGGGCTGGAGCACCGACACACTGCCGGCATCACAGGCCATCTACCTGCCCCTGGTCGCGTCGGGAAGCTCGCTCGGCGTGCTGGCGATGCGCCCGCGCGAACGAAATCGCCCCCTGGAGCCGGATCAGCGGCACTTGCTGGAAATGTTTGCGACTCAACTTGCAATCGCATTGGAACGGAGCGCCTTTGCCTCGCAGGCCGAGGGGGCGCGCCGTGATGCGGAAATGGAACAGATTCGCAGCTCGCTGCTGAGCTGCGTTTCGCACGACCTGCGGACTCCATTGGCGACGATCGGCGGCGCCGCGAGCGCACTGGCCGATGATTCGTCTCAATTGACCGCGGCGACGCGTCGGGAGCTGGCTCAATCCATCGTCGACGAAGCGGGTCGGTTGAATCAACTTGTGAGCAAGCTGCTGGACATGACCCGGCTGGAGTCGGCAGGCTTCAGGCTTCAGAAAGACTGGTATCCGCTCGATGAGTTGGTGGGCGCCGCGCTGACCCGGCTGAATTCCGTCCTGCGACGGCACCGTGTCATCACCGCCATTCCGGAGCAGCTTCCACTCCTGTACGTGGACGGGCCTTTGATCGAAGAGGTTCTCGGGAATCTTTTGGAGAACGCGGCCCGCTATTCGCCGGATTCCAGCGTCACGATTCGCGCCACCACGGACGCGAAGAACGTCGTGGTGGAGGTGATCGATGAGGGCCAGGGATTGCAACCGGGTACGGAACGGGAAATATTTCGTCGATTCGTGCGGCATCGTCCATCGAACGATCGCCAGGGAACGGGCCTCGGACTGGCGATCTGCGAGTCGGTGGTGCGGCTACACGACGGGGACATCGGGGCTGGGAACACGCCCCACGGCGGCGCGCGATTCTGGTTCACGCTTCCTGTTGCCGCCGGCGCGCCGACAGACCCCGGCATCTCGAGCGACGTTTCGAATTTAACATCTTGCACCGCGTCGGAGGCCGTAGGGTGAGTGCGTCACGGGCCATCGTCTTGCTTGTGGAGGATGAAGTACCCATCCGGCGATTCCTTCGACCCGCCATCGAAGCCGCGGGGTGGCGTCTGATCGAAGCTGACACGGGCAAGGGCGGAATCCTCGAAGCTTCACAGAGCCGGCCGGACGTTATCATCCTCGACCTCGGCCTGCCGGACATCGACGGCATCGAAGTCGTTCGCCAGGTTCGCGAATGGTCCGCTACGCCAATCCTCATTCTCTCGGCCCGCGGCCAGGAAAAGGACAAGGTCGCCGCGCTGGATTCAGGCGCGGATGATTACGTGCAGAAGCCCTTCAGCGTGAATGAACTCGTCGCTCGTGTTCGCGTCGCGCTGCGCCATGCAGCCAATCGGATCGAGTCGTCCACTGACGCTCCGATTGTCGCCGGCGATATTACGATTGATTTGGGCCGCCGCGTCGTCACACGAAGCGGCGACGAAGTCCATCTAACACCGATCCAGTATAAGTTGCTCTCGACATTGGCACGTCATGCAGGTCTTGTGATGACGCACCGACAATTGCTGCGTGACGTGTGGGGTCCGGGCCACGCGGAGGATTCAGCATACCTTCGAATGTTCATGCGGCAGCTTCGCCAGAAACTGGAAAGTAATCCAGCTCATCCAAAGTATCTGCTGACGGAAATGGGAGTGGGCTATCGCCTGTTGGCCGGAATGTGAGCGCAAGCGTGCCTGGAATTGTGAACGCGACGGCTGGTACCCATGCTTCACACGCCCGTTTATCAGCGGGTACAATCGGGCCGTGGCTCGCTAACAAGTGAGAGCAAATCGTGATTGAAACGGATACGCTAGTCCAACGAGCTGTCGCGGGCGACGATGAGGCCATGTCCCGATTGTTGGAACAGCACGGTCCCGAAATCGAAAAGACATTCTCCATCAATCGTGAATGGCGCTCCGTGCTCGACCCGGCCGACATCATGCAAGTCACCTACCTCGAGGCATATCTTCAAGTTTCTCGATACCACCCCGATGGCTCGGGGTCCTTTCCGACCTGGCTGCGGCGCATAGCCGAAAACAATCTTCGCGATGCGATTCGCGGCCTTGGGCGGCAGAAGCGGCCGCAGCCGTCGAAGCGGATCCAGGCGGTCGCCGAATGCAATTCAACCGCCGATCTGCTGGTAATGCTGGGCGTCGACACGGCCACGCCAAGCCGCTTCGCCAGCGAGGAGGAGCGGGTGTCTCGGCTCAATGCTGCGTTGGATTCTTTGCCGGAGGATTACGGCCGCGCGATTCGGCTTTACGATATCGAGTCGCTGCCGATTGCCGAGGTCGCGCGCCGGATGGGCCGCTCGCCGGGAGCGGTACATATGCTGCGAGCCCGTGCTCACGACTGGCTTCGGGGGATTCTTGGAGGCGAATCAACCTGGTTTAGCGGCTCGTCGTGAATCGGCTCAGGGTTTCGTCGCCTGAACAATTGAGTTCCGGGCGGTGGGTGTGCATCAATGCAGGATGACGGGACGATCTGTGCGAGCGGTGAGGATGCCCACACCCGGGTGGCGTCCATTCAGTCAGCCCGCGCCCAAGTTGAAGCGGCCCGGCTGCGCCGCGAAGCCCTGGTTCGTTCCGGGCAGCTCCCCGCCGCCTCAACCACCGATTCCACGCCAGCGCCAATCATGAGCCTGCCGGGTTACACGCTGCTTCGCGAATTGAAGCGCGGCGGGCAGGGCGTGGTCTATCTGGCTCTGCAGCAGTCGACGAATCGAGAAGTGGCGGTCAAGGTCCTGCGGCATGCACCGATCGCCCATCCCGCCGAGATTGCCCGCTTCGAACGCGAAGTGGAAGTGCTCGGGGGGCTGAAGCACGGCAACATCGTCACGATCCACGATTGCGGCCGCTCGGGAGACGACTTTTTCCTGGTCATGGATTACGTGTCGGGATGGTCGCTGGACGATTATCTCGCCCTCGAACGGCCCGGCGTCAATGAGACGCTCGCCCTCTTCGCCAAAATCTGTGACGGCGTGAATGCGGCTCATCTGCGCGGCGTCATTCATCGCGACCTCAAGCCGGCGAATATTCTCGTTGATCGAGATGGCGAACCGCGCGTATTGGATTTTGGCCTCGCCAAGCTGGCGGACGAGGTGACCGATCCGAGTTCGACGGCGGCCATGACTCAAACCGGTCAGTTCGTCGGATCGATGCCGTGGGCCAGCCCCGAGCAGGCCGAGGGGCGGTCCGATCTGATGGACATCCGGAGCGACGTGTATTCCCTGGGTGTCGTTCTTTTTCAGGCCCTCACCGGGCGCTTTCCATATCCGATCACCGGGGGCATCAGCGACGTCATCCATCAGATCGTCGAGACCAGTCCGATGCGGCCTTCGGCGCTGGAGAAGTCGATCGGCGGCGAGGTCGAGACCATTGTGCTGAAATGTCTCGCCAAGGAGCGCGAGCGTCGATATCAGAGCGCCGGCGAGCTGGCCCGCGACATTCGCCACTACCTCGCCAACGAGCCGATCGAAGCCCGGCGCGACTCGTTGCGTTACGTTTTGCGCAAGCAGCTTCGCCGGCACTGGGTTGCCGTGGCGATTGGGGCCAGCTTTTTGGTGCTCCTTGCGGCCGGACTCATTACGTCGATGGCCTTCTGGTATCGCGCGGAACAGGCGCTCGTCGAGAAGGAGCAACAGCGCAAGCTGGCTGAGCAGCGGGCCGACGAGACGCAGCGCGTCGCCGATTTTCAATATAGGATGCTGAATGAGATCGATGTCGCGGCAATGGGACGCGGACTGAAGGATCACTTTCGCGAGCAGGTTCGCGCCGGCCTCGCGAGAAAATATGTCGGCGAGGCGGGGGACAGCCGGCTGCGAACTTCGGACGAAATCGAGAAAGAGCTTGCTGGATTTGACCAACTCACCAGCGCCGCTCACGCAGCGGACGTGGCCCGTCGGGTGATGGATGAGTTTGTGCTTCAACCGGCCGTCCGAACGGTCAGGGAATTCAGCGATCAGCCGCGGGTGCAGGCCCACATCCTCGATGGACTGGGCCGAACCTACCGGGTTTTGGGCCTGTTCGATGCCGCTGAATCAAACTATCGGACCGCGCTCGCGATCCGCCGGCGCGCGCTGGGCGATCAACATCTTGCTTTGGCGGTCAATCTCAATAACGTGGCGACCTTGCTGGTGGACAAAGGGGACGCGGGCGCGGTCGAACCGTTGCTGAACGAGGCACTCGCGATTCTGCGCCGGAATTCCGAGGCCGATCCCGCCTTGATGGCGAGTGTTTTGCGCAATCTGGCGATTATTCGCTACCAAGCCCGGGATTTCGACGCCGCGGAGTCCAAGTGTCTTGAGGCGCTGTCTCTCGCGCGGCAGCTTCCTGAGCAGCCCAACGGCGAGGTGCCTGCGTGCCTCAACGTGCTTTCCGGGGTGTGGGAAGTTCGCGGCCGCCACGATGAGGCCATCGCCAGCTCGAAAGAAGCCGTGGCCATCCTGCGCACGCTTCCGATCCCCCAACGGAGAGACTTGTCCTCCAGCCTGCAGAATTTGGCGTTCTTGCTCAGTGCCGCGGGCGACATGAATGGCGCCGAAAACCTCTACCGCGAGGCGTGGGCGATGAAGCGGCAGTTGCACGGAGACGAGCATCCTGACGTGGCCACGAGCCTGAATAGCCTGGCCTTTTTCCTGAAGAAAAAAGGAGACGCTGCGGCCGCCGAGCCGCTCTACCGCGAGGCGATCGCCATCCAGCGAAAAACCATCGGAGACGAGCACCCGGACGTCGGCAATACGCTGAACAATCTTGCAGCGTTGCTGCGGGACAAGGGCGACTTTGAGGCCGCCGAACCGCTCTACCGTGAATCAATATCGATTCAGGAAAAACAGAGTCCTTCTGATAGCGTGAATCTCGCGGTGGGCCGCGGGGGATTTGCCCGTGTCCTCATGGGACTGTGCGCCGATGAATCAATCGCGCCGGAACTCCGCAAATCGCGCCTTGCGGAAGCGGAAGCGCTGTTGCTCTTGGCGCGCGAAACATTTGAGAAAACAAGCGGAGTGCCCGCGCAGTTGGCTCAGTCAAACCTTGAATCCCTCGTGAAACTGCACGAGCTTCTCGATCGCCTCGAGCCGAATCAGAACCATGCCGCCGAACTCGCTGAATGGCGACGCCGGCTTGAGCGATTCAACGCTGAATCGAAATAGCGGTCCACATCTATTGAAGCACCCTAAGGCGGGCCTCAGGCCGGTTGGTTGAAGCCGCACGTCGCAGAACCCTCGGGGCAATCCTGCCCGCCCTTTTTTTGTTCAGACAGACTCAAAATGCGGATTCTCCTGCGCGCCGCGTTGGCCAATATGATGTCACCCACCGAGAGGTCCATCCTGGCTCCCGCATGATAGCACAATTCGCGCCGTTCATTCTAGTTGTGAGAGCGCACGACGCTCTTCGCGAAAGGCGTGCATTGCGGCCGCTCGCCACGGTAAACTGAAAGTCGGCGCCGGTTTTGTCTGCCGACGGCCAGTCGTCCCGGGGCACCGGATGTTCAAAGCAACTGAAGGAGAAGACTATTGAAGATTTGCTGCCCGAGTCCGCACTCACGGTGTTGGGCGCCAACGGTCGGCCTTGTGGTCGCACTCTGCTGGGCCGGAGCGACGCCTGCACGAAGTCAATCGACGTCAATAGCTTCTCCACAGGCGCGGGGCGCAGCTCGCAATGGGATCGTGAATGAATTCGGCGCCGTGCCGCGCGGCGGAGATTGTGATTCCTGCGATCTGAACTGCGACGCTCTGCACGACGTGCTCGATGTCGCCCCATTCGTGACCGCCCTCATTGATTCGGCGGCCGGCTGCTCGGTCTGCGCAGGAGACCTTGACGGCAACGAAAGTGTCGACGGTAGGGACGTTCAGCCTTTTATCGAATGCCTGCTGAGCCCGACGCCAACCAGCGCCTGTTGTCTCGATAGCGGGCAATGTGTTCTTGAGGCGGAACCCGCCTGTTCGGGAGTGTGGCTGGGGCATGGCACAATGTGTGTGCCAGGTTCTTGCGCATTTGCCGGCGTGACGGCATATCGCCCGCAACATGGTACGGGTTACTTTCCCTTCACAAGGACCGCGGTGTCCGAAGCCCACGAAGACAATGTCGCGACCGGACCTGGTGTCCGCATCAACGCACCCGGCGATGATGATCCCCTCGGCGAGGACGATCTCGTTGAAGTTGTCGTCGAAACCAGTCAACCTGCGATCGCACTCGCTCTGCGGCGCACGAATCCCGCGCTTCGAGTCTGGACAACACGGACGACGCTGGCCGGATCGGAGATTCCGTTTACGAATGACCGAACCGACACGTTGCCCACCAATGGGAACAGCCTGACCATTTGGGTCGAGTGGGCGGCTGCTGAGCAGGGCGACGTGGAACTTCATCTCGAGCCGCTGGCCGCAGACTACTCCCTCGACGTGCTGCGATTTCACACGTTCAGAAGCATCGTGATGGCGCTGGGCGGAGAGGATCAGGCGCCGGCCGTTCCCGTTGATCCGAACCAGGGTACGTTCGTGCTCGCAATCGATTTGTACCGGCAGGGCTACGACGTTCACATGCACGATGAGGATCATGTTGCAGCGGATGGATTGGGAACCGCATATGCCGAGGTGGTCGATGCGGTGAGCCACCGGATGGTCGATGAAGTCTCGATCTTCGGCTACAGCCACGGAGGAGGCTCCACCCACGATCTAGCCGACCGCCTGGATCAAGATCGCGCGGGCATCGGGGTTTTCGAGATCGTGGTCACGTCGTATGTCGATGCCGTGGAAAATGATTCGGACTTCGATCTCTCGCGCGAGCTGCGCCGCCCGCCGAGCAGCGGTTATCACGCGAATCACTATCAGGTCGGATCGTTCGCGGATGTTTTCCTGGATGGCGGGCCGGTGCCGGATTCCGATCCCCAGCCCACCGGACGCAACGTCGAGACCACGGCGTGGGGCGCCGGCGCGACACACTTCCAGGTGGACGATTTTCCGCAGGTTCGCGACTTTGTCGAAATGAATTTGACTACGCGGCTGATGCCGTGATGCAGGAGTGACAAATATGATTCGCGAAAAGACGACCCGTGCAGCGAAATCTCCGTCGAGGTGGTCTGCCTGGGTCATCGGAATAGGCTGCATTGGTCTCGTGTCGATTGTCGCTCGAGGAGACGCGCAACCCATCCCCATTGTGCTTATCTCGCCGAACGACGTCTATCAGGCCGCCATTGGAGCGTTGGAGAGCGCGCCGGACAGAATGAGCTTCGAGGAGCGACTGGCTGGCCTGCTGATGTTGTGCGATGGGCATCTCAAGACGGCCATTGAACAACTCGCGTTGTATGCGGCGCGCCAGGAAAACAATCCGCGGGCACGCGCGATGGTCGGAAATATCCTTAAGCGACTGGATGTTTCCCGGCACCAGATGGTCGCGGCGCTGGCGCCGCATCTCGACAATCAAGCTTCAGCAGTCGTGGAAGTCGCTCGCGAATTGATGCGGGAATCTGAGGATCGTTCCGCCGAACGGCCGCCGGATTTTTCGGCATACCGTGCCCTTATCGAGGCGGACGTGCGGGCGGGCCGAGACCCACAAGCGTCGCTGATCGCCTTCATGTTTGAGTCCGAGCCCGGAGCGGCCCTGTTGACCCTGGTGCGAGCGTATCAACTCCGCGATCCGGACGAGATCAAACCGATCCTTTGGGCCGAGCACGTCGTCGCGGATCTGCTTTGGCGGAGGCGATTTGGGTTTGTCGAGCGCAGGGCCGTGGATCCGGCCGTTATCCGGGAGTTGGAGAAGCTGTCGCGACATCCGTTTTGGTGGGTGAGACTCTATGTTGCCCGAGTCGTTGACGCATGTCCGGAACTCGCAGGGCCGGGATTAGTCAACCGGCTCTCCGCCGACCCCAATGTGCTGGTCCGGCGCGTCCCGCACGGTCCCGAATCCGGCGAATAACTGCCGAAATTAGCGAGCCGCGGCTTCGCCCGGGCCCTGCACTTGAATGGACCGGTTTTTCCTGCTAGGCTATCCATAATCTGCGAGCCTTCCGGGGATCAAAGGGGGACCAATGGAATCGCGGCACTCTCGCCGCGGGTTGTAATTCCCGGTCTGTTTCTGGAAGCGCCCTCTGCTTCCTCGTCCTGCCATTTTGCTTCAACTGGTGGAAAACATGCAAATCTTGATTGCTCGAAGGCACCCTATTCTGTTGTTGGTCGGAATTGTCAGCGTTTATTCGGCCTCGTCGGCATCGGGGACTCCGGCTCAATTCTTTCAAGCTGTTCATTCGCCCGCCGAGGTGGACTCCGGAATCGTCATCAATAATCAGGCCGTGCCGGCGATCATATTTTCCCAAACCGTCACCCAGCCGGGAGCCGCCTGGATTCGACTGATGTTCAGCGACGTGCAATTGGCTGGTTCCGGCGACACCGCCTCGTATGTGCGGTTGACCTCAATTCAGGACGGCGCCGGGCAGATCATGCGCGCCGACGCCTTCGCACAGTGGCAGAATCACTCGGCTTTTTTTAACGGCGACTCAGTTCTCGTCGAGTTGTTCGCGTTTCCGGGCGCCGGCGCGAACAGCGTTGCGATCGGTGAGATCGTTGCGGGTTTTGCGGAGGAGGCGCCCGAGGAGGACGGCGAGCCTCGATCACCTTGCGGCACGACTGACGAGCGCGTGCTCTCGGACGATCCGCGTTCCGCCCGCGTCGTGGACGCCGACGGCGTTGCCCGCGGCACGGTCTTTCTCATCAACGACGCCGCCCACTCTTTCCTGACTTCGGGGCAGTCGGCCGGTTTCCTCGAACCGGGCGCGGTGGTGGAGTTCGACCCGCCGCTCACGTTTCCCAACGGCATCACGATCAATCATCCATCGCCCGACGACCAGTACGTATACGATCCCGCGTCGGTGCAACGGGCCACCGGCGGCACCGGCTCCGGCAATAATTGGGGGTTCTTTGGCTGCTTTCCGAATTCGACGACCGGTCTGCGGCCTTATGAAGCCCAGCAGGCCGCCTTCGAGCTGGCCGATGTCATCCCTGCGGCCTCTGGCCAGAATATCGAGTACTTCGGATTCGGCGCGGTCGTGCCCCCGCTTTTCCGCACATGGAGCTTTATTCAAAAAACCGCCCAGGGAGAATACCTCTCATTCGCCGGCACGCGCATCACGTTTCGGATCGATGCAACCGCCGGAGATTCCGGCGCGCCGTTGATCGACATTGCCAGTGGCGACGTCATCGGAGTTATTCACGAAGACGGCTGCACCGCCGGCGGCGGCGGCGCCAACGGCGCGACGGCCGTGAATAATCTCAATCTGCGCCGGGCCATGAGTATTCCGCTTGGGGTCACGCGTCCGTTCGATTTCGTGACGCCGAATGGCATTCCTGAGTTGATCTCCAACGCGGGCGGCGCGACCGTGCTGGTCGAAGTCGTGGGGCTCAATGGCGTCGTGCCCGAGTCAGGCACAGGCCTGTTTCACTACAACACGGGCGCCGGTTGGCAGGTCATTCCCCTGGATGCGATCGATGAAGGCGGAAATGTTCACAACGCGGTCTTCCCCGCGTTTGAGTGCGGGACCCGAATCGACTACTTCTTTTCGGCGGAATCGGACGAGGGCATCCGCTTTCCCGACCCCGCTTACCCGCCGCCCCTGCATCGATCCACGGCCGCATCGACTGCAACCGTGCTGGCATCCCTGGATTTTGAAGACGCGGTCGGCTGGACCGTGGACAACGTCACCCTCACCGACGGGGCCTGGGAGCGCGGCGTCCCCGCGGGCAACGGGTCACAAGGCGATCCGCCCGCCGATTTCGACGGATCCGGGCAGTGCTGGCTGACCGCCAATCGCCCCGGCGAATCCGACGTCGATGGCGGACCGACGCGGCTGCGCTCGCCGAATTACAATCTGGCCGGCACGTCGAACGCCTTTGTGTCGTTCGCCCGCTGGTTTACCAATGACGATCAGGATGCCGACCGCCTGGCGGTGCAAATTTCGTCGAACGGCGGCGTCGCCTTTTCGACGATCCTGGGCATCGAACACACGGCAGGCTGGACCGAGAGCCGGTTCAAAGTGAGCGACTTTATCACGCCCACGACCAACGTGCGGGTTCGCTTCAACGTGACGGACAACCCGAATAATTCGCTGACCGAGGGGGCGATCGACGCATTTTCCATTGTCGACTACGAGTGCAGCGCCGCGAGCTGCACCAAGGGCGACGTCAACGATGATGACGCCGTGAATGGCGCGGACATCGCCCTGTTCACCCAAACCCTTGTTTCCGGCGGAACCCCGGGAAGCGTCGAGTTCTGCGCCGTGGACTTCGACAACGATGGCGCCCTCGAATCCAGCGATGATGTCGATGCCTTCGTGACCTGCCTGCTCGATGGCGTCTGTCCCTGATAGTCCGCCGTGACGGAGCATGGGACACTGCCGACACGAGATTGCAATCCGAGAATGACCATTTTGCGCCTGCCGCTGTTTACGATCCTCTGTCTTGGGCTATTTGTTCGCGCCGCAAACGCGCAGCCCGCTCCCATTGACGAGGTCATTCAAACACTCTCTCCGGCCGTCGACTCGAATTCCATCGCCGCAACCTCCAGCGATGATCCCGTTGCATTTTCCGCCGAAATCACCGTGCCCGGCGTGCAGTGGATTCGAATCCAATTCGACGTCGCGGAACTACCCGGCCGGTTCGGCAGCGCCGCCTCCGCCAAGGTCGTGCTCACCTCGCTTCTCGACGGCGCCACCCAAACCCTCGACCGCCGTTCGATGAAGCAATGGAAGAACACTTCCGCCTATTTCAACGGCGATGCCGTTTTTGTTGAATTGATCGCCCCGATCTCCGCCGGAACGGCCCGCATCCGCATCGAGCGCCTGTGGACGAGCGCCGAGTCAGCCATGCCGCGTAACACCTGCGGACCGACCGACGACCGCATCGCGTCGAGCGATGCACGCGCCGGCCGCGCCCTGCCTATCGGTTGCACGGCCTGGCTCATCCGCGACGCCAATCGCTGCCTTCTCTCGGCCGGCCACTGCGCGGCCGCTGACGGAGCGAACCTGCAAGTGATCGAATTCAACGTGCCGCCGTCAACCGGAAGCGGCACGATGGTTCACCCGCCTCCGGAGGATCAGTTCGCCGTCGACCTTGATTCGCTGCAAACGCACGACGGCGGCACGGCCATCGGCAACGACTGGGCGTACTTCGGGTGCTTTGAAAACGGCAACACGGGCCTTACTGCATTTGAGTCGCAAAGCGACGCCTTCTATCTGGCGGCGGCGCCGCCCGTTGCGGACAATCGAATCATCCGCAAAACGGGCTTCGGCACGGTCGATCCACCGGTGTCGCCCACGCTGCACCTCGCGCAAAAGACGCTCGCGGGTCCCCTCACGGTGGCCGACGGCACCATGATTCGCTATCCCATCGACAGCTCCGGCGGCGATTCAGGCTCGCCCGTGTTCGAGGAGACCACCCAGCAGGCCATCGCCATTCACACCAACGGCGGCTGCCCCAGTACCGGGGTCAATTCCGGATGCTCGATTCATCATCCCGGTCTCCAGGATGCGCTGGCGAATCCTCAGGGCGTCTGCATTCCGAATTACGTCGACTTCGCCTACCCCGATGGGCGACCCGAGCCGCTCCATCCCCTCGGCGGCACGGTGCTTCGCGTGTCGATCACCGGGCGGAATGGTTACATCCCCGCGGCTGCCGGTAATTTTCTGCACGTGGATAGCGGAGGCGGGTTTACTGCCGTAGCTCTGACACAAGTCGCCGGCGGCGAATACGAGGGAGAATTTCCCCCAGCCCCCTGCGGAACCCTCGTGAATTACTATCTCTCCTGCGACACGGTCGACGGACATACCGGATTCGATCCGCGCGAAGCACCGGAGCAGTTTTATTCCGCCATCGTCGGCACTTCCCTCACGCCCATTCTGTCCTTCGATTTCGAGACACCGGGCAACTGGGGCGTCTCCAACATCAGTGTGACGTCGGGCGGCTGGGAACGCGGCATCCCCGCGGGCGATGGCTCGCGCGGCGATCCAGAACTCGACTACGACGGCAGCGGGCAGTGCTTCACCACCGGTCTGGCGGGCGGCGATCATGATCTGGATGGTGGTCCGACGCGCCTCTTCTCGCCGCCCTTCGCACTCACGAACGCCGTCGACCCCTATATTCGATATGCCCGCTGGTTCACCAACGACGATCAGGACATCGATCGCCTCACCGTCGAACTGAGCGATAATTTCGGCTCAAGCTGGACGGTCGTGGAAAGCGTGCCCTTTTCCGAAGGCTGGACCATGCGCACGGTTCGCGTGCGCGATTATTTTCCGCCGACCAACGGCGTGCGCCTCCGCTTTTCCGCGAGCGATCAACCCAACGATTCCACCACCGAGGCGGCCATCGATGCGGTGTCTGTTTTTGACTTGCAATGCGAGGTTGTTGTCCCTTGTCTGAACGGCGACGTGAATACGGATGAAAGCGTCGATGGACAGGACATTCAGGCTTTCGTGGGCGTCTTCCTGGTCCCGCCGCCCCCCGACTCCCCGGCATTTTGCGCCGCGGACATGGACGAGAATGCGATCCTCGAAATCGACGAAGACCTGCCGCTTTTCATCGATGCCCTGATCGAATAGCCGACTACGCTGTTTCCTAATTGCAGTCGATGATCACGATGGGCGTCGGCCAGGTGTCGCTCTGCCCGTCCGGGTTCGACAGGAACAGGAACCAGTCTCCGGGCGCCATGCCGCCCACCGGGAACTCCGCGTCGAGGAAGTCGTCTCCGAATACGTTGATGAAAAGCGGCGCGACATCCGGCTGTCCCGCCTGCCGAAGCACGACCTCGACCTGCGGCGAGAAATGATCGCCCTGGACCGAGATGAATATCGTCTGCCCCGGGGTATTGCATGTCGGCTCGGGCGGCGAGAAGACCTGATTGATGACCGGCGCCGGGTCCGGGCAGTTTTCGCACAACGTATTCGGGCCCAGCCACGTCGCTCCAGGTCCGCCAAAGGCGCATTCAGCCTGCGTGATGATCTCGCAGGCGCCATCGGGATTGCAGCACGCGCCGTCGCTGACCGGGTTCAGGAAATACCCGACGAACAACTCCAGGTCGCGGCCATCGACCGCAGAATCGCCGTTGAAATCCGAGCGGGCCACGTGTTCAGGCGCCTGCGGCATGCCCAGCAGCACTGCAACCAGTGCGGCGACGTCCAGCTCATCGACGTTTCCGTCGTCGTTGATGTCCCCCTGCGCGACGGCCGTCGGCAGCCAAACGTCAATCGCGTCCGAGGCCGTACCGTGCGTGTCGATCACCCCGCCGACCTGCTCGAACGACCCATCCGCACCGACGCGATACTGAAGCAGTCCCGATGGATTGCCCGTTGAAGAATATCGTCGGGTGGCGAAAAGGGTGCTGCCCAGCGCGGCGATCGCCCCGATGTCTCCCTGACCGCCGACGCTGATCTCGAAACCGGTTTCGGTCAGAAACCCATCCTCATCGCTGATCAGAAAAGAATGCACGTCGCCGTCGCCCCCGTGACCCGCCAGCAGGATTCGATCATTTCCGGTGATCGCCACGTGCGCCGGCGACTGGCCGCTCGAGTGAAAGGGCGAGGTGCCCATCACCACTGGAATCCCGTCGGCGGCGATGTCAAATCCGTGTATGCGATGCGGGTCGCCGCCGCTTAACAGCCCGATGCCCCCCGCGGAATACAACTTCGTGCCGTCGTTTGAAATCGCCAGATCAAGCGGGTATGACGTGAGATTCGTATCCGAAAGAAACGTCAGCGTGTCGTCGGTATTGACGGTGAACGCTCGTACTTTCAGACTCGCGCCCCCCAGAGCCGAGTCGCTCACGTAGAGAAAATCACCGCTGGGGTGCCGCGCGATGTAGGCCGTGAACACGCCGGTTTCTTCGGAGTCGATCAGGCTCAGCCGCGTCGCCACCGGGTTGTTCTCGACCAGGCGATAGGCATGAATGCGATTGACGCCGCCATCGCGGGTTTCGGTGGCGGCCACCACGTCGTTTGAAATCCACTCCACGTCGAGCGGGCTGTTCGGCGTGGAGAAAACCGCCCACATGGTCAGCGATGCATCGGGCTCCACGCGAAACACGAGCAGGTCTTCAAATGTTGAACTGGCCGTCCCGTGCGTGACCGCGAGAAACCGGCCGTTCGGCGAGACCGCGATGGCCTGCGGATTGTCGTTGGTGAAATAATTTCCGACGTAAGTCACGTTGCCGGAAACGTCGATCGTGAACGAGGAGACCGCGGCATAATTGTTAAAATTCGGATTTGTTGCGATGTTGTGGCAGACAAACACCGCCGGCAGCACCGACTGCCCGAGCGCCGCCGTCGAGGCCACCGTGCAGGCGAGCGAAACCGTGGAAATGCAAGTCAGCCGCCGAAATCGGACAGAAAAAGGCATGTGCATCGCTATCTTTCTTTCGTGCGAAAAAACGGTGGTGGGTCGATTCGTCGGCCGGAGCCGCGAACCGATACGTCTGGGAATAACTCTGCGCCCCCGGAAAGTTATACCTTCATGGGCTTCGCTTTATTCCCCCAGCAAGGCCGCCCGCCTGCGGCGAGCGGGAAATCATAGCCACATGATGATAATCGATCCAAAGTCTCGTTGACAACAAAACCTGTGTTTTGTTACGATGGCCCGTTGTAACGCAGGGGATAGCCCGGCGGCCACGCCGGCATTGAAGAATCTTCTTTAGTCAATCTCGACCCCCCGCTCGCCGCGATCGCTGTTCACCGCGCGAGCCGATCTGTCTTTATTTCTGGAGGAAATGATGAAAGCTGCACAGGGAATAGGCCGGAATCTTAATCGCGCTGTGTTCGCGCTGCTTTTGATCGCAGGGTTCGCCTCCCAGGCTCAAGCCCAGCTGGTCATCACCGTGGATGAGGATGACGAATTCGTCAAGTATATCGACGTGGCCACGCTGATTGAGACGGATCTCTTCAAGCCCCTGGACAGCGTAGTTGGCGGCGCTGGTGGCGACGGCCCGGAAGGCATCGCCGCCGATGACGCGAACCGCCTGTTCTACTGGCAGGACAACAACAACCTCTACCGCACCCCTTACGACGACACCGATGCCAACGGCTTCATGATCAGCACCAAGATTGCGGACATTCGTTGCACCACCTGCACGGGCGACACCGACGTGGATGGTCTCACTTTCGCAAACGGAGTTCTTTACGCGGTCAGAAATACTTCCGGGGCGACAACCGGGCCGGAAGGTCTGTATTCGATCAACGTGACAAACGGCGTCGCAACACTGCTTGCGACCTGGTCGTCCAATGACGTTGATGTCAGGGACATCGCCTACGATCCCGCAAGCGGATTGTTTTACATTTACAACAATGATCCTACCAATGGCTTTGGAGGTGGTGGAGCCGGCATCTATTCGCTGGATATCGATAACGTTCTCAACGGAGGCGCGTTCGCCACGGCGATGGTTCAGAGTGTGCCTACGATCACGGACATTTGCCCCAGCGATTGCGGGACCAACACGGCCCATGACATCGACGGCATGGCGCTGGGCGACGGAAAAATCTATCTCAATGTCGATCAGGAAGGCCCCACGCTCGTTTTCGATATCGCCACCGATCAATTCGAATCGGACATGGCAAATCCATGGACGACAACGGAACTCGGCGCCGGCGGCACCTGGGCGCCCAGCGCCTTGGAAGGCGCCGGCGGCGTGGCCGATCTGTCGACGAATATTACCGCCGAAAGCAACGCCGCCAACGTCCCCGACGGCGGCGACGTCGAGGAAGGCAACGACATCGTCTATTCCATCAACTACGAAAACCTCGGCGCCGAGATTGCCGACAGCATGTCCTACGAGATCATCTTCAGTGGCGACGCGACCTTTAATATAGTCAGCGCCACCGGCCAGCTTTCCACCCCATCCATTAACGGAAACACGATTACGGGCGGCCTAACGCCGTTTAACGTGAACGCACCTGAGGTGATTACCGTCACCGTCAACGCCAGCTTCCGCGGCACTCTCAACGCGGCCTCGACTATCGCGATATCTGGTCAATTCCCCGATGAGGCTCCGCTGAACAATTCCGCCTCGCACACCACCAACATTTTCGTGGAGCCCGCCGATTTGACCGTCAGCCTCTCGGCAACGTCTCAAGGCAGTCCCGTGATTAATGACGGAAACGTCGGCGTGGGCGAGCAGGTTGTCTATACGCTGACGAATGGGAATCTCGGCCCCGAGAATGCCGAGAACATGTCATACGAAATCACTTTCTCCGGAACCGCCACCTTCAGCATCGCGAGCGCCGTGGGCGAAGCCTCAACACCGAACGTAGCCGGCGACACCGTATCCGGCGAGATCGAACCCTTCACCGTCGGCGCGGTTGAGACAGTCACTATCACGGTCAATGCCCTCACGGCGGGGACGCTCTCCGCCGCTGCCACCATCTCCACCGACGGCGAACCGCCCGATACTGTTCCGGGCAATAACTCGGCCGCCCACACCGCGGAAGTGAAAGTCTTTCCCGCTGTGGAAACGGTCGTCTTTGCCGAGGATTCTATTGAAGACGGCGGAACGGGTAATTCATCTGTCATTCCGGCTCATCCGACCTTGGGCGGCTCATACACCGTGCAGCCGCTGACTTCTTTCTTCTCTAGAGTTATCTACCCGCCGTATCGAAGCCCGGACGGGCGCTACATCGGCTTCGTCATCACCGTGGTCGAAGCGGAGAACTTCAACCACATTAGCGTGTTCGGCGAAGATGGCGTCTTTAGTGTTGTGGCGCAGCAGGGCGTGACCATGACGACCAATCCCACCGATACATTGGACGAGATGATTTTGCACCCGCGAATTATCCCGAACAACGACGGACATTTTGCGTTCAACGCCAGCTTTCTCGGCTCGCCCCGCGGCATCGTTCAATGGAACGGCGCCGGCTTCACCACCCTGGCCAGGACGGACCAGGTCATCCCGGCATTCGGGGCCCTCAACTATCGTTATGGCGATTCGAGCGTCAGCTGGGATTCGGTCAACTTCGACGGAAGCGGCCGATTCGGCACGATTCTCGATTTTATTACCAATGCTACGAGTGGACAGGATAACGTCATCCTTTCTCACAGTGGGCAAATGCTACTGGCCCAGTCCAGTGTGACCGGGCCGCTCGGCACCGCCGAAACATGGGATAACGCATTTCTGGACGACACCTACTGGTTCGACGGCGCAGGACTTGAATGGATCGCGGCGGGCGAAATCAATGGCGCCGCCGCCGTCGACAAGGTCGTTGTCGTCAACAACGAAATCGTTCTCCAGGAAGATGACGTCATTCCCGGGCTGAGCAATCCCATTTCGACCTTCGCCTATGCACACATGATTAGCAACGGCGACTGGTACGCCTATGGCAGCAATGATGGCGATGCTGAAGACTGGCTCGTGAGAGGCAACGGCGCGGCGTATTCTCTGTTGGCAAAGGCCGGCGATCCCATCTATCCCGGCGCCGGGGACAGTTGGGATGATGCCGAGGGCTTTGGAGCGGGATACCTCTTTGTTGCGGCCAACAATCAGGGCGACTACATCATCTGTGGCCGCACCAACCGAGCGAATACGCGAAAGAATACCGTGTGCGTGCTGAATGGTACGACGGAAGTTTTGCGTGAAGGCGATCCCATCGATGTCAACGACAACGGATTGTTCGACGATAATCGCTATGTGCGAACATTCGATCTACATACCGCCATCTTGACCGATGGCGGCGACTTCTATTGCACCGTCGATATGACCGACAGCACGTTGACCGGCGCCTCCGGTCCTATTGTCGGACGGGCCACTGTGCGGGTGCCAGTCTCCGTGGCGCCCTTGGCCACCGGGGCGGACATCGCCGTCGCCAAGACGGGCTCGTCAACCAAACTCGCCTCTCTCGGTGAGGAAATGACCTATAGCGTCGAAGTCTGCAATCGCGGTCCCGACGACGCGACCAACGTCCTGTTGACGGACAACCTTCCCGCCGAGTTCGATTTCATCTCCGGCACCAACGGCATCGTCGAGAGTCCGTCCGGATCGGGCATGCTCTCCGCGTCGATCGCGAGTCTCCCCGCTTATCAGTGCGTGGAATTCGAGATCACGGTCGCAGCCGCCGCCGAAGGCGCCGCGGTCGTGAACTCGGCCAGTGCTTCCACCAACAATCAGGTCGATCCAAAGCCGGGCAACAACACCGGCAGCGCTGCGGCGGTCCTCATCGATGAGGAGGCCGACCTCGAAGTCACCAAGATCGACGACGGCGGCGCGCCGCCCAACGGATTGTTCACCTACACCGTGACGATCACCAACCACGGCCCCGCCCCGGCCGACAACGTGGTGATGACCGACACCCTGCCCGCGGGCGTGGTGTTCGATTCTGCGACAAACGGCGCGACGGAGGCTGGCGGCGTCGTCACGGCGAACTTCGCCAACATCGGCGTCGGCCTGTCCGAAGTCGTCGAGATCACCGTGAGCGCAGCGGCCGAGAACCTTTACATAAACAATGTAAGCGTGGCCTCTGCCGACACGGATCCCGATCCGGTCAACAATTCTGCCTCCTTCGAAAGCATCGTCGCTTTCGGCTATGACGTTTCCGTCACCAAGTCCGGCATCAGCGCGGCCGCCGCGGGAGAGCAGGTGATTTATGAAATCACCGTCAGCAACGCGGGCCCGAACACCGCCACGAACATCGTGGTGACGGATACGCTTCCCGCGGGATTCACGCTGTCGTCCGTGTCGGTGCCGCACACCGAAATCGGACCGGGTGTCATCGAAATGACGTTCCCGCAATTGCTCAAGCAGACGTCGGAGACGATTCAGATCGTGGGCGATTTCTCGGTGAACGGCGTTTACACCAACACCGTCAGCGTCGTCGCGGATGAGGCCGGATCGGTCGTGGATCTGGACCCGGACAACAATTCGGCGTCCTTTGAAACGATCATCGGCGATTTCCGTCCGATCAAGGCGATCTATACCGAGATTGACGGTGATCCGACGTCCATCGTTCCCGGCGCGCTCGACCTGAACGGCGATCCTCAGGTGACCGAATTCAAGGCGATTGAGGAGTTCGCCATCAGTGATGACAGCTCTCAGTGGGTCGTGAAGGGCCGGTCGGAAGCAGGTGCAGAGGTGGAGGAAATTCTGATTCTGGGTTCAGGATTCTCCGGCGACAATTTCGCGCAGGCCGGCCAGCCCGTGCCAGGCGTGCCGGGCGAACTGTATGACTTTTTCTCCGCGTCGCCTCGCCCGGCGAGCTTCGATTCGAGCGGCAACTTCATCTACCAGGCTCGTACCAACGGTGCTGCGGCAACGGACGCAAAATACATCGTATTCGATCCAACCCTCATGACCCACACGATCCTGCTTCAGGAAGGCGACTCGCTCACCGGGCTGTTCGATGTGTCGGCTCCCTCCGGCGATGAGTTTCGTAGCACTTCAACCGGTTCGATCTTCCTCCGCGATGACGGGCAGGCCTGGAATGTGCCGAACCCCATCGGAGCTTGTAGTTCATTCCGTTACCCGGCTCTGCTCGTGAATGACGCGTCATTCCGGCAATCCGGCGTCAGTTTGATTCAGGGGTTTACCTGGGACTTGTTTGATATGAATGGTGCCGGTGGAACGCTCGACGGCCTGCACTGGTTCGCCGAGGGTGAGATCGAGGAAGGGGCCACCACCAACGACAGGATCCTGGCGGTCGACGACGTCATCGTTGCCCGCGAGGGCTTCACCATTGACGGGTCGGCGTTGAACGTCGCAGACATCACCGGCATGACGATGCGTCCAAACGGCGACTGGTTCGCGCGTGGCACCTATCCCAACGGCGCCGACTGGGCCGTTGTCAACGGCGTTCGCGTCGCCGAAACCGGCGATCCGATCACCGTCGGAAGCGGCGAAACCATCGGCGACACAATGAACGGGTTCACCGGCAACCAGGTCGGCGACTGGATTCTGTCCTGCAACACCAGCGAGCCGGATGATGAGTTCGACACGGTGCTCCTGCTGAACGACGAGACGGTCATCGCCCGCGAAGGCGACCCGGTGGACGTCGACGGCAACGGTTTCTTCGATGACGGCGCCTTCATCGGCCGCAGCATTTTCACTACAAACCCATTCGCGGTCGATGATCTTTTCATCGATGACAATCGGGTGGTGCACTTCATCGCCTCCCTGCGCGACAGCGAAGGACAGGATTTGGGCGTGTTCGGCTCGAGCGGAGACGCATTCCTGAGGGTCGATCTTTCAACGCCGGCGGCCTGCCCCACCATTCAGGGCGACGCGAATGGCGACGCGGCCCGCAATGGCGTGGACGTCCAGGCCTTCGTGGATTGCTTCCTCACCGGCGGCGTGCCGGCCGGAAGCTGCGTCTGCGTCGATTACGACGCCGACGATGACCTCGACGGCGACGACGTGAACGCCTTCGCCACCCAGCTCGTCACCGATCCTTGATTCGCCGTGTGACGCGCTCCTGACGCAGCCGCCATGGCCGCTGAAACGTTAAGAAACACATCCGGCCCGCCGCGATCGACCCGATCCGGCGGGCCGGTCGTTTATGCTACATGCGCTTCGTTCGTCGCGGACTATCTTGGAAGTCCAAGCCGCCGACTTTTCAGGGTGCAAGCGAAATTGGCAACCAGCCGCGACAATCTGGCGATCCTGTGGCGGGGGATGCGCCGCCGCTGTCCGCAGTGCGGCCGCGCGCCGATGTTCACGCGCTGGGCCAACCTGCGCGAGCGGTGCGACGCCTGCGGGCTTGAGTTGAAGTCGCGCGAACCGGACATCTGGTTCATCACCTACACCAGCACCGCCTTCATCACCGGGCTGTTCATCGTCGCGCTGCTCTTTATCCTGCCGACTCCCGAGAACAAGTGGCTCGCACGAACCATCCTCGGCGGCCTGGCGCTTTGCGCCTTCATCGGCACGGCCCCCATGCGCAAGGGACTCGCGATCGCGCTCGATTATCTGATCGACCTGCGCGCGAGCAATCATGAAAGCCTCGAGTTCAGAAAATAGGCACTCGATGCCATCGCGCGCGGGCCGAATGGGCTGATTCTCCCCCGGCCGCTAAACTCTCCTGCCTGCGAATATCCGTATTTGGTATCTCAACCTCAGGCCTCTGGACAACGGGCCGGGAACTCATTGGGGAATCGCATCATGAAACACTGCTTAAAAGCCGCCCTCGTCGTTTTCCTTCTGCCGATCTCGATTGTGGCCGCAGAGCGCCGCTATCCCTTCGAGCAGATCGAGCTGGGCAACGGCATGAAGGTCATCACCCTGGAGGACTTCTCCAGCCCCATCGTCGCGGTGCAGGTTTGGTACCACGTCGGGGCGCGGAACGAGAACCCGAAGCGGCAGGGCTTCGCCCACATGTTCGAGCACATGATGTTCCGCGGCACCGACCGCACCAACGAGACGGCCCATTTCGACAACCTGCGCCGCGTCGGCGGAAGCTGCAACGCCTACACCGCCTTCGACCAGACCGTGTACGTGCAGGAAGTCCCGAGCAATCAGCTCGAAATGGTGCTCTGGCTCGAATCGGAGCGCCTCGCGTTTTTGAAGATCGACCGCAAGGGCTTCGACACCGAGCGGAAGGTGGTCGAGGAAGAGCTGCGCCAGGGACACAATCGCCCCTATGGACGGGTGCCCGAAAAGCTGCTGGCCGAGTTGTACGGCGATCACCCTTACGGCTGGACGCCGGGCGGCCAGATCGCGCATCTTCGCTCCGCCCGCACGCAGGAGCTGCAGGAATTCTGGGACAAATACTACGTCCCCAATAACGCGACGCTGGTGATCGTCGGCGCCGTGAAAAACGCCGACGCCCAAAAACTGGTGAAACGGTATTTCGAGTGGATTCCCCGCTGCCCGCAGCCGCCGAGTCCCGCCGTCCCGCCGGTGACGCAGAAGAAGCCGCGGCTGATAACGCTTGCAGAAGACAAGGGACCGTTGCCGATTGTCGGCGTCGCTTTTCGCACCGTTCCCGAGCAGCATCGGGACTTTCTCGCCCTCGAAATGCTCATGGGCGTGCTGGGCGGCGGCGAGTCCAGTCGGCTTTATCTTGACGTGGTCAAGGAGAAGAAGATCGCCCAGGTGGCGTTGGCCGGCGCGTTTGGACTGGAGAAGGACGGCATCGCCGGCGCCGGCGGCGTGCTGCTTCCCTTCGGCAAGAAAAAGCAGTTGATGCAGAGCATTCGCTCACATATCAAGCGGCTTCGAGAAGAGCCGATCACGGCGGATGAGCTTGAAAAAATGAAGAACCAGCAGCGGCGGGAAGCGGTGGCCGGTTCATTGACGGCCGCGAGCAAGGCGGGCCTCCTCGGCAAATACGCGGTGCTGTTCGGCGACGCCGAGCGAATCAACCGCCGGCTCGAGGAGATCGACGCGGTGACGGTCGAAGACGTGCATCGCGCGGCCAAGACCTACTTTACCGACGCAAAAAGGGTGAGCGTGTCGATTGAACCCAGCGCCATGGGTGTCATCGGCTCGCTCTTCGGAAAAGGCGAGAAGGAGTCGGACGATGCACCGGGCCTGAAAGCCGAAGACGATCCGCCGCCCAAGCGCACCGGGCCGAAAGCGGCGGCGAAGCGCCCCGAAGGCTTTCCCGAGACCCCGCCAACCAGTGATCCGCTGAAAGATTTTCCGTTGCCGGCTTTCGCCGAGAAGACGCTGGCAAATGGGCTGAAGGTGGTCGTGGTTCCCAATCATGAAGTGCCGATGGTGTCGATGATGCTCGGCGTGCGCAGCGGCGCGTGGACCGAGGCATCGCCGGGTGTCGCCGTCATGGCAATGCACATGCTCACCAAGGGCACGAAAACGCGCGAATCAAAAGAGCTGGCCCAGACGCTGGAATTCAACGCCGTGAGCCTTTCGGGATCGGCGGGCATGGATACGGCGGCCGTGTCGGCATCGTCTTTGAAGACCCAGGCCGACCTCGCCGCGGAACTGCTCGCCGACGTGGTGATGAATCCGATTTTCCCGAAGGACGAGTTCGACGTTTTGCTCAACCAGGAAAAGGCCGGGCTGATGATCTCATCAAAAACGCCGGATTACTTGGCCGACCGCGAGTTTCGCCGCCGGCTGTACGGCGAACATCCCTACGCGCGAACGACCACGGGCGAGATCGAGGACCTCGGCAAAATCACCGTCGACGGCATGAAGGCCTGGTGGGGCGAGCATTTGCGGCCGGAGAACTGCGTGCTGTACCTGGCTGGCGACATCGACGAAGCCGGCGGTTTTTCGATTGCCGAAAAGCATCTCGGCGCGTGGAAGGTCGAGCGACCGTTTCAGCCGCCGGCGCTGGCGGAGATTCCCGCGAAACAGCCGACCCACATTTATATTGTCGATCGCCCGGGTTCGGTCCAAAGCCAGATTCGAGTGGGCCACCGCAGCATCACACGAAAAGACCCCGACTTTTTCGTCTCGCGGGTGCTGGGCAACATTCTCGGCGGCGGCTTCAACAGCCGGCTCAACAAGGCCATCCGCATCGAGAAGGGCCTGACCTATGGCGCCCGTGGCGGCTTCAGCGCGCAGCAATTCTCGGGGGATTTCCGGGTGAGCACTTTTACCAAGACGCCCAGCACGGCGGAGACCGTTCAAACCATCCTCACGGAGCTGGAAAAGATGCAGGCCGGCCCGCCGACGAGCGGTGAGCTCGACGATACCCGCAGCTTCATCGTGGGGTCCTTTCCTGCCGAGCGGGAGACACCGGAGGGAACCGTCAGCGACCTCTGGCTGATCGAGACGCAGAACCTGGCGAAGGATTATCTAACACAGTTGCTCGCCGGCGTCCGCAACACGCAGTCGGCCGACGTGCTGCGGGCTTCCGGTTCATTGATCGATCGGGACCATCTTGTGATCGTGGTCGTCGGCGAAGCCGAGAAGATCAAGGCCGATCTGGAGCAGATCGCTCCGGTGACGGTGGTGAACGCGGCGCCGGATGCGAAGACCGGCGACGAATCTGGAAAATCATCCGACGATTGATGGCGGGCAAGCGTTCGACTTGAAATGCAAGCCGTGTGAATTTTCCATCAGGATATTCACACGGTTCGCGTTTCGCTATGTTCCAAGCGGCGCGCGTCAACGAAGGGGCGCAGGGAGGTATTTGTCAAGGCCGCAGTCGCCTTACAGCCGCCTGACAATCGCCTGAATAAATCGTAATACGAATGCGATTGCCGTGAATCACTTGTAACGAGCCGATACCGGTGCGAAGATAATTACATTGCGCCCAGGTTTTCTCTATTCTTTGAGAAAGGAAGCACTTGTGAACGCCCCTACGTCCCGATCGGAGGGGTCGGTGGTTGAACCCGCCCTTCCGACCCGTCACCGCGCGCACGAAAATGGCGAAACCTTCGATAAAATGCTGCTCGACGCGATGCTCGCGTTTCGCGGTGGCAATTTCACGGCACGCCTGCCGACCGACATGACCGGCATCGAAGGCAAGATCGCCGACACGTTTAACGAGATCATGACCCTCAGCGAGCACCGACTCGCTGAAACCACGCGCGTCTGCCGCGTCGTCGGCAAGGAAGGCAAGCTCAAGCAGCGCATGTCGCTTCCCGGCGTCTCCGGCGGCTGGGCCGGCGAGGCGGTCGCCATCAACACCTTGATCGACGACCTCGTCTGGCCGACCACCGAAGTCACCCGCGCGATCGGCGCCGTGGCCAAGGGCGACCTCAGCCAGTCGATGGCGCTGGAAGTCGATGGCCGACCGCTCGAGGGCGAGTTTCTTCGCTCGGCCAAGCTGGTCAATCGCATGATCGATCAGCTCTCAGTGTTCACCTCGGAAGTGACCCGCGTCGCCCGCGAAGTCGGCACCGAAGGCAAGCTCGGCGGCCAGGCCCAGGTCAAGGGCGTATCCGGCGTCTGGTGGGAGCTGACCGAGTCGGTGAATCTGATGGCCGGAAAGCTGACCGCCCAGGTGCGCAACATCGCCGAAGTCACCATCGCCGTGGCCAACGGCGACCTTTCGAAGAAGATCACGGTCGACGTTCGCGGTGAGATTCTCCAGCTCAAAGAGGCCATCAATACGATGGTCGATCAGTTGCGCTCGTTTGCGGCGGAAGTCACCCGTGTCGCTCGTGAAGTGGGAACCGAAGGCAAGCTCGGCGGCCAGGCAGTCGTGCCGGGCGTGGCCGGAACGTGGAAGGACCTCACCGACTCTGTCAACGCGATGGCATCCAATCTGACGGCGCAGGTTCGCAACATCGCCGGCGTGACCACGGCCGTCGCCCGCGGGGACCTTTCGCGCAAGATCACTGTCGACGTCAAGGGCGAAATTCTCGAACTCAAGAACACCATCAACACGATGGTCGATCAGCTCAACTCGTTTGCGTCCGAAGTCAGCCGCGTGGCACGCGAGGTCGGAACTGAAGGAAAGCTCGGCGGGCAGGCCATCGTTCCCGGCGTGGCCGGCACCTGGAAGGACCTTACCGAGGGCGTCAATGCGATGGGAACGAACCTGACCGCGCAGGTTCGGAACATCGCCGAAGTGACCACGGCGGTTGCGCGCGGGGACCTTTCGCGCAAGATCACCGTCGACGTGAAGGGCGAAATTCTCGAACTCAAGAACACCATCAACACGATGGTCGACCAGTTGAACGCATTCGCCTCGGAAGTCAGCCGCGTGGCGCGCGAGGTCGGCACCGAAGGCAAGCTCGGCGGCCAGGCGGAAGTGCCCGGCGTCGCGGGTACCTGGAAGAACCTGACGGATAATGTCAATTCAATGGCATCGAACCTGACCGGGCAGGTTCGCAACATCGCCGAAGTGACCACGGCGGTCGCCCGCGGCGACCTGTCGCGCAAGATCACCGTCGATGTCAAGGGCGAAATGCTGGGCCTGAAGAACACGATCAACACGATGGTCGACCAGCTCAATGCCTTCGCCTCTGAAGTCAGCCGCGTGGCCCGCGAGGTCGGCACCGAGGGCAAGCTCGGCGGCCAGGCGGAAGTCCCCGGCGTCGCCGGCACCTGGAAGGACCTCACGGATAATGTCAACTCCATGGCCTCCAATCTGACCGGTCAGGTGCGCAACATCGCCGACGTCGCCACGGCCATCGCCAACGGAGACCTGTCGCGCAAGATCACCGTCGACGTGAAGGGCGAAATTCTCGAATTGAAAAACACCATCAACACGATGGTCGATCAGCTCAACGCCTTCGCCTCCGAAGTCAGTCGCGTGGCGCGCGAGGTCGGCACCGACGGCAAGCTTGGCGGCCAGGCCGAGGTCTCCGGCGTCGCCGGCACGTGGAAGGACCTCACCGACAACGTTAACTCCATGGCGGGCAATCTCACCGCCCAGGTCCGCAACATCGCGGAAGTCGCGACGGCCGTCGCCGGCGGCGACCTGTCGCGCAAAATCACGGTGGACGTGAAGGGCGAAATCCTCGAACTGAAGGACACCGTCAACACGATGGTCGACCAGTTGAACGCCTTCGCTTCCGAAGTCAGCCGCGTGGCTCGCGAGGTCGGCACCGAGGGCAAGCTTGGCGGCCAGGCCGAGGTTTCCGGCGTCGCCGGCACGTGGAAGGACCTCACCGACAACGTCAACTCCATGGCATCCAACCTGACCGGCCAGGTCCGCAACATCGCCGAGGTCGCGACGGCGGTGGCCCGCGGAGACTTGTCGCGCAAGATCACCGTCGACGTGAAGGGTGAAATTCTTGAACTGAAAAACACGATCAACACGATGGTCGACCAGCTCAAC
>Ga0190265_10000393_pt1 | contig 32935 bp, 36 predicted proteins | sample Popmic124T_FD_133135 | JGI IMG/M metagenome (GOLD analysis project Ga0190265, IMG submission 133135) | Populus adjacent soil microbial communities from riparian zone of Indian Creek, Utah, USA - 124 T | ecosystem: Environmental > Terrestrial > Soil > Riparian zone | place: USA: Utah | collected...
CAACGCTTCTGCATCACCTCGGCGACCGGAATCGCCTTGGTGCCTGCAACACCAGAACCACAGACGATCATCACCGGCTCGGCGCTGGCTCCGCAGCACCTCGCCGTCAATCGACCGCTGCCCCAGGGGTTGGCGTGAACTGGCAGGCAGGCAATCGCCTGCGAACCCCGGAAGCGACCGGCGAGGTGCTTGCGTCCATCGGCGAGCATCGCGTCCTCTCCACCGCCCAGGTGCGGGCGATCCACTTCCCGGATCGCAGCCCGCGCCGCACTCAGCAGGTTCTCTCCTATCTGCGGCGGGCGGAGCTCGTTGCCTATGTCGATGCTCGCCGCTCTCCCCGGCGCCTGTGGTTCCTGACCGAGCGCGGCGCTGACTGGGTTGCCGACGCCGGCGACGTGGATCGCCGGCCGAAAGTCCTCACCCCCGAGCAGGCAGCGGGACCGCTGCGCTCCCACACTCTCGGCGTCAACGAGGTGGGGATCAGCTTTCTACAGGCAGCGCGCCAGCGCGGTGACGAGTTCGGCCCGCTCTCATGGCGGCATGAGGTGTCCCATCCCTTGAACCGCGGCCGCGGCCGCGCTCGCCGGAAGCTGATCGCGGACGCGGTCTTCACCTACGCCCGCGTTGAGGATCAGTCGATCTTCATCGAGCAGCGGTTCGTTGAGGTGGATCGCGCCACGCTCTCCGTCGAACGCCTGGTGGCCGAGTTGGCCCGCTACGGCCAGCTTGAACGGGCACGCGAAAAAAGCGGCAAGTCCCTGTGGGGCGACCACTACAGGATCTTCCCGCCTGTGATCTGCGCGCTGACGGGTGCCTGGCGCAAGTCGCTCTATCGGCGGCTGGACATCGCGCTCGGGTTGCTCACCGACCATCCCGCGCTCGACCGGGCCTACGGAGTGAGGATCGATTTCTGCCTCTTGGACGACCTCACGGATCGCGGTCCCTTCGCCCCGATCTTCCACGCGGTCGGCGGATCGGATCGGGCAGTGGACTGGCTAGGCGAACGCGACGAACGCGGCGGGTCCTAGCCATTGGGCCTGAGTGACGCGGAGATAGAGGCTGTGGCTACTCGAGTCGCCGACCTTCTCAAAGAGCAGCAGCCAGACGCTGAACTGGTCGACGCCGCCGCGATCGCGCGCCTGTTCGGCGTAAGCCGCGATTTCGTCTACCAGCACGCCGACGAACTCGGCGCGGTACGACTCGGCGACGGTCCCAAGGCCCGGCTTCGATTCGATCCGACGAGGGTGGGCCGAGTCCTCCGCAGGCCACCCGAGAAGCCCACTCCCGCGAGTCGGCGGCACACTCGGCGGCGCGCGACTCGACGCAGCTCGTCCCTTCTCCCGATTCGCCAGCGATGAAGGTTGCCGCCGTCCAAAAGCGGGTGTACCGTTTCTTGAACATAAACGGCCCCCGGCGGCGCGCTCACGCCAACCGGGAGCCTGACCACAAGGAGACGTGGCTCCTCATGGCTGATAGCGATCCTATGGAGCGCGGCGACGCCGCCGCTCCTCCAAGCACCTCCATTCATCGCCGACCGTTTATCGCGCTCGGGGGCGATTCCTGATGCCCCGCAAAGCCAGCGGCAGCGTCGTCGAACCCAAGGACGGACGGGGATGGGCGATCCGGTTCCGGGCCTACGGGAAGCGCCGCTATGTCGCGCTCGGCTCGGCTGGGGAAGGTTGGACCAAAGAGAAAGCAGAAAAGAAGCTCGGCCACGTGCTGGCCGATGTGGAGCGGGGCATCTGGAAGCCTGAAGCGCCGCCGCCCGATCAGGGACCGACGACCGAGCCGACCTTCCATGAGTTCGCGTCCGAGTGGTTTGAGGGCATCGCGCCCGAGCTTCGCGAGCGGACCCGAGTCGATTACCAGTGGCGGCTTTCCAATCACCTGCTGCCGTACTTCGCCAAACATCGGCTGTCGGCGATCACCGTTGAGGAAGTGGATCGCTACCGACGCGAGAAGGTGCGCGAGAGCAAGGCAGTCGCGGCGGCGCGGGCGCGGCAGCTTGCGCTTCCCGAGAAGAAACGCAAGCGGCTCGTTCGGCCCCTGTCGAACGGCTCGATCAACAAGACGATTCGGCTGCTCGCGGTTGTCTTGGAACAGGCGGTGGAGTACGGCTACATAGACCGGAACCCGGCGAGGGGGCGGAAGCGGCTGCTGAAAGAGGAGAAGCCGAGCCGCAGCTACTTGCAACCCGATCAGGTCGCGGCGCTGTTGGGCGCAGCGGGCAAGCTCGACGCCGAAGGGCGGGAGGGCGATACGGGTCGCCGCCGTCCGCTGCTCGCGACGTTGACGCTGGCGGGACTGCGGATCAGTGAGGCGCTTGATCTGCGATGGCGCGACGTGAACCTAGAGGGGCGGCGCTTGCGGATCGCGTCGGCGAAGACTGACGCAGGGGTCCGCGAGGTCGATCTGACTCCCGCCCTGCAAGCACTCTTGGCCGAGTACCGGAGTCGCAGCCCGTACACCAAGCCCGGGGATTTGGTCTTCCCGACCAGTGAAGGCAAGCGGGACAACCCATCCAACGTTCGCAATCGCTTTCTGGATTCAGCGGCGAAGGTCGCCAATGCCGACCTGAGAGCGGCGAAGCGGGAGCCGATGCCGGACCTGACGCCGCACTCGCTACGCCGGACCTTCATCTCTCTCCTGCTCGCCGCAGGGGCCGATGTGCCGTATGTCATGGCGCAGGCGGGCCATACCGACCCGAAGATGACCCTTGGCCTCTACGCCCAGGTAATCGCGTCCAAGACGGACCACGGCGCGGCCTTGGATGGCCTCATTGAAATCGACTCACCTGTCGCTGCTTAGCTGCGTGGAACCGCCTATTCGCGTGCCGCTTCGTCAGCGCGAGTACGAAGCCCCATTGCTTCTTGCTTGGCCTTGTCAAGGGCCGCTTGGGAAACCTCGCTGACTCCGTGCTCCTCGGCTAGCTCGTCCACGACCCGAAGCAGATTTTTTACGACGCTAATCATCTTTCGTTCTGAGTCCATGTCTTTGATCCTACGGCGAACCGTGACCCCCCTTAGAGGGAGGTGTCAACCAGGCGGATCAGAACTCGAAAACAGCCTGCCCGACGTATCCAGGCTCGGCTCATACGAGAAGCCCACCTCCCGCAGCCGATCCAACTGATCGATGGCCTCGTCCCCCTTGTAGAGACTCCGCATCGCGTTTTCGACGCCTGGGTATCTCGGAACCCTGCGAAGCCGCTTCCAGGAGAACCGAGTGAAAACGCGATGCTCGCCCTGGAGCGTCCAATAATGGGGCCGCTCGTATAGATCACGGCAATAGAACACCCCGTAGTTCTTCTGTGAATCCCGCAGATGCTGCGGGCGGGGGATCGTGAAATGCATCTCCACCGTGACGCCTTCACCCGGTCGGAGGAAGCCCGCTGGCGGCACGACACCCGCGCACCTCTCGCTCAGGTCGATCACGAGGAAGCCGACACCCTTGGCAATCCCCGGTCCTCCGTTCTCTATCGAAACGGCCCGCTGCCCTCTTACGTCTACAAGCTGAGCATGAAGGTAAGGCAACTGCTGCTCCCGTGCCGCCGCGCGCGTTTGAACATTGCTGCGCCACGAAAAGAAGGCGGCTATTGCCGCCCCGGCAGCGCTGACAGCGGCGCTCCACATTGCTACGTCCTTCGCCATTCCAATAAACAGCTTGGCCGAATGCACGGACACTGGTTGGCCTCATCGAAACCGAGACCAGCCTGGCAGCATTCATTCGGCTTAGCTGTCTGTCAAATCAAGCGAATCGGATTCATTGACCGCGCGGTCGCGTTCCAGCGCAGCCTTGGATCGGAAATCCAGTGGCAGCGGCGTATGTCCGAACCCGAGTTGAAGCTGCATCTCGACCTCGGCAGTCTGATCCAGGCCAAGCTCAGTGAAGCTCGTGATGTTTCCCGTCGAGAGCGCGGGCGACTCCTCATCCACGCTGAGGATGTAGGCATAAGGAGGGAATCCCAGTTCCAGCGTGTAAGCCATTCCGCCCTTTTCCCGCCACACCGCCGTGCCCCCATTGAAGCGAGCAATCGGCCCTAGAAAGAACGCGAGATAGAACTGATAGCTGGGCGGCAGGCCGGTGACCTCAGGCTCCCGCGCATACCGAGTCAGTTCTGGATGCAGCGGCGGGAAACTCCCTGGTGCCAAAGCGAGCAGCATGGTCGCGATCTGCTTCATTAGGCGACCTGGCCGCAAGTCGCGCAACTTCATGTAGACGTAGGTGGGGTCAAGCTGCGCGTCAAAGTGAGTGGGGGAAGGGTCAATCTGGGCCAGGGTCGAGTTGCCAGCCCCAGCCCACTTGACTAGCTCGGGCACATAGAGCCTCCCGGCGCGGTTGTTGCAGTCCGCGCACAGGGTGTAAACGCCCGATCCCCGCTGGCTGATCGTTCCTCTCTCGGTTGAGCCATCCTCCGTCCGGCCAAGCCATTCCTCAATGCCAAGCATCTCCGCCCTGCCCCGATTGCCAGCGCTCCGAGGGGGAACGTGCTCGAAGGTCAAATCGGTGACACGCCCACAGACACGGCAGGCAGCATCGTCCTCATGCTCTGGCTGAGCGCGGCGGTCGAATCGCATTCTGCGGCCAGCGTAGCGAGCGCAATTGACCCAATCGATTGGGCAGCAACGGGCAGCGAGAGCGGAAGTCAAGCGGTCACGGCGACGACTTAGACCTGATCCAAACAGCGAAAAGCCCCGCCGGAGCGGGGCTTTCCTTCGAAGCGGCTGAAGGGATTCGAACCCTCGACCTTCTGCATGGCAAGCAGACGCTCTAGCCAGCTGAGCTACAGCCGCACGAGCGGTGGATTATAGGCGCGCGGCGCGCATCGACGCCGATGCTGCGGGTATGAGGCTCGGCGTGCAGCCCTCCGAGCCCCTACCAAGTATTTGGTAGTCTCACCGAAGCCCTGATCGCCGAGGCGGCCCCAAGCCAATCGTCAGGAGGCTCCGATGAATCGAAGCAAGGTCATTGTCGTCGTAGCATCGCTGGCACTTGGCGCTGGACTCCTCCCCCCAGCGGCCGCCTCGGCGTGGGCGCCAACCGAGACCGCGACGGTGCACCCCGGAGTACAGGTCTTCACCGAAGGCGGCCAGTGCACCGCGAACTTCGTCTTCCAGGGAGGCGGCGACGTCTACCTGGGTCAGGCGGCGCACTGCGCCGGGACCGGCGGGCAGACCGAAACCGACGGCTGCACGAGCGGCTCGCTGCCGTTCGGCACGCCGGTCGAGGTGACCGGAGCGAGCAAACCGGGCACGCTCGCCTACAGCTCCTGGCTGGCGATGCAGGCGAACGGCGAGACCGATCCGGACGCCTGCGCCTTCAACGACCTCGCCCTGATCCGGATCGACCCGGCCGACGTCGGCAGCGTCAACCCATCGGTGCCGGGCTTCGGCGGGCCGACCGGGGTCGGCGCAGCCGGCGGGCTGGGCTCGACCGTCTACTCCTACGGCAACTCCTCGCTGCGCGGCGGCGTCACCCTGCTCAGCCCGAAGCAGGGCGTAGTCGTCCAGAGCCAGGGCAACGGCTGGAGTCACAACGTGGTGACGCTGACGCCGGGCATCCCCGGCGACTCCGGCAGCGGCTTCATGAACGAATCGGGCCAGGCGATCGGGACGCTCAGCACCCTCCAGCTGGCGCCGCTCGCTGGCTCCAACGGGGTCGGCGACATGGCGAAGGAGCTGGCCTACATGCAGGCGAACTCCTCGCTCACCGGGGTGCAGCTCGTGCCCGGCACACAGCCGTTCAAACCGAATCTGGTCGGCGCGATCCTCGGCTTCTAGCGGTCCAGCTCGGCCTGCAGGCTGCGTAGGTCCAGCGGCCGCGTGTACATCTCGACCTTCTGACCGGGCTGCGGCTGCGGCCACTCCTCCCGCGGGCGATCCCAGTAAAGCTCGATGCCGTTGCCGTCGGGATCGGAGAGATAGAGCGCCTCGCTGACCCCGTGGTCGGAGGCGCCGCTGAGCGGCACGCCCGCCTCGGAGAGCCGGTGCATCGCATCAGCGAGGGCGCGGCGACTCGGATAGAGGATCGCGAAGTGGAAGAGGCCGGTGCTTCCCGGGGGCGGCGGCGAGCCGCCCTTCGAGTGCCAGGTGTTGAGGCCGATGTGGTGGTGGTAGCCGCCCGCCGAGACGAAGGCCGCTTCGTCGCCGAGGCGCTGCTGCAGCTCGAAGCCGAGCACCCCGCAGTAGAAGTCGAGGGCGCGGTCGATGTCGGCCACCTTGAGGTGGACGTGGCCGATGTCGACGCTCGGATCGATCGGCTCAGGACCCATCGAGCACCTCGTTGACCAAGCGGTCGGCCTCGACGTTCTGCTCGCGGCGCACGTGGCGGATCGACCACCGCTCGAACGGAGCAAGAGCGCGCTTCACCTCGGCGTGCAGCTCGCGCAGGGTCGCATCCTTGACCTTGTACTCGCCCTTCACCTGGCGCACGACCAGCTCGGAGTCGCCGACCAGCTCGACCTCGCCCGCACCGAGCGCCGCCGCCCGCTCGATCCCGAGCAGGAGCGCCCGGTACTCGGCCACGTTGTTGGTCGCCTTGCCGATCCGCTCGCCTCGCTCCTCGAGCACCTCGCCGTCGCCGTCCTGGACGACGGCGGCGATCGCCGCCGGGCCCGGGTTGCCGCGGGCGCCGCCGTCGACGTTGACCACAAGCTTCTTCACGATCAGCCGACTGGTGCCCCTAGTAGCAGCTGCCCGCCCGGGGCGGCGCTGGCGTTCCACTGGCGGGCGGAAGCATCGAGCTGGGATATCTCGCTGCCGCGGTCGAGCTCGGCGACCGGCCGCAGCTCGTCCGCCAGGCTCACCGCCCACTGGTACCAGGTCAGCTCCCAGGCGACCGTGATCCGGGCCTCGCTGGGCGAGCCGGCGGCGGCGCCCACGGAGACGGACGGCTCGCCCAGGGTCCGCATCAGCCCGGCGACCGTGCGGGCCGCATCGCTGGCGTTGAAACGGTCGATCGCGCGCTCCAGCCGGCCCTGCGGGGTCTCCCCCGGCTCGGCCTCCTGGCGCCCCACGTTCGCCCCCGCCGCCGCCGGGTCGACCCAGCCCTGGCGCTCGGCGCGGTCCCGGCAGAGCTCGCAGACGAGGCGCGGCCCATCCTTCGGGCTGATGTAGCTGCGGATGCGCTCACCGGCGAGGATCGTGCGACCGCAGACGGCACAGGTTTCACCGACATTCATGAACTGGAAAGTAGTTCATGCAGTGGCGTGCATGGCCAAGCAGGTCAAGGACGCAGGGAGCGTGGCGTGCTCTGCACGCGAGCGACCGAGGACGCAGAGATGCGCCGTGCCATGCACGTCACCCCCCAACCACCTTCTCGGCTATCTGCGCAGGCACCTCCTCGTAGCGGTCAAACTCCATCGAGAAGTCCGCCCGCCCGCCGCTGATCGAGCGCAGGTCAGGGGCGTAATCGAGCACTTCGACCATCGGCACCTCGGCCTTTACCTCGGTCGCCGAGCCCTTCGGCTCCATACCCAACGGGTGGCCGCGGCGCGAGTTGAGGTCCCCGATCACGTCGCCGACGACGTCCTCGGGACAGCTCACGGCGAGCCGGACGATCGGCTCGAGCAGGACCGGGTCCGCTTCCTCCATCGCCTCCCTGAAAGCCATCGAGCCGGCGATCTTGAAGGCCATCTCGGAGGAGTCGACGTCGTGGTGTTTGCCGTCGACCAGGCGCACCCGCACGCCCTTGACCGGGTAGCCGGCGACCGTGCCGTGCTCCATCGCCTCGACCACCCCCTTCTCGACCGCGGGGATGAAGCCGCCGGGGATCGAGGCGCCCTTGATCTTGTTGACGAAGTCGAGACCCACCCCGTCCTCGGCCGGCTCGATCTCAATCTGGCAATCGGCGAACTGGCCACGGCCGCCGGACTGCTTCCTGTAGCGGGCGTGCGCCTTGGCCGGCTTGCGGATCGTCTCCTGGTAGGGCACCCGCGGCGGGTGCAGTTCGATCTCGACCCCGAAGCGCCGCTTCATCCTGGCGACGACCACCTCGACGTGATCGCGGGTAAGGCCAGCGAGGATCTGCTCGCCGGTCTGGGGATCGCGGTGGATGTCGAGGGTCGGGTCCTCCTCGGCGAGGCGGCGCACCGCCGCGGCAGCCTTCTCCTCGTCGCCCTTCGACTTCGGCTCGTAGGCGAAGGCCATCACTGGGTTCGGCAGGTCGAGCGGCGCGAAGGCGATCTCCCCCTGGCGCTCGCAGAGGACGTCGCCGGCGTGGGTCTCCTTCAGCTTGGCGACCGCGCCGATGTCCCCCGCCCCGAGCTCGGTCGCCGGCTCCAGCTCCTTGCCCAGCGGCTGCCCCAGCTGCCCCACCCGCTCCTTCTGCTGCTGGGTCACGTTGACCGCCTGCGAGTCGGAGCGCAGGGTGCCGCGCTGGACGCGGAAGAGGTTGACGCGGCCGGTGTAGGGGTCGGCGAGCGTCTTGAAGACGTAGGCGACGAGCTCGCCCCCCTCATCGGGCTCGACCTCGATCGGCTCGCCTTCTGCCCCCGTAGCCGCCACGGCGCCGCGCATCGCCGGCGAGGGCAGGTCCTCGACCAGCGCCTCGAGCAGGCGGCCCGTGCCGAGGTTGCGCGTCGCCACGCCGCAGGTGACCGGGAAGATCCGCCCCGCTGTAACTCCTTGCTTCAGGGCGCGGACGATCTCGTCGTGGTCGATCTCCTCGCCCTCGAGGTAGCGCTCCATCAGCTCGTCGGAGTTCTCCGCCACCTCGTCCATCAGCTTCTCGCGGTACTCCTCGGCCTGGCCGCGCAGCTCCTCGGGGATTTCCGTCTCCTCGGCGCCGTCGCGCTCGACCCCCTCGTAGACGAATGCCTTGAGGTCGATCAGGTCGATCACCCCCCGCACCTCGTGCTCGGCGCCGATCGGAATCTCGGTGGCGACGACGTGGGGGCCAAAGGCGGCCTTGAGCGAGTCCAGCGCCTGCTGGAAGTCGGCTCGCTCGCGGTCGAGCATGTTGACGAAGACGAGGCGCGCCAGCCCCTCGGCGTCGGCGCGGCGCCAGAGCCGCTCGGTGTGCACCTCGACCCCGGTCACGCCGTTGACGACGACGACCGCGGCGTCGGCGACCCGCATCGCGGCGATCGCGTCGGCGACGAAGCTGGGCTCGCCCGGGGTGTCGATCAGGTTGATCTTGCGCCCGTCGTGCTCGAAGCTGGCGACCGCAGCGCCGATCGACATCTCGCGCTCCTGCTCGTCGGGCTCGTGGTCGGAGACAGTCGAGCCGTCCCCCACCGTGCCGAGCCGGTTGACCGCGCCGGCCTCGAACAGCATCGCCTCGTGCAGGCTGGTCTTGCCGCAGCCCCGGTGCCCTATCAGGGCGACGTTACGAATCCGGTCTGCAGCCTTATGAGCCACATGGAGAAGCTACACCTGTTGCAATCCGGACTTCAAGCGCATCACAGCCTTGGTGTGGAGCTGCGATACGCGCGACTCGGTGACCCCGAGAACCTCGCCGATCTCCCTCAGCGTGAGGTTCTCGTAGTAGTAGAGAGCGACGACTAGCTGCTCACGCTCGGGCAGGGTCGCAATCGCCTCGGTGAGGCGATCCTTGACCTCACTGCTGGCGAGCGATTCCTGCGGATCCTCCGCCCGGGGGTCGGAGATCGTGTCGAGCAGTGAGACGGTGTCCCCGGAGGAGTCAGAGACAGTCCAGAGCTCGTCCAGCGCGTAGACCGAGGAGTTGGCGATCTCGAGCAGCGAGGCTTGCAGTTCTTCCTCGCTGATCCCGAGCTTCGCCGCCAGCTCCGCCTCGGTCGGCGCCCGCTGCAGTTCGTGCTCGAGTTTGGCCTGGGTGGTCTCGATTTCACGGGCGCGGGAGCGCACCGAGCGCGGCACCCAGTCGAGCGAGCGCAGCTCGTCGATGATCGCGCCGCGGATCCTGGTCATCGCGAAGGTCTCGAACTTGATCCCCCGCTCCGGCTCGAAGCGCTCGATCGCGCCGATCAGGCCCATCAGGCCGTAGGAGATGAGGTCGGCGTCGTCGACGTGCGAGGGCAGCCCGGCGCCGAGCCGCCCCGCGACGAACTTGACCATCGGCGAGTAGGCGACCACGAGGCGCTCGCGCGCCGCGGCGTCGCCATCTCCCTTGTAGCGGCGCCAAAGATCGCGCAGCTCCACCTCTTTTACGCCAGTTTCCATGGCCTTTTGCTCGATTCTATGTTCGCTGGCGGCATTTCAGTGCGTCAGGCGCGGGGATGGGTGGAGGCGTACGCGTCGCGGAGGCGGGCCGCGTCGACCCGAGTGTAGACCTGAGTCGTCGAGATCGACGCGTGACCGAGCAGCTCCTGGATCGTGCGCAGGTCGGCGCCGCCTTCAAGCAGGTGGGTGGCGAAGCTGTGCCGCAGCGAGTGCGGCGAGACGCCGGCGGCCAGCGACGCCTGGCGGACCCAGAGCCGCAAGCGGCGGGTGATGTCGGAGTTGGAGAGGCGCCGGCCGCTCTTGGAGAGGAAGAGGGCCTGCTCGCGAGGGTCGGCCACGAGGCCATGGCGGCCCTTCTCCAGGTAGCGCCGCAGCGCTTGCTGCGCCGGCTCCCCGACCGGGAGCAGGCGTTCCTTGCCACCCTTGCCCAGGACGCGCAGCCGCTCGCTCTCGAAGTCCATCGCACTGAGATCGAGGCCGACGATCTCCTCGCAGCGCAGCCCGCAGGAGTAGGCGAGCTCGAGCATCGCCCGGTCGCGCAGCTCGAGCGGGGTCCGGGCGGGGATCCGCTCCAGCAGCGAGCGCAGCTGTTCGGCGCTGAGGACCTGGGGCAGCTTCTGCTCCCGCTTCGGACTGGAGACGAGGTCGGCCGGGTTCTGCCCGAGCCGCTCGCTTCGCACCAGGAAATCGAAGAGGCCGCGGATCGAGGCCAGCTTGCGGGCCACCGTTGCCGGTGCAGCACCGCCCTCCGAGAGCCCCGCCGCATAGCGCCGCACATCTCGGTGGCGCACCTCACCCGGTGCCAGCCCCCTCCCCTGCGACCACTCGACGAACTGGCCCAGGTCGACCCCATAGGCCTTGCGCGTGCGCTCCGACGCGCTGCGCCCGGTCAAATCACGGTCGTACGAAGTCAAGCATTCGGCCCAGGTCACCAGACCGGATTCGCCTTTCTTCGTTTACGTCCTCCGCACGGGGGTTATCCGATGTAGATCGGCGTACCGACTTCGACGAGGTCATACAGCTCTTCCACGTCGGGGACCGCCATCCGCACGCAGCCGTGCGAGGCAGCGGTGCCGAGCGAGGAGGTTTCTTCGGTGCCGTGGATGCCGGCGCCTTCGTAGATCCCCATCCAGCGCGCCTTCAGCGGGTTGGATGGCCCTGGCGGGATCGACTGCCCGGCGAGGCTGCCGGCCCAGTCGGATTCGGGCACGTTCCAAGTCGGGTTTTCCTGCTTGTCCTGGATCGCGTAGATCCCTTCGGGCGTTTCGAGGCCGACCTGGCCGACGGCCACCGTGTAGGTCTTGGCCAGCTTCAGGTTCTTCCAGAACCGCAATGTGTAGGAGCTGCGGTCGAGGGTCAGGTAGGTCGGGTACTCATCGGCGACCTCTTCGCCAGTCACCTCCGGCTTCACCGGGTTGGTCCGGGCCGCGATCGTGTGGTCGGCGTCAGCGTTGAGGACAGCGGCCTTGAGTTGCTTGGTGAGCAGGTTGTCGCGCAGCTTGCGTCCGTACTCGGCGGGAACGACCGCGAGTTCGGCCCCGTTGGCCTCGACCGTCGCGTCCTGCGCTTCGACGCCAACCTCGGCGGCGACCTTGCGTACGAAGCGGTTGACCGCGGGCTCGGAATAGGTGACGGGGGCGGCGATCTGCTCGTCGACCTCGTCACCGCTGACGTAGCGCACCACGCGCCCCGGCAGCCCGCCGTCGCGACTGGCAGCGAGCGCCTCGTCGACGGCACCGGCGATTTCGGCGCGGACCTTGAGGTCGTCGCCGGAGAGCTCCCAGCCCTCGCCGTCGTAGCTGACCCGCAGCGAGTGCCGCAGCGGCGCGACGAGTTGCTTGCGCACCGCACGTTCGGCTTCGGCGGCATCGAGACCGCCGACGTCGACCCCGCCGATCGTCACCCCCTCGGCGATCTCGTCCTTCTGCGAGCTGTCGTAGGCATAGGCGCCGACGGCGCCGAGCAGTAGCGCCACGACACCAACGACGATCGCGATTTGAGTCTTGCGGCCCATTAATTTTCCTCAGCCTGAACGGCCCTGCAGACGAATCGGCTCAGCCAGAGTTTAGGCATACCGATCATTCGGCCAGATAGCCTGCATTCCCTGCAAATCGGCGCCCCGGTTACGGACAACCGGGCGCGCGGATATCGTTGGCCCCGGTGGCCGCCAAAGGCAGCAAGGACGAGATCCGGGGCGAAGTCTGGAAGGCGATGGAGCGTGAGGGCGTCTCCCGCTTCCCCGGCGCCGAGGGACGAATCCCGAACTTCGCCGGGGCCAAGCTGGCGGCTGAGAAGCTGGCCGGGAACCGCGCCTGGAAGCGGGCGCGGACGATCAAGGCCAACCCCGACTCGCCCCAGACCCACGCCCGCCGCATGGCGCTCGAAGAGGGCAAGACGGTGATCATGGCGGTGCCGCGCCTGCGCGATCCCCACCCCTTCCGCGTGCTCGACCCGAAGAAGCTGACCAAGGCCGGAATGAAGGAGGCGGCGACGATCAAGGGCGCGCTCAAGCACGGCCGGGTGACCGCCCTCGATGATCTCCCCGAGATCGACTTCGTCCTCTGCGGCTCGGTGGCGGTCAACCTGAGCGGAGCGCGAGTCGGCAAGGGCGGCGGCTACTCGGACCTCGAGTACGGCATCCTGATCGACGCCGGCAAGATCGACGGCCACACCACGGTGGCGACCACCGTGCACCCCACCCAGGTGCTGCGACGCCACCTGATGATGACCTCGCACGACCTGCCGGTGGACCTGATCGCGACGCCGCGGGCGGTGATCGAGGTCGAGAGCCAGTACGAGCGGCCGCGCGGCATCCTCTGGGACCACCTGCAACCGCCTCAGATCAGAGAGATCCCAATCTTGGAACGGATGGGGTACGCGTAGGCGCTTCGTCCGTCAGGTGGTGACGGCACCGGCTGAGGCAGAACTCACCGTCGCCGCGTACTTCGACATCACGCCGCTGCCGAAGGGCGAGGGCGGCGATGCGTAGGCGGCGATGCGCTGGGCGATCTCCTCATCGGGGAGGTCGACGGCAAGGCGGCGCGCGTCGATGTCGACCGTTATCTCGTCGCCCTCGCGGATCGCCGCGATCGGCCCGCCCCTGGCAGCCTCGGGAGCTACGTGGCCGATCATCAGGCCGCGGGTGGCGCCGGAGAAGCGGCCGTCGGTGACCATGGCGACGCTCTCCCCCAGTCCCTCGCCGACGATCGCCGCGGTGACCTGGAGCATCTCCCGCATCCCCGGTCCCCCGACCGGGCCCTCATTGCGAATCACGACTATGTCGCCGGCGTTGATCTGCTGGTCCTTGACCGCGCAGAAGCATTCCTCTTCGGACTCGAAGACCCGGGCCGGGCCGGTCTGCTGAGTCCGCTCGGTGCCAGCGAGCTTGACCACTGCGCCTTCGGGGGCCAGGTTGCCTTTGAGGATCGCCAGCCCGCCTTCGGCCTTGAGCGGGTCGTCGAGTGGCCGCACGACTTCCTGGCCAGGCGCCTCGCTCGCTTCTGCGGCGACCTCGCCGATCGTCTTGCCGGTGACGGTGACCGCGTCCTCGTGCAGGTTGCCGTTTTCGGCGAGTCGCTCGAGGATCAACGGCACGCCGCCGGCGGCGAAAAGGTCGGTGGCGACGAAGCGGCCGCCGGGCTTGAGGTCGGCGAAGAGCGGCGTCGCGCGGGAGATGCGCTCGAAGTCGTCCATCCTCAGCTCGATCCCGAGCTCGCGGGCGAGCGCGATCAGGTGAAGGACCGCGTTCGTCGACCCGCCCGAGGCGCAGACGCAGGCGATCGCGTTCTCCAGCGAGTCGCGGGTGATCACCTTGCTCGGGGTTATGTCCTCGGCGAGGACATTGAGGACGAGCTCGCCGATCCGCTCCGCCACCGTTCCCTTCTCGCTGGCTTCGGCGGGGACCATCGCCGAGCCGCCGGGGCTGATCCCCAGGGCCTCGAAAGCGCAGGCCATCGTGTTGGCGGTGAACTGGCCGCCGCAGGCGCCGGCGCCGGGGCTGGCCACGCCCTCGAGCTCGTTCAGTTCCTCGTCGCTCATGTCGCCGGCGGAATGCGCGCCGATCGCCTCGAAGATGTCGAGGATCGTCACGTCGCGACCGTGCCAGTGCCCGGGCGCGATCGAGCCGCCATAGAGGAGCACGGAGGGGACGTCGAGCCGGGCCAGAGCCATCGCGCACCCCGGGATCGTCTTGTCGCAGGCGCAGATCGCGACGATCGCGTCGAACTGGTAGCCGCGCGCCATCAGCTCGATCGAGTCGGCGATCACCTCGCGGCTGACCAGCGAGGCCTTCATCCCCTGGGTCCCCATCGTCACCCCGTCGGAGACGGCGACGGTGTTGAACTCCATCGGCGTGCCGCCGGCGGCACGCACGCCCTCTTTGACATGCTCGGCGAGCCCGCGCAGGTGGAAGTTGCAGGGCATCGCCTCGGTCCAGGTGTTGGCGATGCCGATCGTCGGTCGGCTGAGAGCGTCGTCATCGAAGCCGACGCCCTTCATGTAGGCGCGCGCGTGGGCGCGATCGGGCCCGTCGAAGACGACGCTGGAGCGCGGGCGCGGCAGCGCGGGCGCGGTCTTGCCGTTCGTGCTCATGGGCGAAATCTACTGGCAAGCCCGAGGGCGTCGACCGGGCCAGCTCCGGCGCCGAGGCCCCGGAGGCCAGCGGCTACGGCGTCGGAGGCGACCGCACGGGCCCCTCGCGCGGCCTCCAGCGGCGGCTCGCCGCGGGCCAGGAATGCGGCGAGAGCGGAGGAGTGCGTGCACCCCGAGCCGTGGGAAGCTCCGTCGGGGTGGCGCTCGCCCTCGATCTGCTCCGCCTCGCGACCGTCGAAGAAGAGGTCGACCACGGCCTCGCTGTGGCCGCCGGTGACGACCACGGCCGCCGGCCCCAATGCCAGCACCTCGCGCGCCAGCTCCTCCTGCGAGTCACGCTCGTCGGCGCCGCTCAACACCCGTGCCTCGGGGATGTTCGGCGTGACGACCGTCGCCAGCGGCAGCAGGCGCTCGACCAGCGCCTGTCGCGCGGCGTCGTCGAGCAGGACGGCGCCGCTCTCGGCGACCATCACCGGGTCGAGCACGACCGGGGCGTCGCCGACCAGCGACAGCGCCTCGACCACGGCCTCGACCGTCTCCGCGGTGCCCAACATCCCGATCTTGACTGCGTCGACGCCGATGTCTTTGGCCACTGCCGCGACCTGGGCGACGATCGTCTCCGGCAATACCGCCTCCACCGCCTCGACCCCCATTGTGTTCTGCGCCGTGATCGCCGTGATCGCAGTCATCCCGTGCACGCCGCAGCGAGCAAAGGCCTTCAGGTCGGCCTGGATGCCGGCGCCACCGCCGGAGTCGGAGCCGGCGATCGAGAGCGCGGTTGGTATGCGGGCCACGTCCACGCTCTGCAGCCTAGATATCTGCCGAAGGTTTCAGCATGGTGCGGGTATACGACCCAACCAGGGAACAGGAGACGTAGCCGTGGGCCTCGAGGGAGGCAAGCGCGGCGGCAGCCTCGGCCCCGGAGAGATCGAGTGCGGCGGCGAGCGCGTCGGGAGAGTCCGCGCCTCCCTCCACCGCTTCGAGCACCGCCCGAAGTTGCGGGTCAAGGCTCGGACCGGAGCGCTCGAGCCTGCGCGCGCCGGGCCCCAGCATCGCGTCCAGCACGTCCTGGGCGTCGCGCACCAGGCAGGCGCCGCCGGCGAGAAGGTCGTTCGGCCCGGCCGAGGTGCGGGCGGTGACCGGCCCCGGCACGGCGCCGAGGTCCCGGCCCAGGTCGGCGGCGAGGTCGGCGGTGATCAGCGAGCCCGAGCGCCGCGCTCCCTCGACCACCACGGTCATGCCGGCGATCGCGGCCATGATCCGGTTGCGTGCCGGAAAGGTCCAGCGCCAGGCGCCGGTCCCCGGCGGCAGCTCGGAGAGGACGAGGCCCTGCTCGCAGATGCGGCGCCACAGCGAGCGGTGAGCCTGCGGGTAGGCGACGTCGGCCCCACAGCCGAGAACGGCAACCGTCTTTCCCGCGTCGAGCGCGCCGCGGTGCACGCAGCCGTCGATGCCGAAGGCAAGGCCGCTGACCACGACCAGCCCAGCCGCAGCGAGCTCGCGGCCCAACTCGCGCGCCACCTCACGGCCGTAAGCGGTGGCCCTGCGAGCCCCCACGACGGTGACCGCGTCATCGGGCTCGATCCCCTCGAGCAGGGCCGGGTCGCCGCGCCCGATCAGCGCCCGCGGCGCGTCGGTCGCGTCGCGGAGCCCCTCCGGGTAGAGGGTGTCGTGACGACAGCAGGCCCAGCACTGCGCCGCCCGCAGCTCATCGCGGAGGCGGCGCTCCTCAATCTCCCTGACGCCGGCCAGCACCTGCGTGGCGACGCTTGGCGCCGCCACAGCCGCGAGGTCCTCGTCCGAGAGCCGCAGCAGTTCCGGCGAGCGTGAGCCCGGCGCACCGGTCGCGATCCGCTCGATGTAGGGGGCGAGGCGGGCGAGCAGCCAGGCGCGGCGCAGGCACTCGGGACATGCGCGTGGATCGCTCACGCCTCCCTCCGCCGCAGCTGAAGGGCCTGGGCCATCTCCTCGCGCCCGATCGCCTCGGCGCCGGCGAGATCGGCAATGGTCTGGGCCAGGCGAAGAACGCGGTCGTGAGCACGGCCGCTGAGGCGACGCCGCGAGTAGGACTCGGCCAGCAGCGCCGCCGCGCCCTCCGAGAGGACGCACTCCCGCGCCTCGGCCGGGGTCATCTCCGCGTTGCAGCGCCCATCGCCGAGGCGGCTGGCCTGGCGCTCGCGCGCCTCCCCCGCCCGCTCCCGTACGGACGCCGAAGGCTCGCCGGCCTCACCACCCATCGCCTCCGCGCTCGGCTGGCGAACCGTGGCGAGGATGTCGATGCGGTCGGCGAGGGCTCCGCTCAGCCTGCTCTCGTACCGTCGCACCGCCTGCGGCGCGCAACTGCACTCGGCATCCGTCTCACCGCGCCCGCAGGGACACGGGTTGGATGCCGCGACCAGCATGAAGCGGCACGGCAGGCGCCGGGCCGAGCCGGCCCGGGCGATCGATACCCATCCCGACTCCAGCGGGGCTCGCAGCGCCTCCAGCGTGTCGCGGCGGAACTCGCAGAGCTCGTCGAGAAAGAGGACGCCGCGATGGGCGAGCGTTATCTCGCCGGGGCCGGGCGGGTTCCCGCCGCCGACCAGCCCCGCCGGGCTAACCGTGTGGTGCGGTGCCCGAAATGGCCGGGGGCCGGCGAAGTCGTCCGTGAGCTTGCCGCAGGCGCTGGCGATCCTCGCCACCTCCAGCGCCTCCTCTTGAGCGAGCGGCGGCATGATCGAGGGCAGGCGGCTGGCGGCAAGCGACTTGCCCGCCCCGGGCGGGCCGACCATCAGCAGGCTGTGACCGCCTGCCGCCGCGACCTCCAGCGCGTAGCGCAGGTGCGGCTGGCCGCGCAGGTCGGCGAGGTCTCCCCCTCCCCGGTCGGCGTCGAGGGCGAGCGGCAGGGGCTGCGGCGACGCCGGCCGCCACTTGCCCGCGGCGAGCTCCGGCAGCTGCGCCAGGCTCTCCAGGCCGACCACCTCGATCCCCGGGGCCAGGGCCGCCTCGGGCCCGTTCCCGGTGGGCACGAGGAGCGTCTCGGCGCCCAGCTCACGCGCCGCTTCGGCGATCGCCAGCGCGCCCGGCACGGGCCTGGTCGAGCCGTCGAGGGCCAGCTCCCCGACCATCGCGACCTGGGGAAGCGCTTTCCACTCCAGCTGCTCGGAAGCGGTCAGCAACGCCACGGCGATTGCCAGGTCCAGCCCGGGTCCGGCCTTGCGCAGGCTGGCGGGGGCGAGGTTGGCGACGATCCGTCGCAGGGGGAACTCGAAGCCGCAGTTGGAGAGCGCGGCGCGGACCCGCTCGCGCGCCTCCCTCACCGCCGGGTCGGGAAGGCCGACGACGGAGAAGGCGGGCAGGCCCCGGCGCACGTCGATCTCGACCCGGACCGGCCGCGCCGAGATGCCGTCGAGAGTGAACGTTCGCGCCGTGGCGAGCATGGCGACGACGCTAGGGGGCGAATTCGCGCGCGTGGCGCGCTTATGCAAGAAGTGTGTGAATTCTCTCCCCCGAGACGATGACCGAGCGGCGGCGCAGGCTCGGCGAGGCCGCCGAGGAGCTGGTGGCGGCACGGCTCGCCTCAGCCCACTGGGAGATCCTCGAGCGCAACGCCCGCACCCGCTTTGGCGAGCTCGACCTCGTCGCCCTCGACGGGCGAACGCTCGTCTTCGTCGAGGTCAAGGCCGGCCGCGCCGGCTCCAGCTTCGGCCCCGAGCGACCGGTGCTGGCGGTCGACCGCCGCAAGCAGCAGCGCATCCGCCGCCTCGCCGCCGCCTGGATGGCGGAGCGCCGCCTCGACCGGCGCTACACGGAGATCCGCTTCGACGCGATTGGGGTGACCTTCGACCGTGCCGGTCGTGTCACCGACTACGAGCACATCGAGGACGCGTTCTAACCGGCGAGCTCCAGCTGCGAGTAAGCCACGGATTGGAACGAACGCCGGTGCAGGGGTGAGATCCCGATCTGCTTGATCGCCCGGCGGTGCTCAGGGGTCGAGTAACCGACGTGCTCGTCGAATCCCCAGCCAGGATGGTCGCCGGCGATCCCGCGCATGTAGCGGTCGCGGGTGACCTTGGCGAGCACCGAAGCGGCGGCGATCGCGGCGCTGGTGGCGTCCCCTTCGATCACCGCCCGGTGCGGCACGGTGCAATCGCGCAGCGAGAAGCCGTCGACCAGGCAGGTGGCACCCTCCTCCGGCTGCAGTCGCTCGAGCGCCGCCGCGAGCGCCCCGATGTTGGTGACGTGGAGGCCACGCGTGTCGATCCCGCGCACGCAGCGGATCACGATGCTGGTCCGCGCCGCCACCCGCAGCACCGCCGGGAAGAGCTCCTCGCGCCGCTCCGGTTTCATCTGCTTGGAGTCGTGCAGGCCGGAGAGCGCGCGACGGTCGGCGTGGGAGAGCGACTCGTAGTCGAGCAGCACGGCGGCGGCGACCAGGGGGCCGGCGAGACAGCCGCGGCCGGCCTCGTCGGCACCGGCTACGAAGCGGCTGTCCAAGCCGCGGTCGAAGGCAAAGAGCCGGCGCGAGCGTGCCAGCCTGCGGCGATGGGCCTTAGAAGATCCCGATCCGGTCGGGCGGCCAGTAGGTGGCGAAGGCCTTGCCGATGATCCACTCGCGGGGGACGGGGCCCCAGAAACGGCTGTCTTGGCTTGCCCCACGGTTGTCGCCCATCATGAAGTAATGGTCGGGTGGAATGGTGATCGGATCCGGCAAATTGCAGGCTCCGGCGGCACCGCAGGGGTTGGTGTAGGGCTCGTCGGTCTTCTCGACGCCGTTCACGACCGGATGCCCGTTGCGAACGCTGAGCGTGTCCCCGGGCCCGGCGACGATCCGCTTGATGAAGTTTTCGCTCGCCTGCTCCTCCCTCGGCAGCGGGCAGGCCTGCTGCGGCGGGTGCGAAGCCCCGCACACTTTGCCGTTTTCGGCGCCGACCGGCGGGTGGAAGACGACGATGTCGCCCACGCCTGGATCGGTGAAGTGGTAGAGGAAACGGTTGACGAGAACGCGTTGGCCGACCTCGAGAGTCGGTTCCATCGACTGCGAGGGGATCTGGTACGGCTTGACCAGCCAGGCCTGGATCGCCAGGGCGAGGCCCAGAGCCAGCGCCACGATCACGACCAGCTCGACCAGCCCGCCGCCGCGGCTTTTCGGCTTGGGGATCGAAGGGTTCAGGCCGAGTCCTCGCCGGAGTCGCCGTCCTTCTTGGACGGCTCCTCGCTCTCGGCGTCTTTCGCCGCGGCGGTGTCCTCGGTCTCCCCTGCCTCGGGCGCCTCCGCGTCCGCTCCTGCCTCAGCCTCAGGCTCTGCCTCTGGGTCCTCGGCAGCCTCAGGCGAATCGTCCCGAGGGCCATCCGCAGAGGCATCGTCCGCGGGTGGTGTCGAGGGTGAGCCCTCCGGCGGGTGAGCCGGAGGGTCGCCCTCGGCGACAGGACCCGCGGCCGCTGCGTCCTCGTCCTGCGGCGCTTCGGCCTCCTCCGGCGGCGTTTCCTCGGTTTCGACGTCCTCCTGGTTCATCCCCTCGGCGTCGACCGCCTCCGGCTCCTCCGCCGCGGCGGGGGTCGAGATCAGCTCCTCGTCGATGCCCCAGCGACGCTCGGCGACGCGGGCGGCCTTGCCGACGCGGCCGCGCAGGTAGTAGAGCTTGGCGCGGCGCACGTCGCCGCGGGCGGCGATCTCCAGCTTCTCGATCTTCGGCGAGTGCAGGGGGAACGTTCGCTCCACCCCGACCCCGAAGGACTGCTTGCGCACCGTGAAGGTCTCGCGGGCGCCGGAACCTTGGCGCCGCAGGACGATTCCCTCGAACACCTGGGTGCGGCGGCGACTGCCCTCGACCACCTGGAAGTGGACGCGGACACGGTCGCCCGGGCCGAAGGAGGGAAGTCCCTTCCTCAGCTGGCCCCGCTCGATGCTGTCGATGACGCTGCTCATTGGCGTGAAAAAACCGCGGGTGCCCGGACCGGACGCCGCGCGGTGGCGGAATGGTAGTCGAGTCAGCCTTCTTCGAGGGCCCTGGCCCTGATCTGGCTCTGCTCCGCCCGCCAGCGACGCACCCGCTCGTGATCTCCCGAGACCAGGACCTCGGGCACCTCCCAGCCCCGGTAGGCGGGCGGGCGGGTGTAGTGGGGGTACTCCGGAGCGCCCTCGAGGACCTGGCTGAACGACTCCTCGACCGCGCTCTGCTCGTGGCCGAGGGCGCCTGGGAGCTTGCGCATCACCACGTCGGCGAGCACCATCGCCGGCAGCTCTCCCCCGGCCAGCACGTAGCGGCCAATCGAGACCTCGTCGTCGGCGAAGTGCTCGTGCACCCGCTCGTCGAACCCCTCGTAGCGGCCGCAGAGCAGGGCCAGGTGCGGCTCCCGGGTCAGCTCATCCGCCAGCGCGTCGTCGAGCAGCCTGCCAGTGGGAGAGAGCAGCACGATGCGCGGCCTCTCCCCGTTCGAGTAGGCGGCCTGCAGGGCGGCGTCGACGACGTCAACCCGCAGCACCATCCCGGCGCCGCCGCCGTAGGGGGCGTCGTCGACCTGCCCCGCCCCCAGCGGCGTCGTGTCGCGGTAGTTGAACAGCCTTAGCTCGTTCCCCTCGCTCAACGCGTTCTGCACCGATCTCTGGCCGCTAAACCAATCGAACGCCTCGGGGAAGAGAGTGAAGATGTCGAGCTTCACGACAGCGTCGAGCGGGATGTGGGTTGGGGGTGAAGCGTCTTGTACTTTTTCGGCCGCTCCGTTCCACGGACGAACACCGGCGTCTCCCCGAAAAAGTTAAGCGGAACCCTCAACCCACATCCCGCCTTCGCTCCGTCAATCAAGAATGTCGACGATGACGCGGCGATCGAGGCGGACGGCGGCAGCTTTGGCGATCGTGCGGATCGCGTTAGCGATGCGCCCGCCCTTGCCGATCACCCGCCCCAGGTCGTCCTCGGCAACCGAGATCTCGTAGACGAGATCGCCGTCCTCTTCGAGCTCCTCGACTTTGACCGCCTCAGGGTCCTCGACCAGCGCCCGGACCAGGAACTCGAGCAGCTCGGTCACGTCAGCAGCTCAGCTGCCCGAGGCGGCGATGCCCTTGGTGCGCAGCAGGTTGGCGACCGTCTCGGAGGGCTGGGCGCCGTGCTCGAGCCAGTGCTTGGCGCGCTCCTCGTCGAGCTCGATCGTCGAGGGCTCGGTCTGCGGGTTGTACTGGCCGATCGTCTCGATCGTGCGCCCGTCGCGCGGCGAGCGCTTGTCGGCGACGACGATCCGCCAGATCGGGTTCTTCTTCGAACCCACCCTTCTCAGTCTGATTCGTACGGCCATGGGACTGCGGCAGGTTAGCGCCTGCGCATCTTCGGGCGCGGTGCGCGCCCTTCTCCGCTCGCCATCTGGGCGAGCTGCTGCGGATCGGGCATCTTGCCCGAGGCGACCTGCCGCATCAGCTTGCGTACCTGGTCGAACTGCTTGACCAGCTGGTTGACGTGCTGCACCTTCGTCCCCGAGCCGCTGGCGATCCGTTTGCGCCGGGAACCGTTGATCAACCCCGGGTTGGCGCGCTCTTCGGGGGTCATCGAGAGGATGATCGCCTCGACCCTGTCGAGCTCGCCCTCGTCGACGTCGGCGTTCTTCAGCTGCTTCATCGCGCCCATGCCGGGCATCATCCCGAGCAGGCCGCTGAGCGGCCCCATCTTGCGCACCTGTTTCATCTGCTGGAGGAAGTCTTCGAGGGTGAAGCGGTCGCTGCGCAGCTTCTCCTGCAGGTCGAGCGCCTGCTTCTCGTCGACCTGCTTCTCGGCTTTCTCGATCAGGCTGAGGACGTCGCCCATGCCGAGGATCCGCGAGGCCATCCGGTCGGGGTGGAAGCGGTCGAAGTCCTCGAGCTTCTCGCCGGTCGAGGCGAAGAGGATCGGCTTGCCGGTCACGGCCTTGACCGAGAGCGCGGCGCCACCACGGGCGTCGCCGTCGAGCTTCGACATCACCACGCCGTCGAACTCGGCGGCCTCGGAGAACGCTTCGGCGACGCCGACGGCGTCCTGGCCGGTCATCGCGTCGACCACAAGCAGCACGTCGTGCGGCTTCACCTTCTTGCGGATCCGGGAAAGCTCGTCCATCAGTTCCTCGTCGACGTGGAGGCGCCCAGCGGTGTCGACGATGAGGACGTCGCGGTTCTCCTCGCGGGCGCGGTCGAGCGCCCAGGCGGCGATGTCCACCGGGTCGCGCTCGGTCCCCTGCTCGTAGACCGTCGCGCCGGCACGCTCGCCGACCGTGACCAGCTGGTCGACCGCGGCCGGACGGTAGACGTCGCAGGCGGCGAGCGCGACCTGCTTGCCCGACTCGCCGAGGTGGCGGGCGAGCTTGGCGCAGGCGGTGGTCTTGCCGGAGCCCTGCAGGCCCGCCATCAGGATCACGGTCGGTCCGCTGGAGGCGAGGGCGAGGTCGCGACTCGCCCCTCCCATCAGCGTGGTCAGCTCCTCGTTGACGATCTTCACTACCTGCTGGCCGGGATCGAGGCTCTCCAGCACCTCGGAACCGAGACAGCGCTCCTTCAGGGTCGCGGTGAACGACTTGACGACCTTGAAGTTGACGTCGGCCTCGAGCAGGGCGAGGCGGATCTCGCGCATCGCGGCATCGACGTCGGACTCGCTCAGCTTGCCGCGCGAGCGGACGTCGGAGAGCGTCGCCTGGAGGCGGTCTGAGAGCTGGTCGAACACCCGTCCCAGGCTACTCGCCGAGCAGGGCGCGGGCGAAGTCGGTGGGGTCGAACGGGCGCAGGTCCTCGAGCGACTCGCCGGTGCCGATCAGCTTCACGGGAATGCCCAGCTCGCTGGCGATCGCCAGCACGATGCCGCCCTTGGCGGTGCCGTCGAGCTTGGTGAGGACGACGCCGTCGACATCGGCGGCCTCGGCGAAGACCTTCGCCTGGCGCAGCCCGTTCTGCCCAGTCGTCGCGTCGATCGTCAGCAGCGTCTCGTGCGGCGCCCCCGGCATCTGCTTGGCGATCACCCGCCGCACCTTGGCCAGCTCGTCCATCAGGTTGCCCTGGGTATGTAGGCGCCCCGCGGTGTCGATGATCGCCACGTCGGCGTCGCGGGCGCGGGCGGCGGCGACGGCGTCGAAGGCAACCGACCCGGGGTCGGCGCCGGACTCGGCCCGCACCAGGTCGGCGCCGGCCCGCTGCGCCCACTCGGCGAGCTGCTCGGCCGCCGCGGCGCGGTAGGTGTCGGCGGCGCCGAGGACCACGGAGAGGCCAAACTCCTGCGAGAGGTGCCAGGCAACCTTGCCGATCGTCGTCGTCTTGCCGGTGCCGTTGACGCCGACCATCAAGACCACCGCGGGCTGGGCGCTGAGGTCGATCGGAGCGCGGCCGGTGGCGGCCACCTCGGCGACGATCTCGATCAGGCGGTCGTGGACGGCGGCGCCGTCGGCCGGCACGGTCCCCGCCTCGACCTCGCGCTCGAGGCGCTCGACGATCGCGGCGGTGGTCGGCGCTCCGGCGTCGGCGTAGATCAGCGCCTCCTCCAGCCGCTCCCAGGTTTCCTCGTCGATGCGGTCGAAGAGACTGGCCGAGACCTCCTCGCTGAGCGCCTGGCGGCTCTTGGAGAGGCTCTCGCGCAGGCGGCGGAAAACCCCCCGCCGCTCCTCGGGCTGCTCAGCTTCCGCCGAAGCGTTCGCGCTCTCGCGCGAACCGAGGTTGAGTATCTCCTGCCAGCTGGTCGCCATCGGACTTGTCGGGGGAGGCTATCCGGGCGGCGGCGAGGAGCTCCTCCACGGCCTCGTCGAGGTAGGGGGAGAGCTGCTCGGCGTCCGGCATCGCGACGCGGTCGGCGAGGATCCCGAAGTTGACCTGGCCGTTGTAGCTGATGATCGCGATCGCCAGCGCGTGGCGGCGGGCGAGGAAGCCGATCGGGAAGACGCCCGTGAGCTCCCGCCCGAGGATGTAGAAGGGAACCTGGGGGCCGGGGAAGTTGGTGACGAGGAGGTTGAAGAGGCGGGTCGAGAAGTTGATCGCGGCGGTCGGCGAGAGCAACAGCGGCGGTGCGAAGTCGCGGAACCAGTCGTTGAGGCCCCAGATCGCTTCCGCTCCCAGCGGCTGCTTGGACGACTTCAGCCCCTCCATCGCGGCGTGGACGACCTGGAGGCGCTCGACCGGGTCGGCGATGCCGACCGGCAGCGGGCCCCGCATCGCCGTGAGTTTGTTGCCGAGCTCGCCGTGCTCGTTCAGGGTGCGGATCGAGACGGGCACGAGCGCCTTCAGCTCCATCCCCTCGGTGTCCACCTCATGGTCGTGGAGCCAGCGCCGCAGAGCCCCGGCGGTCGACGAGAGAATGACGTCGTTGACGGTCACCCCGAGGGCGTTCTTGATCAACTTGAAGTCGGCGAGCGTAAAGCCCGCCCAGGAGAAGCTCCGCTCGGTGGATATCTCGACGTTGAGCGGCACCTTCGGTGCCGGTCGCGCCAGGTTCCAGGTCACCTCCCAGAGACCTATGAGGCCGTCCGCGGCGCGCTTCCTCGCCCGCGCGGGCTGGCGGGCCGCCCTGCGCAGCCAGCGCGCCAGGCGCCGCACGGTCGCCCAGATGCCGGTCGCGGCGTGTACGACCAAGCCCACGGCGGAGGGCGTCCTGTGGGGATCCCAGGGCGCCTCCTCGCGGGAGGGCTCGGACTTCTGCTCGACGTCGAAGAGGAGTGTGCCGATGTCGACCGCCGAGAACCCGTCGGCCATCGCGTGGTGGGTCTTGTAGACGATCGCGAAGCGGTCGTCGGCGAAGCCCTCGACCAGGACCAGCTCCCAGAGCGGCTTGGAGCGGTCAATGGGTGGTGAGAGGATCTCGCCGACGAGGTCGTGGAACTCGGCGTCGCCTCCGGGCGCGAGAAGGCTCACCCGGCTCAGGTGGTTGGCGAGGTCGAAGTCGCGGTCGTCGACCCAGAAAGGCGTGCCGAGGCGCAACGGCGGTAAAGCCAGCCGCTGACGCAATCGCGGCAAGAGGTGGAGGCGGCTGCGGATGTGAGCGTCGAAGTCCCCGTGGCTGGGCGGCTCGCCGGTGCAGACCAGCACGGCGCCGATCGCCATATGCCCATTGGACCTCTCGTTGGTCAGGAACGACGTGTCGAACGACGTCAGCCTGTCCATGTGGCGTTGCATGGCCCTCCTTTCCCTGTTCCGAGTATCGACGTAGCGGAGCAGGACTGCATAAACGGAGGGTTAAGGGGCCATCCGGCAGAGATTCCGTTAGGAGCCATCCCGGCAGGGGTTTCACTTAACTTTTTCGGAAAGTGGACGCTGCCGTCCGAGATCGGATCGGCCGAAAAAGTACAAGACGTTCCACCCCTGCCGGGATGGCTCTTTACGCAGCTTCGGTTCTGCTGGCAGAAGGGGGGCGCTCGGTGGCGGGCGCCTCACCTAGGAGGGCCCCAGCTGCGCTCGGTTCTTCATCCTCGGCCAAGCCGGCGAATGGGGGTGGGGCTGTCGCCTCCTCCGCTTCGCGGGGAAGGCGGCGGGAGACGACCTTGGTGACACCGTCATCGCCCATCGTCACGCCGTAGAGGACGTCGGCGGCGTCCATCGTCCGCTTCTGGTGGGTGACGATCACGAACTGGGCGCGATCGGAGAAGCGGCGGATCAGCTGCAGGAAGCGGTCGATGTTGGCGTCGTCGAGCGCCGCCTCGACCTCGTCGAGGATGTAGAAGGGGCAGGGCCGGGCGAGAAAGACGGCGAAGACGAAGGCCAGCGCGACCAGTGACTTCTCGCCGCCGGAGAGCAGCGAGAGCTTGCGGGTCGACTTGCCCGCCGGGGTCACCTCGATCTCGACCCCGAGCTCCTCACGTTCCTCTTCGGCCTCCTCCCCGTCCTCGGCATCCGTTCCCTCGGCGGGGTCCTCGGCATCGCGGACGGCGCGCAGGGCAACGCGGCGCAGCCGCCCGCGACCGCCGGGGAAGAGGTGCTCGACCATCTCCTCGAAGTTCTTCGCCGTCCCCTCGAAGGTCTGCTCGAAGGCGCGCTCGATCTCGCGGTCGATGTCGCGGATCAGCGCCTCCAGCTCGTGCATCCCCCGCTCTGTGTCCTCGCGCTGGGCCTGCAGCGTCTCGACGTGGTCGCGCGCCTCCTCGTACTCGCGCTCGGCCAGCGGGTTGACCGGGCCGATCTGGGCGCGGCGGCGCTCCAGGCGCTCGAGCCGGCGGTCGATCTCGGCCCGCTCCTCCTCGCCGACCGGCTGCTCCCAGCCCTCGATCGACTCGCCGAGCCGCTCGACGATCGCGGCCAGATCTTTCGCCGCCTCGGAGCGGCGGTCGCCGAGATGGGCGGCTTCGACCTCCGCCGCGGTCAGCTTGTCGGAGGCGATCTTCATCTCCGCCTGCAGCTCGTACTCGCGCTGCGAGCAGGCGCGCATCTCCTCGGCGATCTCGTCGCCGTCACCGGCATCGCCGACGACGCGGCCCTCGATTCGCTCTACGCGGGCGCGAATCGCCGCCTCGGCGACGAGGGCGGCCTCCGCCGCGGCCTTGACGTCATCGAGCAGCGCCTCGCCGGCGGCGAGCCGCGCCCGCAGCGCCTCCCGGTGGCGCTCGCCGAGCAGCCCCTGCGCCCGCCGCGCGTGGCGGGCCGCCCGCTCGGCGCCGCTTCGGACCGCGTCGAGCGCCTTCTCGCGGGTCGGCTCGGCGGCGTCTGTGGAGCGGGCCTGCGCCAACCCCTCGGCGGCCCCGGCGAGGCCGGACTCGACCTCGGCCAGCTCCTCCTCCCGCTTGCGGCTGCGCTCCCCAGGTGCGGCGCCGGCGCCGACGTCGAGGGTCAGCGGGCCGAGCTCGGCCCGCAGCGACTCGATCCCGGCGGCGAGCTCACGCTCGCGATCGGCGAGGCTCGCGCCCCTCACCGCGATCCGCTGCTGCTCGCCGCGCAGGCTGGTCAGCTGACCCCAGGCCTGGGTGCGCTCACGGTCGCGGGCCGCGAAGCGCTCCTCCGCCTCCCGTCGCCGCTCGCTGACCTCGGCGAGGCGACGCTCGAGCTCTGCCCGCTCGGCCCGGGCCTGCTCCGCCACCCGCTGGGCGGCAAGCGCGCGGTCCTCGCCGCTGCGCAGCTCCTCGGAGACCAGGTGGCCGCGCAGCTCCAGTTCCTCGCGCTCGATCCGTGCCCCCAGCTCGGCGGCCTGTGCCTGGCGCTTGAGCGGCCGCAACCGGCCACGCGCCTCGCGCTCGAGGTCGAGCGCCCGGTCGAGGTTGTCACGGGCGGCGCGCAGCTTCAGCTCGGCGCGGCGGCGGCGCTTGCGGTGCTTGCCCAGCCCGGCCGCCTCCTCGATCAGGAGGCGGCGCTCACGCGGCTTCGAGTGGACGATCGACTCGACCCTGCCCTGGCTGATCACCGAGTGCATCTCCCGCCCGAGGTTGGCGTCGGAGAGGACCTCGACCACGTCGACGAGACGGCAGCGGGCGCCGTTGAGGCGGTAGCCGCCGTCCCCGGCGCGGTCGAGGCGACGGCTGACCGCGATCTCGGAGAGCTCGGTGGCGGCGCGGCCCTCGGAGTTGTCGATCACCACCTCGACCTCGGCGGCGCGGCGCTGACCGACACCCTTGCCGCCGGCCGAGATCACGTCCTGCATCGAGGCGCCGCGGATCGCGCCGGGGCTCTGCTCGCCCAGCGCCCAGAGCACCGCGTCGGTGATGTTCGACTTGCCGGAGCCGTTGGGCCCGACGATCACGCTGACGCCAGGCGAGAACTCCAGCCTCGCCCGCTCGGGGAACGACTTGAACCCCTTCATCTCGATCGATCTCAGATACATCTCAGCCCTTTGGGATCTCGTACGGAAGCGTGTCGGTGGACAGAGTAAGGCTCGCGGGTGGGCCGGACGCGAAGCACGCCTAGACCTCTTCCAGCCGCCGAAGCGCCTCCTCCGCCGCGGCCTGCTCGGCGGCCTTCTTGCTCCTGCCCTCTCCCCTGCCCACCCGCTCGGAGTCGACGATCGCCTCGACCTCGAAGCTCCGCTTGTGCGGCGGGCCCGCTTCGGCGACCACCTCGTAGGCGACCCGGGCATGGCGACGCGCCAGCAGCTCCTGCAGCGCCGACTTGAAGTCGGTCGTCGTCTCGGCCGCGAGCTCGACCCGGGCGGTGAAGGCGTCCGCGACCGCAGCCGCGGTGCGCTCGTAGCCGAAGGCGAGGAAGCAGGCGCCGATCAACGCCTCGGTCACCTCTGGCAGGGGGCGCTCGCCGGCAAGCAGCACCGCTGCCGGGATCGCCTCCTCGCGCTCCGGCTCGGCCTCTTCGAGCATCGCCGGGACGCCGAGCTCACGCCCAACCTCGGCGCAGGAGACACCACTCACCGCCTGGTTGTGGATCTTGGTCAGCCCGCCGGCGTCGACCGCGGCGAAGCGCTCCAAGAGGTCGGATGCGACGGTCAGCGCGAGCACGCTGTCGCCGAGGTAGGCGAGGCGCTCGTAGGAGTCGACCCGGTCCTCGGTCCAGGAGGAGTGGGTCAGCGCCTGCCGGCGCAGGTCGCCGGGCAGGCCCTCGACCAGCTCAGCCAGCGTGCCCTGCGGCGAAGCCGTCAAACCTTGGCGTGCTCCACGACGAACCCGACCGCGTCGCCGACGGTCTCGATCCGCGCCGCCTGCTGCTCGGAGACCGAGATCCCGTAGCGGTCCTCGAGCTCCATCACCAGCTCGTAGAGATCGAGCGAGTCCGCGTCGAGGTCCTCCTTGAAGCGGGTCCCCTCCTCGATCTTGGTCGCGTCCACTTCCAGCTCCTCAGCGAGGTGGCTGCGGACGAGGGTGAGGATCTCCTCGCGGGTCACCCGACGGTTCCTATCACGCGGCGCCGTCGCTCAGCGAGCCACGGGTGGCGCCGCCGGCCTCGAGCAGGGCCGCGGTCCGGCCGACCGCGTCGACCTCGGCGCAGCGGGCCGCCAGGCGCACCGCGTTGGCGACCCCCTCCGCCCCCGAGCTGCCGTGGCCGACGACGGCGACGCCGCGCAGGCCGAGCAGGACGGCGCCGCCGGTCGCGTCCGGGTCCATCTCGCGCCGCAGCCCACCCAGGGCGGGGCGCAGCAGCAGGCCGCCGAGGGCGGCGAGCGGGTTGGAGCGAGCGGCCTCGCGGATCGCCCCGGTCAGGGTGCGCGCGGTGCCCTCCATCAACTTCAGGGCGACGTTGCCGGTGAAGCCGTCGGTGACGACGACGTCCGCCGCACCGGCCGGGAGGTCGCGCCCCTCGACGTTGCCGATGAAGTCGATTCCGGCGGCCGCGGAGAGCGTCTCGCGCGCCGCGACCACCTCCTCGCGACCCTTGCCCACCTCCTCGCCAACCGAGAGCAGGCCCACACGGGGTCGTGCGGCCCCCAGCACCGCCTCGCTGAAGGCGGCGCCGAGGAAGGCGAACTGGACCAGGTGCTGGGCGCGCACCTCGACGTTGGCGCCGACGTCGAGGAAGAGCGTGGGCTGCCCGCCGGGGGTGGGCAGCTGCACCGCGAGGGCGGGGCGCTGCACGCCGCGCAGCCGCCGCAGGCCGAAGGTGGCGGCCGCCATCGCCGCCCCGGTGGAGCCGACGCTTGCCATCGCCGCGCAGCGTCCCCCGGCCACATCGGCGACGGCGCGGACCACCGACGCCTCCCCCTTCGCCCGAACCGCCGGCACCGCCTCCTCCTCGTTGGAGATCCACTCCGCGCTCGGCGCGACCTCGACGCCATCCACGCCGTCGAGCCCCAACTCGTCCGGGGGGCCGAAGACGCGTACACCGATCCCATCCGCAGCGGCCCGCCTCACCCCGTCGGCAAGCACGTCGAAGCCCTGCTCGGCCCCGAACCCGTCCAGGGCGACGGTCAGGCCGCGCCCGGCCACGGCTACTCCGCTTTGTCGGTGGCGGCCGCGGTCGGATCGGCCACTTTGTGCACGATCACCTCCCGCCCGGCATAAGTTCCGCAGGTGGGACAGACGCGATGGGGCAACCGGGGGCTGTGGCAGCGCGGGCAGTTGTTCAGCCTTGCCTTCCCAGCTTTGTGCTGCGCACGCCGCTTATCGCGCCGTGCGCTGGAGGTTCTCTTCTTCGGGACCGCCATCGGCCGTGCATCGTAGCGGGTGATCAGAGGCGTCGGGCACCCCTCAAAGCGGCTTGTACTTTTTCGGCCGTCCGCTTTGCGGCAGTCAGTGAGGCTCACCGAAAAAGTTGAGCGACGAGGGGTGCCCGACGCCTCTCTACTCCAGCTTCAGCTCGTCCAGCTTGGACCAGGGAGAGTCGCCCCCCGTGTCATGTTCGTGGGCGGATGGGTCGGCGTCGTTGAGGGATTCGCCGCAGACCGGGCAGAGGCCGGCGCAGTCGGGGCGGCAGAGGACGCGGGTCGGCGTGGCGAGCGCCGCCGCGTCGTGGGCCCAGCGGCTCAGGTCGAGCTCGTCGTCGACCACGTAGGGACTGCGCAGCTCCTCGTCGTCGGTGTCGCGCTGGTCGACCTCCCGGGCGTCCACCTCGGCGTCCACCGCAGCGCCCTCGAGGCAGCGCATGCACGGGCCGTCGAGGTGGAGGGGGAAGCGCAGGCGGAAGGCGTAGCCGCTGCTCTGCCGCGAGACGTCGATCCTGGCGTCGACGGACTCGGCCTCGACGGCATAGGACTGCCCACCGAGCTCGAGCGCCTCGAGGCGAACCCGCAGATCCAGCCGCCTGCCCTCGCCGTAGGCGAGATTGAGGCGCGCCAGGTCGACGATGGTGGTTGGGGTTCGAGCCATCAGCAACTCCTCCGCTTCGCCCGCTCTTACGATGGCACCTCGGACGAGATTACGAAATGGACCGATTCGACTGGACACCGGATGAGTACTTGACGCGGATCCGCGCCCGGATCCCGCGCTATGACGAGCTGCAGGAACAGGCCGTCGCGGCGATCCCCTTCCCGCCAGAGCGCGTCCTCGAGCTGGGGATGGGGACCGGGGAGACGACGCAGCGGTTGATCGAGGCCCACCCCGACTCCTGGGTGATCGGCCTCGACTCCAGCCCCGACATGGTCTTCCGCGCCCGCCAGACCTACGACGACGTCCAGCTGGCTCGCATGGAGGACCCCCTCCCCGACGGCCCCTGGGACCTGGTCCTCTCAGTCCTCTCAGTCAACGACCTCAACGACGTCCAAAAGCAAGCCCTATTCCGCCGCGTCAAGGATCACTCCCGCTCACTGGTAATCGGCGACGTCTTCGAGGGAGACCAGCTTTCCGATCTCGTCAAATGGTCCGGAGGCGAGATCACCTGGCAGGCCGACGACCTGACAGTAGTACGCGCCGTGTATTGAGGGGTCGGGGCGCCCCTCAAAGCGGCTTGTACTTTTTCGGCCGTCCGCTTCGCGGCAGCCAGAGACGTTCAACGAAAAAGTTGAGCGACGAGGGGTGCCCCGACCCCTCTACCGCCGAGAATTACTGCTGCTCGTCCAGCTCGGCGACAGGCTGCTGCTCTTCGTCGCGCCCGGCGAGCCGGTCGCGCCCGCGCTGCACGGCGGCGAGGAACTTCTGCAGGTTGACCTCGAGCGTGTTGAGGATCTCGTCGGCGTAGTCCTCGGCGCCGAGGCGAATCTCACGCTCGCGGGCGCGGGCGTCCTCGACGATCTCGTCGGCGGCGCGCTCGGCCTGCTTGGTGACCTCCTCGTCGGAGATCAGGCGGGCCTGCTGCTCGCGCGCCTCACGCACGATCCGCTCCGCCTCGCGTTTGGCCTCGGCGAGCATCTCCTGGCGCTCCTTGACGATCCAGCGCGCCTGCTTGATCTCCTCGGGGATCGTCGCCCGCATCTGGTCGAGGAGGTCGTAGATCTCCTCGCGATCCACGCGCACCTGGTCCGTCAGAGGGACGGGCCGGGCGTTGTGGACGACGTCGTCCAGCTTGTCTATGAGGACCAGAACGTCCATAAGAAGATCGTAAGCCTACGTGTCAGGGGCATTTTCGGTGAAGAAGCGGTTATTTCCACGGCTTTTTGCAAGCTATCTCCCACCGCAGACCATGTCGCGAAAGCCTACCTGTCGCCCAGGCGGTCCGCCATCGCCACCGCGACGGGGGTCGGGACGAGATCGGAGACATCGCCGCCGAAGGTGGCCATTTCCTTCACCCCGGTCGAGGAGAGAAAGCTGTACTGAGCCGAGGCGATCACGTAGATGCTCTCGATCCCGGGGTCGAGCTTGCGGTTCAGCTGTGCCATCTCGAACTCGTACTCGAAGTCGGAGATCGCCCGCATCCCCTTGACGATCGCCTTCGCGCCGAGTTCGCGGGCGAACTCGACCAGCAGGTTGGAGAAGATCCTCACCTCCACGTTGGGC
>Ga0190265_10000394_pt1 | contig 32930 bp, 35 predicted proteins | sample Popmic124T_FD_133135 | JGI IMG/M metagenome (GOLD analysis project Ga0190265, IMG submission 133135) | Populus adjacent soil microbial communities from riparian zone of Indian Creek, Utah, USA - 124 T | ecosystem: Environmental > Terrestrial > Soil > Riparian zone | place: USA: Utah | collected...
TCGGCTGCCTGCTGTCGATGGTCGCCAATCAGATGTCGGTGGACTATCTGAAGACCGAGGATTTCGCGCGCCGCCCGCTCGCCTGGCTGGACCTGGTCAGCCGCAATCAGGGCACGACGATGAGCTATTCGCCGACCTTCGGCTACGACATCTGCGCCCGGCGCGTCTCCAGCCAGACCAATGTCGCCGAACGGTTCGATCTGTCGCGCTGGCGCGTCGCCGGCAACGGCGCCGACATGATCCGGCCGGACGTCATGCAGGCGTTCGTCGACGCCTTCTCCCCCGCCGGCTTCGACGCCAGATGCTTCCTGCCGAGCTACGGCCTCGCCGAGGCAACGCTCGCCGTCTCCGTCATGCCGCCGGGCGAAGGCATCGTCGTCGAGCTGGTCGAGGAGACTTTGCTCGCCGGCGGCGGCCCCGGCGACCGCGACCGGCCGCAGCGCTATCGTTCGATCGTCAATTGCGGCAAGGCCGTCCGCGGCATGGAGATCGCGATCCGCGGCGACGACGGCAGCACCCTTGGCGAACGCGAGATCGGCCGGGTCCTGTGCCGCGGCACCTCGGTCATGGCCGGTTATTTCCGCGACGAGGAAGCCACCGCCGCCTGCCTCGACGCCGACGGCTGGCTCGACACCGGCGACATGGGTTATCTCAGCGACGCCTATCTCTATATCGTCGGCCGCGCCAAGGACATGATCATCATCAACGGCAAGAACCATTGGCCGCAGGATATCGAATGGGCGGTCGAGCAATTGCCGGGCTTCAAGGCTGGCGACATCGCCGCCTTCTCGGTGACCGCGCCGGGCGGCGAGGAGACGCCGGCGGTCCTGGTCCAATGCCGCACCTCCGACGCCGACGAGCGCGGGCGCCTGCGCGACATCATCCGTGAACGGGTTCGCGCGATCACCGGCATCAACTGCGTGATCGAGCTGGTGCCGCCGCGGTCGCTGCCGCGCACCAGCTCGGGCAAGCTCAGCCGGGCCAAGGCCAGGAACCTCTATCTTTCGGGCGAGATCCAGACCTACGACATCGCCGCCTGACCGGGTTTGCCGCAGTTAAAGATAACCGTTCCCTAACGCTTTCTCCACTATGGCGCCATCGGGAGTGCCATGACGGACCAAGCCCTGCCCAAACTCGACTGGCGCGTCGTCTTGAACCGCGCCGCGCCCCCTGGGGTCAGGGGGTGGGGCCGGGTGCGCGCCGCGCAGCTGGTGGAAATGACCCGCGCGCTCGACATCGCCGCCTGGGCGCAGACGCTGAACGCGCTCCTCATCGTCTGGATGCTCGGCCGCCGCGCGCCCCCGGTCGAGACCGCTTTGTGGCTGATGAGCCTGGTGCTCCTCCTCTCCTACATGCAGCGGCACAAGGCCAGCCTGCACGGCCGCGAGATCCGTTCGATCCCACGCAAGACGCTGAACCGCGCCGCCTATCACAGCATCTTCTTCGGCCTCGTCTGGGGTTTCCCGGCGCGCTTCTTCTTCGAGCAGGCGAGCCACGGCCAACAGCTCGCCTTGTGCCTGATGACCGCCACCATGATGGCCGGCGCCGCCTTCATCCTGGCCCCGATCCCGGCCGCGGCCGCCGCTTATGTCGCGATCATGGGGGTCGCCGCGACGCGGATGCTGATGAACGCGGATTCGCTGGTCATCGCCGCCATCGGCCCGATCTACACGCTGGCGATGCTGGCGGTGGTGATCTCCAACGGACGCGCCTTCATGCAGCGCAAATATCTCGACCTCGCTTTGGCCGAGCGGGAATCGACCGTGAGCCTTCTGCTCCGCGAATATGAGCGCAGCGATGCAGACTGGCTCTGGCAGACCAACGGCCAGCTCGCCTTGCGCAACGTTTCGGCCCGCTTCGCCCGCGCGATCGGCCGCAGCATGGACGAACTGGAGGGTCAGTCGATCCTCGAGCTCCTGAAGCAGATCCCGCGCCCCGACCAGTCGGTGCGCCGCGCGCTGGCCGCGGCTGAGGCGACGATCGGCCGTAAGGAGGCCTTCACCGAGCTCGTCATCCCCTTCCCGGTCGAGAACGGGATCAAGAATATCGAGCTTTCCGCGCGTCCCGCCTTCAACAAGCAGGGACGCTTCATCGGCTATCATGGCGTCGGCTCGGACGTGACCGCCGCCCGCGAGGCGGCCGACCGGATCGCCCACATGGCCCGTCACGACGCGCTGACCGGCCTCCCCAACCGCCTCCAGCTGATGGAGAATCTCGGCGCGGCGCTCAAATCGGCGCATGGCCGCGGCGAGGAATGCGCGATCCTGCTGGTCGATCTCGACCGGTTCAAGACGATCAACGACAGCCTGGGCCATGTCGCGGGTGACCATCTGCTGCAGCAGGTCTCGCGCGGTTTCGAGACGGTCATCTCCGACGAGATGACCGCCGGCCGTCTCGGCGGCGACGAGTTCGCCATCGTCGTGCCGCGCTTCGAGAGCCGCGGCGAGCTCGAACAGCTCTGCCTCGCTTTGGTCTCCGCGCTCCAGGGGCCCTTCCTGTACCGCGAACAGAGGCTTTTCGTCGGCGCCAGCGTCGGTGTCGCGATCGGCCCGCGCGACGGCGATACGGTCGAGGAGATGCTCCGCAACGCCGATCTCGCGCTTTACCGGGCCAAGGACGGCTCGGGCAACGACATCCGCTTCTACGAGCCGGCGCTCCACGCCCGCGCCGAGGAGCGCCGCAAGATCGAGCTGGCCCTGCACGGCGCCATGGACGCCGGCGAGTTCAGCCTCGCCTACCAGCCCGTGGTCGACGCCCAGTCGTGCGAGATCAACAGCTTCGAGGCCTTGCTGCGCTGGCACAATCCCGAGCTCGGCCAGATTCCGCCGACCAAGTTCATCCCGATCGCCGAGGAGACCGGCATGCTCGGCCGGATCGGCGAATGGGTGCTGAGAACCGCCTGCCGCGAATGCGCGACCTGGCCCAACGACATCTCGATCGCCGTCAACGTCTCGCCGCGCCAGCTGCGCGACCCGGGCTTCATCGTCACCCTGGTCTCGGCGCTCACCCAGGCCAGTCTCGATCCGAGCCGGCTCGAGCTCGAGGTGACCGAGACGGTCTTCCTCGAGCTGACCGGCGCCACCCAGAAGGTGCTCCAGCAGATCCAGAGTCTCGGCGTCCGTCTCGCCATGGACGATTTCGGCACCGGCTATTCCTCGCTCGGCTATCTCCGCCGGGCCGATTTCGACACGCTCAAGATCGACCGCAGCTTCGTCCAGGCGATCTCGGCCCAGGACGCGGAGAGCACGGCGATCATTCGCGCCGTCGTCGCGCTCGCCGGCAGCCTCGGCATGAAGACGGTCGCCGAGGGCGTCTCCACCGAGGAGCAGCTCCAGCTCGTCCGCGCCCTGGGTTGCGACAAGATCCAGGGCTATATCTTCTCCCGCCCGGTCTCCGGCACCACCGTCCGCTCGATGCTCGGCCAGAACCGCAAGCTCGCCGCCGCTTGACGCGGCTCGCCCAACCTACCACTTGCCTCGCCGGGGGCGCGCCGCTAAGGACCGCGGTCTCCGGCTCTAGGAGTGTAGCTCAGTCCGGTTAGAGCATCGGTCTCCAAAACCGAGGGTCGTGGGTTCGAATCCCTCCACTCCTGCCAGCCTCGCCGGCGCGCCGGGGCGGACGGGCGAAGGCTCCGGCGCTCGCGGCGGAGACGGCGGAGCGAAGGTCGCGGCGCGGCGGAAGCGGCGGAGCGAAGGTCGCGGCGCGGCGGCAGCGGGGAAGGTCGGAGCGGCACCGCGCTTGCGGACGCGGTTTTCGGGCTTATCTGGGTCAGTGCAACAAGTTTCACGAGGGCGAGAAGACGTGGCGAGAGTCAATCCCGGCGAGTTCCTGCGGCAGGTGCGGTCCGAATCCGCCAAGATCGTCTGGCCGTCGCGCAAGGAGACGCTGATGACCGGCCTGATGGTCGTGATCATGGCGTCCTTGCTCGCGCTCTTCTTCTTCGGGGTCGATTCGGCGTTCAGCTCGATCGTCCAGGCGCTGCTCGGCCTGTTGAGCTGACCCCGGCATGAGCGACTTGAAAGAGCTTCAGAGGCAGACGAGAACCATGTCCCGCTGGTATATCATCCACGCTTATTCGGGCTTCGAGAACAAGGTCCGCGACGCGATCATGGCCGAGGCGACCCGGCTCGGCCTCCTCCCCCTGGTCGAATCGGTCGAGGTCCCGACCGAGAAGGTGACGGAAGTCCGCCGCGGCAAGAAGGTCACGTCGGACCGCAAGTTCTTCCCCGGCTACGTTCTCGCCAAGCTGGCGATGACCGACGACGTCTATCACCTCGTCAAGAACACCCCCAAGGTGACCGGCTTCCTCGGCTCGTCGGGCAAGCCGCAGCCGATCACCGACGCGGAAGCCGCGCGCATCCTCAACACCAAGGACGAGGCCGCCGCCGCCGCGCCCAAGACCAAGATCAGCGTCGATTACGAGATCGGCGACAACGTCAAGGTTCTGGATGGGCCGTTCGCGAGCTTCAACGGCATCGTCGAGGAGCTCGATTTCGACCGTGGGCGGGTCAAGGTGGGCGTCTCGATCTTCGGCCGGGCGACGCCCGTCGAGCTCGAGTTCGAGCAGGTGGAATTGGTCAAGTAAGGTTGACCAATTCCATCCCGGCCCTTCGACGCCGCCTGCGGCGTCGCTCTGGATAAACTACGGCCGGGATCCAGGATAAGGGCAGTCTGGGCCCCGGCCTCCGCCGGGGAACGAGGGCCGGGGCGGAAGCTCCGGCCTTTTTCGCGGCGCGCCGCAACACTATTGCCAAATCGTTTATTCAATGGTTTTATTAATTGTCTCAACTCGATTCATCGAAACGGGGGACACAATAGATGAAGCACAGTAAAGCGCTCATGCTTGGGCTTGCCACACTGGCGGCGGGCGCCGCGGCGGCGACCGAGACGATCACCTACACCTACGATTCGCGCGGCCGGCTCATCAAGGTCGAGCGCAAGGGCAGCGTCAACGACAAGGTCAGGGCCGAATACAAATATGACAAGGCCGACAACCGGACCAGCGTCAACGTCATCTCGCCCAATACACCACCCTGATCGAAAGGACCGCGATTTGCCAATCGGGGGAGAGTGAATGACCAGCACCATCCTGCTCCGCACCGCCGCGATGGCTTGCGCCCTGGTGACGACCACCGCATTTTCCGCGCCTGCGCCGGCTCAGTTGCCGGGTCAATATGTGCCGCCGCGACGGGTCACCGACGCTCGCGGCGTCGACCTTGTGAGCGGCGAAATGCTGATCAACGTGCCGCTGGTGTCGTTCGGAAACCATGCCACGGCGCTGTCGGCTTCGTTGGAGCTCTCGCCCTCCAAGCTGGGCGCTCCGGCGGGCGCGAATTTCCTCAACCACAGGTTCGGTGCTGGCAGCGCGCTTGCCGAGGCCCTTAGGCCGCGCACCTACGCTACCAGCGCCGACGGCTCGCGGGACGAGTTCGGTCCGTTCGAGAGTTTCGTCTTTCCCACCGGCGCCGGGTTCGCGATGACGCTATATCCATGGGGTGTGAATGGAATTACGTCTGTCCACACCAATCCCGATGGATCCCGATATACCCAAAGCTTTGGCACCTCCCACTTCACACGCTTCGAATCCAGCGATCCCAATCTCACCGGAATATATGACGCCGAGGGCACGAGGGGGATTATCGACCTTGCTTCACCGGGCTGGCACCTTTTCGAGCGGTTCATATATGCCAACGGAGAGGAGTGGCGTTTTCGGTGGCAATACATCACCGTTCCATGCACGCTCTATTGCCAGGGCCCCACCGAAACCCTCTGGCGATTGCGGTTCGTCACCGCGTCGCGAGGTTACGGCATCCAGTTCCTCTACATGAGCGACGCCACGCCGGCATCCAATGCCGTCGCCGGGGCCTGGAAAGCGCCCCGCCGCGTCACCGGCTACAACAAGGCCGATTTCCATTGCAACGAAAGCCTGCTGCAGGAATGCACCACCCTCGCCAGCCTGCCTTCGGCGGCGATCACCTATAACGAGGCAGCCGCGACGGCCCTGATCACGGAATCCGGCCAGACGGAAGGGACGGAAGTCACCTTTTCGACGGCCTGGCCGAATCCCACCTCGATCCGACACACCGCGGTCCCGAATTCATCCGTATCTTTCCGACACAATGTCGACAATGCGGGGGTCGACTACATCACCCAAATCAACGATTCCGACGGCCAGTGGAATTATTCGCGCATCACCTATGTGGACGACAGCGGCCGCGTGCCGCTGATGACAGCGCGTTCGACCAATCCAGCTGGCGGCCAAGTCGCGATTTTCGGTTACGGACAATTCGGAACGATCCAATGGTACGGCGACGAGCTGGGCCGGCTTTACAGTTATTCGGACGGCTTTCCATTCCGCGACAACGGACGGACCGAGCCGGAGGGGGACGACACTTTCATCTCGCGTGACGAGCGCAACAACATCACCTCGATCATCCGATATCCCAAGCCGAACACCGGGCTTTCTCCGCTCACCGTTTATGCCGCCGCATATCCGGAACACTGCATGAACCCCCGCACCTGCAATCGCCCGGAATGGACGCGGGACGCGAACAACAATGTTACCGAATATACCTACGCACCCGAACATGGCGGACTTCTGACCGAGACCGGACCGGCGCCGAGCGCGGCCGCGCCGCGGCCGCAGACCCGGCACGGCTATACGCAGCGCTTTGCCTGGATCTCGAACGGGAGCGGCGGTTATGTCCGGGCGGCGACTCCGATCTGGGTGAGGATCCATACCAGCAGCTGCCGGACCAGCGCCGCGACCGGCAATCCGGCCGCCCCCTGTGCGGCGGGTGCGCTCGACGAGGTCCGTACGACCTACGAATACGGTCCGGATTCGGGACCCAACAACCTGTTGCTGCGCGGCCAGGCGGTGACGGCCGAATCGGGCGGCGCCATGATCGCGCTTCGCACCTGCTACGGTTATGACGCAAACGGCAACCGGATCAGCGAGACGCAGCCCAACGCCAATCTGGCGAGCTGCCCGTGAGACCGCTCCCGATTCTCGCCGCGCTCGCCGCCCTGGTCGGGTCTGCCGCCGCAGCCGGCCAGGCTTCGCCCGCTCCCTATACCAGCGCCGCGCGCTACGACGCGATGGGAAGAGTGACCGGAACGATCGCTGCCGACCCCGACGGGGCCGGCACCGGCAATCCTCACCTTGCGGTCAGGAACAGCTATGACGCGGCCGGTCGGTTGACCAAGGTCGAGACCGGCATTTTATCGGCCTGGCAGGCGGGCGCCCCGTCAAATTGGGCCGGGTTCAGCGTAAGCCGCACGCACGAGACGCTTTACGACTCTCGTGGGCGCAAGATCCGGGACACGCTGCGGGAGGGTGCCGCAGGCACGATCCACACGGTCACCCAATATAGCTACGACAATCTCGGCCGCCTCACCTGCACGGCGGTCAGGATGAATCCGGCGGCGTTCGGAGCGCTGCCCGCGTCCGCCTGCACGCCTGGCACCGAAGGCACGCAGGGTCCCGACCGGATAACGAGGAACGTCTACGACGCGGCGGGCCAGAGGATACAGCTGAGAGAAGGCGTCGGCACCGGTATCGAGGCCGCCGAGGCGACCTGGGCATACAGCCCGAACGGACGGATCACCACCGTCATCGACGGCAATGGCAACCGGGCGGAGCTGCATTACGATCCCTTCGATCGCCAGGACCGCTGGACCTTCCCCTCGACGACGCGGCCGACCGCATATAACGATGCCACCCAGGCCGCCGCGCTGGCGAGCGCGGGGAACGTCAACGCGGCCGATTACGAACAATATCGCTACGACGCCAACGGCAACCGCACCAATTTGCGCAAGCGGGACGGGCGCAACATCGCCTACGCCTATGACGCGCTGGGCCGGGTGACGTCGAAGACCTATCCGCAGGGCGGCGCGACTCTGGTCCACTATGCCTACGACCTTCGCGGCCTGCAGCTCTCGGCCCGGTTCAACAGCCAGTCGGGCGAGGGCGTCACCACTGCCTATGACGGGTTCGGCCGGCCCGCCTCGAGCAGCATCGCCATGAACGGCGTCACCCGCACGCTCGCCTACCAATATGACCGCAACGGCAACCGGACCCGGATCACCCATCCCGACCCCGGATCGGGTCCGGGGCAGGCTCCCTGGTTCGCCTACGCCTATGACGCGCTCGACCGGCCGACCTTCCTGTCGGGCGCGCAGGGCTGGCTGGTCAACGCCGCCTACGATGCGACCGGCCTGCCCCAGGTGATCAGCCGCGCCAACAACACATGGTCGGGCCGCTATTATGACGGCATCGGGCGGCCGCGGGCGTTGGACCTTCAGCCGATCCCGTCGGCCCACGGCGTCTCGTGGTCGTTCGGCCGCAACCCGGCCGGCCAGATCGCAGCGGTTACGCGCGACAACGACGCCTACGCCTGGGGCGGACATTACGCCGTCGGCCGCGCCTACACGACCGACGGGCTCAACCGCTACAGCCGAGCCGGCAGCGCGACGTTCGGCTACGACCCCAACGGCAATTTGACCTCGGACGGATCGACGGCCTTCGCCTACGACGTCGAGAACCGCCTCGTCTCCGCTTCGGGCGCGCGCCAGGCGGCGCTGCGCTACGATCCCCTCGGCCGGCTGTGGCAGAGCGCGAGCCCCGGCGGCACGACCCAGTTCCTCTACGACGGCGACGCGCTGGTCGCCGAATATGGAGCCGCGGGCACGGTGCACCGGCGCTACGCCCACTGGGTCGGCGCCGACGTCCCGGTCGTCGAATATCACGGCCCGACCCTCGATGCGCCGCGCCACCTGTTCCCCGACCAGCAGGGCTCGATCGTCGCCGCCACCGGCGTGGGCGCCACCCTCCTCTACCGCAACGCCTATGGCGAATACGGCATCCCCGCCGCGACCAACAAGGGCCGGTTCCAATATACGGGCCAGGTCTGGTTCCCCGAGCTCGGCATGTATCATTATAAGGCGAGGGTCTACTCACCCACGCTCGGCCGGTTCCTGCAGACCGATCCGATCGGCTATGAAGACCAGTTCAATCTCTACGCCTATGTCGGGAATGATCCGGTCAACAACGTCGATCCGGACGGACAGACGGCTCTGGCCATTTGCGCATTTGCGGGCCCGGCAGCCCCAGCGTGCGGGGGCATCGCCATGGCCATCGGCGGATTCGTCGTAATCGAAACATGGGCCATGTCACAGGCGCCGCGGCGCGATCCGGCGAATCCCCCGACATTGGCAGGCGATATCCCAGCCTCCAATCGCAGGGTATCCAGGAATCATAATGGCCCGCCGCCCGAACGGCCCAATTTGCCGGTAGCCGGACCGACCCCGACAGACAGGATCATTCGCGACCACCTGCAACAGCGCGATCTCGAGGCAGCGAGAATCGAAAGGCGCGGCGGCACGGTCGGCAACCGGCCCGATGGCAGGCCTTGGAATCACGTACAGGAAGTGCGAGATGCGCAGCGTGGGCTAATCAATCGGATTGGCACCATCAATCGGCAGCTGGGAAATCCAAATCTTGAGCAGGCGCAAAGGCAGGCGCTCCAACGCGAGCTCAGTCAGGCCTCGAGGGCGCTGGATCGGTCCCGGAGATATTCTCCATGGTGAATGATCGTGTGGATACGGCGATCAAGAGGGCCCGGTCGGGGGTGGGAGACGAGAGGGATTTCGAGTGTCTTCACGAATATTTGAAGTCCCCGGACGAAAATCATGACCGAATCTACCAGGCAGTCACGAATTATCTAAAGCATGCGAAGATTGTCGATTGGGGTATTGCTGCAAATTATGTTAATTATCCTGAGGATCCGCTAGTCTCCGCCACGACAATTAGCATGGCGTCGATCGGAGCTTGCCCGGACAAGAGCTTTTGGAATTGGGTTCTGGAGATCGCGAAGGGTGTGGATTGGGATTCCGAGAACGATGCACGCGTCCAAGCACTTCTAGCCCTTTCACGAATGCCGGGCGGCTGCGCGGAAGCACGCGACATTATCCGATCAAGCCTTTTGTCAGATTGGAACAGCGTCCGGGATAGCGCGGCCATAGCCGCGCAACGCTGCTTTGGCCGAAAAGAGTCCGATGTCGTGATTGTCGGCAGCTCGGGCCGGTTGATCGAATCGGTTGGGACAGAGGTACTCAATTGGATTTGGCCGGATAGGGACATCAGTTAGCGGCCGGAGTAGCGATGGGAGGACGAGCGGCCCTTCTCCAGCCGCAACCCGGCCGCCCAGCTCGGCCGCAACCCGGCCGGCCAGATCGTGACGATGGGGCGCGACAACGACGCTTACGCCTGGACCGGCCATTACGCCGTCAACCGCGCCTACACGACCGACGGGCTCAACCGCTACGGCGCGGCGGGGAGCGCGACGTTCGGCTACGACCCCAACGGCAACCTCACCTCCGATGGGAGCCGCATCTTTGCCTATGACGTCGAGAACCGGCTCGTAGCGGCATCGCCCGGCGTGACGTTGCGCTACGATCCGCTGGGGCGACTGTACCAAGTGTCAGGGCCTTCGGGCACGACCCGGTTCCTCTACGACGGCGATGCTCTGGTCGCCGAATATGGAGCCGCCGGCACGGTGATCCGGCGCTACGCCCACTGGGTCGGCGCCGACGTGCCGGTCGTCGAATATCACGGCCCGACCCTCGATGCGCCGCGCCACCTGTTCCCCGACCACCAGGGCTCGATCGTCGCCGCCACCGGAGCGGGCGCCGCCCTCTCGTTCCGCAACGCCTATGACGAATACGGCATCCCCGCCGCGACCAACAAGGGCCGGTTCCAGTACACCGGGCAGATCTGGCTCCCCGAGCTCGGCATGTACCACTACAAGGCCCGCATCTACTCGCCGACGCTGGGGCGGTTCCTGCAGACCGATCCGGTGGGGTATGAGGGCGGGATCAATCTCTATGCCTATGTCAACAACGACCCGCTCAATAAGGTCGACGCCAACGGACAGTGGCCGACATGGACGCATGACAACATGCTGGAAGCCGCCTTTCCGCGCCTTAGTCGCCACCAGATCGACATTTTGAAGAACGCCAGCGCCTATGCCGATCGAACGGAGTATCAAACAGCGGCCAATTCCTACAGACATGCCATGCGAGGGCCCAATGAAAGCGTCAGGCAGGGGCAGCAGAGGACCGAGGCGTTCGTACGCGGCCAAGCCAACGCGGCCCGACAAAGCCAGGGCGGTTCGGTAACGGACGCGACGCGCATCAACGACCGGTCGTTGTCCTATTTTGGAGTCGGCGCGCATGCCCGGATGGATGCAACCTCGCCCGCACATCGCGATAGCGCGGGGAATCCGTATCAATGGACGGAAGACTCCAACATCTTCGCGCATATGTGGAACGAGGCTTGGTCCAACCAGAACCAATTCGAGGCAGGTGTGAGCGCCCTGAGGACCTTTTTAGGCGAGACCTATGGACCGGAGGCGCTGCGGGATGCCACCACGCGGAGACCGGAACCGCCACCCTATGACCGATGCCTAACCCACCCCGGAGCCTGTTAGATTGGTCCTTGACCTTAGTAGGATTTGTCATGTCGATGCGCAGTTCCCCAAAGGCAATGCTGTCTTCCCTGGTCTTTCTGGCATTGAATGTCGGACTGATCTGGGCTTTTCCGCATTCCGACTTTATCAAAGGCACCACGTCGTCGCTCATGCTCCCGGGCGTGATCGCGGTTTACAGCTGGGCACCCATGCACGCGGGATGGGCGTTCATTTCGATGAACGTGGCAAATGTCATATTCTATTATTTCGTCTTTTTGATCCTCTGGCGCGTCCCGGCCATCCTCCGGCGGAGGTGACGCGGGACCGGAGGCTTCTACGCCTGTCCGGGATTACAACGACGTCCCCACGGTCGAATATATCGGCGCCGGCCTCGGCCAGCCGCGCCACCTGTTCCCCGACCACCAAGGCTCAATCGTCGCCGCGACCGGCGCCGGCGCCGCCCTTTTGTTCCGCAACGCCTATGACGAATACGGCATTCCCGCCGCCGCGAACCAGGGGCGGTTCCAGTATACCGGCCAGGCCTGGCTCCCCGAGCTCGGCATGTATCATTACAAGGCCCGGATCTACTCGCCGACCCTGGGACGGTTCCTGCAGACCGATCCGGTCGGCTATGAGGGTGGCATCAACCTCTACGCCTATGTAGGGAACGATCCTGTCAATCATGTCGATCCGGACGGCCAGCAACCGGACAGCGTCATGGACCGCAGGAATCAGGCGCTCCTCCAGGCCATGGAGGAATGCCGGGGCCGAGGCGCGGCGGACCTTCCTCTCGGGCGCGCAGGGCTGGCTGGTCAACGCCGCCTATAATGCAGCCGGCCTGCCCCAGGGCAGGCCGGGGCCGACGCTCCGGCCTTTTTCTTGCGCTGAGGCATCGATAATGGCATCATCTGATGTCATATTTCGTGCCTGGAGAAAAGGCCATGCGCACCACCATCGCCCTCGACGACGATCTCGTCGCCACCGCCCAGGCCTATACGGGCATCAAGGAGAAATCGGCGCTCGTTCGCGAGGCGCTCAAGGCGCTGATCGAGCGGGAGGCGGCGCACCGCCTCGCGCGCCTCGGCGGCAGCGATCCCAATGCCTCGGCCGGCCGGCGGCGCCGGGCGGCGTGACCGGACTGTTCCTCGCCGACAGCGGCATCTGGATCGACCATTTGCGCAGCGGCGATACGGGCATGCGCGGGGCGCTGATGGCGGGCCGGATTCTCGGCCACCCCTTCGTCACCGGCGAGGTCGCGATGGGCAGCCTCAAGGACCGGGGCGAGGTGCTGACCCTCCTCCGGCGCCTGCCGCAGGCGAAGACCGCCAGCGACGGCGAAGTCCTCGCCCTCGTCGAACGGCGCCGGCTTTTCAGCCTCGGTCTGGGCTGGGTGGACGCCCACCTGCTCGCCTCGACGCTGCTGACGCCGGACGCCGGATTGTGGACGCGGGATCGGCGGCTGCGCGAAGCGGCGGAGCGGCTCGGGATCGCCGGGGAGCCGGGGCGCTGAAGGGCGAGGCCGCCCCGGCGAAGACCAGGATCAGCGGCAAGCTCCGGCCTTTTCCGTCGTCCGTTGCCGATCCGATCGCCGCCGCATAGGCTGGCGGCGGAGGATCGGATGAGGTTGCGCTTCGGCTTCGCGTCTGTCGCATTGCTCGCATCCTCCGGTGCGATCGCCGCCGATCTTCTGCCGCTGACCCGCGGCATTTACGTCCGCGAAGGCGTGCGCTGCAGAGGCGCTTCCAACGCGGACACGATGTCTTATTGGGGCGGCCGCAACGGCCTCAACGTCTCCCGGGCGGAATGCACGATCCGCCGGTTCGATCGGCGGGGCTCCGTCTTCACCCTCGACCGCCGATGCCGGGAGCTTCATTCGGGCGGGTCCTTTTCGAACCGGATCAGGATCAGCATCACCGGCCGCAACGCATTCACGCTGCTGCCGCCCTCGGCCGCCGGCGGCCGGCGCTATCTTTATTGCGGGCCGAGGGTGCGGCTTCGCTGAGGCGCAGCGTCGACGAGGGGACCGGCGACAGCGTCAGCGGTTCGAGCACCACGGCGGCGAATGCCAATGGATTAGCAGTGAAAGATTGGCCGCGAGGCTTGGGGGTGTGCGGCGCTGGTGGGAAGAGCCAGGGTGCCGGCTGTGACGGGGATCGGCCTTTCCCGTGAGTTATGATAGGATCGCAGCATTTCGGAGCGGGAGACGCGGCATGTCCGAGATCTGGCTGAACGGCGCGATGGTGGCGCAGCAGAATTACCCAAACCGCCATCCGGATAAGGGCGACATCATCGAACTCAGCCTGGATGGCCCCTACGAAGAGTTTGTCGTTGAACGCAAAGCGGTATTTTACGACCGGCAAGGCGGAATGACGGAGCGGATCTTCGTCGTACTGTCGCCCTAGGACGACAGTCTTCGGGAAAGGCGGATGAAGGCCAAGCGGGACAGCCGCAATTCGCACGAGCTGCTCCGCCGGCTCGTCGAGGCGCGCGAGGCGGAGGGCCTCAAGCAGACCGAGCTCGGAGAGCTGCTCGGCCGCCCGCAGAGCTTCGTCTCCAATTACGAACGCGGCCAGCGCCGGCTCGACGTGATCGAGTTCATCGAGATCGCCAAGGCGTTGGGGCTCGATCCGGTTGCGGTGGTGCGGGAGCTGGCATCGGGGGATAAGAAGACTGTTGCGGGAGAGGACGGGATTGACCGGCGGCGAGGTCGGGGTCAGCGTGTCGATCTTCGGTCGGGCGACGTCAGTGGAGCTGGAGTTCGAGCAGGTGACTGGTGAAGTACGCGCCGGTGAAGAGGCCGGAGTTAATGAGACGTCCCCGGAGACGCCGGAAAATGACAAGGGGTGGTTTGAACCCGTCAGAGACGGCATTGAGTGGCTGGCGAACCGCATAGTCCGATCTGCGGAACTGATACTCCTTACAGCCGCTTTCGGCTATGCGGCTTCAAGAGCGCCTAACGTTGGCGTCACACTGATATTTGGTATCTTGCTGATCATCACCACTTTTTATATCGAGTTTAGCGTTCTCGATGCCTTTTTCCCTAGCTTAAAGCGATCTCTCAAGTCAAAGACGCGACCATGGAGAATGGTTATTCACGCGACGGCACTTCTTTTGGTGCTCATTGCCAGTGTCGGCTCGATCTTCGCGGTGCAGGCATCATTGGAAGCCATGGTAGTGGCGAGCCTGCAATAGGCCTAGACAGCAGGTGCCTAGCCCCTTGGGTTTGTGCGAGCCACAACGCAAAGTCACCGGCGCCGGTGGAGAACAATTATGTCGCTTGAAGTAATCCCCTTCGACGGCTTGGCGGACCTGATGGCGAAGTTGGAAGCGTTTGCGCTCAGCGACACGGACTATGTTTTCCGCGGCCATCAACAGGACGATTGGCGCGTCGAAACGACGCTTGCCCGCCACAGAAGCAGACCGCATCAAGGCTGGGACAGCGACATTGATGAAATGCTGGATCATTTCATTGTTAATGCACGGTCCATCGGCGAGGTCCCGTTCGATATCCTGGATCGCCGCTCCCGTCTTGAATATGGTCGCCATTACGGAGTGCCGACACCTCTAATCGATTTCTCATGGTCACCTTATGTGGCGCTGTTTTTCGCTTTCAACAGCCTTCGCTACAAACGGGATGAGCCGAGCGGGAATGCGGCCATATACGTGCTGGACGTGGCGGCATTCGGATCGGCATGGGCCAACAGGCTCGGAGGCGACTTCATGCTGGAGTTTAACGCGTTCACGCGCGAGCATGGACTAAGCTTCCAATACGGTTATCCGGCGGACAGGCTGAAATTCTTCAATTTTCCTGCCAGCTGGAATCAACGCATGCAGCGTCAGCTCGGCTGCTTCATCTACGATACCATCGACTACGGCGCGCGCGGCCTCAAGGATTTCGAGGCCCTCGCCGATTCACTCGAGGAAATACCCGGACCCGAGGGCCAGCCGGTCATTCTCAGAAAATTCTTGGTGCCGCATGCTGCAGCATCTGAGGTTTTCCGCAGATTGGAGCTGATGAACATCAATGCGACAAAGCTCATCGATCACGAGGGCCTCTCCGCCGACGTCAGAAATGCTTATTACTATAATCGGAAGACTGGCTATGCATGGGACGTCCGCCTTCCACCGCCCGACGACACCAAAATGTAGACACCCGGTCGTGAATCGCTTTGGACAGCAGTGAGGCTGGACCCCGGCCTTCGCCGGGGAGACAAATGGGAACGGAGGCCTCGCACGCTCCGGTCGGCCGGGAATTCCCCGCCCGGGCCATCGCGGCCCCGCGCCGTCTGCATTCACTGCCGAAAGGGGAGAGGGGGACACATACGTATGTGTCCCCGATCAATAAGCGGCGCCGTGACGTCGGTCCTTGGACAGGCTCAGGTTGAGCCGAGGGGATTGCCCCCGCCGGCCGGCCTGCGCCGCCGCCATTCTCCATCCGGCAACGCAGCCGTCCGAGCCCCCGCTCACCCCCATTCAGCGCGTCAGCTACGGGTTCACCCGCTCGTACGTAATCGTCTCGGTCTCCGATTCATCGCCCTGGACATAGGTTTCGCTGCGCGTGAGCCGGCCGTCGGCGCCGAGCTCGATCCAGAAATCGTGCTGGAACGCCTGGCCGGGGCCGAGGCCGGTGGCGTTGAGGAAGGTGAAGTCGAAGCGGCTCCCCGCCGCGCGCGCCAGCCTGAGCCGCGGCTGATTGCCCTGCGGACAGAAATGGGTGGCGAGGAGATCGCTCCCGTCCATGTGGTAGATGGTCAGCGATTCCCGCCCCGGCCCGAGCGTCCATGTCTCGACCAGCACGCTGCCGCCCGCGCTGAGCCGGTAGGCGATGCCGATTTCGCGCCCGTCGGGCCTCTGCCCGCGCCATTCCCCGGCCAGGCCCTTGAGCCGTTCGAACGCCGCCGCGCCCGCCGGCGCCGCCGCGCCCGCCGCCGCCTGCGACAAAGCCAGCGCCATCGCCAATGTCGTCACCAGCCCCATCACGCGCCCCCTTCCCTCGGTCGGATCGGCGAAGGCAAAGCCGCAAATTTCCGTGCCGGCCTCGGCCGCCGCTTCAGCGGCCCGGCCAAGATTTACTTCTTTTCGGCCATGCCGTCATCATCGGCCTCCGAATAGGCTCGGCGCTGCGCCCGATCGGGCGGGTAAAGAGGGGACACATACGTATGTGTCCCCGCATGACTGGACCCCGGCCTTCGCCGGGGAACGGAGACGGCGCTCAACCCGATCAGCCGAAGCGCCCGGGAAACAGGCCCCTCCCCTCGCTTAACCCCATTTGCGGGGAACGGGCTTCGGCGCCCCTCGTTCAGCACTGTCCGGGCCTCAAGACCCGGACCCCTGTTTGTATGGAGAGAGTCAATGAACCAGAACCTCGTATCCGCCGTGTTCGACGACCGCGCCGAAGCCGAGCGCGCCCTGGCCGAGCTGCGCGCCGCCGGCGTCGGCGACGGCGCCATCTCGATCGTCGGCCGGCATGACGGCAAGACTGTAACGACCGACGGCAGCGGCGAAGACATGGGTGACACCAAAGGCTTCGTCGCGGGCATCGCCGGCGGCGCCGGCGTCGGCGCATTGCTCGGCATCGCGGCGCTCGCCATTCCCGGCGTCGGGCCGCTCGCCGCCGCGGGCGCGATCGCCAGCACCGCCATTCCCGGCGCCGCCGCCACCGGCGCTCTGCTCGGCGCGGCCGCCGGCGGCCTGACTAAGATCCTCACCGACCATGGCGTCGGCGAGGAGGACGCCGCTTATTACGAGGAGCGGATCACCGGCGGCGGCACCTTCGTCTCGGTCGACACCGAGGAAGCGGGGCTGAACCCGCAGAGCGCGAGCGACATCCTCTACCGCAACGGCGGCCACAGCGCCTCGCGGGCGCGGACCACAACGGTTCAATAAGCCTCACGGGAGCCGTCGCTCCCAGGCATCGAAGAGGCGCTCCGGCCGGCGAGGCCGGGGCGCCTCCTTCGACTCAGCTCAGGACAGGTCTTGCCGTTCGGGGAGCGCAAGGAATAAGGGCGCCCGGCCTGGCCGCCGGACGCCCCTGGGGAAGACCGGTACAACAAGCGGAGCGGCGATCGGTTGCGTCGGGGATGGCGGGATCCCGGACCAGGCCGCGCACGCGGGGCAAGGGATCGGGCTGGATTGCCGCGCGCCTGCGGCGCTCGCAATGACGGACGAGGTCCCTATTCCTCGCGCGCCCGCTTGCGCTTCTTCCAGTCGCCGATCCGCCAGCCCCCGAACAGCGCCAGCTTGGGATCGTGCGGGACCTTGTTCGGATCGGCCTTCGACCAGCCCGTCACCTGATCGAGCGCGGGCAGCGGCGGCGGCTCGGGGGCGCCCGGGACCGGCTCGTCGTCCCAATCCCCGGGAGGCTCGGCGCACGCCGCGCGCCTCAGCGCCTCGTCTTCCGCCTCGAGCGCTTTCTCGGCCCGCCACATCGCGGCCAGCCGCTCGGTATAGGTCTCCCAGGGCTCGCCGCGGCGCTTGCGGCGATGCGGGCGCTCCCAGCTCTGGCGCACCGATTTTTCGTGCAGGCAGAGCAATTGCAGCGCCTGGTTCGGAGTCATTGGCGGGATCGGCGGCGGATCGTTGTGGCGCCAGCCATCATCCTCGTGGCTTTCCGGCATGGCGGCGGCGAGCGACGCCATTTCGATCCCTTGAAAGCCCATGGCGAGGGCGAGCCGCATCTCGCGGGCGAAGGGCTTTCGAGTGCGCCGCTTCGCGTAGAAAGCCGAATGGGCGAAGCCGGCCGCGGCGGCGCTGAGGCGGACGTTGGCGGTCACCGAAAGGGCGCTGAGGAAGGTCTGCTCGCCGGCCTTGGTCATCCAGCCGGCAGGCGCCCGGCGGAGCTGGAGGCGGCCGCCGCGGGTGCGGCCGACGACGAGCTCGCCGCCTTCGGTGCGCAGCTTCGCGGACGTTCGGCGGGCAGGGCCGGCCCCTCGACTTCGCTCGGGACAGGCTTCGGCGGAGCCCGGCCCGCCGTGCTCGTGGAAGCGGGCATGGGCGGCGGCGAGCGCGGCGTCCCATCGCTGGGCGAAGACGGCGCATTTGGCGCGGCGCTTCATATAGGTCGAGCGGTGGACGCCGAGCAGGCGCGCGGCGAGGCGGGGATTGCCGGTCGCGGCGAGCGCATCGACGAAGGCCTGGTTCTGCAGCGCCTGGCGGCGCGTGAAGGGGCGGTGCCTGGGCATATGTTCGTATTATGTTCTAGCATGATTCGGCGCCTTTGGCAAGCAGTGCGCGGGCGCAACCGGATGTGGCGGCTTTTCCCAATATTTGGCGGCGAATCGCGGCCCGGGCGGCGCGGGCCATTGCGCCGGTCTGGCCAAGTCGTTGGAATCGCGTGACCTCCCTATCCTGGCACGGCTCGTGCTTAACGTTCCGCATCAGGCGGGTCCGCCGGCCCGCCGCGCCAAAGGAACGACAAGATGGCCAACCTCCTCACCCGCGACGATACCTTCTTCGGCGTCTGCCAGGCGCTCGGCGACGATTTCGGCTTCAACCCCTTCTACCTCAGGGTCGCGCTCGGCGTGTCGCTGCTGCTCAATCCGGTCGCGGTGCTCGCCGGCTACGCGATCGCCGGCGTCGCCGTCGCGGTCTCGCGCCTGATCGTTCCCGAGCCGCGCGCCGCTTTGGCCGCCGCGGACGCCGCGCCGGCGCCGGCCGAGGGCAATGACAATGCCGAGCCGGAGCTGCTCGCCGCCTGACGGGGGCGATGCCCGAGGTGGCCGCGGGCCGCGCCAGGCGCTATGACCGGCAAGGCCGCGCCCGCGGCCATCCCAGGGAGGCGACCGATGAGCGACTCGAGGACCGGCCGTTCCGCCCCGCCGCCGGAGACGCCGCCCGCCGGCCTGAGCGAGCTCGTCGAAGGCGCGGTGCGCAAGATCATGACCTCGATCGTCATCGCCGGCGGGCTGATCGCGATCGCGCTCTATTCGCAGGGCGATCCGCCGCGCTACCAGGTGACCGCCGCCGACGGCCGGATCATCCGGATCAACACCCAGAGCGGGACCGTCATCGCCTGCCAGGAAGAGCAATGCGCGATCGTGCTGCAGCGCGGCCAGGACCTCGCCGACAAGCTCGAGCCGCGAGCGCTGCCCGCGCCCGCGGCGCGGCCGGCGCCTGCCCTCCCCGCCCCGGCGCCGGGCAACGAGGCGGCGCCGGCGGCGCGGCGCTGACGCCTTAACCTTATCTTTGCCGCGCCGCGCTAGACCGGCGTCCCAAAAGGGGAGCGGGACGATGGGCGCGACACGGAGCCTGGACAGCCAGTCGAGCATGGCGTCGCGGTGGCGGCGGCGGCGGATGTGCGTGCTGATCGCCGACCATCCCGCGCCGGCCGCGCTGCGCGACGTCTCGGCCGCCGGCGCCTTCCTCGAGACCAACGCCCGGCCCGCTCTGGGGACCAGCGTCGAGCTCCATCACCCGGAGGCGGGCGCGATATTCGGCGAGGTGCGCTCGCTCGCCGACGACGGCATCGGCATCGCCTTCGCCTGCGGCGAGCGCTCGGTCGCCTTCGCTCTGGCCGCGATCGCCGCCGACATGAGCCGGCCGGCGGCGTAGAAAACCGTCATCCCGGCGAAAGCCGGGATCTCAGGACAAGAAGTCACGGCTGTCTCCACGAGACCCCGGCCTTCGCCGGGGTGACGGGCCAGGGGCTATTCCACCCAATCCTTCCTCGCATAGCCTTGCGCATAGAGCAGCGCGCCGAGGTCTCCATGCTCGATCCGCGCGTCGGCGGCGGCGGCGGCGGCGGGCTTGGCATGGTAGGCGATGCCGAGCCCGGCCGCCTCCAGCATCGGGATGTCGTTGGCGCCGTCGCCGACCGCGAGCGCCTCGTCGAGCGGGATCTGGCGGGCGAAGGCGGCGTCGAGCAGCGCCCGGCGCTTGGCCTCCGCGCCGACGATAGGCCGCGCCACCGTCCCCGCCAGCCTCCCCCCCTCGACATGCAGATCGTTGGCGATCGCGGCGTCGAAGCCGATCTCGGCGGCGACCCGGTCGGCGAAGCGGCTGAAGCCGCCCGAGACGAGCAGGCAATAAGCGCCGTTGCCGGCCATCGTCCGGACCAGCGCCTCGGCGCCGGGGGTGATTCGGACGCGCTGATCGTGGCAATGATCGATGACCCGGGCGTCGAGCCCGCGCAGCAGAGCGACGCGGGCGTCGAGCGCCTCTTCGAACGCGATCTCGCCGCGCATCGCTTGCTCCGTCACCGCCGCGACCTCGGCCCTGAGGCCGGCATAATCGGCGAGCTCGTCGATGCATTCGACGGTGATCATGGTCGAATCCATGTCGGCGACGAGCAGCCGCTTGCGGCGGCTCGCGGCGGGCTGGACGACGACGTCGACGCCCGGGATCAACCCTTCGAGCGCCGCCCGCGCCCCGCCCGCCACGGCGCCGAGCCGGATATCGCAGGCGACCCCCTCTTCCACCCAGTCATGGCCGCGCAGAGCGCCGACGGCGTCCGCGGCGGCGGAAATATCGCCGCGCGCCAGCCGCTCCTTTGCTATCAGGGTCGCGATGAACACAGCCGCCCCTTCCAAACCGCCTCTGGCGCTTATCGCGGGGCCGACCGCGGGCGGCAAGTCGGCGCTGGCGCTGGCGCTGGCGGAAAGGGCGGACGGGGTGGTGATCAACGCCGACAGCGCCCAGGTCTATCGCGACCTGCGGATCGTCTCGGCGCGGCCCGGCCCGGCGGAGGAAAAGCGGGCGCCGCACCTTCTCTACGGCACGCGCGACGGCGCCGACGCCTGCTCGGCGGCGGAATGGGCCGCCGACGCCAAGGCGGCGATCGCCGCGGCGCACGAGGCGGGCCGGCTGCCGATCCTGACCGGCGGCACCGGCCTCTACATCCGCACCCTGATCGACGGCATCGCGCCGGTGCCCGAGATCGACCCGGCGGTGCGCAGGGCGGTGCGGGCGCTGCCGGTCGGCGAGGCGCATGCGGCGCTGGTCCGCGAGGACCGCGCGGCGGCGGCGCGGATCCGCCCGTCCGACACGACGAGGACCGCGCGCGCGCTCGAAGTCGTCCGCTCGACCGGGCGGACGCTCGCCGCCTGGCAGGCCGAGAAGGCCGGCGGGATCGGCGCGGCGGTCGCGCCAACGCCGCTGATCCTGCTGCCGCCGCGCGACTGGCTCCATAGACGCTGCGACGAGCGGTTCGAGAAAATCTTTTCCGATGAAGGGATAGAAGAGGTTCGCTGTCTTCTGGAGCGAAGATTGCCGGTGCTGGCGCCGGTGATGCGGGCGATCGGCGTGAGCGAGATCGCCGCCTTCCTGCGCGGCGAGACGAGCCGGGAGGCGGCGCTGGCGGCGGGCAAGGCCGCGACGCGCCAATATGCCAAGCGCCAATATACCTGGTTCCGCCGCCAGCCGCCGGCCGATTGGCCGCGCTTCGAGGAAGCGCTGGAGGGCGAGGCGGTCGAGCGGGCTTTGGGGTTGCTCGATCGCTAGCCCTTCGGTTGCCGCTCGCGGGCGAATCCCCTAACCCGCCTTGATGCGCGTCTATCTCGATGCCGATGCCGATCTCTCGATCGTCCGCGCCAGGCGGGTGGCGATCCTCGGCTATGGCAATCAGGGCCGCGCCCAGGCGCTCAACCTCAAGGACAGCGGCGTTTCGGTCACCGTCGCGCTCAAGCCGGACTCGCCGCGGCGCGCGAAGGCGCAAGCGGACGGGTTTGACGTCATGACGGCAGCCGAAGCCGCCGCCGCGGCCGATCTCGTCATGATGCTCGCGGCCGACGAGGACCATGGCCGGATCTATGCCGAGGAGGTCGCGCCCCACCTGCGGGAGGGGGCGGCGCTGGGCTTCGCGCACGGGCTCAGCATCCGCTTCGGCCTGGTCGCGCCGCGCCCCGACCTCGACGTGATGCTGGTCGCCCCCAAGGGGCCGGGAACGGCGCTGCGCCGCGACTATCGAAGCGGCTCCGGCCTGATCTCGCTGTTCGCCGTCCACCAGGACGCGAGCGGCGGGGCGCAGGCGCTGGCCTTGTCCTACGCCGCGGCGATCGGCAGCGGCCGGGTCGGCATCCTGCCGACCAGCTTCGCCGAGGAATGCGAGGCCGATCTGTTCAACGAGCAGGCGGTGCTGTGGGGCGCGATCCCGGAGCTGATCCATGCCGGTTTCGAGACTTTGGTCGAGGCAGGATACTCTCCGGAAATCGCTTATTTCGAATGCCTTACAGAACTGACGTTGATAGCCGATCTCATCCATGAGCGAGGCATAGCCGGGATGCGCGAGGCGATCTCCAACACCGCCGAGTTCGGCGCGCTCAAGGGCGGCGCCCGAATCGTCACCGCCGACACCCGCACCGAGATGCGGCGCATCCTGCGCGAGGTGCGCAGCGGCAGCTTCGCCCGCGAGCTGATCGCCGACGCCGAGGCCGGCTATCCGCGGCTCCGGGCGTCGCGCGCCGCGGCAGCCGCGCATCCGATCGAAGAAGTGGGGCGTAAACTCCGGAATTTAAAAGGATAGGAGAGCGAAAATGGCGAAGATATTGTGCGTGCTCTATGCCGATCCGGTCGACGGCTATCCGAGCGGCTATCCGCGCGACGACCTGCCGAAGATCGAGCGCTATCCCGACGGCCAGACATTGCCGACGCCCAGGGCGATCGATTTCGAGCCGGGGGCGCTGCTCGGCAGCGTCTCGGGCGAGCTCGGCCTCAGGCCCTATCTCGAAGGCCTCGGCCACAGCCTCGTCGTCACCGCCGACAAGGACGGGCCGGATTCGGAGTTCGAGCGCGAGCTCGCCGATGCCGACATCGTCATCTCGCAGCCCTTCTGGCCGGCTTATCTGACCGCCGAGCGGATCGCCAAGGCGAGGAACCTCAAGATGGCGGTCACCGCCGGCATCGGCTCGGACCATGTCGACCTCCAGGCGGCGATCGAGCGCGGCATCACGGTGACCGAAGTGACCTATTGCAACTCGATCTCGGTCGCCGAGCATGTCGTGATGATGATCCTGGCGCTGGTCCGCAACTATCTGCCCTCGCACCAGGTGGTTCGCGACGGCGGCTGGAACATCGCCGATTGCGCGGCCCGCTCCTACGACGTCGAGGGCATGCATGTCGGCACGGTGGCGGCGGGCCGGATCGGGCTGGCGGTGCTCCGGCGGCTGAAGCCGTTCGACATGCACCTCCATTATTACGACCGCCACCGGCTCCCGGCCGCGGTCGAGGAGGAATTGGGCCTGATCTGGCACGACAGCGTCGCCGACATGGTCGGCGCCTGCGACGTCGTGACGATCAACTGCCCGCTCCATCCCGAGACCGAGAATCTGTTCGATGCGGCGATGATCGGGCGGATGAAGCGCGGCGCCTATCTGGTCAACACCGCGCGCGGCAAGATCGCGAACCGCGACGCGGTCGCGGCGGCGCTCGAAAGCGGCCAGCTCGCCGGCTATGCGGGCGACGTCTGGTTCCCGCAGCCGGCGCCGCAGGACCATGTGTGGCGAACCATGGCCCATCACGGCATGACTCCGCACATTTCGGGCACCTCGCTGTCGGCTCAGGCCCGCTACGCGGCGGGGACCCGCGAGATCCTGGAATGCTTCTTCGAGGGCCGGCCGATCCGCGACGAATATCTGATCGTCCAGGGCGGCGCTCTCGCCGGTGCCGGCGCCCATTCCTATTCGAAGGGAGACGCCACCGGCGGCTCGGAGGAAGCGGCGCGGTTCAAGACATGATCTTCGCCCGCTCGCCCCGGCTCCTGCTGCGCCGGCCCCGGCCCGGGGACCTGGAAGGGCTTCTGCCGAGCTGGTCCGACCCGGAAATGACCCGCTACACCGGCGCCAAGGCCGACCCGCGCGCCTTCCTCGAGCAGCTGATCGCCGACATGCTGGCCAAGGCGCCCGGCGAGAGCGAGCCGGGCGGCCCCTGGTACCAATATGTCATCGAGCGGGCGGCGGACGGCGCGCTGATCGGCGACCTTGGCGCCGGCTTCGGCGTGCCGGGCGAGCGCCAAGTCGAGCTCGGCTACCGAATCCATCCCGCCCACCAGCGGCAGGGCTATGCGCGCGAAGCGGTGGCGGCGTTGATCGACCATCTCGCCGCCGCGCACGACATCCATCGCTTCGTCGCCCTCGCCGCCGCGCCCAACGCCGCCTCGCGCGCCGTGCTCGATTCGCTCGGCTTCCGCCTGGAGGGGGAGTTCAGGCAGAGCTTCTGGTGCAACGGCGCCTGGCTCGACGACGCTTATTACGCGCTGCTCGCCGAGGAATGGCACGCGGGGCGCGGCTGATCGCCGCTAGTAATTGCAGACATAGGAGGCGTCGAACACGTCCGAGCCGCCACCGGCGCCATTGACCATCACCCTGACGCTGCGCGGCAACCCGCGCGCCAGGCTCCGGTCGCTGCCGGGATCGACGACCACCCAGAGGTCGAACCGGCCCGACGCGGCGACGAACCGGCCCCCGTTGCGGACCGCCGACCGTTCCTGGAAACGCATCGCCGCCACTTCCGAAGCCACCCTGGCCACGCCGCGGCGCCCGCCTTCCTCCGCGACCAGAATGAGATCGCCGTCCCGCCGCAGCGCGCAATGAAACGGCGCGTCCAGCACGGCGCGGCTTTCGGCTTCGGTGAGCGGGCCGAGCGCCGGCGCCACGGCGCCGGCGGGCGGCGGCGCCGCGAGAGCGGGCGGGGCCGGGGATTGCGCGGCAAGCGGGGCGGCGGCCATCGCGCCAAGGCCGAGAAGGATGCGAAGGACCGGCTTCATTTTCGGCCGAACAGTTTCTCGATGTCGCCATGGGCGAGCTTCACCCAGGTCGGGCGGCCGTGATTGCACTGGCCCGAATGGGGGGTGACCTCCATCTCGCGCAGCAAGGCGTTCATCTCGGCGACCGAGAGCAGGCGGCCGGCGCGGACCGAGCCGTGGCAGGCCATGGTCGCGGCGACGAGGTCGATCCTCTCCTTGAGCGACAGCGCCGAATCGAAGGCGGCGAGCTCGTCGGCGAGGTCGGTGACCAGGCCCCTGACGTCGCCGGCGCCGAGCAAGGCGGGCGTGGCGCGGACCAGGATGGCGCGCGGGCCGAAACGCTCGAGCTCGAGGCCCATTTCGCCCAATTCGGCGATCCGCGCCTCGATCCGGTCGCAGGCGGGCTCGTCCAATTCAACCACTTCGGGCAGCAGCAAGGCCTGGCGGGCGACTCCGCCATTGGCCATCGCCCGGCGCATCCGCTCCAGGACGAGGCGCTCATGGGCGGCGTGCTGGTCGACGAGGACGAGGCCGTCCTCGGCCTCGGCGACGATATAGGTGGCGGCGACCTGGCCGCGGGCGACGCCGAGCGGGAAGCTTCGGGCCTGGGGCACGGCTTCGACCGCGGGCTCGGCCCGGGCCTGCGGCGAATAAGGCTGGTGGCGGTCCCAGACCGCCGATTGGCCGGGGGCCGGCGGCGGGAAGCTCGGGCTGCGCGCCGGCTCGCTCTGCCAGTTGCCGAGCGCCGAGGCCGAGGGGCGCTGGGCCGAGCGGTGGCCGGCTTCGTCGAGCGCGTGGCGCAGGCCGCCGACGATCAGGCCGCGGATGTTGCCCGGGTCGCGGAACCTCACCTCGGTCTTGGCCGGGTGGACGTTGACGTCGACCTCGTCGCCCGGGAGGTCGATGAACAAAGCGAGCACCGGGTGGCGGTCGCGGGCGAGCAGGTCCTGATAGGCGGCGCGGACGGCGCCGATCAGCAGCCGGTCCTTCACCGGGCGGCCGTTGACGAACAGATATTGGTGGTCGGCGACGCCGCGGCTGAAGGTCGGCAGGCCGGCGACTCCGCCGAGCGCCGCCGGGCCGCGCGCATAATCGACGGCGAGGCTGTTTTCGGCGAGGTCGCGGTCGGTGAGCGCCGCGACCCGGGCCGGCCGGCCCTCATTGGGCTGGACGGCGAGCGTCCGGCGGCCGTCATGATCGAGCGTGAAGCCGATCTCCGGGCGCGCCATGGCGAGCCGCTTCACGACGTCGAGGCAGGCGGCATATTCGCTGCGCTCGGAGCGCAGGAACTTGCGCCGCGCCGGGACTCGGGCGAACAAGCGCTCGACGGTCACGCGGGTGCCGGGCGGCAGCGCGGCCGGCCCCTCCCCGGCCAGAGCGCCATTGTCGACGACGCGCGACCAGCCGTCCGCGCCGCTCACCCGGCTTTCGATCGTCACCCGGGCGACGCTGGCGATCGACGGCAGCGCCTCGCCGCGGAAGCCCAAAGTCGTCACCGCCTCGATCGCGTCGCCGGGCAGCTTGGAGGTGGCGTGGCGCTCGAGCGCCAGCGCGATCTCGTCCCGCGCCATGCCGCAGCCGTCGTCGGCGACCTCGATCCGGCCGAGCCCGCCCTCCGCCAAAGCGACCGAGATTCGGGTCGCGCCGGCGTCGATCGCGTTTTCGACCAGCTCTTTCAACGCACTGGCCGGTCTTTCCACCACTTCACCGGCGGCGATACGGTTGACAAGATGCTCGGGCAGGCGGCGTATTGACATGCTTTTGTCTCTAGACGATGCGGCGCCGACCCGCGAGATTTATCACTCTTTGGTGGACCGGGGGCGCGGGCCCATCCTATAGAAGAATTTCGCAGGCAGGCCGGGCGTAAACGGCCGCCCGCTCCAGCCAAGGCAAGAAGCTTAAATCATTATGTCGCTTTTCAATTTCCTCCGCTTCCCCTCCCACGACATGGCGATCGATCTCGGCACCGCCAACACCGTCGTCTACGTCCGCGGCCGCGGCGTCGTCCTCAACGAACCCTCGGTGGTCGCGATCGAGACGATCAACGGCGTCAAAAGGGTCAAGGCGGTCGGCGACGACGCCAAATTGATGATGGGCAAGACGCCCGATCAGATCGAGGCGATCCGGCCCTTGCGGGACGGAGTCATCGCGGACATCGACGTCGCCGAGCAGATGATCAAGCATTTCATCCACAAGGTGCACGGCAAGCGCCGCTTCCCGCGCTGGCCCGAGATCGTGATCTGCGTCCCCTCCGGCTCCACCTCGGTCGAGCGGCGCGCGATCCGCGACGCGGCGTCGAACGCCGGCGCCCGCCAGGTCTGGCTGATCGAGGAGCCGATGGCGGCCGCGATCGGCGCCGACATGCCGGTCACCGAGCCGATCGGATCGATGGTCGTCGACATCGGCGGCGGCACCACCGAAGTCGCGGTGCTGTCGTTGCGCGGCCTCGCCTACACCACCTCGGTCCGGGTCGGCGGCGACAAGATGGACGAGGCGATCTCCTCCTACGTCCGCCGCAACCACAATCTCCTGATCGGCGAGGCGACCGCCGAGCGGATCAAGAAGCAGGTCGGAATCGCCAAGGCGCCGCCCAATGGCGGCGACGGCGAGACCGTCCACATCAAGGGCCGCGACCTCGTCAACGGCGTGCCCAAGGAGATCACGATCAACCAGCGCCAGATCGCCGAGGCGCTGTCGGAGCCCGTCGGCACGATCGTCGAGGGCGTCCGCATCGCGCTCGAGAACACCGCGCCCGAGCTCGCCGCCGACATCGTCGACCAGGGCATCGTCCTGACCGGCGGCGGCGCGCTCCTCAAGGGGCTCGACGAGGTGCTGCGCGACGAGACGGGTCTTCCGGTGACCGTCGCCGACGATCCCCTGACCTGCGTCGCGATCGGCACCGGCCGGGCAATGGAAGAGGAAATCTTCCGCGGCGTGCTGACGACGGCGTAAAGCGTCAATGGCGCCGCCACGGAACCGGCGCTCCGGATTTTCCAGACGGGCGCAATATGGGCTGTTCCTCGGCTATGTCGTCGCCGTGGGCGGAGTCATCGTCGCGCTGCTGCTGCTCGCCATCGCGGTGATCGACCCGCGCGCCTTCGCGACGATCAAGGGCGGCGCCCTCGACGCGACCGCGCCGGTCGGCGCGGCGGGCCGCTCGGTGGTCCGCTTCATCGGCGGCATCGGCGACGGCATCGCCAATTACGTCCGCGCCGGATCGCAGAACGCGCGGCTGCACCGCCAGCTCGCCGAGGCGCGGCGCGAGCTGGTCCGCCGCCAGGCCCAGGATTATGAGAATCGCCGCCTGCGCGCCCTGCTCGGCCTCGCCCGCGGCGCTCAGGACGAGGTGACGGTGGCTCGGATCGTCGGCTCCTCCTTCGCCTCGCCGCGGCGGCTGGCGACGCTCTCGGCCGGCGCCTCGGCCGGAGTCGAGATCGGTCAGCCGGTGCGCTCGCCCGACGGCCTGATCGGCCGGGTGCTGGAGACCGGGCGCTGGGCGTCGCGCGTGCTGCTCGTCACCGACGGCGCGAGCTCGGTGCCGGTGCGGCTGCCGCGCGACGGCACGCCGGCGATCGCGGTCGGGCGCGGCGACGGCACGATCGAGCTTCGCACCCTCGAAGTCGGCCAGAACCCGTTCCGCCCGGGCGACGTGCTGGTCACCTCGGGGATCGGCGGCATCTTCCCGCCCGACGTGCCGGTGGCGCGGGTGATCCGGATCGAGGGCGACACCGCGATCGCGCGGCCGGCCGCCGATCCGGCGCGGATCGATTTCGCCATCGTCCAGCGCGTCTACCAGCCGGCGGCCGGCGGCCCGCTCGATCTGGCCGCGCCGGCCCCGGCCGCGCCGCCGGTCGCCGGGCCGCCTTTGCCGCGGCCGGGGCAGCAGAACAACCCGCGTTACCAGCCCGGCCTCCAGCAGCAGCCGGCCGCAATCGCGCCGGAGCGGCCGGCGGGACCGGCGCGATGAGCCGGATCGCGGGCTCCAGCACCGAGGTCGCGATCCGCGACTTCCGTTCCCGCTGGGTGCCGATGCTGTCGACGCTGGCCGCGATCCTGCTCGCGCTGCTGCCTTTCGTCCCGGCTTCGCCTTTGATCCCCAATCTCGGCTTCCTGATGCTGATCACCTGGCGGCTGCTGCGGCCGGAAATCTGGTCGGCGCAGGCGGCCCTGGGCTTCGGCCTCGCCGCCGATCTCGTCGCCGGCAACCCGATCGGCCAGTCGATGCTGCTCTGGACGATCACCTTCCTCGCCTTCGACTATGTCGACAGCCGGCTCGGCTTTCGCGACTATATGATGGATTGGCTGCTCGCCGCCGCCGCCCTGCTCTTCCACGGCGCCGGCATCTGGTACATTGCGCTGCTGATGGGCAGCGAGACGCGCTTCACCGTGATGATCCCCCAGATCGGGCTGTCGATCCTGGCCTACCCGATCGCGGCGCGGCTCGTCCTCGCCCTCGACAGGTGGCGGCTGGCGCGATGATCCGGCGCAACGTGCCGCTGGTCACCGAGGGCAGCCAGGCGACCACCTTCTCGCGCCGCGCCTTCGTCTTCGGCGCGCTGCAGACCGGAATCGGCGCGCTGCTGGCGGCGCGGATGGGTTATATCTCGATCGCCGAGAACCAGCGCTACAGCGACCTCGCCGAATCGAACCGGGTCCATTTGCGGCTGATCCCGCCGCGGCGCGGCTGGATCGTCGACCGCCACGGCCAGCCGATGGCGGTCAACCGCAGCGACTTCCGCATCGACCTCATCCCCGACCAGATCGAGGATCCCGAGCGGGTGATCGCGACGCTCGCCCGACTGCTCGGCCTCTCGGCCGAGGACGTCGCCCGGATCCGCCGGGATCTGGCGGCGGCGGCCGGCTTCCAGCCGGTGCCGGTCGCCGAGCATCTCAGCTTCGAGAAATATGCGGCGGTCAACGTCCGGCTGCCCGAGCTGCCCGGCGTGTCGCCGCTGCGCGCTTTCGCCCGCCATTATCCGGAAGGCGCCGCGGTCGGCCATTTGATCGGCTATGTCGGCACCCCCAATCGCGAGGAATATGAAGCGGAGGACCGCAACCCGCTGCTGATCGCGCCCGGCTTCAAGGTCGGCAAGGAGGGCCTCGAGCAGGTCATGGAGCGGCGGCTGCGCGGCCGGCCCGGCGCCGCGCGGGTCGAGGTCACCGCGCGCGGCCGGCTGGTGCGCGAGCTGCGCACCCTGCCCGACGTCAGCGGGCCGCCGCTTCGAACGACGATCGACGCCGGCCTGCAGAGCTATGCCGCGCGCCGGCTGGGCGAGGAATCCGGCGCCTGCGTCGTGCTCGACTGCCGCAATGGCGACATCCTCGCTCTGGCGTCGATGCCCGCTTACGATCCCAACAGCTTCGCCGACGGGATCAGCCACAGCGAATGGCAGATGTTCGCCCAGGACGAGCGCAAGCCCTTGCTCAACAAGGTGCTGAACGCGCTCTATCCGCCCGGATCGACGGTGAAGCCGATGGCGGCGATGGCGCTGCTCGAGGCCGGGATCGATCCCGAGGACAGGGTGAGCTGCGGCGGCGGCTACCAGCTCGGCAATCGCTTCTTCCGTTGCCTGGGCCGGCACGGGCCGATGAACATGCACACCGCGATCGCGCGCAGCTGCAACACCTATTTTTACGCGATGAGCCGGCGGATCGGCTATGACCGGATCGCGCCGATGGCGCGCAGCCTGGGGCTTGGCGAGCGGTTCGAGCTCCCCGTGGTCTCGCAAAGCTACGGCACCGTCCCGGACAGCCAATGGAAGAGGCGCCGGCACGCGCAGAATCCCGAGCTGTTCATGCGCGCCGACTGGACCGAATCCGACACGCTCAATGCAGCGATCGGCCAAGGCTATCTCATCCTCAACCCGCTCCAGCTCGCCACCATGGCCGCCTGCATCGCGTCGGGGAAAAGGGTGCGGCCGCGGCTCATCGCCGGCGAGGGGGCGCCGCCGCGCGACTTTCCCTACGCCGCCGCCCATTTCGAGCGGGTGCGGGCGGCGATGTCGGAGGTGGTGAACGGCCAGGGCACGGCCGGGCGCAGCCGCCTCCCCTTCCCCGACATCCTGATGGCGGGCAAGACCGGGACCGCCCAGGTGCGGCGGATCGAGGGCGGGCAGCGCGGCCAGAGCGGCGACTGGCGCTACCGCGACCACGGCCTGTTCGTTTTCTTCGCGCCGGTCGCGGCGCCGCTTTACGCCGGCGCGGTGGTGATCGAGCACGGCCTCGGCGGCGCCCGCGCCGCGGCGCCGGTCGCCAAGGACGTGCTCACCTATCTGTTCGACAAGGACAAGGCGATGGAATCGCTGCTGCCGCTCGAGCAGGGCTGGGGCGGCAATATCGCCGAGCGGATGGCGCGGCGCGCCGACCAATGGGCGGCGCAGGCCTCGGCCGGGGCGGCGGCGACCTGATGGCGCTCGCCTTCGTCCCCAAGCCGATCGCGGCTTTGCCCTGGCGGATGCTGTGGATCGTGATCGCGATCGCCGCCTGCGGCCTGCTCGGCCTCTATTCGACGGCGCCCGGCGGCGACGGCGGGCTGATGCCCTATGCGCTGCCGCACGCGGCGCGCTTCGCGATCTTCCTCGCGATGGCGATCACCATGTCCTATCTGAAGCCGGAGCGGTACAGCGAATATGTCTTCGTCGCCTATCTCGGCGTGATCCTGCTCCTCTTCCTGGTCATGGCGATCGGCCAGGTCCGCGGCGGCGCCCGTTCCTGGCTGGACCTCGGCCTGATCCGCATCCAGCCGTCCGAGCTGATGAAGCCGGTCCTCGTCCTCGTCCTCGCCCGCTTCTATGCCGCGGTGCCGCCGCGCGAGATCCGGCGCTGGTCGGCGATCTGGCCCGCCGCGCTGCTGGTCGGCTTTCCGACCCTCTTGATCCTGCTCCAGCCCGATCTCGGCACCGCCATGCTGATCGCGCTGGCGACCATCGTCATGATGTTCCTCGCCGGCCTGCCCTTGCGGCTGTTCGTCGGCGGCGCACTGGCGGTCGCGGCGGTGATGCCGATCGTCTACAATTTCCTGCTCATGCCGCACCAGCAGGAGCGCGTCCTCATCTTCCTCAATCCCGACCAGGACCCGCTCGGCGCCGGCTATCATCTTACCCAGTCGAAGATCGCGATCGGCTCGGGCGGGATTTTCGGCAAGGGCTTCCTCAACGGCACTCAGGCGAGCGGCGATTTCCTGCCCGAGCCGCACACCGATTTCATCTTCGCCGCCTGGGCCGAGGAGTTCGGCCTATTGGGCGGGCTCTTCCTGATCCTGCTGTTCGTGCTGCTGGTGCGCTGGGGGATGAAGGTCGCCGACCGCGCCAGGACCCGGTTCGAGCGGCTCGCCGCGGCCGGCATGACCGCGACGATCTTCTTCTACGCCGCGATCAACCTGCTGATGGTGATGGGCCTCGCCCCGGTCGTCGGCATCCCGCTGCCGCTCGTCTCCTACGGCGGCTCGGCGATGCTGACGGTGATGATCTGCCTCGGCGTGCTGATGTCGATCGACCGCGCCTCGCGCCGCGACGAGGGGCGCGGCGGGGCCTAGGGCGACATTCAATCCTCCCTGTCCGCGCAGCGGATGGGGAGGGGGACCGCGTGCAACGCGGTGGAGGGGCCAGCGGCGCTCTTTGCCCCTCCACCATGCTTCGCATGGTCCCCCTCCCCATCGCCTTCGGCGACAGGGAGGACTGAATGCCGATTCCTCCTAGCCCGGACCGGTTGCAAAAGCGGGCCGCCGCCCCTAGATGGCGCCTTCGCGGACGCATAGCTCAGTTGGTAGAGCAGCTGACTCTTAATCA
>Ga0190265_10000395_pt1 | contig 32725 bp, 26 predicted proteins | sample Popmic124T_FD_133135 | JGI IMG/M metagenome (GOLD analysis project Ga0190265, IMG submission 133135) | Populus adjacent soil microbial communities from riparian zone of Indian Creek, Utah, USA - 124 T | ecosystem: Environmental > Terrestrial > Soil > Riparian zone | place: USA: Utah | collected...
CACGACGTTGAAGTTCTCCACGCCGAACGCGGCAAGGACGGCATCGTCATACTCGAGCAAACCCCCGGGATCGATATAGCGCTGATCGACATCATGATGCCCGACATGGACGGCTATGAAACCATGCGGCAGATCCGTTCGCGGCCCGAATTGTCCGATTTGCCGCTGATCGCGGTGACGGCCAAGGCGATGACCGGCGACCGCCAGAAATGCCTCGACGCGGGCGCGTCCGATTATATCGCCAAGCCGGTCGACATCGAGCTGCTGCTCGCCTTGCTGCGGGTGTGGATCGGCAAGGTGCGCGGCCGCGCCGGCGCGGCGGCCGAGCCGCGGCCCATGCAGACGGCGGCGGAATGAGGCGATGAGCCCGACGCGACCTGTTCGCCTGCGGCCGGAGCCGGCCGTCCCCGCCGAGCCGGCGGCGCAGGAACGCGCCCGCGTGCTGGTCGTCGACGACGACGAGCACAATCTGCTCGCCATCCGCACCGTGCTCGAGGATCTGGCCGACGTCGAGGTCGCCTCGTCGGGCGACGAGGCGCTCCGCCACCTCCTCAAGGGCGAGTTCGCGGTGATCCTGCTCGACGTCTACATGCCGGGGCTGGACGGCTATGAGACCGCCCAGATCATCCGCGCGCGCGAGCAGACCAAGCGCATCCCGATCGTCTTCCTGTCGGCGGTGAACAAGGAAAAAGAGCATCTGATGCGCGGCTATTCGATGGGCGCGGTCGATTATGTGTTCAAGCCGGTCGAGCCGGTCGTGCTGCGCTCCAAGGTCGCCGTCTTCGTCGATCTGTTCGCGATGACCCGGGAGATCAGGCGCAAGGCCGAGCAGGAGCAGCAATTGCTCGACGCCAACCTGCGCGCCAACGCCGAGCGGCTGCGCGTCGAGCAGGAATTGCGCGTCGCCGAGCAAAGGCAGGCAGCGATCATCCAGTCGCTGCCGATCATCCTCTATCTCGAAGCGGTCGACGCGGCGGAGCGCGTTCCCCAGTTCGTCGGCGGCGATTTCATCGCGGTCACCGGCTTCGCCTTCGAGGCGGTCGAGGCGCACCCGACCTTGTGGGTCGAGCGGCTCCATCCCGATGATCGCGACCGCGTCCTCGACGCGCTGCGCGAGCGGCGGCGGAGCGGCGCCATGGCGATCGAATATCGGTGGCAATGCGCCGACGGCCAATACAAGCATTTCCTCGATCAGGCGGTGCTGCTGCGCGGCGCGGACGGCGCGCCCGATCAATATGCCGGCACCCTGCTCGACGTCACCGAGCGCAGGGACCTCGAGAACGAGCTCCTGCAGGCGCGCAAGATGGACGCGATCGGCAAGCTGACCGGCGGCATCGCGCACGATTTCAACAATCTGCTCGCCGCCGTGCTTGGCGGCATCGGCCTGATCGAGCGGCGGGTGCCGCTCGACGACGAGCAGCGGAAGATCATCGGCATGACCCGGGGCGCGGCCGAACAGGGCTCGGAGCTGGTCGGCCGCCTGCTCGCCTTCGCGCGGCGCCAGCAGCTGCGGCCGGCCGAGGTCGACATCGGCAACCTCTCCGCCACGATCACCGAGCTGCTCGCCCACACTTTGGGCGGGTTGGTCGAGCTCGACTGGCGCACCGACGCGGACATCGGCTGCGCTTTCGCCGACAGCGCCCAGCTCGAGCTTGCCCTGATGAACCTGATCATCAACGCGCGCGACGCCATGCCCGACGGGGGCAAGATCACCGTCAGCGGCGGCAATGCCCGCGCCGAAGCCGGCAATTCGCTCGGCCTGCCGGCCGGCGACTATGTCCGGCTCGCCGTGGTGGACCGCGGCAGCGGCATCCCCGCCGACATGTTGGAGCAGGTGACCGAGCCCTTCTTCACCACCAAGGATGTCGGCAAGGGCACCGGCCTCGGCCTGTCGATGGTCTACGGCTTCGCCCGCCAGTCGGGCGGCGCGATCGACATCCTGAGCAAGGTCGGCGAGGGGACGCGGGTCGAGATCTGGCTGCCGCGCGCGCCGGCGCCGGCCGGCAAGGGCGCCGCGCAGCCGGCGCCACCGGCCGCGGCCGCGTTCGACATGCCGCCGCTGCGCATCCTCCTGGTCGACGATCACGAGGCGGTGCGCGAGACCACCGCCGGCATGCTCAGCGACATGGGCCACCGGGTCCACGCCGCCGCCGACGGCCCGGCGATGCTGGAGAAGCTCAGGCAGGCGCCGGCCGACCACGACCTGATCATCACCGATTATGCGATGCCGCTGATGTCCGGCGGCGACATGTTGCGACAGGCCAGGAAGATCCGCCCCGACATCCCCGCCATCATCATCAGCGGCTATGCCGACAGCCAGTCGATGGCCCGCAAGCCGAGCGAGATCGTCGTCCTCACCAAGCCGTTCACCGCCGACCAGATCGGCGCCGCGATCTGCTCCGTCTTCCGCGGCTGCGTGCCGGGCGGCAGCTAAGCCGTATTGATGCTCAAGCGAGTGGGTGTGGCCAGGGCCCCCCTCTCCCTGAGGGAGGGGGCCTCTTGTGCTCGACCGACCGAAATGGGAGGAAAGCGACATGAGGATCGCGTCGGCCGCCGACTTTCGCGCCGCGGCGAAGCGACGGCTGCCGCGCTTCCTGTTCGATTATATCGACGGCGCCGCTTATGCGGAGCTGACCTGCCGCCGCAACGTCGAGGATCTCGCCCAAGTGGCGCTGCGCCAGCGCGTCCTCGTCGACGTCTCGGAAATAGATCTCGGCACGATTCTGTTCGGCCGCCGGCAGGCGATGCCGGTCGCGCTCGGCCCGGTCGGCCTCGCCGGCATGTATGCCCGCCGCGGCGAAGCGCAGGCGGCGCGCGCGGCGGCGGCCAAAGGCGTTCCGTTCAGCCTGTCCAGCCTCTCGGTCTGCGGCCTTCGCGAGGTCGCGGCGGCGAGCGCCGCGCCGATCTGGTTCCAGCTCTACGTCATCCGCGACCGCTTCTACATGGCCGAACTGCTCGCAATCGCCCGCGAGGTCGGCTGCGCCGGCCTCCTCTTCACCGTCGACCTGCCGATGCCGGGCGCGCGCTACCGCGACCTCCATTCCGGCATGGCGGGGCCGCATGCGCGCTGGCGGCGCTTCGGCCAGGCGCTGATGCATCCGCGCTGGGCCTGGGACGTCGGCCTGCGCGGCCGCCCGCACGGCCTCGGCAATTTCGCGCCGGTGCTGGGGCCGAAGAGCGGGCTCGAAGACTATGTCGGCTGGATCCACGGCAATTTCGACCCGAGCCTGACCTGGCGCGACCTCGAATGGATCCGCGCCCATTGGACGGGGCCGCTCGTCATCAAGGGCGTCCTCGACCCCGAGGACGCGCGCGAGGCGGTGAAGCTTCAGGCCGACGGCATAATCGTCTCCAACCATGGCGGCCGCCAGCTCGACGGCGTCCTTTCCACCGCGCGGACGCTGCCGGCGATCGCCGACGCGGTCGGCGACGCGCTGACATTGCTGGTCGACGGCGGCGTCCGCTCGGGGCTAGACGTCGTGCGGATGCTCGCTCTCGGCGCCCAGGGCGTGCTGCTCGGCCGCGCCTGGGCCTATGCCCTGGCCGCGCAGGGCGGCGCCGGCGTGACCAGGCTGCTCGACATCGTCGAGGCCGAAATGCGGGTCGCGATGGCGCTGACCGGCGTCACGAAAGTTTCGCGGATCGACCGCTCGATCCTTGCCTGACTTGGCGTCCGCTCCCAACTTCGCCTAGACAACCGCGAATCCAGGAGACCGAAATGACCAATGCCGCCGCCGGAATGCCCTGCCCCGTCTGCAAGGTGCCGCTCGTGATGAGCGACCGCCAGGGCGTCGAGATCGATTATTGCCCGCAATGCCGCGGCGTCTGGCTCGACCGCGGCGAGCTCGACAAGATCATCGAGCGCAGCGCCCAGGACCTCGCCGCCGCCGCGTCGCCGCCCCCGCAGGCCGCGCCGCAGGCCCCGCCTCCGCAGCGCGGCTACGAGCAGCGCCCTTATTATGGCGACGACGACGGCCGCCATCACCGTCACCATCACGGCAAGCGGCGCAAGAGCTTCTTCGAGGAATTGTTCGACTGAGCCTCGCCCATCTGCAGCGCCTGGAAGCGGAAGCGATCCAGATCATCCGCGAGGGCGTCGCGGAAGCCGAGCGGCCGGTGATGCTCTTCTCCGGCGGCAAGGACAGCTGCGTGATGCTGCATCTCGCGCGCAAGGCCTTCTTCCCGGTCCCGCCGCCCTTCCCCTTACTCCACGTCGACACCGGCTGGAAGTTCGCCGAGCTTTATCGGCTGCGCGACGCGCTGGCCGCCGAAGCGGGCATGGCGCTGATCGTCCACCGCAACCCCGACGCCGAGGCGCGCGGCATCAACCCGTTCGATCACGGCGCGACCCTGCATACCGAGTTGTGGAAGACCGAGGGGCTCAAGCAGGCGCTCGACGCCGGCCGCTTCGACGCGGCGTTCGGCGGCGCCCGCCGCGACGAGGAGATGAGCCGGGCCAAGGAGCGGGTCTTCTCGGTCCGCTCGGGAGGCCATGGCTGGGACCCGAAGCGGCAGCGGCCGGAGCTCTGGACCCTCTATAACGGCCGCCGCGCGCCGGGCGAGAGCCTGCGCATCTTCCCGCTCTCCAACTGGACCGAGCGCGACGTCTGGTCCTACGTTGCGGCCGAGGGGCTGACGGTCGCCTCGCTCTACTTCGCCGCCGAGCGCCCGACCGTGGTCCGCGACGGCCATCTGCTGATCGTCGACGACGACCGCCTGGCGGACTCGGCCGTGGTCCGCCGGGTTCGGGTGCGCACGGTCGGCTGCTGGCCGCTGACCGGCGCCGTCGAAAGCGCCGCGGCGACGATCGACGCGGTCCTCGCCGAGCTCGACGGCACCTCGGAGCGGGCCGGCCGGCTGATCGACCGCGACCAGGCCGCCTCGATGGAGCGCAAGAAGCGCCACGGCTATTTTTGATGAAGCCGCTGCTCCGCCTCCTCACCTGCGGCTCGGTCGACGACGGCAAGTCGACCCTGATCGGGCGAATGCTGCACGATTGCGGCGCGGTGGCGGCGGACAGGCTGGTGGGACTGACCGATTTCTCGCTGCTCGCCGACGGGCTCGAGGCCGAGCGCGAGCAGGGCATCACGATCGACGTCGCCCATCTCTATTTCGGCACCGAGAAGCGCCGCTTCATCCTCGCCGACGCGCCGGGCCACGAGCAATATACCCGCAACATGGCGACCGGCGCCTCCAACGCCGACCTCGCCATCGTGCTCGTCGACGCGACCCGGGGCGTGCTGACCCAGACGCGGCGGCACAGCATGATCGCGCGCCTGCTCGGCATAAGCCGCTTTGTGCTGGCGGTGAACAAGATGGATCTGGCCGGTTTCGACCAGGCGGCGTTCGAAGCGATAAGCGAGGATTATGCGCGCTTCGCCGGGGCGGCCGGGATCGAGGCGGTCACGGCGATCCCGGTCTGTGCCCTCGACGGCGACAATGTCACCGAGCGCTCGGCGCGGATGGGCTGGTACGAAGGGCCGGCGCTTCTCCCCTTCCTCGAAGCGGCCGAAGTCGAGACCGCCTCCTCGCTTCCCTTCCGGATGCCGGTCCAGACCGTGATCCGCGGGCCGGAGCGGCTCTATGCGGGGACGATCGCGAGCGGCGCGGTGCGGCCGGGCGACCGGATCGCGGTGCAGCCGGCCGGGACGCCCGCCCAAGTGGCGCGGATCGTGACCATGGACGGCGATCTCGACGAGGCCGCGGCGGGCCGGTCGGTCGCGCTCGCTCTCAAGCACCATGTCGATTGCTCGCGCGGCGACTTGCTCTGCGCGTTGGACGCGCCGCCGCAGATCGCCGACCAGTTCGAAGCGACGATCCTGTGGATGGCGGACGAGGAATTGCTCCCCGGCCGCCAATATCTTCTCAAGATCGGCGCCCGGAGCGTGCCCGCGACCGTGCACGAGCCCAAATACAAGCTCGGCATCGACACGATGGAGCAGCTCGCCGCCAAGACGCTGGCTTTGAACGAGATCGGCGTCGCCAATATCTGGACGGCGCAGCCGATCGCGTTCGAGCCCTATGAGGCGAGCCGCACGCTGGGCGGCTTCATCCTCGTCGACCAGCTCAGCGCGGCCACGGTCGCCGCCGGGCTGATCAGTTTCGGGCTGCGCCGGTCGGAGAACGTCCACGAGCAGGCGCTTGCCGTCACCCCTTCCCGGCGCGCGGGCCTGAAGCAGCAGAAGGCGAAACTGCTCTGGTTCACCGGGTTGAGCGGCGCCGGCAAGTCGACCATCGCCAATCTGGTCGAGGCCAGGCTGCACGCCCGCGGCCGCCACACCTTCCTGCTCGACGGCGACAATATCCGATTGGGCCTCAACAAGGATCTCGGCTTCACCGCCGCCGACCGGGTCGAGAATATCCGCCGCGCCGGCGAGGCGGCGAGGCTGATGATGGACGCCGGCCTGATCGTGCTGACCGCCTTCATCAGCCCGTTCCGGGCCGAGCGGGCGATGGTCCGCGGCCTGGTTGCCGAGGGCGACTTCATCGAGATCTTCGTCGATACGCCGCTGGCCGAGGCCGAGCGGCGCGACACCAAGGGTCTCTACAGGAAGGCGCGCGCCGGCCAGCTCGCCAATTTCACCGGCGTCGATTCGCCCTACGAGCCGCCCGAAGCGCCCGAGATCCGGATCGACACGATGGCGATCGACGCCGAGGCCGCCGCCGACCTCATCGTCCGCCGCCTCGAGGGCGAACCAAGTTGAACCGCCCTCGATAGTCTCTAGGATCGGCGCGGACGCGCGGCGCGGGGGGCGAGATGGCGAAGAAAAAGGATCAGGCCCCGGCGATCGCGGTCGAGGAAGCCAAGGCGGCGCCCCAGCCGGCCCAGCCCGCCGCCAGCCAGACCAGGATCAGCGTCTCGCGCGGCTTCGGCGCCTGGCTCCAGAGGACACAGTGCAGCCTCGCCTTCACCTCATACCAGACCGGCCAGCTCTTCCTCGTCGGCCTGCTGCCCACCGGCCAGGTTTCGTTCCACCAGCAGAATTACGTCCGCGCCATGGGGCTGCACGCCGCGTCGCAGCGCCTCTATCTGGGCTCGCTGTTCCAGATCTGGCGGCTGGAGAACGTGCTCGCGCCGCACGAGCGGGCGAACGAGCATTTCGACCGGCTCTACGTGCCGCGCAACGCCCAGACGACCGGCGATATCGACGTCCACGAGCTTAGCGTCGACCGCGCCGGCCGGGTGATCTTCGTCAACACCAAATTCTCCTGCCTGGCGACGATGAGCCTCACCCACGGCTTCAAGCCGCTCTGGAAGCCGCCCTTCATCTCGCGGCTGGCGGCCGAGGATCGCTGTCATTTGAACGGCCTCGCCATGGCCGACGGCGTCCCCGCCTATGTGACCGCGGTCAGCCGATCGGACATTACGGGCGGCTGGCGCGACCGGCGGCACGAGGGCGGCGTGCTGATCGACGTGCGCGACGATCGGATCGTCACCGACCAGCTGTCGATGCCGCACAGCCCGCGCGTCGCCGCCGACGGCATCTGGCTGCTCGATTCCGGGCGCGGCATGCTGGCGCGGGTCGATCCCCGGAGCGGCGCGAAGGAGGATGTCGCCTTCTGCCCCGGCTTCCTGCGCGGCCTCGCCCTCCACGCCGGCTATGCGATCACCACCGTCTCGCTGCCGCGCGACGGCGCCTTCACCGGCCTCGCCCTCGACGACGAGCTTAAGAAGCGCGACGGCGAGCCCTGGTGCGGCATCTGCATCGTCGACCGCAGGACCGGCGACCTGGTCGAATGGATCCGCCTCGAGGGCGCGATCAAGGAATTGTTCGACGTCGCCGCGATCCCGGACGTCGCCTGCCCGATGGCGCTCGGCGTGAGCTCGCCCGACATCCAGAGCCTGATCTCGTTCGACGCGGACTTCGGAACGCTCAGTCCTGTCGCGTAAAGCCTTCACGGAGTCCGTCTAGACGTCGAGCCGGAAATCCTCGAACCATGAGACTCGGATCTGGCGGCCGTCGGCCCGGTAGCCGACGACGCCGAAGCGGGTGGTCGGCCAGAACGGCTCCCTCTGCCGGGCGAGCAGGTCCGGGCTCTCGATGATCGCGCCGAGGCCCGCCACCTTCTCCTCGGGATGCTCCTTCGACCAGCGCTGGATCAATTCGCGCGTATAGACGGCGAGCGCCATCGCGACATGGCTGCGGCGATGATCGGGATCGACCGCGCCGCGCAGCATGGCGAGCCGGGCGCGGACGATCTCCAGCCGGCCGAGCGACGCCGTCGTCACCCCGACGAGCCGCCCATCCTTATAGGCGACGGCGCCGAGCTCCTTGGCGCGCTGCTCCGGCGTCACGTCGGGCGGCAGGATGTCGAGCCGCCGCCAGAAGGCGATCGCATCCGCTTCGATGCGCGCGTCGTCGAGACGCCAGGCCGGACGCAGGTCATAGCCTGCCGCCGGCGCGGCCGGAGCGCTGGACGCCACCGGCGCTCTAAAAGCGCAGCCGGACGCCGGCGCGGATCGTGCGCCCGTCGACGTCCGAGCCGAAGTCGAGCTCGCCGCGCAGGAACGCCTCGACGCTGTTCGACCGGAAGGTGATCCCGGCGCTCGCCTCGCCGTGCGTGCCCGGCCCGTCCTGGGTCAGGTTCAGCACCGAGCCCAGGGTGAAATCACTCTCATTGTCGCCGCTGAACTCCTCGACCAGGCGGATGCCGGCGAAGGGCGAGATCACGCCGCCGCCCGAGGTCGCGAAGGCGCCGCCGACGCGAAGCCCCGCCGTGCCCTGAACGCTGGTCGCATTGTCGAAGGTGACGGTGGCGCCGCCGCTGGTATAATCGTCGAGGTCGCTGGTCACCCAGGACAGGCTGACCGAGGGCTCGGCGAAGAAGCGGCCGAAATCGAAGCGGAAGCCGGCGACGCCGCGGACGCCGTAGGACATGGCGTCGAACTGAGCGGCGAGGCCCGCGCCCGGATTGGTCTCGAGATCGACCCAATCGACCTTGGCCAGGATGTTGGCGTAGAAATTGCCCGACGCGAACTGGGCGTAGGCGCCGAGGTTGAGCGAATCGAGCTCGACCGTGCTCGGGCTGGCCTCGAACTGGGTATCCGAGCGGCCGAAGCCGACAGTGAGGCCGAAGATGGTGTCGCCGCTCTGATGGTCGATGCCGCCCTGGACGCCTTCATAATCCTGCTCGTAGCTGACGTCGAAGGTGGTCGTGGTGCCGCCCGCGGTGAAGCTTTGCGTCGCCTCGCGCTCGGTCTGGCCGGCATAGACCTGGATCCAGCCGCCGAAGCGGCCGTTGCCGAGCAGGTTGCTGGCGCTCGAGCCGCCGAGCGGCGCGCGCGCGGTTTCGAGCTGGCTCTCGACCGCGTCGGCGCCCTGATGCCAGGTGTTGAAGGTCATGCCGGCGACCATCGCGGTCTCGAAGATCGGCTGGCCCGGCGCGTTGACCAGAAGGAAGTTGAAATTGGCCGCGTCGAAGATCAGCCCGGAAATGATGTAGCCGTTGTCGATATTGCCGCCCGGCAGGACGAAGGCGCCCGATCCGGTTCCGGCCGCCGCGTCGACGACGAGAATGCCGGTATCGTTGAAGCCGAATTGCGAGCCTTCGGCATTGACATCGACCGTCGTGGTTCCGGTCGCAACGCCGGTGACCAGGACATCGGCGACGCCGGCGGTGAAGTCGACGTCGACGGCAAGGCGGCTGTTGGCGCCGCCGACGAAATCGCCGACCGTGAGCCGGTCGCCCGTCGCACCGTCTGCCAGGTCGACGAGGCCCGTGTTGTTGAACGTCTCGAGCCCGCCGAGCACGGCCGCGCCGTTGACCGAGCGGGTCGTGCCCGAATTGGTGAATATGTCGGTGCCGCCGCCGAACGCGCTGGTGCCGATCGCGTCGAACGTGCCGGCATTGGCGAGGGTATCGGCATTATCGGTCAGGTCGATCGCGCCGCGGATCGTGCCGGCCGCAAGGGTGCTGACTGCGGTGGCGGCGCCCTCGGCCTGGATGGCGAGCCCGCTGGTCGAGCGGACCAGGCCGCTGACCACGACCGTGTTCGCCGTCGCCGAGGTGATGACGATCGCGTCGGAGCCCGCGCCGGTGGCGTTGACCGCGCCGGCTTCGACCCGGGCGAAACCGTTGTCGCTGAGCGCCCGAATGCCGGGGCTGTTGGCGCCGCTGGTCGCGACCGTACCGGTGCTGAATATTTCGACGTCGCCGACATCGGCCTCGGCGTCGATGCCGGGGCTGTCGGCGCCGCCGGTGGTGACCGAGCCGCTGGTGACGGTCGTACCGCCGTTCGGGCCGAGCGCGAGGGGGGCGATGGTGTCGCCGCCGCCGACCGCCGGCCTCACCCCGAACGACCAGGCGCGGATGCCGGTGCTGTCGTCGCCGGCCGTGGTGACCGCGGTGCTGGCGACGAAGACGTTGGAGCCGTAGGCGGCGATGCCGGTCGATTCGAGCCCCACCGTGCTGACGATGCCGCTGGTGATGCTGACCTCGCCGTTCAGCTCCTGCACCGCCTCGTCGTCGAGCACGTTCGAGCTGGCGACGCCGATGATGCCGACGGCATGATCGCCGGTGGTGACGACTCGGTCGCTGGTGATGGTGACGTCGCCATAGGCGCTCTGGCCGTTGATGCCGGTGCCGCTGGCGCCGCCGGTCTCGACGTTGGCGCTATCGATGACGACATTGCCTTCGTAGAAGGCGAAGCCGGTGATCCCTTCGGCCTGGTCGCCGCTGGTCCGGACCAGATCCGTGTTGGCGACGTCGACATTGCCGTAGACGCTGGTGGCGAAGATGCCCAAGGCGATGTCGCCCCCGGTGATGATGCGATCGCTGGCGACATCGATATCGCCGTCGGTGGTGACGGCGTTGATGCCGACGCTGTTGGCGCCACTAGTGTTGACCACGCCCGAGGTCACCGCGACATTGTTGTTCGAGGAGGCGTTGATCCCCTCGCTGTCCGCCCCGACCGTCGTCACCGAATCGCTGGTAATGACGACCGGTCCGCCGCCATATTTGTTGAGCTCGCCGCCGGTCACCGTCGCGTTGATGCCGTCGGCGTCGATGCCTGACGTGACGACGGTGCCGCTGTCGATGGTGATCGTGCCGTATTTGGTCTCGGCGAAAATGCCGGTGGAGGCCGCACCCGAGGTCTGGACGGAGCCGCTCTCGATATAGATGTCGCCGTCTATGGTCGTGGCGGAGAGGCCGGGGGCATTGTCGCCGGTGGTGGCGATCGAGGAGCTGGTGATGCTGATGTCGGGCGGCGTCGCGACCGGCGCGGCGGCGACGGCGATGTCGCCCGCCAATTGTGCATCTTCCGTCGGCGGAAGCTCCGGCGTGGTCGAGCCCGGCCCGGTCGCCGCGGAAATGCCGATCGCGCCGGTCCCGGAAGTTGTTACCGTGCCGCTCGTTATGTTGATCGCGCCGGTGTTGCTAGTCGCGAGGATACCGAACGAGCCGGCGCCTGCGGTGCCGATCGTGGCGCTCCCCACGGTGATCGAGCCACCGTTGGCGTGGAGTTCGATGCCGTGCGAGCCGCCATAGAGGACATCCTGGGTGTCGCCCGCGGTGGCGACGGCGCCGCTGGTCACGACGATGTCTCCGTCCTCGAAATTATAGGCGTAGATGCCGACGCTGCGATGCCCCTCGGTAGAGACGCTCGTGCTGGTGATCCTGATATCCCGGTCGCCGACCGCGACGATCGCATCGCCATTGTCGCCCAGCGTCGTGACCGTGCCGGAATCGATGTCGATTTCGGAGGCGTTGTAGGCATTGACCTTGATGCCGCGCGAATCCGTGCCGGCGGTGGCGACCGTGCCGCTGTCGATCGTGACCCCGCCATTCCAGGATGCCGTTTCGATGCCGGTGGACCGCTCTCCGGTGGTCGTGACGCTGGTCGACACGACCGAAACCGCGCCCCGGCTGTCGGCGTCGATGCCGGCCGTGAAGAAACCATGCGTCACCACCGATCCGCTGGTCACGCTGACGTCGCCGCCCGTATAATATTCTCCGGAGGCGTTGATGCCGGCGCCGTCGCCGGTGACGGTCACTTCGTCGCTGGTGATCGTGACATTGCCGCTTTGCGTGATCGCGAACAGGCCCACACCGTGGCCCACGGAGACGGTGCCGCTGTCGATGACGATGTCGCTGCTGTCGGTCTCGGCGATGATGCCGTGGCTGAAGAGGCCGCCGAGGGTCGTGACCGAGACGCTCTCGATGGTGACGTTGCCGTCGCCGCTCTCGGCGTCGATTCCCTCCCCGTCCACGGTAGTGATCGTGCCGCTGGTGATGTCGATCGCGCCGCTGGCGCTCTCCGCGAAAATGCCGATCGCCTCGCTGCCGCTCGTGGCGACGGTGGCGCTGTCGATGGTGATCGATCCGCTGTCCGAGGCCGCCTCGATCCCGTGGGCGTTGCCCGAAACGACGCCGGGCTGGGCGAGGATGGTGTCGCCCGTGGTCGTGATCGAGCCGCTCTCGATGAAGATGTCGCCGTCTGCGGTTTCGGCGACGATGCCGCCGGCGCGGTCGCCGTGCGTCGTGACGGTGACGCTGGTGATGCTGATGCCGGGCGGGGTCGCAACAGGCGCGAGATTGACCACGGCCCCGAGGTCCGCGGGCGGCGCCGAAGCCGGCAGATCGGGCAGCGGCACGTTGGTCCCGGCCGAAATCCCGATCGCGCCGGCGCCGCGGGTCGTCACCGTGCCGCTGGTGATGTTGACCGCGCCGCTGTCGCTGGTCGCGAGGATGCCGAAGGCGTCGGTGCCGCTGTCGGCGTCGCCGGTGCTGACCGTCGTGCTGGTGATCGTCACCGACCCGTTATTGGCGCGCGCCTCGATGGCGTGGGCGTTGCCCAGATTGCCGTAATCGTCGCTGGTGTCGGTGTTGCCGGTGGTCGTCGCCGAGCCGCTGGTGATGACGATGTCGCCGCCGAAATAGGTGCGGGCGTAGATGCCGGCGCTGCGGTCGCCCTGGGTCGAGACGCTGTCGCTGGTGATGGTGATGGCGTCGGCGCCGGCAGCCTCGATGCCGTCGGAATTCATGCCGAGCGTGGTGACCGTGCCCGAATCGATCACGATGTCGCCGTCGCCATAGGTATATTTGCCGGGCGCGACCAATTGGCCGTTGATCAAGGCCGAGATGCCGCGGGCATTGTCGCCCTGGGTCGAGACCGTGACGCTCTCGATCGTGATGTCGTTGAGCGGCGTGCCGGCGAGGATGCCCGTCGCGCCGTCGCCGATCGTGGTCACCGAGCCGCTGTCGATGAAGATCGACGCGCCCGGCCCCTCCTCGTCGGGGAAGAGCAGCACTTCGGCGTCGATGCCGATCGCGTTGGCGCCTTCGGTGCTGACGCTGTCGCTGGTCACCCGCACCTCGCCATAGACGCCGAGGGCGAGGATGCCGCGGGCGCTCTCGCCGGCGGTGGTGACGATGCCCGAATCGACGATGACGCCCTCATGCTGACCGAAAGCGGAGATGCCGACGCTGCCGGTGCCCGAGGTGGTGACCGAATTGGTCGTGACCCGAGTGGGCCCGATCGGGCCGGTCGGGTCGCCCGCGAGGATGAAATCGCCTTCCTCGGCGCGCACGCCATAGGCATAATTGCCGATGGTGGAGATGGTATCGCCGGTCACGACGACGCTGCCGCGGCCGCTGGCGATGACGGCGTCCGAACTGAGCCCGGTCGTGCTGACATCGTCGACCGCGACCGAGACGGTGCCATCGGTCGAGACGACGTCGACGCCGTCATGGTTGTCGGCGCCGGTGCTGATCAGGGTGTTGGTGCCGGCCTGGAGGACGAGGTCGACCCCCTCCGAGCTCGAGCCGATTTCGACGCCGTTGGGATTGACCACGTTGCCGTTATTGGTGACGACCACGCCGGGCTGGAGGACGACGGTGAGGTCGGCGACGAGGCCCATGGGCGGATCGTAGTCGATGCCGCCAGGATAGGGGTTGCCGGCCGGCGTGCAGGTGACGGTGCCGCCGCCGGGCGGTGGCGCACCGCATTCGTTGGCGGCCAGCGCCGCGCCCGGCAGCGCCATATAGGCAAGCAGGCTCGAGCCGAGCAGCAGGGCCGGGCGGGCGATAGGCCGGCGGCGCGCCGCTCCCGAAAGGTCGTGCGTGGCGGACAGGCCAAAACCGGTGCGATCGGCGTGGGACGATTCCATGGTTTACCCCTTTGACGGCGCCGGCATTGCTCCGGGCTCACCGCCACCATGCAACGGCGGCGCAATCAGGGCTATGGTTAATTCACGGCATCTCGGGAAATTTCGGGACTTTGGCGCCATCAACCCGTTGTAGCAGCGCGGATTCCTGGCAGCGGTCATCGGGCGTCTTGACGCGCCCACTCCGGTCGGGATATTTTAGGTCTAAAGCATCTGGAGGGCTGACATGCGGATCGCGTGCCTCGGCGGCGGGCCGGCCGGGCTTTATTTCGCGATATCGATGAAGCTGCGCGATGCCGCGCATCGGGTCGATCTGTTCGAGCGCAACCGGGCCGACGACACGTTCGGCTGGGGCGTCGTTTTCTCCGACCAGACGGTCGAGAATCTGATGGCCAACGATCCCGTTTCCGGCGCGGTCATCGCCGGCGAGTTCGCCCATTGGGACGATATCGACGTCCATATCCATGGCGAGACGATCCGCTCCTCGGGCCACGGCTTCATCGGCATCGGCCGCAAGCGGCTGCTCGCCATATTGCAGGAGCGGGCGGGCGCGCTCGGCGTCGCTCTCCATTTCGAGCATGAGGCGAGCTCCGACCTCGACGACTGGGCCGGCTACGACCTCGTCATCGCCGCCGACGGCGCCAACAGCCGAATCCGCGACCGCTACGCGCCCCATTTCGACGTCGACATCCAGCTCCGTCGCAACAAATTCTTCTGGTTCGGCACGCACAAGGTGTTCGAGGCCTTCACCTTCGCCTTCGAGCAGACGGAGGCCGGCTGGGTCTGGGCCCACGCCTACCGCTTCGACGACGATCTTTCGACCTTCATCGTCGAGATGGACCCGGACACCTGGGCCGGGCTCGGCCTCGATGCGATGGACCAGCCCGACGCGATCGCGCTTTGCGAGCGGATCTTCGCCAAATATCTGGACGGCCACGCTCTGATGTCCAACGCCAGGCACCTGCCCGGCCCGCAGGCGTGGCTCCAGTTCCGCCGCATCGTCTGCGGGCGCTGGTCGCACGACAAGCTGATCCTGCTCGGCGACGCCGCCCACACCGCCCATTTCTCGATCGGCTCGGGCACCAAGCTCGCGCTCGAGGACGCGATCAAGCTCGCCGAGGTGCTGAACCGCCCCGGCCTCGGCCGCGACGAGGCGCTGGCCGAATATCAGGCGGAGCGGAACCTCGAAGTGCTCAAGCTCCAGAACAGCGCCCGCAACTCGACCGAATGGTTCGAGACGCTCGACCGCTACCTCCATTTCGAGCCGATCCAGTTCGCCTACTCGCTGCTCACCCGCTCGCAGCGAGTCAGCCACGAGAATCTGCGGCTGCGCGACAAGGGCTGGCTGGAGGGCGTCGAACGCTGGTTCCAGTCGAACGCTCAGGGCCGCGCGGTCAACGAGCCCGCCCCGCCGATGTTCGCGCCGTTCCGGCTGCGCGGCCTGGAGCTCGCCAACCGCGTCGTCGTCTCGCCGATGGCGATGTATTCGGCCGAGGAGGGCGCGCCCAACGACTTCCACCTCGTCCACTACGGCGCCCGCGCCCAGGGCGGCGCCGGCCTCGTCTATACCGAGATGACCTGCGTCTCGGCCGAGGGGCGGATCACGCCGGGCTGCGCCGGCCTTTACGCGCCCGAACATGTCGAGGCGTGGCGGCGGATCGTCGATTTCGTCCACGCCAACAGCCACGCCAAATTCTGCCTCCAGCTCGGCCATTCCGGCCCCAAGGGGTCAACGAAAGTGGGCTGGGAAGGCTATGACGTGCCGTTGGACGGCGGCAACTGGCCGGTCATGGCGGCTTCGGACGTGCCGTGGAGCCCGGACAACCAGCTCCCCCGGCCGATGACGCGCGACGACATGGACGAGGTGATCGCGCAGTTCGTCGCTTCAGTCCGCCTCGGCCTGGACGCCGGCTTCGACATGATCGAGCTCCACGCCGCCCACGGCTATCTCCTGTCCAGCTTCATCACCCCACTGACCAACAAGCGCAGCGACGACTATGGCGGCAGCCTCGACAACCGCCTCCGCTTCCCGCTCGAAGTCTTCAGCGCGATGCGCGCCGCCTGGCCCGACGACAAACCGATGTCGGTCCGCATCTCGGCCAACGACTGGATGGGCGATCTCGGCGTCACCCCCGACGAGGCGGTCGAGATCGGCCGCGCCTTCTGGGCCGCCGGCGCCGACCTGATCGACGTGTCGGCCGGCCAGACCTGGGCCGATTGCCAGCCCATTTACGGCCGCATGTTCCAGACCCCCTTCGCCGACCAGGTCCGCAATGAGGGCCGCGTCACCACCATGGCGGTCGGCAACATCTACGAGGCCGATCACGTCAATTCGATCCTCGCCGCCGGCCGCGCCGACCTCGTCGCGCTCGCCCGCCCGCATTTGATCGATCCGATGTGGACTCTGCGCGCCGCCGCGCAGCAGGATTATCGCCGCGTCGCCGTGCCGCCGCCCTATGTTGGCGGCATGGCCCAGCTCGCCCGCAACCTCGCGCGCGAAGCGGAGATGAAGGCATGACGCTCGCCGGGCGGCACGCGATTGTCACCGGCGGCGGCACCGGCATCGGCGCCGCCATCGCCGCGGCGCTGGAGGCGGACGGCGCGACGGTCACCCGCCTCGGCCGCCGCCTGGAGAAGCTCGGCCCGAACGGCGTCGCCGCCGACGTCACCGACCGGGCGCAGGTGGACGCGGCCTTCGCCGCCGCGCGCGACCGCCACGGTCCGATCTCAATCCTGGTCAACAATGCCGGCGCCGCGCACGGCGTTCCGTTCGCGAAGGTGACGGAGGAATTGTGGCGGAAGATGCTCGCGGTCAATCTCGACAGCCTCCTGCACTGCTGCCAGTCAGCACTCGCCGATCTGCGCAGCGCCGAAGAGGGGCGGATCGTGACCATCGCCTCGATGGCCGGCCTGCACGGCTTCGCCTACGCCTCGCCCTATATCGCCGCCAAGCATGGCGCGGTCGGGCTGATGCGCGCGCTCGCCGCCGAATATGCCGGCACGGGCCTCACCGCGAACGCGGTCTGCCCGGGCTTCGTCGACACGGAGATGACGGTCGAATCGATCGCCAACATCCAGGCCAAGACCGGCCGCAGCGCGGATGAGGCGAGAGCCGAGCTGGCCCGGCTCAATCCCAGCGGCCGGCTGATCGCGCCCGAAGAGGTTGCGCGCGCGGCCCTCGACCTCATCCTCTCCGACCGCAACGGTGAGGCGGTGGAGATCGCATGACCGAGGCGCTCGCCATCCGCGAGAAGCATGACGGCGCGCTCGCCGACCGGTCGAGCGTGCGGCTCTGGCTGCGGCTGCTCTCCTGCACCATGGCGATCGAGAAGGACGTGCAGCGGCGCCTCGCCGAGAAAGGCGCCACCCTGCCCCGCTTCGACGTGCTCGCCGCGCTCGACCGCGAGCCCGAGGGGATGAATATGGGCGCGCTCTCCCGCGCTTTGCTCGTCTCCAACGGCAACGTCACCCCGCTCGTCCAGAAGCTCGCCCGCGACGGTCTCGTCCGAATCGCCCCCTCGCCTGCCGACCGCCGCGCCTCGATCGTCCGGCTGACGGCCAGGGGCCGCGCCGACTTCGCCGGCCTCGCCGCCGCGCATCATGACTGGATCGACGGCCTGCTCGCCGGCATGGATGGCGGCGCGCGCGAAACCCTCTATCACGCGCTTGGGCTTCTCAAGCGCTCGATCGCGAAAGGACAGGCCGTTGAACCCTGACACCTTCAAGCCGGCCCATTTCAAATGGGATTATGCGGCCGGCGTCGCGACCGTCACGCTGAACCGGCCGGAGCGCAAGAATCCGCTGACCTTCGAATCCTATGCCGAGCTGCGCGACACCTTCCGCGCGCTCGTCTACGTCCCCGAGGTCAAGGCGGTGGTCGTCGCCGGCGCCGGCGGCAATTTCAGCTCCGGCGGCGACGTCCACGAGATCATCGGCCCGCTCACCGGAATGGACATGCCCGGCCTGCTCCGCTTCACCCGGATGACCGGCGACTTGGTCAAGGCGATGCGCGGCTGCCCGCAGCCGATCCTTGCCGCCCTCGACGGCGTCTGCGTCGGCGCCGGCGCGATCCTCGCCATGGCCGCCGACATCCGCATCGCGACGCCGGCGACGAAGACCGCCTTCCTGTTCACCCGGGTCGGCCTCGCCGGCTGCGACATGGGCGCCTGCGCGATGCTGCCGCGGATCATCGGCCAGGGCCGCGCCTCGGAGCTGCTCTTCACCGGCCGGGTGATGAGCGCCGAGGAAGGCGAACGCTGGGGTTTCCACAACAAGCTCGCCGACGACGTCCTTGCGGAAGCGGAGGGGCTGGCGCGGAGTCTCGCCACCGGCCCGACCTTCGCTCACGGCATCACCAAGACCCAGCTCAACGCCGAATGGGCGGTGAGCCTCGACGTCGCGATCGAGATGGAGGCGCAGGCCCAGGCGATCTGCATGGCCACGAAAGACTTCCGGAGGGCTTTCGAGGCCTTCGCCGCGAAGCGCACGCCGGAGTTCAAAGGTGACTAACCCCCTCTCCCTGAAGGGGAGAGGGAGGGGCCCATCGCGAAGCGATGGAGGGTGAGGGCATGAAGCGGCCGCCCGGACGCCGGATGCTGGGACGCGCACGGCAATTGCGGCGAGAAATGACGCCGCAGGAGGCGATTCTCTGGCGCCAGTTGCGGGGCCGCCGGTTCGAGGGGGTCAAATTTCGCCGTCAAATGTGGCTTGGAGGCTTCATCGCCAATTTTGCTTGTCCAGAGGGCCGGTTGGTAATCGAAGCCGATGGCAGCCAGCATGCTGACGATGCGGATTATGACGGCGCGCGCGAGGCCGCGTTCGCGAGACTCGGCTGGCGGACGCTCAGGTTCTGGAACAACGAGATCAATGAGAATCTGGAAGGGGTAGTGTTGGCAATCCGAACGGCACTGCCCTCACCCTCCCACCCGGCTCCGCCGGGCGGGCCCCTCCCTCTCCCCCAGGGGGAGAGGAGTTTATGAGCGACCGCTTCTTCCTCGACTGGCCATTTTTCGACGATTCCCACCGGGAGCTGGCGGACCGACTCGAGATATGGTGCGAAGCGAACCTCGAAGGCGCCCATGGCGATGACGTCGATGCCGAATGCCGCGCGCTGGTCCGCAGGCTCGGCGACGGCGGCTGGCTTCGCTATTGCGTGCCGGCCGCTTATGGCGGCTTCCATGACGCTCTCGACGTCCGCTCGCTGGCGCTGATCCGCGAGACCCTCGCCCGCCATAGCGGCCTTGCCGATTTCGCTTTCGCCATGCAGGGGCTCGGATCGGGCGCGATCAGCCTGTTCGGCTCCGACGCCCAGAAGCGATCCTATCTGCCCACGGTCGCCAAGGGCGAGAAGATCGCCGCCTTCGCGCTCACCGAGCCCAGCTCGGGCTCCGACGTCGCCTCGCTGGAGACCGAAGCGGCCGAAGCGGAGGGCGGCTATATCGTCACCGGCGCCAAGACCTATATCTCCAATGGCGGTATCGCCGATTTCTACGTCCTCTTCGCCCGCACCGGCGAGGCGCCCGGCGCCAGAGGCGTCTCGGCCTTCATCGTCGATGCCGGCGCCCCCGGCCTCGACGACAGCGAGCGCATCCGGGTGATCGCGCCGCACCCGCTGGCGACGCTGAGGTTCGACGACATGCGCCTCCCCGCTTCCGCCCTGCTCGGCGAACGCGGCCGCGGCTTCGCTCAGGCGATGGCGACTTTGGACGTCTTCCGCACCACGGTCGGCGCCGCCGCTCTCGGTTTCGCGCGGCGGGCGCTTGACGAAGCCACCGCTCGGGCGCTCGCCCGCAAGTCCGGCGGCGGCACGCTCGCCGACAATGCCATCGTTCAGTCGATGCTCGCCGAGATGGTGCTCGACGTCGATGCCTCGGCCTTGCTCGTCTACCGCGCCGCCTGGGTGCGCGACGTACAGGGCAAGCGCAACAGCCGCGAGGCGGCCTTGGCCAAGCTCCACGCCACCGACAGCGCGCAGAGCGTGATCGACAAGGCGGTGCAGATTTTCGGCGGCCTCGGCGTCACCCATGGCGTGCCCGTCGAAAGCCTGTATCGCGAGATCAGGGCGCTCAGGATCTACGAAGGCGCCTCGGAGGTGCAGAAGGTGGTGATCGCCCGCAACCATCTCGCGGAGTTCAGGTCGTGAAGGCGCTGCTGCCGCCCGGCTGGCCGCGGCCCAAAGGCTATTCGAACGCCGTCTCGGCAATCGGCCGTCTGGTCTTCACGGCCGGCGTGATCGGCTGGGACGAAAGCGAACGGCTGGCGGCGCCCGACCTCGCCGGCCAGTTCCGCCAGATCCTCTTGAACACGCTGGCGATCCTCGCCGAGGACGGCGCCGGGCCCGAGCATGTCGTTCGGATGACCTGGTACGTCGTCGACGTGGCGGAATATCGCGCGAGCCTCGCCGAGGTCGGCGCGATCTACAAGGCGCTGATGGGCCGCAACTTCCCGGCCATGGCGGTGGTCCAGGTCGGCGCGCTGGTCGAACCCGGGGCGCGGATCGAGATCGAAACCACCGCCGTGGTGTCCGAATGATCGACCGCTTCATCGCCGATCGCCTGCCGCCGCCGGAGGCTCAGCCCGATTTCCTGTTCGAGCTGCCGGAGCTCCAATATCCCGAGCGGCTCAACGCCGCGGTCGAGCTGATCGACAGGCAGGACCCGGACGGGCTCGCAATCCTCAACGATGCCGGCGCCTGGACCTATGGCGAGATGAAGGACCTTTCGGACCGGATCGCCCGCCGGCTGGTCGAGCATGAGGGCCTGGTGCCCGGCAACCGAGTCCTGCTGCGCGGCCCCAACAATGCGATGCTGTTCGCCGCCTGGCTCGGCGTGCTCAAGGCCGGCGGCGTGGTCGTCGCCACCATGCCGATGCTCCGCCCCGGCGAGATCGCGACGATCATCGAGCGGGCGCGCGTCAGCCACGCCATTATCGACGCCCGCTTCCGCGCCGATTTCGACGCCGCCGGCGGCGACGGCTCGGTGCTCGCCTATGACGGCGACGACGGCTTCGAAGGGCTTGACGGCATCGCCCCCGGCTTCGTCCCGCATGACAGCCGCCGCGACGACGTCGCCCTCGTGGCCTTCACCTCGGGCACGACCGGCCGGCCCAAGGGCTGCGTCCATTATCACCGCGACGTGCTCGCCAGCGCCGACAGCTTCGCCCGCCATGTCCTGAAGCCCGAGGCGAACAGCCGCTGGGCCTGCTCGGCGCCGGTCGCCTTCACCTTCGGCCTCGGCATGCTGCTGATCTTCCCGTGGCGCTTCGGCGGCACCGCGGTGACGATCGAGACGCCCGGCCCCAAACCGCTGCTCGATGCGATCGCCCGCCATCGGGTCACCAACCTCGCCACCGCGCCCACCGCCTACAAGGCGATGATCCCGATCCTCGGCGACCATGACATTTCGAGCCTCACCACCTGCGTCTCCGCCGGCGAGCATCTGCCGGCCGCGACCTGGCATGCCTGGAAGGAGGCGACCGGCCTCGCCATTGTCGACGGCATCGGCGCCACCGAGATGATGCATATCTTCATCTCGGCCTCGGGCGAGGACATCCGCCCCGGCTCGACCGGCAAGGCCGTGCCCGGCTATTTGGCCGCGGTCCTCGACGAGGACGACCGGCCGATGGCGAGCGGCACCGGCCGTCTCGCCGTCAAGGGCCCGACCGGCTGCCGCTATTTCGACGACGAGCGGCAGGCGGACTATGTGATCGATGGCTGGAACGTCACCGGCGACACTTATCGGAGGGACGAGGAAGGCTATTTCTGGTACGTCGCCCGCTCCGACGACATGATCGTCTCGTCGGGCTACAACATCGCCGCGCCCGAGGTGGAGAATGCGCTGCTTTCCCACGCCGCGGTGCAGGAATGCGCGGTGGTCGGCGCGTCCTGCGAAGAGCGCGGCCAGAAGGTGAAGGCGTTCGTCGTGCTTGCTCCCGGCTACGCGCCCGACGCCGCCACCGCGACCGCGCTCCAGGACCATGTCAAGGCGGCGATCGCCCCTTACAAATATCCGCGCGAGATCAGCTTCGTCGACTCGCTCCCCAAGACCGCGACCGGCAAGCTGCAGCGCTACGCGTTGCGCGCCAGCGGCCCTTCGGCATAAGCGCGCTCTTCCTCGCGTCGCGCCTCCCACAGGCCGATCCGCACCGCGGCGAGCAGCACCGCGACCGCCAGCCAGCCCCAGACGAACTTGTACCAGGGGAAAGCGCGGCTCGAATATTGCGCGCCGGTCAGGCGGTCGAGCAAGGCCGCCCGCTCCGCATCGACGAGCGCCACCTGGATGCCCTGCGGCATCTCCAGATAGGTCACCAGGCCGCCTTCCTTATAGCCCCACATCGGCATTCCGAACAAAGCCACTTCGCGATAGGCCCAGCCGAGCTTGAGCGGCACCGGCCCGGCCGCCGGCGGCGTCCGGCGGCTTGGATAAGGCAGCATGCCCATACCGATTTCGGTGTCGCGGCGGAGCGTGGCGAGCGCCGGCGCGTCGGGCAGGACGGCGATCTCGGCGACGCGCGGCGCGCTGGTCAGCGTCCACGGCCGGTCGGTGAAATAGAGATTGGCCGCCAGGAACAAGGCGAGCGCGGCCAGAAGCATGCGCGACAGCATCGGATATTCCCCCATTGATACCCCGCACGCCCCTTATCTAATTGAATTCATTTAGGCAATAAAGATGGGCCGGCAAAATATCCGCGCGAGATCAGCTCCATCGACGCGCTCCCCGAGACCGCGACCGCAAGCTTCGGCGTTACGCGCTTAAGACGCCGCTGATCGCTCAGGTCGGGTCGACGACGCCCATCCCGATCATCCTCAGCGCCGTCATCGACGGCATGAAGAAATAGTCGCCGCCCCGCGTTTGCACCCATTGCTTGAGGCCGGTGGCGATGAAGGGCGGGGTGCCCGCGGCGGGATCGGCGGGGATGACGAACTTCTCGTCGTCGCCGTGATTGCCGATCACCGGGCAGGTGTCGTTGCCGCTGTTGGCGTCGAGCCCGTAATTCATCCACTGCTGCTGGACGAACTCGAACTGGCGCTGAAGGCTGGCACAGACCACCAGCATGATCACGCCATGCTCGCCGTCCGCGGCGTCGTTGCGGCCGTAGGGCAGGCCGCGCCGCAGGACTCGCCGGCGGTTGTTGAGCGCCGAGCCCATCCGCCCGTCCGGACCGCTGTCGGGCTTCGGATCGAGCATGTCGCGGGTGTTGGCGCGGCGGATATGCGAGCCGAGCGGACATTTGATGCCGTCGGGATCCTCGCGGTAGAAGATGTCGATCATCGCCCGCGCGCGCTCGCTCCCGTCGCGGACCCGGTTGTCGGCCGGCGGCGGGCAGCGGCGGTTGAATTCCACCCACTCGGTGTAGGTGGAGGCCACCGTCAATGGCACGCCGTCGCTCCAGCGCCCAGCCATCTTGGCGAGCAAGGTCTCGCGCGCCTCTTCGAACGTGCCGAGCCGCCACGCCCGCTGCAACTGGCCCGCGGTCTCGTCGACCCAGCCCTGGAAGCTCGCCCCGTCCTGGTGAAGCTTACGATAGGCGAAGAAGGTGCCGTTGCGGCTGAAATCGAGCGGCAGCGCCGCGCCCGCTATCTCCTGCGCCTCGTCCGGCCAGCCGAGCAGGAACTCGCCGGTCGCGAGCGGGCGCCAGGTGCCGCGGCCGTCGGTCGCGCCGAAGCCGATCGAGCGCTCCTGCTCCTCGCCCTGGGCATATTGTCCCTGGAAGACCGGATCGCTGATTCCGTCGGTATAGCCGAAATGCTCCTTCGGGCACGGAACGCCGCGCTCGTCGCGCAGCGCCTCGAGCTGCTGCCATTGCGGATCCGGGCCGCGATGGCCGGACAATAGCTCGACCCCGCCGATCTCGCTGCAAAGGTCCGCGATCATTCGGCAGGTCGCATCCAGCTCCGGCACCGGCGTCCCGTCGGATAGCTGCATCTGCCCGTTCAGCATCACCAGGATGTGGACCTTCTCGCAGCCGCGTTCCGGCTGCCAGACCGGGTCCCAGCCGGACCAGTGATTCTCCTTGGTATTGTCGCCGAGGATCGCGCAGCGCTTGACCATTCCGTCGATATATTCGTCGGGCATGCCGCGCAGCGTGCGGGTGGGAACATCGAGCGCGTGCAGCCCGCGGATGGTGAAGGCGAGGTTGATGGTGACCAGCGGCCGCGGCACTTCGATCCGCCCGGTCGGCGCCTTCATGCCGCGCGACGGCCAGCGGGCGCCGGTGGTGACCTGCCGCCGCAGGCGCTCGACGAAAGCGCGCCCCCTGGCCGGATCGGAGACGCTGAGCAGGCCGAAACGGGCGAACGGAAAACCCTGCCGGCCATAAGCGGTGAGGAGGCCTCCCTGAACGTCGGCGAACTCGATGTCGACGGGGCAACGGGGCTCAGTCATGAGCGCAACACTCCGGGCGGCTGGGTTGGATTGTCGAGGTCCGCCGGCTGGACGTCGGCGACGAAGCGGCCGAAAGCGGCGTGAAGCTCCTCCGGCGAAGCGCCCTGCTGCGCGATCGCGAAGCGGGTGAAATTCTGCTGCAAATAGAGCCCTTTGAGCACCGACTTCAGGTCACTGTTTGGCGCGGTCGGAAAGGGCTGCGCGCCGCGACTCATCACCAGCTTGTAGACGGACCAGACGCCAGCCGCGATACCGAGCAGCGCCGCCGCCAGCCAGACGATCCAGCCGGCATTCAGCTCGCGGTTGATCAGCCAGGCCGCGGCAAGGAAGAGCAGCAGCACGACGAGGAACTGCAGGCCCATCCGTTTTATCGATACCCCGCGTGCGGGCATCGGATCGATCCAATAATCGTTGAACGACATGGTCGTCTCGATCTGCCCGCGCGTGAGGTAGCCGGCGAACGTCTCGGCGCTGTCGACGTGGCGGAAGCTGACGCAGGGCGAGAAGATCGCGCGCAGCTCCGGCTCCATCAGGTCCCACAGGCCGTGCGCCCAACGGTCGCGCACATCGTCGGAATTCTCCGAAGCGTCGAAATCAGCCGTGAACAGCAGCCAGGCGCGGGAGAGATGGTCGACCGGCTGGTGCACCGCCAGGTCGACTCCCTTCAGCGCTCCCTCGAGCGCGTCGACCGGATCGCGCCCGTTGAAGGCCGGGTCGTCGATCATCGCTAGGCGCGCGAAATGGGTGGAGCGGCAGCGGGCGAAAGGGCTGGTCCGGTTGACTCCCGGTATCTGGCTGAAATTGGGCAGCGAGGCGAGCGTCTCGCGCAGCAGGTGGCTGGGCACGGTGATGCTGCCGTCGGCGCGCTTCTCCGGTTCCAGCCGCACCGGGAACAGGCCGGTGTAGAAATAGTGGCCGCCATCGAAATTGGGCATCAGACCGCCTCCCCCGTCACGGCGCGCGTTTCCGCCCTCGCCGATGGCCAGGCCCGGTCGACATAGGCTTCGCGATTCTGGTCGGCGGCCCTGGTGTCGTTGGACGCCACCGGCGCCTCCCCCGGGGCGCCGAGCTCGTTCTGCACGGTGACCAGCGCCTTTCGATAGGCCTCGGCGAATTCGGCGGGGGCCATCCGCTGATGGTCTTGAGCGAGCGCCAGCAGCGCCCGGCGTACCCGCAGCCCGGACTTCACGTCGCGCTGCGCCGAGCCGGGCGTCGCATTGTAATAATAGTCGGTGTCGATCTGATTGGCTTTGATATAGTACTTAAACGGCGAGATCGGGATCGAATGCGGATATTTGGTGCTGGTGTACCAGAGCAGGTCGAGGCCGCTCGGCAGCGCGTCGGAAAAGGCGTCGATATACTGATCCCAGGTGCCGTTGAAGTTCGAGCAGAACAGCATGTAGTCGTTGCCCAGCGGGTCGCGCCTCTGCGTGAAATCCGGCCAGTCTTCGCGGCGAATGAGCACCCAGCGGGCGAAATGGATGAACTTCAGCCCGAGCAGGCCGGCGAGCTTGTCGGGCTGGACGCGGGTGAACATGAAGATGAACCGCATCAGCCATGTCCGCGGCGGCCGCATCGGCGTCACCACGTTCATCGCATAGGCTTTGCCCGACACGTTCGACATTGATCGCTCCCCTGCCGAGTGATTCGAATGGTGCAGCAAATCCCCGCGATCGTCAAAAGCAAATCAACCGGATCAAGCCGGCTCAGCTATTCATCGGGACATAAGCGGGAATTTGGGTGATTCTGTCGATCCACGCCTGCACGCTGGGATAATCTCGGAGCGCGAAACCGCCTTCTTCCGCGACATGGTGGGAAGCGTAGAGCGCGATATCGGCGAGCGTCGGCCGGTCCGCAACGAAGAAGCGCCAAGCCGCCAGGTGCTCGTCCATCAGCCTGAGCGCGGCTTCGCCCGCCGCGCGCTTGCCAGGGACCTGCGCCCGCTGCGCATCTTCGAGGTTCGCCTCGCCGACGAACGTGGCCCAGAAGCGCAAGGTCGCGACATTGGGCTCGTGATTATATTGCTCGAAGAACATCCAGCGCAGCATATCGGCGCGTTCGAACCGGTCGGCGGGGATCAGCGCCGAGCCGTCGGCGAGATAGAAGCAGGCGGCGTTGCTCTCCGGGATGAACCGGTCGCCGACCTGAAGCACCGGAATGCGGCCGTTGGCGTTGACGTTGGCCAGGAAATCCGGCGTGCGCGTCTCGCCCATCATGATGTCGTACTGGCGCCGCTCGAGCGGCAGGCCGAGCAACGCCCCGGTCAGCCGCACCTTGTAGCAATTCCCCGACGCCGCATATTCGTGAAGGATCAGCCGCTCGTTCATCGGCCCCTTCTAGCGCGCGCTTCGGACTTGGCCAGCCGGGCCGCTGCCAAGCGGCTATTGCCCGCCGCAGCCCTCGACGATCTCGCGGACCTTGCCCTTAACCGTCGAGCAGGGGGCGATGATCGGCGGTTTGCCGAGGCATTTGATGGTCAGCGAGGATGCCGCAGGATCGTAATTCCACTGGAACTTGAATCCCAGCTTGCTGGCCGTCCCGGAATTGCCCGAGATCGTCACGCCTTGCTCGGCGGCCTTCCGGACCAGGCAGGCGAACACGGCAGAGGTGACGTTGCTGAAAGTATCGGCGGAGCAACCGGCCATGTCATTTTCCTCCCTTATTAAGCGAAGAAGCAAATGCAGCCGAGAACGGTCCAGAAAATTTACTTGCAACTTTGAATATGGGCCGACTCGGCGACAATAGAACAACTTAGCTCCGTCTTGCGAAATTCGCAAATGCTCGCCGGGCCGGCGGTCAGCGGTCTTCGCCGACGACCAGCACGATCTTGCCGACATGGTCGCCGGATTCCATGCGCCGGTGGGCTTCGGCGGCCGCGGCGAGGGGGAAGGTCGAATCGATCACCGGACGCAATTTGCCCGCCTCGACATGCGGCCAGACGGCGCGGGAGAGCTCGTCGGCGACCAGCGATTTGAACTCGGCCGAGCGCGGGCGGAGCAGGGAGCCGGTCAGCGTCAGCCGGCGCTGCATCACCCTGGCGATGTTGATCTCGGCGGTGGCGCCGCGCTGGACCGCGATCGAGACGTGGCGGCCCTCCTCGGCCAGGCATTCGAGGTTGCGCGGCAGATAGTCGCCGCCGACCATGTCGAGGACGATATGAACGCCGTCGCCGCCGCTCAGCCGCTTTACCTCGGCGACGAAATCCTGCGTCTTGTAGTTGATCGCGGCCGACGCCCCGAGCGCCTCGGCGCGGCGGCATTTCTCGTCGCTGCCGCAGGTGACGATGACCCTGAGGCCGAACAGGTCGGCGAGCGCGATCGCCATCGTGCCGATGCCGCTGGTGCCGCCGTGGACGAGCGCGATCTCGCCCTCGGCGGCATAAGCGCGCTCGAACAGGTTGGTCCATACGGTGAACAGGGTCTCGGGCATCGCCGCCGCCTCGACCATCGTCAGCGAGGCGGGGACCGGCAGGCACTGGCCGAGCGGCGCGACCGCATATTCGGCATAGCCGCCGCCGGCGATCAGGGCGCAGACCGGCTGGCCGAGGATCTCGGCCGCCACGCCTTCGCCGGCCGCGACCGCCTCGCCCGCCACTTCGAGGCCGGGGATGGAGGGCGCGCCGGGCGGCGGCGGGTAAAGGCCGCGGCGCTGCACGACGTCGGGCCGGTTGACCCCGGCCGCGGCGACCCGGATCAGCACCTCGCCCGGCCCGGGCGCCGGCACCGGCCGGCGCACGGCCACCAGCACCTCGGGGCCGCCCGGGCTCTCGGGGTCGATCGCGAGCATCTCCTTCGGAAGGGCGGCCATCGGACTCCTGTCATCGCAAAAGACGATGGCGGTTTATTGACTCGGGGCCCGTCCCGGTCAACTTTGCTTGCCATGGACCTCGACGAGCTTTTTCCGGACAAGCCCGACGATCCGCTGACCCTGCTGGGCAAGCAGGACCTGGATCCGTTTTCCGTCGAGGAGCTGGAGAACAGGATCGCGATCCTCGAGGCGGAGATCGCCCGGGTGAAGGCGAAGCTGACCGCCTCGGTTAACTTCCGCGCAAGCGCGGACGAGCTATTCAAGAAGTGAGGGATTGCGGGCATGGCGCGCGAGGCCCACATTAAGGGAGACAGGGCCCACGCTTGCCGGCCCGCAGGAGTTTTGAATGCCGTCCTTTGCCCGCGAACTTGAGCAGACCCTCCACAACGCCCTCGCCGAGGCGAGCGGCCGCCGCCACGAATATGCGACCCTCGAGCATTTGCTGCTCGCCCTTGTCGAGGACGTCCATGCCGGGCGGGTGATGGAGGCGTGCGGAGTCAATACCGGCGAGCTGCGCGACGCCGTCCGCCACTATCTCGACAACGAGCTGGAGGCGCTGAAGGTCAGCGCCGACACCGATCCGTCGCCGACCAGCGGCTTCCAGCGCGTCGTCCAGCGCGCCATCCTCCACGTCCAGTCGTCGGGCCGCGACGAAGTGACCGGCGCCAACGTGCTGGTCGCGCTCTTCTCCGAGCGCGAGAGCTATGCCGTCTATTTCCTGCAGCAGCAGGATATGAGCCGGCTCGACGCGGTCACCTATATCAGCCACGGCGTCGGCAAGGGCGAGGCCGCCGCCCAGCCGACCGAGGTCAAGGGCGCCGAGGAGATCAAGCAGGAGGACGGCAAGAAGAAGCCCGAATCCGCGCTGAAGCAGTTCACCATCAATTTGAACGAGAAGGCGCAGGACGGCCGCGTCGATCCGCTGATCGGGCGCGGCCCCGAGGTCGACCGGACCGTCCAGATCCTCTGCCGCCGGTCCAAGAACAACCCGCTCTATGTCGGCGATCCCGGCGTCGGCAAGACCGCCATCGCCGAGGGCCTCGCGCGCAAGATCATCGAGGGCGACGTGCCCGAGGTGCTGAAGCCGGCGGTGATCTATTCGCTCGACATGGGCGCGCTGCTCGCCGGCACCCGCTATCGCGGCGATTTCGAGGAGCGGCTGAAAGCGGTGGTCAACGAGCTCGAGAAGCTCCCCCACGCGATCCTGTTCATCGACGAGATCCACACCGTGATCGGCGCCGGCGCTACCTCGGGCGGCGCGATGGACGCGTCTAATCTGCTGAAGCCGGCGCTCTCCTCGGGGACGATCCGCTGCATCGGCTCGACCACCTACAAGGAGTTCCGCAACCATTTCGAGAAGGACCGGGCCTTGCTCCGGCGCTTCCAGAAGATCGACATCAACGAGCCAACGGTCGAGGACACGATCAAGATCCTCAGCGGCCTGCGCTCGGCGTTCGAGGCGCATCACTCGGTCAAATACACGCCCGACGCGATCAAGGCGGCGGTCGAGCTGTCGGCGCGCTACATCAACGACAGGAAGCTCCCAGACAAGGCGATCGACGTGATCGACGAGGTCGGCGCGATGCAGATGCTGGTCGTTCCCTCCAAGCGCAAGAAGACGATCACCGTGAAGGAGATCGAGGCGGTGATCTCGACCATCGCCCGCATCCCGGCGAAAAGCGTGTCCTCGGACGACAAGAAGGCGCTCGAGCATCTCGACAAGGATCTGAAGCGCGTCGTCTTCGGCCAGGACGAGGCGATCGACCGGCTGTCGTCGGCGATCAAGCTCGCCCGCGCCGGCCTGCGCGATCCCGACAAGCCGATCGGCTCCTATCTGTTCTCGGGTCCGACCGGCGTCGGCAAGACCGAGGTGGCGCGCCAGCTCGCCTCGATCATGGGCATCCCCCTGCACCGTTTCGACATGTCCGAATATATGGAGCGGCACAGCGTCTCGCGGCTGATCGGCGCTCCCCCGGGCTATGTCGGCTTCGATCAGGGCGGTCTGCTGACCGACGCGGTCGACCAGAACCCGCATTGCGTCCTTCTCCTCGACGAGATCGAGAAGGCGCATCCGGACCTGTTCAACATCCTCCTCCAGATCATGGACAATGGCCGGCTCACCGACCATCACGGCAAGAGCGTCGATTTCCGCAACGTCATCCTGATCATGACCACCAATGCCGGCGCGTCCGACATGGCGAGCGAGGGCATCGGCTTCGGCAACGTCTCCAAGGAAGATGCCAGCGACGAGGCGGTGAAGCGCATGTTCTCGCCCGAGTTCCGCAACCGGCTCGATGCGATCGTCCCGTTCGGCTATCTGCCGACCGAGGTCGTCGCCCGCGTCGTCGACAAGTTCATCCTCCAGCTCGAGCTCCAGCTCGCCGACCGCAACGTCCATATCGAATTGGACGACGAGGCCCGCGCCTGGCTCACCGAGCGGGGTTACGACCGGCTCTATGGCGCGCGGCCGATGGGCCGGCTGGTTCAGGAGAAGATCAAGCAGCCGCTCGCCGAGGAGCTCTTGTTCGGCAAGCTCGCCCATGGCGGCGAGGTCAAGGTCCGCATCAAGGACAACGCGCCGCACTTCGAGATCATCTCCGCCCCGCCCAAGCCGCCCCGGGGCAAGAAGAAGCCGGCCGCCGGCAAGGCCAAGGAAGAAGGCCAGAGCGAGGAGCGCGCCTAGGCGCGCCTTTCGTCATCCCCGCGAAAGCGGGGATCCAGCTCTTCTTTGGCACCAGCGGAGGACTCCCGCTTTCGCGGGAGTGACGTTAATGTGGGCCACTAGGGAGGCCCCGCCATGACCGATCTCACCTTCTACACCAACCCGATGTCGCGCGGGCGGATCGTGCGCTGGATGCTGGAGGAGGTCGGCGAGCCCTATGAGACGGTGCTGCTCGATTACGGCACCACGATGAAGGGTCCCGACTATCTCGCGGTCAACCCGATGGGCAAGGTGCCGGCGATCAGGCATGGCGACACCGTCGTCACCGAAGCCGCGGCGATCTGCGCCTATCTGGCCGACGCCTTCCCCGACAAGGGCCTCGCCCCGCCGCCCAGCCATCGCAAGCGCGGACCTTATTATCGCTGGCTGTTCTTCGCGGCCGGGCCGGTCGAGGCGGCGGTCACCGGCAAGGCGCTGGGGCTGCTGGCGCCCGAGGACAAGAAGGCGATGGCCGGCTATGGCAGCTTCGAGGAGACGATCGACGCGCTCGAGACCGCGATCGCACCGGGCCCCTATATTTGCGGTGAGCAATTCAGCGCCGCCGACCTCTATGTCGGCGCTCAGATCGGCTGGGGGATGATGTTCGGCACGATCGAGAAAAGGCCGGCGTTCGAAGCCTATTTCGCCCGCCTCCAGGCGCGGCCGGCCGCCGTCCGCGCCAACCAGCTTGACGACGAGGCCATGCCGAAGGCGGAGACCGACTGCGGAGATGACGAATGCGTGATGAACGAATCCGAGCCGCAATAGCGCTTTACGACCGCTTCACCCACGAAGGCATGGACCGCCGCGCCTTCATGGCCGAATTGACCCGGATCGCCGGCGGCGCCGCCGCGGCCGCCGCCTTGCTGTCCGGCGTCGCGGCGCGCGCCGCCGAGCCGCAGGTCGCGGCCGACGACGCGCGGCTCAACGTTCGCGACATCGAATGGGAGGCGCGGCCGGGCCGCCGCTATCGCGGCTACAACGCCGCGCCGCGCGCGGGCAGGAACCTGCCGGTGGTCTTCGTCGTCCACGAAAATCGCGGCCTCAACGACCATATCCGCGACGTCGCGCGGCGGGTGGCGCTGGCCGGCTATTCGGCGGTGGCGCCGGACTGGCTCAGCCCGGCCGGCGGCACGCCCGCGGACGAGGACCGGGCGCGGACGATGATCGGCGAGCTCGACATGGCCGAAACGGTCGCCGACGGCGCGGCGATGATCCGCTGGAACGCGTCGCCGGCGGGCGGTTCGCGCAAGGTCGGGATTGTCGGTTTCTGCTGGGGCGGGGCGATGGTGAACCGGCTGGCGGTGGCGTCGGGCGACGCGCTGGAGGCGGGCGTCTCCTTTTACGGCCCGGCGCCCGATCCGTCCGAGGCGGCGCGGGTCGAAGCGGCGATGCTGATCGTCCTCGCCGGCCGCGATGCCCGCGTCAACGCGACCGCGCGGCCCTGGGTCGCCGCGCTCCAGGCGGCGGGCAAGGAGGTGCGGGCGCTCGAATATCCCGACGTCGATCACGCCTTCCACAACGACACGTCGCAGGCGCGCTACAATGCGGCCGCCGCCGAGCAGGCCTGGGCCGCGACTTTGAGCTTCTTCCGACAGCATCTGGAGGGGCGCCCGCCCTTCCACGGCTGACAAAGAAAAAGGCCCGGCGTTTCCCGCCGGGCCTTTCCGCGTTTCGATCCTCCCGCTTCTATTCGCGGCTGCCGAGCAGCTGCAGCAGGAAGGTGA
>Ga0190265_10000396_pt1 | contig 32527 bp, 28 predicted proteins | sample Popmic124T_FD_133135 | JGI IMG/M metagenome (GOLD analysis project Ga0190265, IMG submission 133135) | Populus adjacent soil microbial communities from riparian zone of Indian Creek, Utah, USA - 124 T | ecosystem: Environmental > Terrestrial > Soil > Riparian zone | place: USA: Utah | collected...
GCGGAAGATGTTGCGCTTCGAGCCGTAATCGATGGCGACGACATGGGGCAAAGCCTCATCATGGTCGCGCTGCTCATAGCCCTGGCCGAGCCGCCATGTGCCCCCGGCCCAGCGGTGCAACTGGCGGCAGGAGACGTCCCTGGCGAGGTCCATTCCCTCCAGCCCCGGCCAGGCGCGCGCCCTGGCCAGCAGCGTCTCCAGATCGAGCCTGCCGTCCTCGCGATAGGCGATGACGCCGTTGGGCGCGCCGGCGGTGCGGATCCGCCGGGTCAGCGCGCGCGTGTCGACGCCCGAGAGGCCGATCCGGCCGTTGGCGCGCATCCATTCGGAAAAGCCCTGCACGGCGCGGAAATTGCCCGGCGCGGTCACGTCCTGGCGCACCACGCAGCCCAGAGCGAACGGATTGTCCGCCTCCACGTCCTCGTGATTGGCGCCGACATTGCCGATATGGGGGAAGGTGAAGGTGACGATCTGCGCCGCATAGCTGGGATCGGTCATGATCTCCTGATAGCCCGTCATCGCGGTGTTGAAGCAGATCTCGCCGACCGCCTCCCCTTCCGCGCCGAACCCCTTGCCCCAGAGCGCGCTGCCGTCCGCCAAAACCAATAGGCCCGTTGCCCCTTCAGGCGCGGGCATCTGGCTGGCGTCGGCCATGGCGGCGGGCACTCCGTTCGTCGAATTGGCGATGTCGCTAAGGCCCGACCGCTAGAGAGCCGCCCCGGCACCGTCAATCTATTAAAAGCCGGGCCGCCCCGTTATGCTGACGCTTTCCATTTCAGGGCGTGTTCGAACCCATGATTCGCGATCAGATCAAAGCGGCGCTGGTCGGCGCCATGAAGACCGGCGACCGGGTGCGCACCGGCACGCTGCGCCTTGTCCAGGCGGCGCTCAAGAATCGCGACATCGAGCTGCGGGGGGCGGCCAACCCGCCCGAGGACGACGTCCTCGTCACCGAGGTGCTGCAAAAGATGATCAAGCAGCGCCGCGAATCGATCGACATGTACGAGAAGGGCGGCCGCGCCGAGCTGGCCGCGGCGGAGGCGGCCGAGGTCGCGGTGATCGAGGATTTCCTGCCGCGCCAGATGGACGAGGCCGAGCTCGCCGCCGCGATCGACGCGCTCGTCGCCGAGACGGGCGCGGCCGCCGTCAAGGACATGGGCCGGGTGATGGCGCTGGTGAAGGAGCGCCACGCTGGCCAGCTCGACATGGCCAAGGCGAGCGCGGCCGTGAAGGCGCGGCTATCGTAGAGCTGAGGAACAGGGAACGCCCCTCCCGCTTGCGGGAGGGGCCGGGGGTGGGCATGCCGCGTTGGCGAAAACGCAACACCGAAAGGGGCAGACAGCTGCGCCGAGAAGCGACACCCGCCGAACGCGCGCTTTGGCGTGAGCTCAGCAACAACAAGCTCGGCAGGTACAAGTTCAGCCGGCAAATGCAGATCGGGCCTTTCTACTGCGATCTGCTTTGTCGCCAGGAACGCCTTGCGATCGAGCTTGATGGCTTCAGCCACGATGTCCAGCCTGGTCGCGACAAGTGGCGAAACCCCATCCCGGACGAATATGGAATTCGCGTGCTCCATTTCACGGACGAAGACGTTTTCAAATATATGGAGGGCGTTCTGGTCGAGATCGGGCGCGCGCTGGCCGCTGGCCCAGCCCCGACCCCTCCCGCAAGCGGGAGGGGAGAATCTTGAGCCTGTCCCCCGCTTTCCTCGACGAGCTCCGTATGCGGACGAGCCTCTCCTCGCTGATCGGGCGTAGCGTGAAGCTCACCAGGGCCGGCAACGAGTTCAAGGCCTGCTGCCCGTTCCATAACGAGAAGACGCCGAGCTTCTACGTCAACGACGAGAAGAATTTCTACCATTGCTTCGGCTGCCAGGCGCATGGCGATGCGATCCGCTGGCTGACCGACCAGCGCGGGCTTTCCTTCATGGACGCGGTCAAGGAGCTCGCCGACCAGGCCGGGATCGAAGTGCCGGCGCCCGACCCGCGCTCGCAGGAGCGGGCCGAGCGGGCGGCCGGGCTCTACGAGGCGATGGAGGCCGCGGCCGCGTGGTTCGTGGAGCAACTGGAGGGCGTCGAGGGCGGCGCGGCACGCGCTTATCTGGTGGCGCGCGGGATCAGCGAGGCGACGCGGCGCAAGTTCGGCTTCGGCCTGGCGCCCGACAGCCGGGGAAAGCTCAAGGCCGCGCTCAAGGCGTTCCCCACCGACAAGCTGGTCGAGGCCGGCCTTCTCATCAAGCCCGAGGACGACAAGGAGCCCTATGACCGCTTCCGCGGACGGCTGATGTTTCCGATACGCGATGCGCGCGGGCGCTGCATCGCGTTCAGCGGGCGAACCCTGGGCGCGGGCGAGCCTAAATATGTCAACTCGCCCGACACGCCCTTGTTCGACAAGGGACGAACCTTGTTCAACCTGCATAATGCGGGGCCGGCGAGCCGCCCGGAACGGCGCGTGGTCGTGGTCGAAGGGCAGATGGACGTCGTCGCGCTCGACCAGGCCGGGATCGCCGAAGCGGTCGCGCCGCTCGGCACCGCCCTGACCGAGACGCAGCTGGCGATGCTATGGAAACTGTCTCCCGCGCCGCTGATGTGCTTCGACGGCGACGGCGCCGGCCAGAAGGCGGCGATCCGGGCGGCGTTGCGGGCGCTGCCCCAAGTCGGACCGGGCCGCTCGCTCAGCTTCGTTACCCTGCCCGCCGGCCAGGACCCCGACGACCTGATCAAGGCGAGCGGGCGCGCCGCCTTCGACACGCTGCTCGACTCCCCCGAATCCCTGGTCGAGCGGCTGTGGAGACACGAGCTCGACGCCGAGCCGCTCAAGACCCCCGAGCAGAAAGCGGGATTGCGGCGGCGGCTGATGGATCATGTCGCGACTATCGCAGACCCGGACGTGCGCGACCAATATCGCCACGACCTCCTGCAGCGTTTCGCCGCACTCAACCCGGTGCCGCAGCGGCGGCCATGGCAGCCGGGAGGGCGCTATCCGCCCCCGCCCCGCCCCGCCTCGGCCGAAGCCAAGGCGGTCGGGCGCACCGGCCTCAGCCCGGAGCTGGGCCGGGCGGTCGTCCAGGGCCTGTGCCGTTTTCCCGTCCTGATCGGGCCCCATGCCGAAGCGATCGCCGCGCTCCCCTTGAGCGAGAGCGGAACTGCGCGGTTGCGCGATTTGCTGCTCGAATCGGCGATGGAGCACGCTACGCTTGATCAGAGCGGCCTCAATACCATATTGGCCGGGCGGGGTGGGGCTTCCCTGATGGAGGAGCTCGGCCGGAAGCGAGGACTTGGTTTTTCCTTCACGCGACGTGACGCCGAACCGGAACGCGCCTGCCGCGATCTGGCCCTCGTCATAGAAACGCTGGCGGCGCGGCCGGGATTGGTCGCCGCGCTGGACGCGGCGACGGCGCGTCTGAAGGACGACGGAGACGAAGCGGCGTTCGCCGAGCAGCAGCGGCTGCGGGCGGCGCGGGACGAAGCGGACGAGGAACTGGCGACATTGATCGAGGCCGAAGGGGACTAAGGCTTCCACATAGCTTAAGGCGCAGGAATGGCGAAAACGAACACGGCTGAACCCGAAGAGAAGAACGAGTCCGGCGATGCGCCGCTCATCGATCTCAACGAAGCCAATATCAAGAAGCTGATCGGCCGCGCCAAAAAGCGCGGCTACATCACGTATGACGAGCTCAACGACGCGCTGCCCCAGGACCAGATGTCCTCCGAGCAGATCGAAGACGTGATGTCGGCTTTGTCGGAAATGGGCGTCAATATCGTCGAGAACGAGGAAGCCGACGAGGACGGCGAGAAGGAGGACGATAGCGGCGTCGACGAGATCGACAGCGGCGGAGTCGAAACCTACGTCGTCGAGAAGAAGAAGGAAACGGTCGACCGCACCGACGATCCGGTGCGCATGTACCTGCGCGAGATGGGCGCGGTGGAGCTGCTCAGCCGCGAGGGCGAGATCGCCATCGCCAAGCGCATCGAGGCCGGCCGCGACACGATGATCTGGGGCCTGTGCGAGAGCCCGATCACCTTCAACGCGATCATCGACTGGTCGACCGCATTGAACAACGGCCACATGCAGCTGCGCGAGATCCTCGATCTCGAGGCGATGCTGTCCAAGGGCCCGACCGCCGAGCAGGTCGAAGGCGCCGAAGCCGACGAGAATGCCGACATCTCCGAATCGACCGCCGGCCCCAGCTTCAAGGAAGAGGAAGAGCCCGAGGAAGTCGTCGCCGAGGAGGAAGACGAGGATTCGATGGTCGAGCGGCGAACGCCCCGGCCCGTCGAGGAAGAGGATGAGGACAATACGCTCAGCCTCGCCCAGATGGAGGAGGCGCTGAAGCCCGCCGCGCTCGACAAGTTCGCGGCGATCACCGGCCTCTACAAGAAGTTCGCCAGGCTCCAGCTCACCCGGATGGAGTCGATGAGCGGCGGCCAGGCCTTCGCGCCGGCCGACGAGAAGAAATATCAGAAGCTGCGCGAATTGCTCACGGCCGAGGTCGAGAGCGTCCAGTTCCACGGCGCCAAGATCGAATATCTGGTCGACCAGCTCTACAGCTACAACCGCCGGCTCACCACCTTGGGCGGCCAGATGCTCCGCCTCGCCGAGCGCCACAAAGTGCCGCGCCGCGCCTTCCTCGAAGCCTATATGGGCCACGAGCTCGACGAGGGCTGGGCCGAGCGGGTCTGCGGCCTCGACAAGAAATGGACCGCCTTTTGCGACGCGGAAAGCGGCGCGATCGAGCGCATCCGCACCGAGATCAGCGAGATCAGCCAGGCGACCGGAATGTCGCTCGGCGAATTCCGCCGGATCGTGAACCAGGTCCAGAAAGGCGAGCGCGAGGCGCGGATCGCCAAGAAGGAAATGGTCGAGGCGAACCTTCGCCTCGTCATCTCGATCGCCAAGAAATATACGAACCGCGGGCTGCAATTCCTGGACCTGATCCAGGAAGGCAATATCGGCCTGATGAAGGCGGTCGATAAGTTCGAATATCGCCGCGGCTACAAATTCTCGACCTATGCGACCTGGTGGATCCGTCAGGCGATCACGCGCAGCATCGCCGATCAGGCGCGGACCATCCGCATTCCGGTCCATATGATCGAGACGATCAACAAGCTGGTCCGCACCAGCCGCCAGATCCTCCACGAGATCGGCCGCGAGCCGACCCCGGAGGAGCTTGCCGAGCGCCTCTCCATGCCGCTCGAGAAGGTCCGCAAGGTGATGAAGATCGCCAAGGAGCCGATCAGCCTCGAAACGCCGATCGGCGACGAGGAGGATTCGCACCTCGGCGACTTCATCGAGGACAAGAATGCGGTGATCCCGGTCGACGCGGCGATCCAGTCCAACCTCAAGGAGACGGTGACCCGCGTGCTGGCGAGCCTGACCCCGCGCGAGGAGCGCGTGCTTCGGATGCGGTTCGGGATCGGCATGAACACCGATCACACGCTCGAGGAGGTCGGGCAGCAATTCTCGGTGACGAGAGAGCGCATCCGGCAGATCGAAGCGAAGGCGCTCAGGAAGCTCAAGCATCCCTCGCGTAGCCGGAAGATGCGGAGCTTTTTGGATCAATGATCCGCCGGCTCGCTGCGAGAACATAACGCAACGCTTGCTGCTCATCGACGCGGAGATTACCTAGCCTCTGGAGGGGATGCAGTTGCGGTCAATCTGCGGCAGGGTCGTCCTTCCCCTGAACGGATACCGTGTTCCCAGTCTTTTTCAGGGTGAAAGCCTCCGTGCCCTGCTGGCCGCGAACATTGCGATAACTCACGTTGATTTGCGCTGTTGTGAAGGTCATCGAGCTGATCTACCTTGGCCATCGCTTTTCCCCGACCGTTGGAAAGCAATCACTGGTCACAGATAAGTACTCGTCATCTCACCGCTCGTCCAACACCCACGGCCCCCCATTCTCAGTCACTCGTCGCCGCTGTCGCCTCTGACTCGCCCTTTCCGCGAGGGGCCCCTAGAATGAGGTATGGCCCCGATGAAGCCCAAGCGTAAGCGGCAGAAGTATCAGCTCGAGGAATTCAAGCTGATCGGCTTTAGTATGGAAAACAAGCCTGAAGGCGAGGGAACGGTTCAGGTGCTTATTGCACGCGTTAGGCGGTCTAAGAGAGGCTGAGAAAAGGGGCAGTCACAGTCCGCATGAGTTCGGTAAGCCCCCACACCATCGCATCCGCCCGATCCGGGCTCCCGCCGGCCCTTCATACCCCCCACCCGCGATCATCCCCAGCAGCTCCGCCTCAAGCGCCTGGAAGCGCCCGTGCAGCGCCACCTTGCCCGCCTCGAACAGTATCGCGACCGGGCGGCGCGTTGTCGCTGTGATCGTAGGGGCCGAAAGATGCGGAGCTTTCTCGACCACCAACGGGCCGGAACCCGCGCCCCCGGCCGCCGGTTTTGGCGTCATGATCCACCACGTCTCCGTCGGCGCAAACGATCTTGAGCGGGCCCGGGCCTTTTACGATCCGCTGATGGCGTTGCTCGGCCTTCGGCTCACCTTCGAGGACGGCAAGTCGTTCGGCTACGGTACCGGCGACACCCTGTTCAGCGTCGAAACCCCGGTGGACGGCACGGCGGCGAGCGCGGGCAACGGCGTCCACGTCGCTTTCCAGGCGAGCGATCGCGCCATGGTGCGCCGCTTCCATGAGCTCGCCCTTGCCAATGGCGGGACGAGCGATGGCGCGCCGGGGCCGAGGCCCGATTATGACGCGAACTATTTCGCCGCCTTCGTGCGCGATCCCGACGGCAACAAGATCGAGGCGCTGACCTTCGTCGCCAAATGAGCTGGCGCACATTCGCGGGCCTGACACGGGGAAAGATGCCGCGCGAGAGCAATCCCGGCGAAATTTACCCCGTCGTTTGAGAGGCCCGCGCCGCCTGGTGGAACAGGAGGGCCGAGATCAGCCACAGGACAACGAAGCCCCCGCTCAGCACCAGCACGCCGAGCGCGCCCATCGGCTCGATCCGTGCGGTCGAGGGGGCGGTGGCGATGGCCAAGGCGAGCAGCGCCTGCAGGCCCGCCGTCGCCACCATGGCGCGGGCCATGCCCTCGGCGCTGAGGCGCGCGGTGAAGGCGCACGCCGCCGCGGCCGCGACCACCAGGTAGAAGCCCTGATTGACCGGATTGTCCTCGCTGCCGACGATGCCGACGGCCAGGTTCATCCAGATTTGAAGCAAGGCCGCGCCGAACGCGACCGCGGCGCCGAGGCGGTAGAAGGTCTTTTCCTTGCGGCTCGACATGTGAGGCCCCCCGATTGGAATTGCGGTCCGGTCATAGCCGAGAATGCGCAGGAGCGTTTGAGCGCGTGGTGATGCTTTGGTGAGAATCCGGTGCAGAGCGGGGCGCCCGGAGCGCGGGGGCCGGGATCGCGCGGCATCGTCGCGCGGCATGATCGCGTCACACCCTGCTCCCCGCCCCGTGACGCCGGTCACGCGCACCTCCCCCTCGCCGTGCCACGGTGATCGCGGATGGTGGGAGAAGATCATGTCGGGTTCCGACGCCGGCCCGGTCGCGCGCGCGTTGATCGCGGCGGACGGAGTCAATTTCCGCGCGGCGCCCGACGGCGCGATCCTGCGCGCGCTGATCCTGGGCGACGAGATCGAGCTGCTCGGCCATGGCGATCCGATCTGGCGGCGGGTCCGCGCCGGCGGCGAGGAGGGCTATGTCGCGGCGCGCTATCTGCGCTCGCCGCAAAGCCCGCAGATCGAGGCGCTGCTCGGCAATGCCCGCGACCAGTGGCGTCGCTTCGACAAGGGCCGCGCCGACGCGAGGGCCGATCCCTGCCGCGGCTTCGTCGGCGAGATGTGGGCGGCGCTCGGGCTCGACCATGACGGCCGAAGCACCGCGCCGGACGGAAGAGACCTTTCCTGGTCGGCCGCCTTCGTCTCCTTCGTGGTCCGCCTGTCGGGGCCGGATTATGCCGCCTTCCGTTTCGCCGGCGCCCATTCCGTCTTCGTCCACGACGCCATCCAGGCGCGGCTGCTGGGGCGGATCGACCGGCCTTTTTGGGGTTATCGGATCGGCGAGCGCAAGCCGGGCCTGGGCGACATCGTCGCGCGCAATCGCGGCGGCCGGGCCTATAGCTACGATTTCGCCGAGAGCCATTCGCTTTACGAGAGCCATTCGGGCTTCGTCGTCGAGGCCAAGGAGCGCGTGATCCGCGTGCTGAGTTGCGGTGGTAGCGGCGGCGATGACGGCGACGACCCCAAGTGGCGCCGCTGCGCGCTCGACGATTACGAACTCGACGCCAACGGATTCATCCTGCCGGGCCAGCGGGCGATCGCCTTGCTCAAGAATCGGGCGACGGAAGTCTGACCCCGCATAGGACTCTGTCCACGAGTCGAAACAGCTGTTCCCCGGCGAAGCCGGGGTCCAGACTTGCCGTCCGTGCCGCTGGGCCCCGGCCTGCGTCGGGGAACGATTCGAACCGATCGAATCCGCCTCAGAAAGCGCGGGGGCGCGCGGGCGCGGTCCAGGCGCGGCGCGGTGGCGGCGCAGGCGCGTGCGGGCCGCGCCGTCCCGAATGGCCGCGTAAACCTCCTCTTTACGTGCGCTGCGCTAAAAGACCCGGACAGGGCGCACATTGTGCGCGCCGCGGAGGTTTCGAATGGCTTCACTCTCGGTGGAAAGCGCCGGCCGCGCGCGGACAGGGGATCTCCTCCTCGCCTGCGTCGCCGAGCATGGCAGCGCCACCCACGATTATTTCGGCAGCGACTCGCTGAAGGCGGGGCCCGACGCGGCCCGCAACCTCGCCGACGCGGTCCATTTCCTGTGCGCGCTTCACGGCCGCCACCCCGGAATCGTCGATTTCGCCGCCGCCCGCACCGTCGATCCGGTCGGGCGCGAATGGCTTGCGGGCGCGACCGAGGGCATGGCCGCCGAACGCCAGCATCTGGCCCGCCTGTCGGTTTGCGCCGGCCCGATCCCGAGCACGCCGGGCGGCACCGGCAGCGAAACCGCGATCAACGCGCAGCGCAGCGCGCTGGCCACCCTCGCCCAATCCGACCGCCGCGGCTGCGCGCTCGGCGCGGCGCTCGCCTTCGCCGCCGATTGGGCGGCGATCCGCGCTTTGCTCGACACCGCCGCCCGCAAGCTCGGCATCGAGCTGCCCCCATCCCGCCTCGGCGACCGCGAATCTCTCCGCGCCGTCGGCGACGACGCCGGCCTGGTCGAACGCGCCTTGCTCTTCGGCGCCCAGCAGCTTGCGCTGCAGCATCGGGGGCTGTGGGATCTGCTCGAGGCCCGGCAGCAGGCGCGGCGGGATTAGCGAAGCCGCCCAGGCGTAGCGCGCAGCGCTAAGCCCGGAGTCGGCGCTCGCCGGCCGACAGGTCCGCAAAGCGGAGCCTGATCGACGTCACGGCACAATGGTGCCTTGACGATCTCTCCTTCCCCTACGTGCAAAGTCTCGCCAAGGTAGGGCATGGCTTTGAACATTGCTGATTATCTCGACGAGCTCGTTGTCCTGTATTTGACCGGTCAGGCGACCGAGCACAGCTATCGCCCGGCGCTGCAGGCGCTCTTCCAAAGCATCGATCCAGCGCTCACCGTCATCAATGAACCGAAGAAATCCGAAGCCGGCATGCCCGACGTCATGTTCCAACGCGGCGATATTCCCTTCGGGTGGGCCGAGGCGAAGGACATCAACAAGGATATCATGAGGCTGAAGGGTTATTCGGCCGAGCAGCGCAAGCGCTGCGAGAAGGCCTATCCAAACCTGCTCTTCACCGACGGTGGGGATTTCGAGTTTATCCGCGACGGAGCAACTTGTGAGCTTGTTTGACACCCTTGCACGCGCGCGAACCGAGGAGGACGTCAAGGACGCGTACATCAAGACGCTGGGCCTCAAATCCTATTCCAAGAACTTGGTCGATATCCAAACCCAAGAGGTTTGGTTCGAGGCGAAAGCGGTTTCGACCCCGCCAATCGTGATGTTCGCCCAGCTGCTGTTCTATATCCGCGCAGCCAAGAAGCGGGGCGAAGCAATCCCGGCGTTCCTCGCTGTTATCGACCGCGAAAAGGCGGCGATCATGTCGACCGAGGAAGCGCTGCCATTGCTCAACGACAAGACCATCGTCTGGCCGAAATCGGGCTCGCAGGCAGGCAGAGAACTCGCGGCGCAGATCGCGCCCTATGTGCAGACGCACATCGTAGAATACACGATCGCTCACGACGAGGCGGAGTTTGTGAAAGCAGTGAGGGATGCGATCCGCGAACGTCGGATCATCCGCACGCCGATCACCCCCGACAATCTGCGCCAGGTATTCGACCGCTGGGTCGCCATGGTAGGAAGCGAGCTGGGGCGGGTCGACCCAGCCGATTATGCCGTGCTGTTCTTCGCCGACATGATGCACGACGGAAAGAATGAGGCGATGCGCAACCTGCCTGCGCGCCTGCTGTTCAGCGGCGACAAGCCGGTATTTATCCTTGGTGCCGAGCAATATGAGCTGGCGAGCGAGCGCGGCTACAGGAACTTCTGGGCGATCTATCACCGCCCGCCCGAACAGAAACACCGGCATTACCTGCTCGAACGTCACGACAGTCTGCTCCCCGTCGACGAACAGAAGTTTAAAGGTGCCTTTTATACGCCGCTCCACATCGTTGACAAAGCGTATGACCAGCTCGTCGCAACGCTCGGACCCAACTGGCAGGACCGCTATCTCGTTTGGGATATGTGCGCGGGCGTCGGCAACTTGGAAGCGAAGCATAGCAATTTGCGCAACGTGTTCATGTCAACGCTTGATCAGTCCAACGTGACGATCATGAAGTCCAATCCCGCCTTCGCTGGAGCAGAAATATTCCAGTACGACTATCTGAACGACGACGTCACTGATTTTGGCGAGATCGACTACGCGCTTTCAAACAAGGTGCCGATGGCGCTGCGTCAGGCGATCGCTGATGGGCGCGAAGGCAAGAAGGGCGCGAAGCCGATTCTCGTGCTGATCAATCCGCCTTACGCGGAAAGCGGGTCGGGTATTGCGAAGGGCGACACCAACAAGATCGGCGTCGAAAAAACCCGCATCAACAGCTGGATGCGCGAGATGAACGTCGGCTATGCGAGCAAGGAGCTGTTTACGCAGTTTCTAATCCGCATACGACACGAGTTGCCACGCGCAACACTGGCGATGTTCAGCACGCTTAAATATGTAAACGCCCCCAACTTTGAGCCCTTTCGACGCGTGTGGCAGGCTACGTATCTCGATGGGTTTGTCGTTCACAGTCGGGCATTCGACGGGCTGGAAGGCGATTTTCCAATTGGGTTCCTCATTTGGGATACGGGAAAGAAGGCACCCGTCTCTGACGTTGGCGTCGCAGTTGTCGATCGCGTCGGGAACTTCATCGGCGAAAAAAGTTACGTTGCTAGACCGAACAATTCGCTTCTCAATCTGTGGATGAAAAAAACGCCCGCTAGAGGCGGACCCGCGCTGCCACTATCGAATGCGCTAAAGGTTTCGAAAAATCCTCGGCCCAAGCGTCAGTATCCGGGTGCGTTTGGCTACCTCTATGCGAGCAATAACGACCTGCAACATTCTGCCTTAGAGACGCTCATCACTTCTTCGATCTACACCGGTGGCAACGGTGGCGGCGTTTATATCCTCCCCGAAAACCTTTGGCAGGCTGCCATTGTCTTCAGCGTCCGTCGCCTCATAAAGCCGACCTGGCTCAACGACCGCGACCAGTTCCTGCAACCGTCGCAACCGCTGACCGACGAATTCAGGTCGGATTGTCTCGTCTGGATGCTGTTCAACGGCAGCAATTTGACCGCCGGCGCCGACGGGCTGCGCTGGAACGACCGCGACTGGAGCCTGGTCAACCATTTCATTCCTTTCACCGAAAGCGAGGTCCGGGCGAATGGGCGGTTCGAAAGCGACTTCATGGTGCGCCACATGGCGGGCATGGCGTTCTCGCCCGAGGCGCAAGCCGTGCTCGACGAGGGGCGCAAGTTGTGGACGAGCTTCCACGCCACGCAATTCCCGCGCAAGATCCGCGACGAATACAAGCTCGGACGACCCGACGCCGGCTGGTACCAGATCCGCCGTGCGCTTGAAGCCTACGGCGATACCGAGTTGACCGATTTCGATCCGTTCAAATCCGCCTATGCCGCGCTGTCCGCCAAGCTGCGCCCGATGGTCTACGAGCTCGGGTTTTTACCGGAATAGTTTCCTACACTTCTCGTTTCTGTTATGTTCCGATTCGCGGCATCGTCTCGGCGCCTTTCGTCCGGCCGGGCCGCAGGCTCTTTCAAATTTCATCCATCCAAACCCGCCGGATCATGGTTGCCGGATTTCGAGGGTGGCGCGGCACCCCCCATGGCCAGTGCGAACATTGGGACCATTCGCGCCTCCCGCGCACCGTCCCGCCACGCACTATCCCCTTCCTTTTAGTGCCGGCCCCTGTCCTGAGCGGCGTCGAAGGGCTGCCCTTGCGTCCCCCTCCCCGCCATGCTTTAGCCGCCCCGAAATTGACGTTTACGTTAAGGGCCGAGCATGCGCTTCGAAGGCACCCGGAATTATGTCGCGACCGACGACCTCAAGGTCGCGGTCAACGCGGCCGTCACGCTCCGCCGCCCGCTGCTCGTCAAGGGCGAGCCCGGCACTGGCAAGACCATCCTCGCCCATGAGATCGCCGGCGCGATCGGCGCGCCGCTCATCGAATGGCACGTCAAATCGACGACCAAGGCGCATCAGGGCCTCTACGAATATGACGCGGTGGCGCGGCTTCGCGACGGGCAGCTCGGCGACGAGCGAGTCCACGACATCGCCAATTACATCCGCAAGGGGAAATTATGGGAGGCGTTCACCGCTCCCCAATTGCCGGTCCTCCTGATCGACGAGATCGACAAGGCCGACATCGAATTCCCCAACGATCTCCTCCAGGAGCTCGATCGGATGGAATTCCACGTCTACGAAACCAAGGAGACGATCCGCGCCGTGGAGCGGCCGATCGTCGTCATCACCTCGAACAACGAGAAGGAGCTGCCCGACGCCTTCCTTCGCCGCTGCTTCTTCCATTATATCAAATTCCCCGACCGCGAGACGATGCAGGCGATCGTCGACGTCCATTTCCCCGGCATCCAGACGCTGCTGGTGAGCAAGGCGATGGACATCTTCTACCAGGTCCGCGACGTGCCCGGGCTCAAGAAGAAGCCGTCGACGAGCGAGCTGATCGACTGGCTGAAGCTTCTGCTCCACGAGGACATGCCGCTGGAGGTGCTCCAGTCCACGGATCCCGCCAAGGCGATTCCGCCTCTGCACGGCGCGCTTCTGAAGAACGAGCAGGACGTGATGCTGTTCGAGCGGCTGGCGTTCATGAGCCGGCGCCAAAGCGGCTGAACCTGGCCGCTCGACCGGGCGCTTCTACTCGACTAGCCTTCCGCCGCTGACCGGGGGAGAATCGACATGTTCAGGCTGGCGCTCGCTTTCTTCGCTCTTGCCTGCCCGTCGCTCGCCGGCGCGCAGGCCTGGCGGCACCAGCCGAGCGGCGTAAGTGTCGCGGCGCTGCCGGACGGAATGCGGCTCGGCATCGAGACCGACGGCCGGCGCGACGGCTCCGACGTCATCGTCCAGCTCGGGGGAAGCGAGAGCGAGGTGGCGACGCTCTACGTCTATCGATCCGCTTATCCCTCCGCAGCCTTGTGGTTCGAACGCACCCGGATGGCGATGCGCGCCAATGTCGGCGCGCCGACCGCCGGAGTGGCGCCGCGCAGCTTCACCCTCGGCGCCGCCGCCGCGCCCAACGGCCTGCGCGAGGAGATCGACCTGCCCGCCGGCGGCCGCTGGCGCGGGACCGCCGTCGCCATCGCCCAATATGGCGAATGGATGGTCAAGGTGCGGATCACGTCGGCGGCGGACGGCGCCGCGGACCTTTCCGGGCGGATGGACGACCTCATCGGCGTGCTGCGCTTCCCCGCCGCCGCTCCCGCCGCGCATCCGCTGACCGTGCCGGCCGCCTGCGGTGACGACAATGCGATGCGCGGCCGCGCCAGGGCGCCTTCCGGCGAAGATACGATGATGGCCGGGATCATGCTGACCAGGAGCCACGCCCAGGCGCGCGGCCGCGAGGGGCTCGTCGCCGATCCCGCCTCCTGGTGCCGCGACAGTTCCGGTCATCCGGCGGAGATGATCTCGCTCTACCGCCGCCGCGACGGCCGCGCCTGGGTGGCGCTGCTCGGCGATTCCGGCCTCGCCGCCGGCGCGGAGGCGATCGACGATCAGGCGATGAGCTTCGTCGCCACGCCCGCGGCGACCATCTTCGTCCAGATGTTCGATTCGATGCCGGCGCCGGACCCGGCGATCGAAGCCGCGATCCCTTTTGCGGTCGGCCGCGCGCAGGGCACGGCGAGCGTCGATGCGGCGACCGGCAGCCAGGTCAGCGTCGCCCTGCCCGAGCCGGACGCCTAGGCGCGATTCTGTTGTTTGGCGTGCTTCGGGGGCGTCCGGTGAGTCCCCCTGACTTCAAAATACTCAGCCCGTCGTCTCGTCCCTGTAGGCGAGCTCGAAATTGCCCCAGCGGCGGCCGCGCACGAACAGGGGCACGAACACGTTCTTGACCGCGAGATAGCGGCCCTGGCCGAGCTCCATTCCGTACGTGGCGAGCATCGCCTCCTTGTCGGACGCGATCGCCCGGCGGGTGATGTCGTCGAGGAAGTTGCGGCGGTTGCGGCAATATTCGGCGTTCCACTTGGGATCGTCGCCTTGCGGCAGGGAACGGGCGCTGATGTGAGTCGGCAAATAGCCGTTAATGTCGGTGATCGCGGTCGCGATCAGGCGCGATTCCTCGGCCATGAGGCGGTCGAGGACCGGGCGGACATGGGCATCGGCGAAATCGCAGAAGCGAGTTTCCCACTGGGTCGGATCGGTCCCCGGCATTTCGACATAGTCGGTGTCGAACACCGCCTCCTCGTCGACCTCGCCGCCGGCGATTCCGGCCTCGATCAGGCCGTGAATCTCGCGCGCCGATTTCTGCGCGAACTCGATGAAGGGGGTGTCGTCGATGCGCACGCCCGACGAGGCCAGCCGGTCGAGCATCTCGTTGGAGAGCAATTCGAGCTTCGACAGCCGGTCGTGGGTTTCCTTGAGCTGGCCGCCATTGGCGCGGGCGTCGGCGGCGAAGCTCGACAGGCCGCTCTTGACGCTGTCGACGCTGGCCTGAATGAGGCTGGTCGACTGGGCGATGCCGTCGGTCTGGCGATCGACCAAAGCGACGATGTCGGCGACGTCGCGGACGGTTTCGTTGATCCGGGTGAACGACCCCTGCGCCTCGCGGCTCTTCTCGACTCCGGCCTTGATCTCCGAAGTGACGGCTTCGGCCTCGCGGGTCAGCGAAGCGATGGTGCCGGCGATCTGGCTGGTCGCGGAGCGGGTGTCGTGGGCGAGCTTCTTCACCTCGGCGGCGACGACGGCGAAGCTGCGCCCCGCCTCGCCCGCGCGGGCCGCCTCGATGGTCGCGTTGAGCGCGAGCATGTTGGTCTTGCTGGCGATGCTCTCGATCGCCGAGCTCACTTTCTGCACCTGGGTCATCGCCTCGGCGAAGCCGGCCATTCGGTCGCCCAGCTGGACGACGAGGTCGGTGAGGCCCGAAAAGACCTGGATCGTGTCCTCGATCGCGGTCCGGCCCTGGTCGAGCTTGCCACGCGCCTGCTCGGCGAGGATCCGGGCCTCGTCGGTCGAATCGCTGACCTGCGCCTGGTCGGCGAGCAGCCGGGTGGTCACGTCCTCCAGCGAATCGAGCATCCTGAGATTGGCCGAGATGCGCTCGTTGACTCCGGCGACATAGCCGGCGACGTCGCTGCACTGGATCGCCAGCGACCCGCAATTGCGCGCGACCTCGTTGATCGCTTCGCCGTCCGTCCTCTCGCGCGAAATGCTCGCCACCGATTGCCCCCGTTTCTTGCTCTTGGCGTGCATGGCTAGGGGCAAATCGTTGAAAGGACGTTAACTATGTCGGTGCGCTCGCCGCACCGGCATATCCCGGCGGTGACGTGGACGGGCAAACCGCCTACACCGCGCGTCATGTTCTTCTCCTTCGTCGACGAATTGCGCGCCGCGGGCATTTCCGCCTCGATGAAGGAGCATCTGACCCTGCTCGACGCGCTCAGCGCCGACGTGATCGGCGCCAGCCCGGAGGAATTCTACTTTCTCGCCCGGGCGACCTTCGTGAAGGACGAAGGGCTGCTCGACCGGTTCGACCAAGTCTTCGCCAAGGTCTTCAAGGGTTTCGAGACGAGCTACGGGACCGACGCCGTGCCGCTTCCCGAGGAGTGGCTGAAGGCGATCGCGGAGAAATATCTGACGCCCGAGGAGATGGAGGCGATCAAGTCGCTGGGCTCCTGGGAAGAGATCATGGAGGCGCTCAAGCAGCGCCTCGCCGAGCAGCAGGGCCGCCACCAGGGCGGCAGCAAGTGGATCGGGACCGGCGGCACCTCGCCGTTCGGCAATTCGGGCTACAATCCGGAAGGCGTGCGGATCGGCGGCGAAGGCAGGCACGGACGGGCTCTGAAAGTCTGGGACAAGCGCGAATTCCGCAATCTCGACAGCAAGGTCGAATTGGGGACTCGCAACATCAAGGTCGCGCTTCGCCGCCTGCGTCGCTTCGCCCGCGAGGGCGCGGCCGAGGAGCTCGACCTCGACGAGACGATCGACGGCACCGCCCGTAAGGGCTGGCTCGACATCCGAATGCGGCCCGAGCGCCACAATGCGGTGAAACTGCTTCTCTTCCTCGACGTCGGCGGATCGATGGACCCGCACATCAAGCTGACCGAGGAACTGTTCAGCGCGGCCACGTCCGAATTCAAGAATCTCGAATTCTTCTATTTCCACAATTGCCCCTACGAGGCCGTGTGGAAGGACAATCGGCGCCGCTTCAACGAGCGCACCCCGACCTGGGACGTGCTCCACAAATACGGCCACGATTACAAGCTCGTCTTCGTCGGCGACGCCTCGATGAGCCCCTATGAGATCACCCATGCGGGCGGCTCGGTCGAACATTATAACGAGGAGGCCGGCGCGACCTGGCTGCAGCGGATGACGACGACCTATCCGGCCGCGGTCTGGCTCAATCCGGTGCCCGAGCAATATTGGAACTATACCAGCTCGATCCAGGTGATGCGCACGCTGATGCGCGAGCGGATGTACGGGCTGACCCTGGAGGGGCTGGACGAGGCGATGCGCGCGTTGAGCCGGAAGAGCTGAACATCGGTTTGTATCAATGTAGTCTAGATCGAATGTCTGATTCCAGGCCCCGGAGAATGCGTCGATAACTTACTACATCGATGCGCGGATGGTTGCGCACATGTTCAGACCGAACCTGCCGTTGCGCTGGAGATTCTGCATCTGAGTCTCCAATTATCAGCACAGCCCCTATGGGTTGAACGAGTTCATCCACGCGAACGAGGCTCCTGACGGAATCAATGTAATCCTGAAAATGCGTGAGATATCGATTGCACTGGGCCGTTGCGAGGCTCGCATCGCTGCTAGGTCTTGTTCCCGACTTGTTACTGAACTGAGAATCAAACCTCTTTATTTCGACCACATGCCAGAAATATCCGAGAGAGGATCTGGTCGCGACCAGGAAATCGGGAATAATTCCCTTTGACCCGTCAGCGCTGTGTGGCTTCACCATCTGCTTCGGAAACGCCCAAGTCCCATGATGACCGGAGCCTGCAATTGCGTATCGAAATGCATAAGGATGGGCACACAAGGCCCTTTGGATAGCTTCTTCGCTGCCTGCTTGGAGAGCCTCGGTAATATCTTTGAGGGCCTTTTCGTTGGCGTCCCTAGGCTCTCCGTAGCGCGAACCGGGAAACTCGGCTTCTGATTTTGCGCGCTCTGCTTCCCAGTCGATGTCAGCCAAGGAAACCACTCGAAATCTCCCCTTGTCATCCATCGAACTTGCCTCTGTATCGCAAATACGCTCGTCGTTCATCCTCCCAAGCTTGCTCGTCCGCCCCGGCCAGGGCGTCCAGGTCGGAGGGCGCCGCTTGCTCGTCGTCGACCCACTCGCGCAAGGCCGGACCGCCGTTGATGACGTCGATGGCGAGCTTGCCGTGTTCATATTCGTAGGGGAAATCGCGCCACAGATCGTAATCGGGATGGCGGCGGCGGATCGCCTTGAAGGCGAGGGCCTGGAGGCGCCAGGGCCTGAAGGCGGCGTGGTCGTAGAACGGCCCCTCGGCGTGGATGTGAACGCCGTGGCAGAGCTTGCCGGAATGCTTGTGGAAGGTCGGCTCGAACGAGATTTCGCGCAGCGCGCAGCCGGCCAGCCAGTCAGGCGCGAATGCGCCCATTTCGGCGATGATGGAGCGGGCGTCCAGATCGGGCGCGCCGAACAGTTCGAGCGGGCGGGTCGTGCCCCTGCCCTCGCTCAGCGTGGTGCCCTCGAGCATCACCGTGCCGGCATAAGCGCGGGCCATGTTGACGTTGGCGGCGTTGGGGCTGGGGTTGATCCAGACGCGCTCGGGGGGCCAGCCGAAGCCGGGGCCCTCGTCGGGGCGATACCCCTCCATCTCGATAATGCGATAATCGACGTCGAGCTTGAAGTGATCGACGAACCAATGGCCCATCTCGCCCAATGTCAGGCCGTGGCGCATCGGCATCGGCCCCGCGCCGACGAAGCTCTCCCAGCCGGGGCGCAGGGTGAGGCCCTCGACCGGGCGGCCGGCGGGATTGGGGCGATCGAGCACCCAGACCTGCTTGCCGTGCGCGGCCGCGGCTTCGAGGACGTAGAGCAAGGTCGTGATGAAGGTGTAGATACGGCAACCAAGATCCTGAAGATCCACGAGAATCACATCGAACGTGCCCATCGACTGGCCGGTCGGGCGGCGGACATCGCCATAGAGGCTGAACACGGGGATGTTGTGCAGCGGATCGGTGAAATCCGGCGATTCGACCATATTGTCCTGCTTGTCGCCCCGGAGGCCGTGCTGCGGGCCGAAGGCGGCGGTGACGTTGAGCCCGCAAGCGACCAGCGCGTCGAGGCTGTGGGCGAGGTCCTGCGTCACCGAAGCGGGATGGGCGAGCAGGGCAATCCGCTTGCCTTCGAGCGGCGCGCGCAGGGCCGGGTCGGCGACGAGGCGATCGATGCCGAATTTCATGTGCCCTGCATCCTCGTCCATGGTGATCCGGCATCCATCCGAACGCTGGTAAAGAAGGTGGACCCCGGATCAAGTCCGGGGTGGCGAAAGGAGGAGATCAGGGCAGCCGAGGCATCCGGAGCGCAAAGCAATCCGGATGGTGGAAGTCCGGCGCGCCCGGCGGGTGGGCGAGCGCCCAGTAGGATTTCGTGCCGTTCGTCTCCTCGATCACGGCGGAGAGGCCGAGCCGCCAGTCCAGCGCCCCAAGCGAGGGGATTGAAATCCGAGCAGACAGCTCGAAGCGCGCGCCCCGGGTTTCGGCGTCGATGGCGGGCGCCAGAAAATCCGCCTCGGCCATGCCGGCACGATAGTCGTCGAACCTGTAGATGGCCCAGGCTCTCGATGGGCTGAGATTATATTCGTAATAGCCCGCGTCGCCCACCGCCCGGATGAACAGTTCGAAGCAGGTTCGCTCCCAGAGGCGATCGCCGCGGCGAGGCTCCCCAAGCGCAGGAAGGCGCAGTGCGTCGGAATCGTCGGGCAGGCGAAACGTGACTCTCAGGATGTCGGCGTCGCGGCCGATCGAAACCACTACTCGCCCCACCTGCGAACGCGTCTGGGGGTGTCGATTCAAATCGAGGCGCATGCCAGTTTCCTCGTCACCCCGAACGCGCTTCAGGGTCCAGTTCTCCATCCGCACTGCTGCTCGAAACTGGATGCTGAAACAAGTTCAGCATGACGGTTCGAGATGCTAACGCCGACCGGCCATGAGCCAATACAAGTCCGATCTCCTACGCCTGCTCGACGAGCGCGGCTATATCCACCAGGTCACCGACGCGGTGGCGCTGGACGCGCTCGCGCGGACGCAGGTGGTGCCCGGCTATATCGGCTTCGACGCGACCGCGCCCTCGCTCCACGTCGGCAGTCTCGTCCAGATCATGCTGCTGCGCCGGCTTCAGCAGGCCGGGCACAAGCCGATCGTGCTGATGGGCGGGGGCACGTCCAAGATCGGCGATCCGAGCTTCAAGGACGAGGCCCGCAAGCTGATCTCGGCCGAGACGATCGACGCCAATATCGCCTCGATCCGGCGGGTGTTCGAGCGCTTCCTGACCTTCGGCGACGGGCCGTCGGACGCGATCATGGCCAACAATGCCGACTGGCTCGACGCGCTCGAATATATCCCCTTCCTCAGGCAGATCGGCCAGCATTTCTCGGTCAACCGAATGCTCGGCTTCGACAGCGTCAAGCTGAGGCTCGAGCGCGAGCAATCGCTGAGCTTCCTCGAATTCAACTATATGATCCTCCAGGCCTACGATTTCCGCGAGCTCTCCTTGCGCGCCGGCTGCCGGCTGCAGATGGGCGGATCGGACCAATGGGGGAATATCGTCAACGGCATCGAGCTGACCCGGCGGATGGACGGCGTCGAGCTGTTCGGCGTGACCACCCCGCTCATCACCACCGCCGACGGCGGCAAGATGGGCAAGACCGAGCGGGGCGCGGTCTGGCTCAACGCCGACCTCCTCTCCCATTACGATTACTGGCAATTCTGGCGGAACAGCCAGGATGCCGACGTCGGCCGGTTCCTGCGCCTGTTCACCGATCTTCCGCTCGACGAGATCGCCAGGCTCGAGGCGCTCGAGGGCGCCGGGATCAACGAGGCGAAGAAGGCGCTGGCCGACGCCGCGACCGCGATGCTCCATGGCGACGAGGCGGCGGCGGCGGCAGCGGACACGGCGCGGAAGACGTTCGAGGAGGGAGCTTCGGGGGAGGACCTGCCGAGCTTGAAGGTGGACGGGGCGATCGGCCTCGTCGACGCGCTGGTCGGCCTCGGCCTGGTCGCCTCGAAGAACGAGGCGCGGCGGCTGATCGCGCAGGGCGGCGCGCGGGTCGATGGGCAGGCGGCCGGCGAGGATGTGCCGATCGCGGTCACGGGCGACGTGCGGATTTCCGCGGGGAAGAAGAAGCACGGGCTGCTTACCCGCTAGCCGTCATCCCGGCACCTAACGTCATGCTGAACTTGTTTCAGCATCCAGTCCGGAGCCGCTCGGGCTAGTCGACCCTGGACCCTGAAACAAGTTCAGGGTGACGATGGGGAAAACAGCATTCGCTGGAATGACGATTATCCGCCCCTCAACAACCCCACCGCCGCGTCGCGCTCCATCAGATAGAGCAGCACCCGCGCCGCCTGTCCCCGCTCGCCCTCCAGGCCGCCGTCGCGGTCGACGAGCAGGCGCGCGTCGTCCATCGCCACCGGGGCGAGCTCCGAAATCCGCTCCGGCGAGGCCAGGCGGAATTGCGCTTCGCCCGACTGCTTCGTGCCCAATATCTCGCCGGCGCCGCGCAGGCGCAGATCCTCCTCGGCGATGCGGAAGCCGTCATTGGTCTCGCGCATCAGGACGAGCCGGGCGCGGGCGGCTTCGCTGAGCGCGTTGCCGCGCAGCAGCAGGCACACGCTGCGCTCGTCGCCGCGCCCCACCCTGCCCCTCAGCTGGTGGAGCTGGGCGAGGCCGAAACGGTCGGCATGTTCGACGATCATCAGCGAGGCGTTGGGCACGTCGACTCCGACTTCGATCACCGTGGTCGCGACCAGGACGGCGATTCGCCCGCGCTGGAAGGCGTCCATCACCGCGTCCTTGTCCGGCCCCTTCATCCGGCCGTGGACGACTCCGACCTTGTCGCCGAAGCGAAGCTGGAGGGCGCGCGCGCGTTCCTCCGCGGCGGCGAGGTCGGAGGCTTCGTTCTCCTCGATCAGCGGGCAGACCCAATAAGCCTGCTTCCCCGCGTCGATGTGGCGGCCGAGCGCGTCGACGATCTCGAGCAAGCGCTCGCCGCTCAGCACACGGGTTTCGACCGGCTGACGCCCGGGCGGCATCTCGTCGAGCCGGCTGACGTCCATCTCGCCATAATGGGTGAGAGTGAGGGTGCGCGGGATCGGCGTCGCGGTCATCACGAGGAGATGCGGCGGCCGCTCCGCCTTGCTCGCCAGCATCAGCCTCTGCGCGACCCCGAAACGGTGCTGCTCGTCGACGACGGCGAGGCCGAGCCTTTTATAGCCGACCGCCTGCTGGAAGATGGCGTGGGTGCCGACGAGGATGTGGATCGACCCGTCGGCAAGGCCCATCAGGCAGGATTCGCGCACCCGCCCCTTCTCGCGGCCGGTGAGGATGGAAAGGTTGACCGGCAGGCCCGCGAGCAGGCGCGAAAGCGTCTCATAATGCTGGCGGGCGAGGATTTCGGTCGGCGCGAGCAAGGCGGCCTGGGCGCCGGCCTCGACCGCGTTCAGCATCGCCATCAAGGCGACCAGGGTCTTGCCCGAGCCGACGTCGCCCTGGAGCAGGCGAAGCATCGGGACGTCCTGCTGGAGGTCGCCCTCGATCTCGGCGACGGCGCGGCTCTGGGCGCCGGTCGGCACATAAGGAAGCTCCAGCCTGTCGCGCAGGCTGCCGTCGCCCTTGAGCGGCAGGCCCTTGCGCCGGCGGGCATTGGCGCGGACCAGCATCAAGGCGAGCTGGTTGGCGAAGACCTCGTCATAAGCGAGCCGCTCGGCCGCCTTGGCGGCGGCGGGATCGCGATGGGCGGTCTCCAGCGCCTCGGCCCAGCCGGGCCAGGCCCGGCGCGCTTTCAGGCTCGGCTCGATCCACTCGCCAAGGTCCGGCCGCCGCGCCAGCGCCTGGCCGGCAAGGTCGGCGAGGCGGTGGTTGGTGAGGCCCTCGGAGAGCGGATAGACCGGCTCGCGCTGGGGAATGGAGGCGGCCTCGGCGGGGAGCAGGACATGATCGGGATGGACCATCTGCAACTCCTGGCCGTAGCGGTCGAGCCTCCCCGAAACGATCCGCGCCTCGCCGAGCGGGAGCTGCTTCTTCCCCCAGCCCGGATTGTTGAAATAGGTCAGAGTGACGGAATTGCCCGCCCCGTCCTCCGCGATGATCCGGAACGGGCCGCGGCCGCCGCTCTGGCGATAGTCGCGGGCGGTGAGCGTCACGGTGACGACCCGACCTACATCGGCCTCGTCGAGCGCCGCGACCCGCTTGCGATCGATCCAGCCGGTCGGCAAATGGAAGAGGAGATCGACGACCCGGTCGAGCTTCAGCCTGTGCAGCGGCTTGGCCAGCGCGGGGCCGACGCCCTTCAGTACCTCCACTTCGGCGAACAGCGGGTTGAGGATATCGGGGCGCATGGGCCCCGATGGTAAGGGGAGGATCGCCGCGCAACAATCCTCCCCGTCCTGGGCTCAGCGCCGCGCGAGGCTCGCGATCTGGACTTCGATCCGCTTGAGCTCGCGCATCAGCCGCTTCGTCTGGATCGCCGGCGGCACGGCCAGCTTGACGAGCAACGCCATCAACAGCAGCACCGCGGCGGGCAGGCCCCAGCGCAATTGCGTGACCGGATCGCCGGCTTCGAAGAACATCCAGGCCGCATAAAGCCCGGCGATAAACATCAGCGTCTGGAAGATCATCATCACCCAAACCATCCACACGATTTCCGGACCGGTCATGCCCAGCATCCGTTCGACGAATCCCGGCTCATCGCCGATGCTGCGCAGCAATTCGCGCTCCTCGGCATCGAGCGCCTCGTCAATCAATTGGTCCACGTCACGCATCATTCGTCTCCTCCAAGCGCGGCGCAAAGCTTGCGGCGGGCGTGCATCAGGCGGGTCTTTACCGTGCCCGCCGGAACGTCGAGAGCGACCGCCACTTCGGCGACGCTCAATTCCTCGAAATGGAACAAGGCGATGGTGGCGCGTTGCTCCTCGGGAAGCGCGCGGATCGCGGCGCGCAACCGGTCATGATCGCGAGTCGATTCCAGCAGCGCCGGCTGAGCTTCCCGGTCGATCGACGCCGCGGCGGCTTTGCGGTCGCGCATGGTTGTAGCGATCGAGCGGGCGCAGCGCCGCGACACGATCCGAAACGCCCAGGCGGGAAAGGCCCGATCGTCGCGAAGCTGCGACAGACCCCGCGCAATCTCGATCCAGCCGTCCTGAACCGCATCGCGCGCCGCCTCCGCATCGCCGAGCAGCCGCCAGGCATGGGCGAGCAGCTTGCGCTGCCAGCGCCGCGCCAGCGCATCGAACGCGGTGCGATCGCCGGTCCGGATGGCGGCCAGCAGATATTCGTCCAGAAGCCGCGAGATATTGCCGACCACCGCCCGTCCTCCAATTCCAACGATAAGGTGACGACGAAAGCCCGCCCGGTTCAATCGCCCTGACGATTTTTCGTCGCGGAGGCGGGGTGACGAACCGGCCGATCGCTCCTAAATGGGCGTCACCGAAGCCGCCTGGATTCCAGCGCGGCCAATTTTGCATGGAGCCCATGGACCGCGACACCCGCCTTAAGCGTCTCCGCTTCCGCGCCTGCCATAGAGGCGTGCGCGAGGCCGACATGCTGGTCGGGGGCTATTTCGACCGTTGGCATGAGGTGTGGGGCGACGCCGAAGCCGCGTGGTTCGAGGCGCTGCTCGAGGAGCAAGATGTCGATATTCTCGCCTGGGCGATGGGAACCGCCCCCGTGCCCGAGCGCTGGCGCGGCGAGATGATGAGCCGCCTCCAGTCCACCGACTATATCAAGCATCAGGCGTGAGTGACGACCTTCAGAAGATCCTGACCGCCACGCGGCCGATCACACTCGCCGGCGTGCCGGGCGGGTTCATGCCCTGGCTCGCGGCCGATCTGGCGCGCGCCGCAAGGGGCCGCGCCGTCTTCGTCGCGCCGGACGAGGCGGCGATGCGGGCGCTGGCGGACGCGGCGGCCTATTTCGCGCCCGAGCTCGAGGTGCTGGCCTTTCCCGCCTGGGACTGCCTGCCCTACGATCGCAGCTCGCCTTCGCTGCGCTCCACTTCGGAGCGGCTGGCGACCCTGCACGCGCTCCAGCGCACAAGCGCGAAGCCGCGGCTGCTCGTCACGACGGTCAATGCGGCGACCCAGCGGACCCTGACTCCGTTCCGGGTGCGGCAGCTGGTGGCGCGGCTGGCGCCGGGCGAGCGGATCGATCTCGACCAGCTCACCCGGCTCCTTCAGGCCAATGGCTATGGCCGCACGGAAACGGTGCGCGACCCCGGCGAGTTCGCCGTCCGCGGCGGCCTCGTCGACCTGTTTCCGGCCGGAGAGGAGCAAGCGCTCCGCCTCGACTTCTTCGGCGACGAGATCGAGAGCGTCCGCCGCTTCGACCCCGCCACCCAGCGCAGCATCGACCGGATCGAGGGCTTCACCCTCCTCCCCGCCTCCGAGACCTTGCTCGACGAAGACAGCGTCAAGCGCTTCCGCGCCGCCTATCGCGAATTGTTCGGCGCCGCCGCCACCGGCGATCCGCTCTACCAGGCCGTGTCGGACGGGCGCCGGATCGCGGGCATCGATCACTGGCTGCCCTTGTTCGAGGAGCGGCTTGCGACCCTGTTCGATCATCTCGGCACCGACGATATCGTCGTCCGCGACACCGGCGATGCCGGAGCGCTCGAGGCGCGCTTCGAAGCGGTCGCCGATTATCACGACAATCGCCGGCGGGCGATGACCAGGGAGGCCGGCAGCTACCGGCCGCTGGCGCCCGACACGCTCTATCTGGCGCGCGCGGAATGGGACGGGCTGGTCGCGGCTCGGCCGCTCCACCAGCTGACTCCGTTCCACGAGCCCGCGAGCACGTCGGTCATCGATTTCGCAATGGAGCCGCCGCGCGATTTCGCGCCCGAGCGGACCCAGGGGCTCAACGTCTATGAAGCGGTCGTCGACCATGTCGGGGCGCTTCGCCGCGCGGGCAAGAAGGTGGTCCTCGCAAGCTATTCGCTCGGCTCGCGCGAGCGGCTGAAGGGGCTGCTCGCCGAGCATGGGCTCGAGAAAGTCGTCGAGGTCGACAATTGGCAGCAGGCTCTGGGAGCAGGCGCTTCCCGGCCAAGGCCGGGGTCCGGCCCGGACTCCGCTACTGGACCCCGGCCTGCGCCGGGGAACGTGGCCCTGGCGGTCATCCAGCTCGATCACGGCTTCACCGGCGGCGACGTCGCCTTGCTCACCGAGCAGGACATGCTCGGCGACCGGCTGGTGCGGCGACGCAAACGCAAGAAGAGCGCCGACGCCTTCCTGTCCGAGCTGGCGACGCTGACTCCGGGCGACCTCGTCGTCCACGCCGATCACGGCATCGGCCGCTATGAGGGCCTGACCCAGATCCCGGTGCAAAGGGCGCCGCACGATTGCGTCGCTTTGTCCTATGCCGGCGGCGACAAGCTCTACGTCCCGGTCGAGAACATCGACATCCTGTCGCGCTACGGCTCGGACAGCGAGGGCGTGTCGCTCGACCGGCTCGGCGGCGAGGCCTGGCAGCGCCGCAAATCGCGGATGAAGGAGCGGATCCGCGCCATCGCCGGCGATCTCATCAAGGTCGCCGCCGAACGCGCGTTGCGCCCCGGCCCGGTCGCCGAGCCCGACACCGGCTATGCCGCCTTCGCCGACCGCTTCCCTTATGAGGAAACCGAGGACCAGGACCGCGCCATCGCCGACGTCATCGCCGATCTCGGCGCCGGCCGGCCGATGGATCGGCTGGTCTGCGGCGACGTCGGCTTCGGCAAGACGGAGGTCGCGCTTCGCGCCGCCTTCATCGCCGCAATGTCAGGGCTGCAGATCGCGGTGATTGCGCCGACGACCCTGCTCGCACGCCAGCATTACGAGAATTTCCGCGACCGCTTCCAGGGCTTCCCGATCGAGATCGGCCGGCTGTCGCGGCTCGTTCCCGCCAAGGAGGTCAAGGCCACCAAAGACGGGATCAGGGCCGGCAAGATCGACATCGTCATCGGCACCCACGCTCTGCTGTCGAAGAGCATCGAATTCCGGAAACTGGGCCTGGTCGTGGTCGACGAGGAGCAACGCTTCGGAGTCACCCACAAGGAACGGCTCAAGGCGTTGCGCGCCGACGTCCATGTGCTGACTTTGACCGCGACTCCGATCCCGCGGACGCTGCAAATGGCGATGTCGGGCCTGCGCGAGCTTTCCGTCATCCAGACTCCGCCGGTCGACCGGCTCGCGGTGCGCAATTACGTCATGCCCTGGGACCCGGTGGTGGTCCGCGAGGCCTTGCTGCGCGAACATTATCGCGGCGGCCAGACTTTCTTCGTCGTGCCCCGAGTCGCCGACATCCCCGACATCGAGCACTATCTGCGCGAGGAGGTGCCCGAGGTCCGCGCCGTGGTCGCCCACGGCCAGATGGCGCCGACCGAGATCGAGGAGAGGATGTCGGCCTTTTACGACCGCAGATATGAAGTGCTGCTGTCGACCACGATCGTCGAGAGCGGGCTCGACGTGCCGAGCGCGAACACTTTGATCGTCCACCGCGCCGACCGGTTCGGACTCGCCCAGCTCTACCAGTTGCGCGGCCGCGTCGGCCGCGCGAAGATCAGGGCCTATTCCTATTTCACCACGCCCCCCGGGCGGGTGCTGACCGAAACCGCGGACAAGCGCCTGCAGGTGCTCGCGGCGCTTGACAGCCTCGGCGCCGGCTTCCAGCTCGCCACCCACGATCTCGACATCAGGGGCGCCGGCAATCTGCTCGGCGACGAGCAATCGGGCCATATCAAGGAGGTCGGCTTCGAGCTTTACCAGTCGATGCTCGAGGAGGCGATCCTCGAGGCCAAAGCGGGCGGGATGGATTCGCGCGTCGAGGCCTTTTCGCCTCAGATCAGCGTCGATGCGCCGATCCTGCTGCCCGAAGCCTATGTGCCCGATCTCGATCTTCGAATGGGCCTCTACCGCCGAATGAACGAATTCGAAGCGGTCGACGAGATCGATCCCTTCGCGGCCGAGATGATCGACCGCTTCGGCCCGTTGCCGGCCGAAACCGCGAACCTGCTCAAGATCATCGAGATCAAGTTGAACTGCCGAACCGCGATGGTCGCCAAGCTCGACGTCGGGCCGAAGGGCGCATTGGTCCATTTCCACAATGACAGCTTCGCGGACCTGCCGGGGCTCCTCCTCTATGTCGAGCGGCTGAAGGGCACGGCGAGGCTCAGGCCCGATTCCAAGCTCGTCATCACCCGCGCCTGGGACGATCCGCAGGCGCGGCTCAACGGCGCGCTTCAGCTGTCGAAGGGGCTTGCCCGGATAGTCGGCTGACCCCCGGCACGTTGTCTCCGGCGCCGATCGTTCCTAAGTGAGGCCAGCCCGTTTGGGGCGGCGGAGTGAGGCGTGGACGAGGCGGCGCGGAAGATCGGGCGGATGCCGGCATTGCTGGCGCTGGTGCTTGCCGCCTTCGCCGTCCTTCCGGCCGCGGCCGGGGCGGCGGAGCATCGCGTGGTCTGGCCGCACGCGGCCTCGCCGATCGAGGCGCCGGCGGCGATCCTCGATCACCAGCCGGCGGCGGAGACTTTGGCCGAGCCCGGCGAAGACGATCCTTCGGACGTCGGCGATCCGGCCATCCTCGCCGCTTCGGCGGAGCCTCAGGCGCCCTCTCCCGGCGACGTCGTGCCGCAGGGCGCGCTCGCCCGGCCGGCGCGCCCCTTCGCACCCTACCGCGCCCGCGCTCCCCCTTCCGTGTGATCCGGCGTCCCCGAGCGGGCGCGCCCCTTCCCATCACATAAAGACTGCCGCCGCGCCTTTGCGCGCCGGCGGCCAAGGAGCTTATCCATGAAGACCGCAAACGTCGTGTCGGTGCGTGACTCCGGCCCGCTGAACGGAACCAACCCGCCCGCGACCCAAGCCGCCCCTTCCATAGCGCGGATGAGCGACGCCCTGCGTCGCTATCCGGAGATCAGCGAGGAGGAGCGCCAGCAGCTGATCCGCTTCCTCAAACATGGCGCTCAGGAGGATATCGTCCAGGCCACCTATGTCCTCGGCCTGGAACCGCGCCTGATCGCCTTCCAGAAGGACCATCCGAAGGACTTTCCCGGTGGCCTGAAGGCGTGGACGCCATTCGCCCTGCTGGTGCTGGTGCCGCTGCTGGCGGTGCTCTGGCACCTGCTGCGCTGAGCCGGGCAAGGAGGGCGCCGCCCGCCGGCGGCGCCCTTCAGCCCTGCGCCAGCGCAGCCAGCTCCTGCGCGGTGACCGGCGGCGCGCAGAGGAAGCCCTGGTAGAGCGTGCAGCCTTCCTGGGCGAGCAGGCTCAGTTGCTCCTCGGTTTCGACCCCCTCGGCGACGACGTCGAGGCCCAATGAACGGGCCATGTCGATGACGCTTCGGACCACGATCCGGTCGCGAGTCGAGCCGGCGATGTCCTGGCACAGGCGCTTGTCGATCTTGAGATAGTCGAGCGGCAGCGCCTTCAGATAAGCGAGGCTCGAATAGCCGGTGCCGAAATCGTCGATGGCGACGCGCAGCCCGCCGCCGCGCAATTCGGCGAGCAGCGAGGCGGCCGCGGCGAGATCCTCGATCAGCCCGCCCTCGGTGACCTCGACGGTCAGCCGCTCGGCCGCGAACCCGCTCTCCTTCACCATGGCGAGGAATTGGGCCGCGAAGCCGGGGCGCGCGATGTCGGCCGCGGTGATGTTGACCGAGAGCCTGAGGCCGGCCAGCGCCTCCGGCCACGCCGCCGCGGCGCGGATCGCCTTGCGCTGGACGTGATCGGAAAGCTGGGCGAGATAATCGGACCCCTCGGCGACGCTGAACAGGGTGGTCGCTCCGAGCTCGCCATGGATCGGGTGGTTCCAGCGGGCGAGCGCCTCGGCGCCGGCGATGGCGCCGCCCGTGACCCAGACCTGCGGCTGGAAGCGGATCTCGATCTCGTCCTGGTCGAGCGCGCGCCGCAAGTCGATTTCGAGCCGGTCGCCGCGCGCGGTGGCGCTTTCGGCGCCTTCCTCCAGGACATGGACCGGCGAGCCGTCGCCGGCCTTGGCCTCGGCCAGAGCGGCGCTGGCGCGGCGAAGCAAGGCGGCGGGATCGTCGCCGGCCTGCGACGCGGCAACTCCGGCCCGGCCGCCCAGGGTGATGACATGGTCCCCCGACGCGAACGGCCGGCCGATCGCCTCGACGGTCTGGCCGGCGAGAAGGCGGGCCTCCCCGACGCTCGCCGGCGCCGGCAGCAGCAGCGCGAATTCGGCCCCCGCCATGCGCGCGACCAGGGCGCCGCGGCCGTCGCCGCCGATCTGGCGCTCGATCCGCCGAGCGATCGCTTGAAGCACCGAATCGCCGGTTTCGCGGCCGAAGGCGGCGTTGATCGCGTCGTAGCGGCTGACCGAGACGAGCATCGCCACCACGGCCGGCCCCTCCCCCTCGTGGCCGGCGAGGCGGGCGGCGATCCAGGCGCGGGCGGCGCGGCCGTCGCGAAGGCCGGTGAGCGGATCGCGGCCCTCGCCTGCTGCGCCCTGGATCGGCTCGGCGCGGCCGACCACGTCGCCCTCGCTGCGGCGGACATGGTGGGCGATTCGACCGCCGCTCTCGCCATGGGCGAAGGCGGTCGCCTCGCCGGTGGCGAGCAGCCGGTCGATCGCGTCGCGGGCGGCGCGCCGGCCGGCCGGATCGAGCTTGCGGAGCAGCTCCATCAGGCTGATCCGCCGCCCCTCCTCTTCGCCGAGGCCCGCCGCCCGCGCCAGCGCCGGGCTCAGTTCGACGGTGCGCGAGCCCGGCTGCCAGCGCCACGAGGCGGACTCGAGCTCCTCGCCGGCGCGGCGCAGCGTGCGCGGGCCGCCGCCGACGCGCTCGGCATGGCGACGGGCGAAGTGCAAGGCGTGCAGGAGCTGCGCCTCGGTGAACGGGCTGACCAGGAAATGGGTGGCGCCGTAAAGGTGGAGGGCGTCGAGGGCGGCGGAGTCGCCGCGCGAGAGCAGGACGAGCAAGGCGGCGGCATTGGCCTCGGCGGCGTCGCCGATCGCGCGCACCGCCTCCTCGCCGTCCTGGCGGGCGCCGCGCGCGTCGACCACCGCCACCGACGCGCCCGAGGCGACGAAGCGCGCCTCGGCATTCTCGGCGCGCCGGGCAGCGATCGGCTGCCAGCCGGCGCTTTCGGCGAGGCGCGACAATTCGTCGCGATGGCGGAAGGACAGGATGAAGAGCGGTGCGCCCATCGCCCTGCTCTAGCGGCGCGCCCGCCCCGCGCCAATCGCCGCGCGCTACACTATCCCGGCTTGGCACATCAGCGCGGGGCGCGGCGGCGGCCGGAGCGAGCGAAACGCGGGCCTCGCGTATCGCGGGCTCCGCAGGGCGGGATCCAACGCGCAGACGCAGCGCTCATCATGGGGCCCAGGCCGGAACGACCGGGCCCGCCGCGACAGGCCGGCATCGGCTCTCAAGGAATATAGTAACACGCCACCCCAAGGCTGCGAATGGGACCATCATAATGAGCGATCATCGCGATATTGTGCGCGATAACGTCCCAATCGCCGGCGGGCTGCGCTGCCGCGACGAAGGCATGATCGTCGGAGGTCCACAAATGATAGCTGCCGATTTTGGTCGCCTCCACCAATTGCGGCATGCTCGATCGTGGCGGCGCGAAGACGTTTGCCCGGACGAGATAATATCGTCCGCCCTCGGGCCGGGGGATGATTGCCGCCAGTCGGCCGGCCTCGGCGGACGACAGCTCGATCGCGGATCGACTCTGAAGCGAGTCGACCGCACCTGTCATGTGTTCCGACCGGACGGGCCAAAATGTTACGTCGGGACGCTCCTCGAACGTCAAGTGGGATCGCTCGGTGTTGCACCAGGAGGCGGGGCCGCGCGCTGCGGCGGAATTCGCCGCGCAGGAGGCAAGGACGAAGAAAGCGATGGCGCGGGAGCGTCTCACCCAAACATACTCTTAGTGAAGCGACTGACAGATCGACACGATATTGGCAGGTCGCCTCGACGTCTGAAAATGGCCGGCGTTCCCGACGAGCGCGGGGGTGCGCCCAGAAGCTGGAACGTGTGGATGAGGATCGCCCGCGTCGCCTCATGCCATGATATGATACGCCTGCCTGCATTCGTGGCTTGATCGACATATTCGGAGGCATTTCGCGTAAAGCCGAGCGTGCCCAAGCTGAATAGATAGTGGTTGCCTTGGTTGTTCGTCCCGTTTGCCCGGCTGGTGCCGACCGGCAGGCCGGCGGGATTGTAGCCGTAATAACACATTCCGGTCCCGCCGTTCTGGCGCAGGTACGTGGCCGCCCAGCGGCGTCATAGTCGGTGGTGAAATAGGGGCCGGCCGGATTGCCCGGATGGGTGATCCGGATGCGATTGCCGTTGGGGTCATATTGGTAGGTGAGCGTTCGCGTCGTGCCGCCCATGTTGGTACTGGTCGAAGCGAGCCGCCCGAAGCCGTCATAATCGTTGGTGATGCCCTCGCCCGCCTGGCTGTCGAACCGGGCCGAGAGCTGCAAGTTCCGGAGGTCGTAGCCGTAGAAGACGTCCCGCGTCTGCGCGGCAGTCAAGGGATAGGGATGCGGGGCGGGACGCTCGGGCACGGTCTTCACGGTCAGCCGGTTGAGCGCGTCGTAGCTGAACCCAAGCGTCGTATCGTCGCGCTTGCGCAGGGTGAGGCGGTTGCCGTTGGCGTCGTAGGTATAAGCTTCGTAATCGGCGGCGTTGAGCGCGCC
>Ga0190265_10000397_pt1 | contig 32473 bp, 33 predicted proteins | sample Popmic124T_FD_133135 | JGI IMG/M metagenome (GOLD analysis project Ga0190265, IMG submission 133135) | Populus adjacent soil microbial communities from riparian zone of Indian Creek, Utah, USA - 124 T | ecosystem: Environmental > Terrestrial > Soil > Riparian zone | place: USA: Utah | collected...
GCTCCGGTCAGGCTGGTCCACGGCGCATGAGCGGGTCCGCTTAAGGCTGCTTCCTTCCGGACCTGACCTGGTTCGCGATCGCTCACCGCGTGGGACCCGACCATCAGCACCTCCGAACGGCGTACTGACCCCAAAGGCCGAGCCCTCTGACGGGAATTCGGCCCCGCTGAAGCGGATTGCGGGTGCAGGGCACCGCTAACTCCCCACCTAGCACGGTCCATCGCCGATCCTAGCGGGGATCGACCCCACCGACCGCACTCGTGGCCCTCGCGACTCACTCTGCGCACCGCACCCGCCTGCCCCTAGAATCGACTCCTCTCCGGGCGCGTAGCTCAGTGGGAGAGCGCTCGCTTCACACGCGAGAGGTCGGTGGTTCGAAACCACCCGCGCCCATCCCGGAGTCGCTGATCAACCCACCTACGCTGGCAATCGTCGCAATGGGAACAACCTACGTAGTCGGATCTTCCGGCCGTGCATCCGTCGAGCGCAACAGATCCTCATCGAAGCGCGCGAGGCCGGTACGCCGCGACTGCGACCGGACGGGACACCCGTTGAGCTACCCGACCGGATCGTGCCCTACTCGGGGCGACGGACCGCCGTCACCTTCATGGTCGAGGCGGGATGGGACATCGGCACGATCCAGGAGCAGATCGGCCACACCGACAGCCGACTGACGATGAACATCTACCGGCAGCGACGCCACCGCCCGAAGGATCCACGGGTCGTCGAGCTGATGCAAGATCCGCGTGTGCTGGCGGCCTAGAACAAGGGACTCCTGATCATCGCCACCGAGCGCAGCGTGCTGAAGCCTCGTCAACGCAGCGCACGCGTCCTACACGGGTAGGCTCGGCGGGTGAGCTTTGCAAAGCGTCAGCTGGAGGAGGAGCACGAGCGCGGTTACCGGACGCTCTCCGGCTTCGTGTGCGACCGGTGCTTCTGCGACGAGACCGTCGCTGCTTTCGTCCGAGATCACGCACAGGAGCTCAGCTGTGACTTTTGCGGGCGTTCCGAAGAACGTCCAATAGCGGCCTCGGCCGACGAGGTCGCGGACCTGATCGTCGGCGCAGTCCAGAGCGAGTGGACCGATCCCATCCACGAGCTCGGATGGGATAGCCGCGAGGGCGGCTACCAAGGCAACACCTACGACTTCGACGACGTCCTCGAGCAGATCGGCAACCCGATCGAGACGTGGGAATTCCAAGAGGCTCTCCAGGACGCCGTCCTCAGCATCATGTGGTGCAAGCGCGACTATGTCGCGCTGCCGCTCGATGAGGGGCTCGCCTACGACTGGGACGAGTTCGTGTACTCCGTCAAGCACAAGACGCGCTTCTTCCTGCCGCTGCAAAAAACTGACCCGGACCTCCTCGAGCCAGGACAAAGCGTCAGCTCGCTGGAGCTGCTGGAGAGCATAGGTCGGCTGTCGGAGCAGGCGGGCCTCATCCGCGAGCTCGACGGTGACAAGCGTTTCTGGCGGGTCCGATCCCATGCGGCAGGCAAGAGCTACTGCGTGGCGGGCGACCTCGGCACTCCGTCTGCACAGGACTCGCTCACGTCAAACCGCATGAGCCCGGCGGGGATACCGGCTTTCTACGGCGCGTCGACCTTGGACACAGCGTTGGCCGAGGGGATGGTGGGAACCAACCCTGATCGTCCCGAATGGTCGGCTGGCGAGTTCGCCACCTCCCAGCCGTGCACAGTGCTCGACCTGTCCGACATCCCGGAGATCCCGAGCGTCTTTGACCCTGACCGGCGCCACCTCAGGCGCGCGCTCATCTTCCTTACCCACTTCGCCGAGCAGGTCGCCAAGCCACTCAGCGACGACAGGCGCGAGCACGTCGACTATGTCCCTACCCAGGTTGTCTCGGAGTTCTTCCGCGTGAGCTTCTTCCCCGGGGACATCGCCCCGGTAAGCGGCATCGTCTATCGCTCTGCTCGCGACTCTGGCGGAACGTGCGTCGCGTTGTTCGTGCCCCACGAGCGTTGCTTGGACCGGGCACCTTCCGATGATGAGCTGGCGCTGGCCCTGTCCGACGTTCGGCACGGCTGAGACAAGGGTCTACTGGAGAGGCTCCGACAGGGCGGGCTTGTGAGACCGAGCGCCGGGGCTGCGGCTCCTTCGGGCAGCCTCCCGGATTGCGCGCTCATCCAACGGAACTGCCTCACGCATGCCGGTAGCTCGTCGGGGCCGACTAGCAGTGCCTGGGCGCACAACTGGCGTGGCGGCCGGTCGCCAGCGCACCGCCACAGCGCGCGCAACCGCGCTCGCCACTCGACGTAGCCGGGACAAGCCCCGCCCTGTGCTAGGCCGACCCCACCGCCCAACGTGCGGCCGACGGGGTGCGAAGATCAAGGCCGGTGTGGGCCAAGCCGGTGGACGAACTGGGGCGGAATCGCTCCGGAAAGTGCGGGGAATCTTGGCGGCATCCGGGGCGGGACGGGCGACCATCCGGGGGTGGCAAGCAAAGCGTTACACCGGTGGGATCAATTGGGCCGAGTGCGTGGAGTCGGTCAGACGCGCGCTCGCGTTCTGGCGACCGCAACACATCACCTTCTGTTTTTCGAAGGATCTCAGCGCCAGGGAGCAGGAGGAGTTTCGGAAGCGACTCATCGACGCATTTCCGCAGCTAACGCTCGACTACTGGACCGGCACAGAGTTGAAGCGGCGCATGCGTGCCGACGAGGAGGGACGCCGAGCAGCGCGCTTCCTGTTCGGCGATCCAGGCACAGATTTGGAGGCTTACCGGCGCGCCGTGGCCACTGGTGGAGAGTTGACCTCCGGCGAGCAAGCGTTCGCTCGTCTGAGCGTCGTGAAGCTCGCCCGCTGTGGCGACGCGGCGCTTTGTGGCTGCGACGGAGGATTGCGACAGCAGCTCGACGGCGACCATCGCCGCTTGGCTGCGCTCCGCGGCGGTCGGCGGCGACTTGCGGTCGCCGATCACCGAGGTCGAGGCGGGTGTGTCACTGCCGTCGACATGGAAGGCGATCGAGATCTGCTCGATGCGTGCGGCGGTCGGCTTCTCGTCAAGCAGTTGGCCGGCGGGCCCGAACAGCGACACGCCCCAAGAGGTGCGGCGTGGGCCGCGAGGTAGCCGAACCGTGAGGACGCGCTCGCGCCACGTCTTGTGGCGGGGCTCGTGAGCGGCAGGGCGATCTTCAACGTTGCCAGGCAGGTCCGAAATCCGCAGCTGCTGGGTGAGCAACGGGGCGCCATCGAACTCCGCCCTCGCGCTGATCGTGCATCCGAGCGGGTCGATCCGGCGCTCGTTCCAGGCGATCGACACCTCGAGCATCTCGTCGTCGGGATCGGGACACGCATCGACGATCCATGCGTCGCGGGACGCCCGGCCGACGACCAGGCGGGGCGGCGGAGCGAACTCGTCGGTGCCCAACCAGCGGATGCCGAGCAGCGCCATAGGCCAGCGCAACAGCGTGCGCCAGCGGTGCATCGCCCCCAGGTCGGGTCCAGGCTCAAGGTTTGGCGGCAGCGGGAGCTTCCAGGTGTCGCTCGCCGGCGGGATCGGGACCTCATCGAGGGTCGCGATCATGCCGCTGACCGGGCGCTGAACGCCGATCACCGCCTCGTGTGCCGGCGTTTGGCCGTCTTGTGCGAGTAGTGCCTTGGGGGACCACGCCGTAGCCGGAATCTCGTAACGGGCGTGCTGCACGTTCACCGCTCCGGCTTCGATCTGTCGCAGGACGTCGTCCCAGTCCTGCGGCCACATAACCGCTCGCACACCTCGAACCCCGGCGAACGGCTCTATGCAGAAGATCGGTCCCGGATCGAGCCCCCAGTCGAACGGGCTCGACGCACGCGTCGGGAACTGCCGCAGCTTCCAGTGCGGCCAACTCATCAACGCCGCCTCTTGCGGCACCGTTAGCAGCGAGCCAGCCGCGACGCACCAGTCGTCGTTCTCTGAATCACGCACCGCGAGCATGGACAGCACCGCAGCCTCATCGTCAGCGGGTCCAAGGTGCGAGGGAATACTTGTCATGCCACGGGATCATCCTGCTGGTGATCTGTCTTCGCCAGCTCGTGGCGACATCGGAACGATCACCCCAACGCACGGTCGCTGCGCGCAAGCGTACGTTCTCAACCGATTCGCTGCCTTAACGCCTCCGGGCGCCGAAGGCACGTGGTTGCGAAGCGAAGGATCACGATGCACGGCGACAGGTAGGCGTCGGCAAGGTCCATGCGCGCCCGGCGGTTGCTGCCGCACCCCAACATCCATGGTTACCCCTCTCAATGCCCAAGGTACTCCTCGACGGCGGTACCGCTTGGTGGTCCTGGGCTGAAGACCCTGAGACCTGCGAGCCTGCCCATATGCAGATCCTGGTTGAGCGCCGACGGTGGAGCGCAGTGGTCTAGCGCGTTGCAGGAAGCCGCGAACGACGCGTTGCTACCAGACAACTCGCTCGCCGAGTGCGGCGTGGAGGCGTTCGTCGGCCGTGACGAGAGGCAGGTCCGTCGTCAGCGCGGTCGCCCCGATGATCCGATCGAAGGGGTCCGGGACCGCGTCCCTGGAGATCGCCGCCATCGCGTCGATCACCTTGAGATCGAGGAGCACGACGGTGAACGCGTCGCCGTCAACGATCGACCGTGCGTCTTCGATGACCTGCGCCGGACGACGGCCGGAGTCCACGAGATATCGAAGGTCTAGGAACGACCCGATAGACACGTGAACGGCGTTCTCGCCCAACGCCTCGGCGATGCTTCGAGCGGCGTTCCTAGAGCGATCGGGCAGCGTGCCGTCGAGCATCCATAGCAGCGCGTGGGTGTCGGCTACCACCCCGGCCACGGGTGCGTCAGCTACTCGGCCTTGCCGAGCAGGGCCTCCCGCCGAGCGGCCTTGATGTCCTCGATCTCAACCGACGGGTACTTGCCGGCGAGCGCTCCGAACGGCCAGGGCTGATCCTGGGCGGGACCGGGCAGCTTGGGCAGGACATCGACAGCCTCACCGACCTTGAGCTCGATTGCGTCGGCGGGCGGAACCTCGACGACGGTGGTGCCGTCTGAGCGCTTCTCAACGACCTTGGCCATGACCCAAGGGTACCTCTCCTCCGCCAACGTTTCGGGGGCCGGGAGGGATCGCCCCTCGAATCCAGGTCAATCGGGACCAATCCCGGGTAATCCGGCTCGGCGCTCAACATGCCCGGATGCCGCTCCCCGCTTGGTATTCTGCCCTCCTTGCCTATGGGTATTCCTTTCGCTTCACACGCGAGAGGTCGGTGGTTCGAAACCACCCGCGCCCATCCGACGCGAACTCGATCCGCGGCGTGGTGGTCTTCAGGCATCAAGCAGCCCCCCGCTCATTGCCGATGGCTGAGCATGCGCGGAGATCCTCCCTAGGGACTACCGGCACGGGCGCCAGCGATCCGCGGCTGCTGTCGCGTGCGCTCGGGGTGCTCTTGTCCGTGGAGGCCTGTTCGTCCTTCTCGGAACCGCTCTCTCCCGCCCCGACGAGGCGACCGTGGCTGGGCTCCATGGAGTTGGGGGATCGCTCTCGTGGTGGGGAGCGCCACGTTCATCTGGGTGAGCAACGCGCGCGCTTTGACGATGCACGCCCTGTTTGGAGCTGGGGCGGGCCTGATCTGCCTGGGCGCTTACTTCGCCGGAGCCGCGACGGGCTTGTACTCGGCGATGCTGGTGTGGCTGGTGATCGTCGCGGCGAGCCTCTTCTCAGGGCGGGCAGTGATCGCCCACGTGGTCTGGATCCTCTTGGCCTCGGGGGTGACGCTCGAAATGGTCGATGGACTCCCTGGCACCGTGGCAGCCACCCGCTGGATCTTCGGAGCTGTTCTGCTCGTGCTCGCCGCGGCGGTCATGAGCCGGATCGCGGCGGACCGCCGCTCGACCGAGGAGCATCTGCGCGCCGAGATCCAGGAGCGGGAGCGTCTTCAGAGGGAGCTCGAGCACCTCGCGGATCACGACCCGCTCACCGGAGTCGCCAACCGGCGACGCCTGGAGCAGGAGCTGACGCGCGAGCTCGCGCGCGCCCGCCGTGAGCGCACGCCGCTCTGTGTCGTCTCTCTCGACCTCGACGACCTCAAGAAGCACAACGACGCCCACGGCCATGCCGTCGGCGACCGACTATTAAGGCATGCGGCAAGCACGTGGGCAGAGGCGCTGCGAGCAACCGACGTGATCGCTCGCACGGGTGGCAACGAGTTCGTGGCGTTGCTGCCCGATTGCCCTCCCGCCATGGCCGAGCACTTGATGAACAGGTTTTGCGACGACGTGGCGCCAGCTTGCACGGCCTCGGCGGGAGCTGCCTGCTGGGACGGACAGGAGTCCGCCGACGAGCTGCTAGCCCGAGCGGACAGGGCAATGTACGACGCCAAGGCAAGGCAGCGGCGCGCCAGCGCACGTAGGGCGACCCGGCCGTTTGTGACGCCGGACGAGCTGGTCGCTGCGTCCGTGGGCAGCTAGGCCGCCGCGAAGCGCTTAGCCGACCGCTCCCGATGCTTCTCCGCCTCGACCTCGCGGTCCTTCGGCGGCGCCGACGTCACGAGCTCGTCGAGAAGCCGCGCCGTGATCGCCGCGACATCGTCGACCGCGCGGTCGAAGGCCTCGGCGTTGGCGGCTGACGGCTTCGACGAGCCGCTGATCTTGCGGACGTACTGCAGCGCGGACGCGCGGATCTCGTCCTCGCTCGCGGGAGGCTCGAAATTGTGGAGCGTTTTGATGTTTCGACACATGCCTAGAAGCGTAGTCGCCTGCGCTGCGCGGGCCTGACCTCTTCCCCCGGGTGGGATACTGGACTCCCGAAGAACTAGGAGGCTGGTTCGAATGCGCGCAGACCTACCAGCGGGGCCGAGCTACCCGGCGGCGATTCAGGGAATCGGCTTCTGGACGCGCCCGCTGCCCTTCCTCGAGCAATGTCGAGTGCGCTACGGGCCGCGCTTCACGATCCGCCTGCCGTTCACACCGCCGTTCGTGATGCTGACCAACCCCGACGAGGTCAAGCAGGTCTTCACCGCCCCGCCTGACGTGCTCCGTCCCGGCCAGGGAGCGCGCGTGCTGGAGCCGATCGTCGGGGCCAACTCGGTGATCCTCCTCGACGAGGGTCCGCACATGGAGCAGCGCAAGCTGATGCTGCCCGCCTTCCATGGCGAGCGGATGGAGCGGCTCGCCGGTCTGATGACGGAGGTCACCGAGCAGGAGACCGCCGCCCTGCCCAGGAACAAGCCGGTCGAGCTACACCCGCGCATGCAGGACCTCACGCTCAAGATCATCCTGCGTGCCGTGTTCGGGCTCGACCCCGGCGCGCGCTTCGACGCCCTGCGCGATCGCCTTCAGGCGATGCTCGCGTTCGGCGACAAGCCGATCAGCCTGATGCCGCCGCCCCCGGACAGCGCCATCGCGCGAATCCTCGAGCGCGTCGGTCCGTTCGCGAGCTTCGTGCGCATCCAGCAGGAGGTCGACGAGCTGATCTTCGCCTTGATCAGAGAGCGCCGCGAGGGAGCGGCCGCGGGCGACGACGTCCTCGCCATGCTGCTCGAGGCGCGCCACGAGGACGGATCGCCGATGTCCGAGCAGGAGCTCCGCGACGAGCTGCTGACACTGCTCGTCGCCGGGCACGAGACGACCGCCTCGACGCTCGCGTGGGCGTTCGAGCGGCTCACCAACGACGCCCGTGCTCTGGGACGGCTGACGGACGAGATCGACGCAGGCGACGAGGAGTACGTCACCGCGACGATCCAGGAGACGTTGCGACTGCGGCCCGTCCTGCCCAATGTCGCACCGCGACTCGTCATGGAGCCGATCGAGGTCGGCGACTGGACGTATCCAGCCGGCTGCTGCCTGGTGCCCAACGGCTATCTCATCCATCACGATCCCGCGATCTATCCGGATCCCTACGCGTTCCGCCCGGAGCGCTTCCTCGACGAGCAGCCCGGCACCTATACGTGGATCCCCTTCGGCGGCGGTCGGCGACGCTGCCTGGGCGCAAGCTTCGCGATGCTCGAGATGAAGATCGCGCTTCGAAGCCTCCTTGTTGAGTGCGAGCTCAGCCCAGCGGGCGAGGGCGTCGAGACAGCGCGGCGGCGCAACATCACGATCAGGCCGGCGCGCGGAGCCCTCGCGACGCTCACGGACCGGCAGCGCGTGACGGCGGCGGCCGCCTGAGCTAGCTCGGCATTTCGGTGTCGGAGGGAGTCGCCGCGGCATCGCGCTTCACCGGGTGGGCCAACGTCGTCGCGCCCGTCCGCCCGCGCAACATCACGCTGTCACCAGTCTCCCAACGGCTCCGCTCTTCCTGACCAGCGCGAGCGACGGTCTCTTCGGAGGCAAGCACTCGAGCATCGTGTGACTTCGCGAGCTCGGTCAGGCGTGCCGCCTCGTTGACTGGATCGCCGATGACGGTGTACTCGAAGCGCCGCTCGGCATCGACATGCCCGGCTACCGCCGGGCCGGTCGCGACGCCGATGCCGAGCTGAAGCGCGGGAAGCTTCTCGCGCAGCCGCTGCTCTAGCTCACGCCCCGCGCGCAACGCGCTCGCCTGCGCATCGTCGAGCGCGACGGGAGCGCCGAAGATGGCCAGTGCCGCATCGCCCTGGAACTTGTTGATCCAGCCGCCGTGCCGCTCGACAAGCTCGACCACCTCGGCGAAGAAGCGGTTGAGCAGCTCCACCACCTCCTGTGGCGGGCGCGTCGCGGCGAGCGTCGTCGAACCGACCAGATCCACGAAGAGCACCGCTACATCGCACACCTCGCCACCGAGCTGAGGATTTTCCAGCGCCAGCGCGTGGCGCGCCACGTCCTGCCCGACCTGCCGGCCGAAGAGGTCGCGGATCCGCTCGCGCTCGCGCAGGCCGGCGGCCATCTCGTTGAAGCCGGCTTGGAGCAGCCCCATCTCGGTGCTGTCCCACACGCCAAGCTCGACGTCGAAGTCGCCCTTCTGGACCTGGGCCAGCCCGCGCCGGATCGAGCTGATCGGATGGACGGTGGCATACGCCGAGAGCATCGAGACGAAGGCGCCGAAGACGAGGGCGATCGCGCTCAGCGCAACCGTCGTCACGGCGAGCGTCGTCTCGGTCATCGACACGGAGGTGAGCGCCACGATCCCAATCAGCATCAGACCGACGATCGGGGTGCCGGTGCCGAGTGCCCAAGCGAGCAGCCAGCGTGCCCCAACCCCTGGCACGCCGCGCCGGTCGGCGGTGCCCGATGCGAGCGCTCGGGAGGCGACGGGACGCAGTGCGAGCTCGGCGAGCACGTAGGCGACGGCTGACGTGGTCAACCCGCCCAGCGCCACGGTCAGTCCCACGCCGAGCGCGAGCAGTCCCGAGAAGGTCAGGTTCAACGCGACGAAGCAGAGCGACGCGATCCCCCACAGCACGGCCTGGACCGCCATGATCCGTAACGGTCCGCGTAGTACGCGCAAGCGTTGCTTGGGCGACGGCCGACTGTCCGCCTCGAGCCAGCCGCGGATGCCGTCGGACCCGCCCTCGACCAAGCGCCGGCCCCATCTGACGCCAAGCACCAGCGCCACGACTATGTAGAGCACCGCGAGACCGAGGTTCGTCCACGTCACGGTCGCGTCGACCGTGTCGTCTGGCTTCGGCAGCGCCCAGAGCGCGAAGCACAGCACCACCGCGGCACCAACGGCGTTCGCCGTGACGATCGCCGCGATCGTCATCACACGCACGCGCGTGCCGAGCGTGCGACCCGGCACCGAGGGGTGGCCCACCAGCCACGGGTGGGACGCCCAGCGGTCCAGCCTCTCTCTCAGCCCGCCCCGCATGACGAGCAGTATCGCTAGCGCTCGCGCGGAGACGCCCGCCGAGCGGCGTCTTGGCTAGGGCCGGTCGTCCGAGAAGCTGTCGAGCAGGTCCTGGCCGCTCGTCGAGTTGCCAGTCGAGCCGCTGCCAGTCGAGCCGCCCCCGGTTGATGAGCCGCCTGTAGAACCATCGTCGGTCGCTGGATCGCCCAGGGTCGGCTCATCGTCGTCGTTGGAGCCGCTCCCAGTCGAGCTGCCCGAGGAGCCGCCGGTCGAGCCTGCATCTCCACTTGGACTGCTTCCTGTCGATCCGTCGCTGCTCGATGGCGTGTCGGGATCCGTCGTCCCCGAGGTGCCGGTCTCGTCCTTCGGCTGGACGATGATCGTCCGGCCGTCGTCGAGCCGGTAGACGGTGCCGACAGGCTCGCCGCGGCCCACTACTCGCGCGCCCGGTTGGAGCTCGATCGAACGCGACTCCTCACCGGGCTTGACCACGACCGAGCCGTCGGGGGCCCGCTGCGCCTGAGCGCTCTCGTTGCGGAACAGCTCGGTCGTCAGGTCGAGCGAGGAAAGCGCGGCGAGTAAGAAGGCGACCGAGAGGACGATGCCTAAGTCGAACAGGTTGACGAGCCCGTCGAGCGGGTCGCCGGCGCGATCCTCACGCGTACGGGCGCGGGGGTTCACGCCGCCGCGCATCACTGGCCTGGTGGGCTCGGTGGGACGGGCGCAGCCTGTGCCGGAGTAACCGGAGGCGAGGCGACTTGGGTGGCCTGCGTGACAGGTGCCGCGGTCGCTGGAGTTCCACCGGCCTTGCCGTCGACCGAAGGACCGTCGGTCGCCAGCGCCGCGGCGACGTACTCGACGTCCGAGTAGTCCTGCGCGTAGAGCCGGTCGCGAATGAGCGACACCGCGAAGGCGATCAAGCCGATCAGGAGTCCGGCGACGGTCACGCTGAAGGCGACGCGCAGCTCCTCGGTGAGGCTGCTGACGTTGCCCTCGGCGAGCGCCTCGAGCGCCGGCGACAGCGGGATCAACGTTCCCATCAAGCCGAGCGCGGGACCGGCGCGCACGAGGATGCGCGTCCGCTCGAGCCGCTTCATCGACTGGTAGTCGTACTCCGCCATGCGCTTGGCGACCCGGTCGCCGGCGTCCGGACGGCCACGCTGCTCGACGATCGCGGCGAGCGTGTCCGACATGCGGCGGTTGAAGCCAAGCTCACGAACCGCGCGAATGGCGGTGGCGGGATCGCCTTGGGCCAGCGCCGCCTTGGCCACATCGAGCGCACGCTCGAGGCGCGGCAGGCCGCGACGCCGCCGCCGGCTCATCTCGACGAGTAGAGCACCGACCTCGATCAGCACCACGACGGCCGCGACGATCGCCAGGACGAGGACGGGAATCCTCAGCGCCTCGGCGATGTCGAAGAGGATGTCCTCGACGCTGATCGCCAGCAGCAGGCTCTCGGTGCTCATCGGCATGACTCCAGGGACGGGAACAGCGGCAGAGTGCTCACGGACATCGGCGGAACCCTAACGACGGAGGATGCGTGGGAGGTGCGGAAGCCGCAGACGGGGGCGGTGGCCCGACTCCAAGCCGGCTCCCGCGGTCATGAGCAGGAGCGCGCCGAGGCCCGCCCACACGGCGGCGGGCACGACGCCGCCGGAGTCCGGCGGCTCGAATGTGGCGGTCCCACTCTTCGCCGCTTGCGCAGCGGAAGCGTCGGCCGGACTCGCCGGTGTGGAGATGTCCGCGAGCAGGTTTCCCGCGACGGAGGCACCCAAGCTCGTGGCGGGCGGCGTCGGTAGGGGAGTCGGCGCCGACGGGGTCGACGGAGTCGGAGTCGTCGGCGAGGGTGTGGAGGTCGATCCGTACGAACCGGTGGTGCCAGCGGACCCGGTGGATGTTCCCGTACCCGCGCCACCGGAGCCTGTTGTGTCGGTCTCCTGAGACTCCCCAGGCTCGACATCCACCTCCGCCGGTCCGGGCGGCTCGGTGCTATCGCCGTTGGTCCTCACCGTGACGGTGATGTCGAAGTCGCCGTCCTCCTCGTAGGTATGAGGCATTGTGTGCTGATTGCGCTGGACCGACCGGACCTCGATGTCCCCGTCGCCGAAGTCCCAACGGAACCGGTATCGGTCTCCGAGACCGCCACCGGTGACCTTTGCCGTGCACGTCACCTTGTCGCCCGCCTTGATCGGCTTGTCCGGGCGGCAGCGCAGCAGCACGTCGAGGGCGTCCTCGTTGGTCTGCGCTAGATGCAGAGACCCAGAGCTCTTCACATGATCTCGGAAGTTGAGGTCATTGGGACCCGTTGACGCACGGAGTAGGTTCAGCCGGCCAATCTCGTCGACCCACACGACCGGTGGCTGGTTGCCCGTGCTGATCTGCTTCTTGCTCAACCTGACGAATCCGTCGCCCGCGCTGCGAACGATGTCGATGTAGCGGTAGCTCCCTCGCAGCCCCAGCTCGCGGGCCTTGACGATCACCTCCGCTAGCGAGGCGCCATTCCGAATGCGCTGCGGGTTGTAACCGGTACCCGGCTTTCGTCGCACCGGGTAGAAGATCTCGCCATTCCTGCCAATCGTGCCCTCGACCTCCTCGAACGGGACGGTCACAGGCGTACCACCGTCGGCCGGCTGGATGACGATCTCGTGCTGCCCCAGCGCAGGGGCGCACCAGACCGCTGAGACAACGAACACGGCGGCTGGGAGAAGGGTCCGTCGAACTGCCTTACGGGGAAACATCGGCATCGACAACCGCATGTTAAGCATGCTGGCCGGGACCGTCGTCACTTGGGCTTGGCTGGACGGCCAGATATCTTGGCCGGGTGCGAGGGAACCATTGAAGCCGGTCGACGACACGACAGCCGCGTCGAAGCTCGATTCGTGGCGTAAGGCGTACGCGGAGTCGCCCGAGCGCGACGCCCTGTTCACGACTCTCTCGGGCGAGTCGATCGCGCCGCTCTACACAGAGGCTGACGCTCCACCGAACCCGGACGCGGCGATCGGGCTCCCGGGCGAGTTCCCCTACACGCGCGGGGTCTATCCGTCGATGTACCGCGGCCGCCTCTGGACGATGCGCCAATTCGCCGGCTTCGGCACGGCCGAGGAGACCAACGAACGCTTCCGCTACCTGCTCGACCACGGGCAGACCGGGCTCTCGACCGCGTTCGACATGCCGAGCCTGATGGGGCACGACTCCGACGCCGCGCTGAGCCTCGGCGAGGTCGGCCGCGAGGGCGTCGCAATCGACACGCCCGAGGACATGGAGACTCTCTTCTCCGGCATCCCACTCGACAAGGTCTCCGTGTCGATGACGATCAACGCCCCGGCGGCGATCATGCTCGCCTTCTTCGTCGTCGCGGCAGAGCGCCAGGGCGTCGAGCTGGCCGCGCTCTCGGGGACGATCCAGACCGACATCCTCAAGGAGTACATCGCCCAGAAGGAGTGGTGCTTCCCCGTCGCTCCCGCGATGCGGCTCGTGACCGACATGATCGAGTGGTGCACCGCCGAGATGCCGCGCTGGCACCCGATCTCGATCTCCGGATACCACATCCGCGAGGCGGGGGCGACGGCCGCGCAGGAGCTCGCATTCACGCTCAAGAACGGCTTTACCTACGTCGAGCGGGCGATCGAGCGCGGCGTCGACGTCGACGCGTTCGCGCCACGGCTGTCCTTCTTCTTCAACGCCCAGATCGACTTCTTCGAGGAGATCGCGAAGTACCGTGCCGCGCGGCGCATCTGGGCGACCGAGATGCGCGACAGCTACGGCGCGAAGGACGAGCGCTCGCTGTTGATGCGCTTCCACGCCCAGACGGCGGGCGTGTCCCTGACCGCGCAGCAACCGCTCAACAACGTCGTGCGGACCGGCGTCGAGGCGCTCGCCGCGGTGCTCGGCGGCGCGCAGTCGCTGCACACCAACTCGTTCGACGAGGCGCTCGCGCTGCCGACCGAGGAGGCGGTGCGTGTCGCGCTGCGCACCCAGCAGGTGATCGCCCACGAGACCGGCGTGACGAACACGATCGACCCACTCGGCGGCTCCTACTTCGTCGAGGCGCTGACCGACCGGCTCGAGCAGCAGGCGCGACGCTACTTCCGCCGCATCGACGAGCTCGGCGGGATGGAGGAGGCGGTGCGCACCGGCTTCCCGCAGCGCGAGATCGCCGACGCGGCGTACGTGCTCCAGCACGAGATCGACACGGGACGCAGGCCGGTCGTCGGCGTCAACTGCCACCGCGACGACGACGAGCAGCCACTCGAGATCCTGCGCATCGACGAAGCGCTCGAGCGCAAGCAGATCGAGCGGCTCGAGGCCTCGAAGGCGAAGCGCGACGACGCGCTCGCCGCGGCCGCGCTCGAGCGTGTGCGCCATGCCGCGACGAACGACGAGAACCTGATGCCCCACCTGATCGAGGCCGCCCGTGCGAGCGCCACAGAGGGCGAGATCGTCCACGCGCTGCAAGACGTCTTCGGTCACTACCGCGAGACGCCCGTCTTCTAGCCGACCGGCCCACGGTTCGTTATCGCCCGCACGGGTACGAACTCGGTTGGACCGAACGACCACTAGACGAGAGGGGCGATCAATGGCCGAGGTGCAGGCCCGCGAGGCGAAGCTCATCCAGTACTTGAACGAGGCGTACGCCAAGGAGCAGGAGCTGGTGACCGCGCTGCAGGCGCACATCTCGCTCACGACGCGCGACTCCTACAAGAAGCGCCTGAAGGATCACCTCAAGGAGACCAAGGCACAGGCCAAGGGCCTCGAGCGGCGCATCAAGCAGCTCGGCGGCAAGGCGGAGACGGTCGACGTGCCGGGCCCGGACATGATCTCGGAGGCGGCGGGCATGGCCCAGGCCGCGGCGCAGAAGGCGATGGCGCTGGCGAAGGGACCGATGCACGCGATCCGCGGCACCGGCGAGCCCGAGAAGATGCTCAAGAACGCCAAGACGGAGTTCTGGAACGAGGCCGAGGAGATCGCCAACTACCACGCGATCGAGACGCTCGCCGAGGCGGTCGGCGATCGAGACACGGCCAAGCTGGCGCGCGAGTTCCGCCGTCAGGAGGAGCGGATGGCGAAGTTCCTCGAGAAGACGATCGCGTCGCTCACCAAGGAGGTCGTCCGGGACGAGATCCCGGCATCGCAGCGCAACAACGGCGGTACGCGCAGGAAATCGTCTAGGTCCTCCTCGCGAACGCGTTCGGGCAGCGCTTCGTCGGGGTCGTCCTCACGCTCTCGCGCCAGCGCGTCGCGTTCCTCCTCGGCGCGCGCGTCGAGCGCACGCTCCAGTGGCGGGTCAAGTGGGCGCAAGTCGTCTGCACGCGCCGCCTCGAGCGGTGCGGCCCGTTCGAGCAGCGCCAAGAAGAGCGGCTCGTCAGCGTCCCGTTCGCGCTCGAGCGGCTCGTCGTCGCGATCATCGAGCAGCCGTTCGGCGAGCGGCCGCGCGAAGCGCTCGTAGCCGGGCCGTCTAGACGTCCTGCACTTGCAACAGGCTGGTCGTGCCGGGCTTTCCGCTCGGCAGGCCGGCCGTGATCGCAACGCGCTGACCAGGCTCGACCCAACCGAGCTCCAGCGTGCGTGCCAGTGCGTCGGCGATCAGCTCCTCGGTCGTCTCGCGGCGGGGCATCGGGGCTGCTTGAACGCCCCACATAAGGCTGCAGCGACGGACGATCTCCTCACTCGGCGAAAGCGCGTAGACCGGCATCTCCGGTCGATGCGCGGAGATCAACCGTGCGGAGCGACCTGAGAGCGTGGGACAGACGATCGCCGCGAGGTCGAGCTGGCGCACGGCGGCACAGGCGTTGTAAGCGACGGTGTAGGCGGGGTCGCGCTTGTCTCGCTTGACCCGATGTTCGTTCCAATCAGCGTGCGGAACCGCGGGCTCTGTCCGCTTCGCAACCGAGGCCATCATCCGCACGGCCTCGACCGGATAAGCGCCGACCGCCGTCTCCTGGGACAACATCAGCGCGTCGGTGCCATCGAGGATCGCGTTCGCGACGTCGGTCACCTCGGCGCGGGTCGGGCGCGACGAGGTGACCATCGACTCGAGCATCTGCGTCGCCGTGATGACGGGACGGGCGTGCTGGCCCGCACAGGCGATGATCTGCTTCTGCACGAGCGGCACCTGCTCGAGCGGAAGCTCGATCCCGAGATCCCCGCGCGCGACCATCACACAGTCGGCGGCGACGGTGATGTCCTCGGCTTGGCGAACCGCCTGCGGCTTCTCGATCTTCGCGATCAACGGCAGCTCGGTGTGCTCGCGCACCTGCTCGACGTCCTCGGCACGGCGGACGAACGAGAGCGCGACGAGGTCCACGCCGATCGACTCCCCGAAGCGCAGAAGCTCGAGGTCGCCCTCGGGAAGCGAGGGCAGCGACATCAGCTCGCCGGGGACGTTGACGCCCTGCCGCGAGGCGACGGTCCCACTGAGATCGACCTTGGCGTCGATCTCACCCTCGCGCTCGCGCACGACCTCGACGTAGAGCCGCACCGACCCGTCGGCGAGGTAGATCTCGTCACCGGGCTCGACCGCCTGTGACAGCCCGCGCCAGGCGACGGCCACGCGGCGAGCGTCACCCTCGAAGGCCTCACCGCAGACGAGCGTGATCGTGTCGCCGGTTCGAAGCTCCGCGTAACCGCCCTTCAGCGGCCCGATGCGCAGCTTCGGACCAGGTAGATCCTGGAGCACCGCGACCTGCCGGCCGGCGCGGCTCGCGGCGTCGCGCACGCGCTCCGCGGTGGCCGCCTGGGTCTCCGGGGTCCCATGCGCGAAGTTCAACCGCGCGACGTCCATGCCTGCCTCGACGAGCCGCGCGAGCGTCTCGGAGTCGTCCGAGGCGGGTCCGATCGTCGCGACGATCTTGGTGCGGCGCTCGCGGATCATCGTCAGCCGAAGAAGACTTCCGCGGTCTCGTAGAGCCTCGGGTCGAGCAGCTTCGGCTCACGCAGCGCCTGCTCGAGATCGACCCTGACGATGTCGCTGCCGTGCAGCCCGACCATCTGACCGAACGCACCGTCGGAGACCGCGTCCATCGCCGCGACGCCGAAGCGCGTGGCGAGCACGCGGTCGTAGGCGATCGGCGTCCCGCCGCGCTGGATGTGGCCGAGGATCGTCATGCGACTCTCGAAGCCGGTTCGCCGCTCGACGTCGCGCTCGAGCTGAACCGCGATGCCGCCAAGGCGGACGTGGCCGAAGGCATCGGTCTGCTGCTCGTCGGCGACCTCTACGCCGTCGACGGGCTTGGCGCCCTCGGAGACGACGACGATCGAGAAGGTGTGGCCACTCGCGTGACGGCGCTCGATGCTCGCGCAGACCTCGTCGACGTCGAACGGCCGCTCCGGCACGAGGATCGCGTCCGCTCCGCCGGCCATGCCGCTGTAGGTAGCGATCCAGCCGGCGTGGCGGCCCATCACCTCGAGGATCATCACGCGGTCGTGGGACTCGGCCGTAGTGTGCAGGCGGTCGACGGCGTCGGTGGCGATCTGCACGGCGGTCTGGAAGCCGAAGGTGAAGTCGGTTCCGCCGAGGTCGTTGTCGATCGTCTTCGGCACACCGACGATCGGGATCCCCTCCTCGTCCCACAGCCGGCGCGCCACGCCGAGCGTGTCCTCGCCGCCGATCGGGACGAGCGCATCGACGCCGTGCCGCTCGAGCGTGCGCCGGATCCGCTCCGCCCCGCCGCCGTCCTCCTTGTACGGATTCGTGCGCGAGCTGCCGAGGATCGTTCCGCCGCGGTGGAGGATCCCCGAGGTCGTCTCCTTGGTCAGCTCGACGGTGTTGCCGTCCATCACGCCCGCCCATCCGTAGCGGAAGCCGACGAACTCGTTGTCACCGTCCTGTAGCCCGCGCCTCACAACCGCGCGGATCACGGCGTTCAGGCCCGGGCAGTCACCGCCCCCCGTGAGGATGCCGACGCGCACGCGGCCCTAGCTCTCCCCCTCGCGCTCACCGCGCTTCTCGTCCCTGCCACCGGGACCGGCGACCTCGGGCGGAGCCTCCTCGGGCTGCTGCTCGGACTGCTGGGGCGCACCCTCGAAGTCCTCGTTGTCCGGCGTGTCGCGCTTGGGGGCGCCTGACTCGACTGACTCGAACATCACTTCGATGCTACCCGCGGGCGAGCGGCGCCAACCAGCGCGGCGACGATCTTGCTGCGCTCGTCCGCCTCGGGGTGCCAGAGGACGCCGAGCGCGAAATCGTGCTCTGTCGACTCGAGTGCCTCGACGATGCCGTCGGGGAGCGCGTGGCCGGTGGCGATCAGGGTCTCGCCGAGCTCGTCGACGCCCTGATGGTGGTGGGACTTGGCGTTGATGCGAGTGGCGCCGGCGGCGCGTGCGGCGAGCGAGCCTGGCTCGAGCTCGACCTCGTGCTCGGAGAAGGTGCCGGGAGTCTCGAGGTGGTGGTTGTGGCCAAGCGCCTCGGGAAGGTCCTGCGTGATCGTTCCCCCACACGCGACGTTGAGCATCTGCCCGCCGCGGCAGATGCCGAGCACCGGGATGCCGCGCTCCATCGCGCGATGGGCGAGCGCGAGCTCGAAGCGGTCGCGCTCGGGACGGCCCTCACCGGTCTTCGGGTGTGGCTTCGCACCGTAGGAGGCGGGATCGATGTCGGCGCCTCCGGCGAGGATCAGGCCGTCGATCCGATCGAGCAGATCGTCCGGGTTCTCGGCGGCCTCGTCGTCGGGTGGCAGGACGAGCGGCAGCGCGCCCGCCCGCTGAACCGCGTCGACGTACGAGCGCGGCGTCAGCGCGACGTAGTCGTCCCAGTGACTCCACCGCGCCCGCTCCACGGCGGCGCAGATCCCGATCGCAACGCTCACCGCTCGAACCGTACTCCCGCCGCCTCCCATAGGATCGCCCGCCATGGACCTACGCAAGGAGAAGGTTGTCGTCGAGACCGACCGCTACCGCGTCACCGGCTCGATGACCCTGCCCGCCGAGGGCTTTCGCAGCCGCCTCTCGGACCACGTCAACCGCGAGGACCTGACCTTCTTCACAATCGAGGACGCCGAGCTGACACCGCTCGACGGCGGCGAGGGATGGTCGGCGCCGGTGTTGATGCTGGCGCGCGACCACGTGCGCCTCGTGCAGCCGGGCGCCTGACCCTTTCGGCCGAACCAAAGTCCGCGTTCTACCCCCGCTCGCCGCCTCTAGCGAGAGCACCAACCAGTCCAGACGCCAAGCCGATCCCACCCGCGGTGAGAGCGGGGAACTCGTGGCCCGCGAGACCAACCACGATCGCTGTGAGCGCGCAAACGACCGTCAGCACAAGTAGAACTCGGCGTCGCGTGAGTTCAAACTCCCGCAGTCGCCGCTCGGCCCGAGCGGCGAGCAGCAGTTCCCGCATGACATCCAGATCGTCATCGCGAGCCATCCTCCGTGGGTCCATCGCAACCTCCCGCACCACCGGATCAGCTCTGCCTGATCATCAGTGCGACTGGCTTACGACAAACCGACGACTTCCTATACGAGCGCCCTCCGTGACAGAGCCGAAGCAATCGCGCTCAACGCGCTCCCCGTAACAACCCGATCACACCTCGGGCGCGAGCGCTATCACCGCTTACCACCGTCGAAAATCTGGGCTCGAGCCCAGAGCCCTCAACCCAAAAGCAGGAGGGGCGGCTGCGCGCGAGGCTACCACCGCACCCCAGCACCCTCAAGAGCAACCCCCAAAGCGAGGTACTCGCGAGCGTGGGAAGGTGGCTGGCAAGGAAGAGGCGGCCGACGTGTGCGCCAGCACACAAGGCCCGCCGATGACGCCGCCAGGCGCCTTCCCACGCCGCGAGCGGAGAGGGTGGGATTCGAACCCACGAGGCAGGTTAACCCCGCCCACGCGATTTCCAGTCGCGCTCCTTAAGCCACTCGGACACCTCTCCTGGGTCGTCGAAGCCTAGAGACTGACGCTCGCGAGGCGGGCTCCGGCTACAGACCCAAACCCCGCACGCCGCCCTCGTCCCAGCCGAGGTGGTGGGCGAGCTCGTGGCGCACGGTGCGGCGCACCTGGGCGCGCAGCAGATCCCAGTCGTGCCCGAAGTCTCGCTCGAGGGTGTCCTGGTAGATGATGATCCGGTCGGGGTAGTTGTCGCGCGCGACGGTGTCGCCGTAGTAGTGGCCGTAGGCGCCGTGCTCGCGGCCCTCCCGGGAGACCACGACGGGGATGTCGCGCAGCACCTTCTGGAACTCGTCCGGCATCTCCTCGATCGCCTCGATGACGAGCTCGTCGAAGTCGCCGGGGGCCTGCTCGGCGGGCGGAAGCTTGGCGAGCGTCTCGCTGCGCTGAACCATCCGCTCGATCTCGGGCTCGCTCGGACCGTCGCCCATCAGGGCGACCGTCGCCCAGGCGGTGAAGACGATGAGCGCGATCGCGCCGCCGACCCAGGTGATCAGATCCTCGGCGCCGGAGAGCTCCGGGGGGTTGAGCAGGAACAGCAGCATGCCGACCACGAATGCCGCTGTGGCGGCTGCCTTGAGCGGTGCTCGCAGCGTCTCCCTCACACCATCCAGGGTAGAAGGGCGTGCAAGTCGGCCAGCCAGCCAGCCGTGTAGCGTGCCGTCGCCGATGGACCAGCAGCTCGATCAGCAGGCGCCGGCGACCGAGTTCGATCGCGCGACGGCGCTTCGCCCGCTCGGCGACAGTCGCTACGCCGGTGAGGTCGAGGACGGCTGGGGCGCTCCTCCGGGTCCCAACGGCGGTTACCTCGCGGCCATCATCGTCCGCGCGATGCAGGCGCACATCGCCCCGGAAGGCGAGCGCCAGCTGCGTTCGCTGAGTGCTCACTACCTGCGCCCCGCCCGACCGGGCGAGGTCGACGTCGAGGTCGAGACCGTCCGTGCCGGCAAGCGTTTCTCGACCGTACGCGCGACGGTCAATCAGAACGGCAAGGAGATAATCACCGCGCTCGCCGCCTTCTCCACCCGGGGGCTCCCGGCTGCCGCCACCTGGACGCCGGCGCTGCCCGACATCGCCCCCGCTCCGCCGCGTGACGCCGAGCGCCTGCCGCCCAACGAGTACCGGCGCGACAGCGTCGCTTGGATCGCCCCCACCCCCGAGATGCCCTCGATCGTCCATCGCGTGAAGATCGCGCCGCGGCTCGGCGGGACTCCCTTCTCTGGTCGTGAGCTCGCGCCCGGCGAAGCTGTCGAGACGGGTGGCTGGATCGAGTCGCCAACGCCGCGACCGATCGACGCGGTCTACATCGCGCTGCTGGCGGATGTCTGGTGGCCGCCCTCGCTCGAGCCGCTGACCGCGCCGGCGGTCGCTCCGACGATCGACCTCACAGTTCACATACGCGCCGATCTGCCGCCCGACGGCCTGCCCGACCAGCCGGTGCTCGGCCGTTTCCGCACAGCGGCCGTCGTTAACGGCACGATGGAGGAGGACGGCGAGCTGTTCCTCGCCGACGGCACCCTGCTCGCCCAGTCGCGTCAGCTCGCCCTACTAGCGCCGATTGGTTGAGCGACGGGCTCGAAACCGTCGTTTGGAGCTTTGGTGGTGCATTAGGCCGACCAAGTCTCCATTGGAGGCCCCCACGACAGACCTCTGCTCGCGAAACGTGGTGGCTCGGCAATGACGTCCTGCACCGGCAGCAAATCGGCAATTGGGTAGCCCAGCTTGAGCGAGGGCGCCGCTCGCCTACCATCGGCGACCGGATGGCTGTCGCAATCGCATCGGGACTGGACAAGGACATGGCGGGGTCGCCCCTGCTGCGATCCGTCTCGTTCAAGCTCGAGCGCGGCGACCGGATGACGCTCTCGGGCCGCAACGGCAGCGGCAAGACGACGCTGCTGCGTATGCTTTGCGGCCAGGCGTCGATCGACGGCGGAGAGCTGTCAATTGAGAAGGGCGCACGGATCGCCCTGCACGACCAGCGCCCGCCGCGTGAGCGCAACACCTCGCTGCGGGAGTACGTCGTCGCAGGCTGCGGTGACGTCGCTGCGCTCGAGCAGGAGCTTGGGCGGCTCGAGGCCGAGATGGCCGAGCGTCCGAACGACGCCGAGTTGCTCGAGCGCTACTCGCGCGCGCTCGACAGCTTCGAACACGCCGGTGGCTGGGACTGGCGCCGGCGCGCGCTCGAGCCCCTGCATGGCCTCGGTTTCAGGGACGAGCAGCTCGACCGCAGCCTCGGCACCTTCTCCGGCGGCGAGCTGACGCGCGCCTCCCTCGCCCGTGCGCTCGCGGGCGTGCCCGATCTGCTGCTGCTTGACGAGCCGACCAACCACCTCGACATCGAGTCGCTCGAGTGGTTGGAGAAGTATCTGGTGGAGCTCGACGCGGCGGTCGTCCTGGTCGCCCACGACCGCTGGTTCCTCGAGGCCGTCGGCACCTCCGTGCTCGAGCTGGAGGCGGGACGGGCGCGCTTCTTCTCCGGCCCGTGGCATGCCTGGCGCAAGGAGAAGGCGGCGCGCGAGCTCGCGCTCGGACGCTCGATTGACAAGCAGCAGGCCGAGATTGCCCGGATGGAGCGCTTCGTCGAGCGCTTCCGGGCGAAGGCGACGAAGGCGCGGCAGGCGCAGTCGCGCGTCAAGAAGCTGGAGAAAATGGAGCGGATCGACCGTGACCCGCGCGACAAAGCCGGGCTGTCGTTTCAGTTCGCGAAGGCGGAGCGATCGGGGAAGGTGGTGTTCGAGCTGGTCGGGGGACGAATCGACGTGCCGAGCTCCGGGGGCCGCGACGGCGCTGCGCGCACGCTGATCGAGCCGGCGGAGCTGTGGCTCGAGCGCGGCGAGCACGTAGCGCTCGTCGGCGCCAACGGGTCAGGCAAGACGACCCTGATCGACACCCTCGCCGGCAAGCGGGAGCTACCCGCAGGCAAGCTCAGCACCGGGCACAACGTCACTCTCGGCTATCTCTCGCAGCACGCCGAGCGCGTCGGCGACCAGGGCACGGTGCTCGACGCGGCTCAGCGCGAGACGGGTCTGACCCCGAACAAGGCGCGTGCGCTGCTCGGTCGCTTCCTGTTCTCGGGCGCGGACGCCGAGAAGCCGCTCGCGGGCCTCTCGGGCGGCGAGCGCCAGCGACTGTCGCTGGCGATCTTGGTCCACTCAGGCGCCAACGTCCTGATCCTCGACGAGCCCACAAACCACCTCGACGTGGATAGCCGCGAGGCGTTGGAGGATGCGCTGAGCGGTTTCGACGGCTCGCTGTTGCTGGTGTCGCACGACCGCGCGCTGCTCGATGCCGTCGGGAGCCGCACGATCGCCATCGAGGACGGCGTGCTGCGCAGCTACGCGGGGGGCTGGGCCGACTACGCGCGCGTGCGCGAAGCGCGGCGAGCGGCGGAGGAGGATCAGAAGACGATCGAGCGCCGTGAGCGACAAGCCGCCAAGCGCTCCGGCGGCGGCAAGCCAGCGGACGAGACCACTTCCGCCGGCAAGGGCACCGTCAAGTCAGGGGGCGATGGCTCAGGCGGCCTTTCTAAGAACGCCCGTCGCAAAATCGCCTCGCTTGAACGCCAGATCGAGCAGGCCGAGGCTGCGCTCCGGTCGATCGAGGACGAGCTTGCCGATTCAGCCGCCTGGTCTACCCCCGCCCGCTCGGAGGACTCGACCGCTCGCCACGCCGCGGCGAAGCAGGCGGTCGATCATGCCTACGAGCAGTGGGGGCAGGCAACTTCGGCAAGTCGCGGCTGATCGCACTGACAGCCGCCGGGAGCCAACAGCCGGGCTCGCGCTGCCTGTACCAAGGAACGAATACGTATCTTGGCAAGCGACAAACCAAAGGGTTTCCCTGCATAGGTTTGGGTATATGTCCTCGTGCACATCCTCGACTACCCGGGCAGACTTGAAGCGAAATACCGGCAGCTTTTCGACCACCGCACGGCGCCTCGGCATAAGCGCCACGGTGGCGTTGGCCGGTCTCACCGGGGCGAGCATCAGCTCGGCGCAGGCTCCAGAGGTCGCGGTCGAGACTCCGAGCGCAGTCTCGGTTGCCGCGCCACCAGTGTCGGCCCCCGAGGTGCCTACGCCGGAGGTCTCCGTCCCCGAGGTGCCTACGCCGGAGGTCTCCACACCTGACATCTCCGTCCCCGAGGTGCCTACGCCGGAGGTCTCCGCACCTGACATCTCCGTCCCCGAGGCGCCCGCGCCGGAGGTCTCGGCGCCTGACATCTCCGCACCGGAGGTCTCGACTCCCGAGGTCTCTGTTCCGGAGATCTCCGCACGCGAGGCCTCCGCCCCTGAGATCTCGATAGGTGACTCCTCCGCGGTCCAAGCATCCATACCTGACGCGTCTGCGCCAGCGCTGCGGCTTTCCACGTCTGGGGTTTCCACCGCCCCACTCTCCATGAGCCGAGCTTCCACCTTCCAGGTGTCCACGCCGCAGATCACCACCTCCCAGGTCTCGGTCGGTGCAACCGCGGTCCGCATCGTTACACCACAGGTCAGTGCGCCTGGGGTGAACGTTCCTTCAGTGCAGGTCAACACACCTTCAGTGAACGTCCCTTCACCTCTGCCGCAGATCACTCAATCTCTGCCTGAGGCCCAACGTCTTACCGAGTCGCTTCCCACTGTGTCAGTTCCTTCCGTATCCGTAGGTGGGCCCTCGAGTAACGTGTCGCCGCCTTCCACGTTGGGGGACCTGTCAGCCCCCCCTCGCCCGTTTGCGACCGCCGCGGGAGCGGCTGGCCGCGCGGCTGCTCCACTGTCCCAGGCTGAGCTGCAGAATCCCGCCCTACGCGATGCCTCCTCCCCCAAGCAGCGCCGACGCATCCTGCGCAAGATGCGCGATGAGCCGTTACGTGGGAAGCAGCTGCGGCGCCTGCGCGAGACCTTGCTTGACTACCAGGGCTGCCTCGACGGTCTACCGGCTGGCGGACGACGGACGCTCATTCTGCGTGCGGGCCTGTTCGGAAAGCAGCCTGCGACTCGACGAACGATCGCACGGCGGATGGGGATCTCGCTCGGCCGTGAGCTTCGACTCGAGCGCTCGGCCCTCCGTCGCCTGACCGGCGCGGGCGCGCGCGGGCTGTGCAACGGCGGCTCGGCCAGCAGCGCAGTCGCGGCCGTGGCAGGGCTCCTGGACTCCGTTTCGGAGGGCGCTGCGAGCCTGAACGCTGCCGGGGCCGCCTCCAACGGTGGCATCGATCGAACCAAGCCTGCGCCTCCCGCGAGCGGCGGCGTCCTCGGCCAGACCAGCGCCAGCCCCGAGCTGCTCTTCGACGAGGAGGGCCTCGAGGCTGCCCCCGAGGCGATCCTCCTGCTGGTCTTGCTGGGTCTAGGTTCGGCCGCCGCCGCGATACTCGGCGCGCGCCGCCTCGCCGACAGGGCATCGGCCGCCGTGGTGCTCGATCCGCCCGAGCGCCCGATCCTCTTCCTCGACATCGATGGGGTAATCGCGCTCGACCCGTGGGTCGCGGAGCTCCCGTCGGGAGAGCCGACGGTCGTGGAGTCAGGGACCGCATACGTCTCCGACCGCACGGGTGAGTTGCTGCGCACGCTGGCGAGCCGATTTGAGCTCGTGTGGGCGACCGGCTGGGAGCACCGTGCCAACACCAGCTTCCAAACAGTGCTCGGCCTGGAGGAGCATCTGCCCGTACTGACCTTCGGCAAGAAGGCGCGCGCCGGCTCATCCGAGTGGAAGATCAAGGCGGTCAACCGCTATGCAGGCCAACGTCCAATGGCCTGGATCGACGACAACTTCGTGCTGCGCCACGAGCGCTGGGCGCTACACCGCTCGGCCCGACTGGCACCGACCCTTCTCGTTCCCGCCGACCCCCGCCATGGCATCTGCCGCGAGCATGTCGACCGCCTGCTCAAGTGGGCCGACAGGGTCGCTCCCGTCGAGCGGCAGATGCAGCTCGCCAAGAACGGGGGAAACGGAGAGGGAGGGATTCGAACCCTCGAAGGACGTTACCGCCCTTAACGGTTTTCGAGACCGCCCCGTTCAACCACTCCGGCACCTCTCCGAGGTCCGCTCGGGACGGCCGCAAGGCTAGCGGAGGCTCTATCGCATCGCCCGTGAGATCACCATGCGCTGGATCTCGTTGGTGCCCTCGTAGATCTGTGTGATCTTGGCGTCGCGCATCATGCGCTCGACGGGGTACTCGTTGACGTAGCCGTAGCCGCCGAGGACCTGGACCGCCTCGACCGTCACGTCCATCGCCGCGTCGGAGGCGAACAGTTTCGCCATCGACGAGTACTTCGCCAGCCGCGGATCGTTGCGATCGGCCATCGCGCAGGCCCTGTAGAGCAGCTCGCGCGCGGCGGCCGTCTTGGTCTCCATGTCGGCGAGCTTGAAGGCGATCGCCTGGTGGTCGAAGATCGGCTTGCCGAAGGAGATGCGCTCCGTCGCGTAGTTGGCCGCGTAGTCGGTCGCTCCCTGGGCAATGCCCACAGCCTGCGCCGCTGCACCGAGGCGCGTGCGCTCGAGCGTCGAGAGCGCCACGGCCATCCCGCGTCCCTCGTCGCCGATCAGGTGGTCGGCGGGGATCCGCACGTCCTCCAGCACCGGCTGACCGGTCGGCGAGCCCTTGATGCCGAGCTTGTGCTCGAGCTTCGGCACTGAGAAGCCCTCGCGGTCCTTCTCGACGATGAACGCCGACATGCGCCGGCTCTCGCGGTCGGTCACGGCGAAGACGATGTAGAAGTCGGCCACCGACGCATTGGTGATCCAGTTTTTCGTTCCGTTGAGCACCCACTCGTCGCCATCGCGGACCGCGGTCGTGCGCATCGCGCCGGGGTCGGAGCCGGCCTCGGGCTCCGAGAGGCAGAACGCCGGCGTCCACTCGCCCGAGGCGCACTTCGGCAGCCACGTCTGCTTCTGCTCGTCGGTGCCGTGGAGCTGGATCGGCAGGGTGCCGAGCTCCTGGATCATCAGGATCAGCGCCGAGGACGCACACGCCTTCGCGACCTCCTCGATCGCGATGTTCAGCATCAGCGTGCCGGTGCCCGTCCCGCCGAGCTCCTCGGGGAACGGCAGGCCGAGCAGGTCGTGCTCGGCAAATGCCTTGCGGACGTCCCAGGGGTACTCGCCGGTCGCATCGATCTCAGCCGCTCGCGGCGCCACCACACCATTGACGAGGTCGCGAATCGTGCTCTGGAAGTCCTGGAACTCCTGCGGGATCGTGTAGGCGTCAGCGCCGGGCGAGGTGATGGTGGTCATGGAACGGAACCCTATGCCAGCGTCGTATGCTCGGCGCATGCGACAAGAGCTGCGACCTCTCTTCGACCGCATCGTCATCAAAGAGCTCGATCCGGAGCGGATGCGCCGCTCGGGCCTGATCGTCCCCCCGGGATCGAACGAGCCGCCGCCCCAGCACGGCATCGTGCTAGCGGTTGGCCAGGGTCTCGACTGGTGGGAGTCGGTCGGCGTGAAGATGCCGGTCAAGCCGGGGGACCATGTCGTCTTCCCCGCCTCAGCAGGCGTCTGGATTGAGGTCGAGGAGGAGCGCCTGCTTGTCTGCCGCGTCGGCGAGCTGCTGGGCGTGCTGGCCGAGGTCGAGGACCGCGCGGCGGTCTGAGGTCTTCCTTGATGCGCCTGCTTTTCGTCTGTCTCGGAAACATCTGTCGCTCGCCAACCGCCGAGGGGGTGATGCGTCACCTGCTGCGCGAGAAGGAATTGGAGGATGCGATCGAGGTGGACAGCGCCGGTACGGGCAGCTGGCACGTCGGCCACTCACCCGACGAGCGCTCGACCGGAGCAGCGCGCGAGCGAGGCATCGAGCTCGTCGGCCATGCCCGCCAGGTTGACGTGGCGGACTTCGACTCGTTCGACCTGATCCTCGCCATGGATCGCGCCAACTACGAGGAGCTCTATGCGATGGCGCCCGACGCCGACGCACGCGACCGCGTGAAGCTCCTGCGCGAGTACGACTCGGACGCTGTCGCAGCCAATGATCTGGAGATACCCGACCCCTACTACGGCGGCCCTGAGGGCTTCGAGGACGTGCTCGACCTTGTCACCCGTGCGTGCGAGGGGCTTCTGGACGAGGTTCGCGCCGAGGTCGCATGACGGTGCCGGTCGAGCTGGCCGAGGCGGTGGGCTCAGCGTTGGGGTCCCCCGTCGTCGCGGGCCTCCGGGTCTCCGGCGGCGACCTCAACGATGCCTGGCAAGTGGAGCTCGACGACGGACGGACGGCGTTCGTCAAAACCTCCCCCGCGGCATCGCCCGGCGGTTACGTGACCGAGGCCGCTGGCCTGCGCTGGCTCGCCGAGCCGGGCGCACTCCCGGTTCCCGAAGTCCTCACGGTCGTCTACGAGCCCCCCGCGCTTGCACTGGAGTGGATAGACGAGGGCCGGCTTGATGCTGCCGGCGAGGAGCAGCTCGGCCGCGGTCTCGCAACCGTGCATGCGGCGGGCGCCGCTTGCTTCGGTGGCAACGAGCCGTTGCGCATCGGACCAATTGAGCTGACGAACGGCCCGGTGGACACGTGGGTCGAGCTCTATGCCGAGCATCGGCTACGTCCGCTTGCGCAGCAGGCGGCTGAGCGCGGTGCCTTGCCCGACGGAACTGAGGCGCTGATCGATCGCGTCTGCGAGCGATTGCCGGAGCTTGCCGGCCCGCCCGAGCCACCCGCGCGCCTGCACGGCGACCTCTGGTCGGGCAACGTGCTCGCCGACACCACCGGCCGACCGCACCTGATCGATCCCGCCGCCTACGGCGGCCACCGCGAGGTCGACCTCGCGATGTTGCGCCTCTTCGGTGGCCCCGGCGAACGCTGCTTCAACGCGTACACCGAGACCGCGCCGCTCGCCGACGGCCACCAGCAGCGCGTCGAGCTCTGGCAACTCTTGCCGCTGCTCCTTCACGCCGTGCTCTTCGGCGGCGGCTACGGAACCTCGGTCCACCGAATTGTGCGCCGCTACGCCTAGCGCGACCGCGCCCCTATGTGCTGCTGGCCCACGCGACACTCCATCGCGGCAGGTTCCCCTTCGCTTGCAAGGCAGCGCTACTGCGATCTACGACAAGAAAGTTGCCTGTGACGCAACCTTCTTTACTGGGAGACAAGTTTCTTGTCGTAGATCGCAAGGGCTCCAGAGCGACAGGCGCCGGGCTCCAGAGCAACAGGCGCTAGGGCTAGCTGCGCTCGCACGGTGAAGCCGAGGGGCCCGCACCATCGGGCCGCCGCGGTGGGCGGCCATGGGTGTCGCGGCTAGCGTCGCAAGGCGAAGAACGCTCGCAACAGGCCGGCGGAGTCCTCAGCAAGCAGCCCGCCGGCGACGTCCGGGCGGTGGTTGAGACGCGGCTCGGCGAGGACGTCGAAGACCGAGCCGGCGGCGCCGGTCTTCGGGTCGGTGGCCCCGAAGACGACGCGCGGCAGGCGCGCCAGGACGACGGCCCCCGCACACATCGCACAGGGCTCGAGCGTCACGTACATCACGCAACCGTCGAGTCGCCAGTTGCCGACCCGCTGAGAGGCCTCGCGCAACGCGAGCACCTCCGCATGGGCCGTGGGATCGCCGCGTAGTTCGCGCTCGTTGCGCGTGGCGGCGACCACCTCACCATCGAGCACGACGACACAGCCGACCGGCACGTCGTCGTGCTCGAGCGCCCGCTCGGCCTCGCGCAGCGCAAGCCGCATGAAGTACTCGTCGCGCGGGAAGAAGGGAGCGGTCACGATCGGCCCTCAGCGCGCCAGGAGTCGCAAGCCGACCCGCCGGCTGACCGCGTCGATCGCCCGCAATGCCCCTGCCTTGTCCGCGTACCGCAATCCCGCGGCCCCCAGAGTCAGGCTGGAGCGTGAGCCCCGCTCGAGCACGCCGCTGTCGATCAGCTCGCGATACCAGTCGATCGTGTCGCGCAGGACCTCGTCGAGCGGCCGCCAGCTGTACTCGAGCTCACGCTCCGCCTTGGCGGATGAGTAGTTCCAGTTCTGGCCCATCAGGACGAACGCCTCAGCCGAGATCGGGAGTGGCAGTCGCAGCGACTCGGCATGGCGGGCAAGGGTCCCAATGTCGGCAGGCAGAACGAACAGCGGGTTGTGCACGCCCGACAACTCCGCGACGCGCGCGAGCACATCGGGCCAGTTGGTGCTGTGACCCCCCAGCACATAGCGCTCGCCGGGCCGGCCACGCTCCGCCGCCGCGAGATGACCGGCGGCCACGTCGCGCACGTCGACCATCGTCGAGCCTCCGTCCACGACTGCCGGCAGCCGCCCGCGTAGGTAGTTACCGATGATTCGCGTCGACGTCTCACCGGGCTGATCGCGGTCGAGCGGGACGCCGAGCACGTAGGACGGATTGACGACCACCACGTCGACGCCCAGGCGCTTCCCCGCCGCGAGCGCTTCGACCTCTCCCTGGTGCTTGCTGTCGGGGTAGGTCAGGCCCAGCCCGTCGCCGCGATAGGTGTCGTCCTCGGTTCCCACCTCGCCGCGCGGCACCGGGCCGATGCCAGCGACGCTCGAGGTGACGACCACCCGTGCAACGCCCTCCGCGGCCGCTGCCTCGACAGCGATCCGCGGTGCCACGGCGTTGACGTCCCACACGCGGTCGACCGGCTTCGACGCCACCACTCCAGCCGTATGGAAAAGCACGTCGCAGCGGCGCACCGCGCGCCGCATCTGAGCTCCGTCGAGCACATCCGCCGCGACCGCCTCGGGCTCCAAACCGCCCAGTCGCCCGAGCCGATCTGCATCGCGGTAGGTGATCCGGACGTCGTGCCCCTGGTCGATCAACTCGCGCGCGACATGGCCACCGACAAAGCCAGTAGCGCCCGTTACACACGCCCTCAAGTCGAAAGGCTCCAATTCCGATGTCTGGGCAACAACTTGCCTTCCGCTCCGGTGTTGGTGGCTACGTACACTGGTGACTGGACCGTAGCCCAATGCATCGAGCCTCCCTCCTACTGCCGATACTGGCCGTCCTTGCCCTCTCGGCACCCGCGGCCGCCGCGGTCCCCGACTACGTCCCCGGCGAGGTGATCGTCCGGCAGGACGGTCAGACCACTTCGCGGGCCATTCCGGTCCCAGACGGGGAGACGGTTCAAGAGACAGTCGAGCAGCTACGCGACCGCCCCGGCGTCGCCTACGCCGTTCCCAACTACATCGCGCACGCGAGCGCCTACACCCCGAACGACCCCGGCTTCTCGCTGCAGTGGAATCTCGCCGGCGTCGCGGGGATCAACATGCCCGAGGCGTGGGGGATCGCCCGTCGTCGCGGTCGCCCGGGCGGCACCGGCACAATCGTCGCCGTCCTCGACACCGGAGTCGCCTATCAGCGCTTCGGCCGCTTCCGCCGCGCCCCGGACCTCACGCGCTTCGTGCCCGGCATCGATTTCGTCGCGGGTGACCACCATCCCAACGACCAGAACGGCCACGGCACCCACGTTGCCGGAACGATCGCCCAGAGCACCAGCAACCGCCGCGGAGCCGCCGGCATCGCCTACCGCGCGCACATCATGCCGGTGCGAGTGCTCGACTCCGCCGGTGCCGGCGACACCTTCGCCATCTCACGCGGCATCCGCTGGGCCGCCCGCCACGGCGCCGATGTGATCAACCTCAGCCTCGAGTTCGACGCCGGCGTGCGCGCGGCCCAAATCCCCGACATCGTCTCCGCGCTGCGCTTCGCCCGCAGACGTGGCGTCGTCATCATCGCCGCGGCCGGGAACCAGGGCAGCCCGCAGGTCGCCTATCCCGCGCGTGCGAAGCACGTGATCGCCGTCGCGGCCACCACCGTCCGCGGCTGCCAGGCCGAGTACTCGAACAGCGGCCCCCACGTCGACATCACCGCACCCGGCGGTGGAGCGGACGCCGCTAACACGGACACCCCATATGACCTCGCCACTTGCCGCCCCGACCTTCGCGGGCCGTTCATCTTCCAGCAGACCTTCGTCGGCAGCGTCGCCCGCTTCGGCCTCCCGCCCGGCTACGAAGGAACCTCGATGGCCGCCCCTCACGTCTCGGGCGTCGTCGCCCTGCTGATCGGCAGTCGCCGCCTCGGCCTCAGCCCCCGCCCAGCCACGATCGAGCGCCACCTCGAGGCCACCTCTCGCGACATCGGGCTCCCAGGCTGGGACGCCCGCTACGGCTGGGGCCTGCTGGACGCGGAAGCCGCGCTGCGCTAGTTGGTCCGGATGATCATCACCGAGCAAGGTGCGTGGTGCGACACCTTGTTCGGCACCGATCCGAGCAGGAACCGCTTCGCGCCGGTCATTCCCTTGTTACCAACGACGATCAGGTCGGCCTCCTTTTCCTCCGCCACGTCGAGGATCGCGTCGGCCGGATCCCCCTCGCGCGCGAGCGTCTCGACCTGGACGCCGGCTTCAACCATCCCCCTCGCCTCGGCTTCCAGCGTCCGCTCCACATCTGAGCGCGGGTTGATCATCCATTGGAGGTCGTCGGGCACCTGCAGGCGCTCGTCGCGCAGCCGGCTCTCCGGGACTGGCTCATACGCGCTCACGAGGTAGACCTTTGCGCCCACGGTGCGCGCCAGATCCGTCGCCTGGCGTACGGCCTCGGCCGCTGTGTCCGAGCCATCCGTGCCAACGACCATCGAGCGAATCACGCTGTCGATCATATGCAGGGGGACCCGGGCCGCGTTACGGCCGTGTCACTAGGATCGGCCGCCATGCCCGCCTTCTGGATCTGGATGCAGGTCGTGATCGTCATTTGTGTGGTCGCCTCGATCATCATCGCTGCGATCAAGCTGTAGGCCGCTCACCGACGACCGGCTCGTCTTTCTCCAAAGGCTCCTCGAGCCGCGGCAGGTCGATCGCCTCGCGGGCCCGTAATCGGTCCGCCTCCTCCATCGGCTTGACCCACAGCTCCTCGACGAGCACCACGACCATCGAGAGGATCGGCACGGCGACGATCAGGCCGACGTAGCCGAAC
>Ga0190265_10000398_pt1 | contig 32320 bp, 22 predicted proteins | sample Popmic124T_FD_133135 | JGI IMG/M metagenome (GOLD analysis project Ga0190265, IMG submission 133135) | Populus adjacent soil microbial communities from riparian zone of Indian Creek, Utah, USA - 124 T | ecosystem: Environmental > Terrestrial > Soil > Riparian zone | place: USA: Utah | collected...
AATATCACCCGAGTATCTCCCCCAACCGGCAGACGCAGGGAGAATAGTAGACGAGGTTGTTCCAATATCGTCCCTCATGGTCGCATTAGTGGAATGCCAGACGATACGGGTATTAGTTGGATTGCCGACTTCAGTGACCCTGACCCAGATCCGGTCGAAACTCGTGCTCTCCATCTGGTATCTAGCCTGCCAATACAAGTTTATCGGTCCGGAAACACCAGCCAGGTTAATGGCCGGCGAAGTGAGATCCTGATTCGAGCTAACCTCATACGTGCTATCGAGATCGGTTTTCCAGCAACCTGTGCCGCTCGCGCAATTCGAGAAAGCAGCAATCGGAGGCGAGGTAATCGTTCCGACGGTCGCAGGCGTGCCATATTCCCACTCGTTGGCCGTTACTCCCGGCCCGAGGGTGTAAGAGCCGTTGTTCGCTTCAAAATCCTGGTTGTAGACAACCGTTCCGGTCAGTGCGGGTTCTTCGCAAACCTCCAGGCTCCAACTGTTCAGCGTTCCGCCGTCCGGCGCGGCGTCATCGCGGATATCCAGGGTCCACGTGCCGAGCGAGTTTTCGCCCCTGAACCAATCGAGCCGATATGCAAGATCCGGTTGGTAGATAGGCCCGTTGAGCGCCGCAAAAAGGGCCGGTATTGCCGCGTCGTCGTTCAGGTTGATGTTCTGCGGGCCCGTTTGGGTCGAAGCGCCGACGTCGGTAACCAGGCCGTTGTCATTGTTGGCAGGCGAGCGCAGGTGAATGTCAAGATCAGGGAAGAAAATATGCGAAATATCGAGAATGACCCTCAGACTCCGAATGATTTTGCTGTCGGGAATCGAGAGCGTCGAAGAAGTCAGCGCCACGTCGGCAATCGGCATCGACGTGGAGTTTGTGTAAGTCGTGCAGGTTCCCGCCGGTAAAGCCGGGATCGTCGTCACGTTAATGTTGTACGTCGCGGTCGGACCGCCGCCGCCCGCCACCTGGCTATCGGTGTAAACCGTATAAGTTCCGGCGGTTTCCACCGTCATCACGATCGCCTCCGAATCAATCGTATCGCCCGTTCCGGTGTCGCCGGTCACAAGAAGATTACCCGGCGTGCCGAATACTCCCAGGCCTATGCGCCCGTTATACGTGGTTACGTCGCGCTCGGGGTCCAAATCGAGGCTGATAAAGACCGTGTCGCCCGCGCCGGCGGTGAAGGTAAATGTATCGCTATCCTCCGGAGTTGCCGGGGTGACCACGCCGCTGACCCATTGCGAAGCCGGCAGAACCTGCGGCGTTCCATTATTATTCGGCTCCGTTTCGGCGGTCGGCGCGCCGCTGCGCACCGCAAAATAGAGGTCATACGATGTAATCGCGGCGGTTGTCGAAACATTGGTAACTCTCAAATAGTACGTTCCCGGAGTGGCCAGGACCGTGCCGGCGATGCTGGAAGAACTGCCGCCGAAAGTACCGTCATTGTTGTCGGTTTCCAATACGCCCGAGCCGGTGCTGTCGAAAACCGTCAAAATGGTGTCGGTGCCGCCGCCGCTGAACGAGGTAATGGTTGCGGCATAGATCTTGGAACTCGCCACTGTGGTGGTAAATGAATACCAATCTTCATCGGTTCCGGCAGTACCGAGAACGCCGGAAAGGCTATTCCCCTTGATTTTGCCTTCGGGATTGGCTCCGAGGGAATTGGCAGTTCCAAACGTCCCGTTCGGCTCGCTTTCAACGCCCAGATTCACTCCGACCAGGTTCGGAGCCGGTGGCGCGGGCAGCTGCCGATTGCTCGCGACAGCTGGAATTTGGACCACTTGACCCTCGTCGCTATTGGCCATTTGCTTCAGCAACTCCGGCGCGAATTGTTGCGCGAGCGCGGTGACGGTTATGACAAGCGAAAGGGCGAAGGCCCATTTAGCGGCACGAACGAATTTTTGTGGGATCATAATTTTACCTTCTGATTGAGACGGAAACCCATGTGTGGAGCCCGGGACAAATTGAGCCGGAGGCGCAGCGTATGAAACCGAGTTGATTCGCGTCAACAAAAAAAATTTGCGCGCGCACCCGCATTCAATCGCGATTCTACTTTCGGGTTTCTCATTTCCAAACCCTGTTTCCTTCCCCGAATTCTAAACAAATTTTCGCCGCCAGGCGCATTTCAAACAGAGCCGGGATCGACACAAACGCAGTCGGCGAAATGTGCTCCCTCGCGTCGCTCGCGATAGCGACAGATTGAAAGCCCGGCCTTGCCGACTTCGTCGACTGCGGCACTCGGTTGGCAATTACCGGCGGAGCCGGTTGTTTCCCGAAAGCGATTGTCCCGCGCCGGGAGCTCGATTCGAGATGAAGCGTTAGGGCTACGGCGCCGCGGGCGTCGGAGATTCGGGTGGCGGCGCGGTACGCCGCCGTTCTTCCGCGGCTCTGGCGGTGGCTTGTTGCAACCGCTCGGCGTCTGATTTCAAATCCGGAGTTGGCTTGGCCGCACTGGTGGCCGGCTCATCCGAGCGAGAACACGCTCCGGCAAATAGAGCGCAACCGAGGAAAACTGACATTAGGATCGTTTTCATAATTAATGAAGCGCCTGTTTGCGGCAGCTAACCTCCATTGCTACAGCCGGCGCGCCGAATCGGCAACCACGAAAAACGCACGCTTCGCCTGGTCGCGAGAAGGACGGCTGGTAGCTACGAAATCCTAATCGTGACTGAGACTACGACTTGCCGATGCTCACGGCGCTAATGGTAAACGGCTGGGACGGGAACATAAAGAAATCGCCCTCGCCCTCGATGCCGATTTGCAAAGCGAAGAGCCCCTGCTGAGTCAAAACATTCGGTACCGTCCACTGAAAACTCCGCGTGGTGACGGACATATGCGGCGTAATTCGCGTCCAGTTGGCGCCGTTATCGGAGGAGAAGAAAAGCTCGCACTCACCCCAATGGTTGGTCTCGAAGTATTTCACACCTTCGCCCTGAAGAATCCACTTAATCTCGATATTTTGACCCGGCCGAAAAACCATCCCGCCGATGCCAACAAAGGTGGCCGAAATCGTTCCGGCGGCAGGAATCTCTGACTTCGCGGGCTTCGCTAGCGCGAGGGGCGTAAAACTCAGGGCGAGCAAGACTGCAGATACAGCGGTGACGGCGATAAACGCGGTGATTTTGGTGTGGCGCATAATGGAACTCCTTTTGTGTTAGCTCTTGATATCTTCGGAAAAACGCGGGCGGATAAGGACTTTCTAGATCGCTCCAGCAAAGCTGTCCAGCTTATTTTTCAAGGAGGAAGTCGCTCCTGCTCCGGCTGTTGTCGAGAAGGCGCAGGGGTTGATTCCGGGCCGCTCGAGCCGGCCGCCCCTCTCACTTTTACCTGCCGCTCACCCGACTCAGCAAGACCGGCGCGCCGCATGGCCGTCCATGCGACGCGACTGTTAGATTTGCGCCTGGCGAAATTGGAGATGCTTAATAATAGCGATGGTACCGGCGAATATGCCGATGATGCCGATGCCGCGGCTCATATCGACCGTGCACCCAGTAGCGATGACCGCGTCGATGGACCCAATGACCCGGCACCCAGTACCAGCGCACGCCGCCCCTCCAGTAATAGGGCCCGTGCCGGTAATAGGGGCGATCCCCGATCTCGATTGAAAGTCCGATCGCCTGGGCAGGCGTCGGCGCCACCACGGCTCCCGTGCACAGAAGCGCGGCCAAAAGAACGATAAGTTTGTATTTCATAGTGTTTTCCCTTAGTTCGTATTTTGACAGCCTCTGGCCGGATATTATTCGAGAAAACCTTCGGTCCAAAGCAGGACGGCGGGGCCCTGGAGGCCCCTAGACCAATACCGGCGCCCCGGCCGGTTCCACCCACTTGCCATGCTCGCGAATCAAATCCTGCAAGCGCTCGACGGCGTCCGCTTCGGGAATATTGAATTTCACGGCCGTTTTGCCCACGTAAAGATTCACCTTCCCCGGCGCGCCGCCCACATAACCGAAATCCGCGTCGGCCATCTCGCCCGGGCCGTTCACGATGCAACCCATGATCGCAATCTTCACTCCCTTCAGGTGCGAGGTGGCGGCTTTGATTCGCGCGGTCGTGGTCTGGAGGTTGAACAACGTCCGGCCGCACGAGGGACACGCCACGTAATCGGTCTTGAAAATGCGTGAGCCGGCGGCCTGCAAAATATTGTAGCTCAAACGCAAGGCCTGGCCCGGCGCTTTCTCTCCCTGCACCAGGATGGCGTCGCCGATTCCGTCGCAAAGGAGCGAACCGATGTTCGTCGCCGCGGTCAGAAGCGTCCGAAGAAAATCGCCCCCTTCCTCCTTCCTCCTTCCGCCTTCATCCTTTAGTAAGATCGGATGGCGCGGGTGCAGCTTCGCGGCCAGAAGGCGAAACGCAGGGATGACATGGAGGCTCACCTCGTCGCGCACGGTGACCAACTGCGCCTCAGCGTTCTCATTCAGCCGCGCGATCGTCGCCTCGTCGCGCGGATCGATCTCCACCACGCCGGCTTTTTCATATACGATCTCGGGCTGATAATCGCCCATGCGATCGAGCTTGTGCGCGACCTGGTCGAAACTCTGCTGCCGAACCACAACGCGGATCAATTCGTCGCCGCCAAGTCTCACCTCTCCCCGCTCGATCCTGGCCGACCCGCGCCGCTCGTACTCGAACGGATTGTAGGGCACGCGCTCCGCTTGCCCCGTATTTTCGTAGGGCACGCGATGCGCCTGCCCTACAATGTCCACTAACGCCCGCGCCACCGGGATTTCGTGCACGCTGTCTTCGGTGAGCGAAACGCGGATCGTGTCGCCGATTCCATCGTGCAAAAGTGAGCCGATTCCGATAGCGCTTTTGATCCGCGCGTCCTCGCCTTCGCCGGCTTCGGTCACGCCGAGATGAATCGGATAGTTCCAATCATCGCCTTCCTCGCCCAGGCGGGCGACGAGCAACCGGTAGGCGTTGATCATGACTTTTGGGTTGCTCGACTTCATCGAAAAAACGAAGGCGTGATAGTCGAGATCGCGCGCGATCCGGGCGAATTCGAGCGCGCTCTCGACCATCCCCAGCGGCGTATCGCCGTAACGGTTCATGATGCGGTCGGAGAGTGAGCCGTGGTTCGTCCCGATCCGCATCGCGATCCCGCGGTCCCGGCACAGCCTGACGAGCGGCGTGAAGCGCTCCCGGATCCGTTCCAGTTCCGCCGCGTACTGCTCGTCCGTGTACTCCACGATCTTGAACTTCTTCGAGTCAGCGTAATTGCCGGGGTTGATCCGGACTTTTTCCACCCACCTGGCGGCCTCCATGGCGGCTTCCGGTTTGAAATGAATGTCGGCCACGATCGGCACGTCACAGCCGCGCGTGCGCAAACCACGCACGATATTCTCCAGGTTCGCCGAATCTTTCACTGTCGGCGCGGTGATCCGCACGATCTCGCAGCCCGCCGACGCCAGCTCCATCGTCTGCGCGATCGACGCCTCGGTGTCCATCGTGTCGCACGTGATCATCGACTGGACGCAAATCGGATTCACGCCGCCGACGCCAACGCCGCCGACCATCACCTCACGCGTGACGCGACGACGTCCAGCAGGTGATGGAGCGAGCGTCACTTCCTCTTTTTCGGTTTGGGCGATGAGTTTCGGGGGGGCACGTCAACCCGCGGGATCAATTTGATGTCGATGTGCCAGGTGCCGCCCCGAAGCGGATAGAAATGGAGCATCCGATAGTCACGGGAGAAGGCGATGAAGTCGGGATGATCAACAGGGATCAAAGTTCCATTTGGCGGGACGATCTCAAAAGGCTCAAACGGGGCCGCCGAATAAGGATCGCGCATTTCTTGAATGTTCATCGCACCGTAAATTACCGAACAGCGGGGCTCAGAGCAACCCGTCCCTATGGGGCAGGCGTCGCCTGCGCTGGCGATTCCCTCCTGGGAGATTTCTGGTCGCCATTTTTCCCGAACAAATCTCCGATATCGAAGAAGGTGACATAAACCATGTAGCCGATGATCAGGGTCGCGCAGGCCGTTTGCACCCACTCCAGAATCTTCATGTTCACCGGCTTTCGGCGGATCCCTTCGATTATGGCCAGGACAATGTGGCCGCCATCGAGCACCGGGATCGGCAGCATATTCAGGATCGCCAGGTTAACGTTGAGAATCACGCTAAACCAGAGCGCGAGCTTCCAGCCATTCTCGCTTTCGAACAGCAAATAATAGATGCGCCCGATCATGATCGGACCGCTCATGTGCTGGAGTTTCACGTCCGACTTGGGCGAGGCGACGGCGCCGAGCGTCTGAAGCGTGCTGGTGATGCTGTGATAAACCTGTTCGACCGGATCGGGATGCGAAACCGACATTCGCCCGCTTCTGTCCCAATGAATACCGATCCGCGGCTTGGTTGTGCCTTCGACTGCAAGCAAAACGGGCCGCATTTTGAGTTGCAGTTGCTCACTTGCGCGGCGCACGTCGAGAGTCAGCTCGTCGGTCGGATGCTTCTCAATGTGGTCGACCAGGGCGAGCGTATTGAAAATGGGGGTGCCGTTGAGCCCTGTGATAACGTCGCCTGGCTTTAATCCTGCCTTTTCCGCGGGCGAATCCTTTTCCACCTCGTCGATCAAAGGCGTAATTGCGGGCTGGATCATCACCTGCCGGGTGCTTTTCCGCCTCCAGCCGCTCGTTTCCGCGATCCGCGGGACCACGTCCACGGTCACGATCGCCCCATTACGCTCGACCTTGAATGGAATGACGTCGCCTTCACTGCGCACCACATTCCAGACGACGCTGTTGTTCATCCCAAAAAAACGGGAGACCGGTTTGCCGTCGACCTCTAAAATTTTATCGCCAGCCCGGAGACCGGCCGTGGCCGCGGGCGAATCTTCCTGCACATAGCCGATCACGGTGGTCAGGTCGGACTCGCTGACCGGATGGCCCACCGCCCAGACAACGCACGCGAAAAATAACGCCAGGAGCAGACTGAAAAGCGGACCCGCCACCGCCACGATGATTTTGTCGAGCGCGGAAATTTTCGGGAGGCGCGCCCGATCCACGTCGGCCTTGCCTTCGATTACGTCCATCGGCGCGAGTTGCGGCAGCGCGACGAAGCCGCCGAACGGAATCGACCCTAACGAATACTGCACGCCGTTAATCGTTTTTTTCCAAAGCGGCTTGCCGAACCAGATGCCGAATTTTTCGATGTAGAGTCCGCGCCAGCGCGCCGCCAGGAAATGGCCCAACTCGTGGACCACGATCAACAAATTAAAAAGGACGACGACCTCGAGGAGAATGAAAATGATGTTAAGGACGCGAGATAACATGGGCGGATGCTCGTTTTAAACCTGGCGGACTGGTCCGACCGCGGCACTCGCTTCGGCGCGCGCCCATTGATCGGCCCGCAATATTGCATCCAGATCGGGGTGCGCAACGCTCGTGTGGCGATTCATGACTTGCTCGACCACTTGCCAAATGCTGGGAAAAGAAATTTTCCGATCAAGGAAAGATGAGACCGCCACTTCATTCGCCGCGTTCAAAACCGCCGGCAATGTCCCACCCGTGTCCCCCGCGCGCCGCGCCAGGTTCAGTGCTGGAAAATCTTCGTAGCGCGGCGGGGCGAATTCCAGCTGCCGCACCTTCCCGAAATCCAGTGGCGGCAGGGAATTCGGGACGCGCTCCGGCCACGTGACCGCGTATTGAATCGGGAAACACATGTCCGAATGGCTCAGCTGCGCGAGCACCGATCCATCCGCAAACTCGACCATCGAGTGTACGATGCTCTGCGGGTGAATCACCACTTCCACCCGCTTCATTTCCACGCCGAAGAGCCAGTGCGCCTCGATCATCTCGAGCCCTTTATTGAAGAGCGTCGCCGAATCGATTGTGATCTTGGGGCCCATGTTCCAGGTCGGATGCTTCAACGCCTGCTCGACGGTGATCGATTCAAATTCACTCACCGGCGTTTCCCGAAACGGTCCGCCCGAGGCGGTGAGGATCAGTCTCCTCACGTCTTCGTTGGACGTTCGATGTTGGACGTTGGACGTTGGACGGTCTCGTTGCGTATCAAGGCACTGAAAGATCGCGTTATGTTCGCTATCGACGGGCAAAACCATCACGCCCTTCGCGGCCGCTTCCCGCATCACGATTTCCCCCGCCATCACTAGGATTTCCTTGCTCGCGACCGCCAGATCTTTCCCCGCTTCAATCGCCGCCAGGGCCGGCCGCAAGCCGCCCGTGCCCACCACCGCCACCAGCACCATCTCGGCGTCGTCGAGACACGCGATCTGGATCAATCCGCTTTGCCCGGTGAAAATTTGCGGCTCATAGGTGAGCAATCCGCGCAGTTCGCCGACCTTCGATTCATCCACCAGACAGACCGCTCCCGGCCGGACCAGATTGGCCTGAGCGGCCAGTTTTTTCGCGTTGCTGTTCGCGGCCAGGCCGGCGATTTCCATCCCCTCAGGAATATCGTGGGCCACCTTCAGGGCGCTTTCACCGATCGATCCGGTGGCGCCGAGAACGACAACGCGTTTTCGTTTCATCAAGAAAACAATCGTTCCCGCTGCCAGCGTTTAGGGCAAGCGAATGACGAGACGCAGATAAAAGAAAAGAAGCGGCGCGGTGAAGAGCAGGCTGTCAACCAGATCCAGCGCGCCTCCGATTCCAGGCAGAAAGTTCCCGGAATCCTTCACCCCGGTGCTGCGCTTGATAATCGACTCCGCGAGATCGCCGATCACCGCCGCGAACCCGAGGAGCAAGCCAAGCACCGTCGCGTGCGTCCAGTTCAAAACCGAAAGATGGACGGGCATCAACCAGAACATGCCCCAGCTCGCCAGAAGCGAGAAGGCGAGCGCCCCGAAAAAGCCTTCCCAGGTCTTTTTTGGGCTGATGTGCGGGATCATCTGATGGCGTCCGATTAAACTCCCGGTCAGGTACGCGCCCATATCGCTGAACTTGGTGATGGCGACGAGATAGAGAACGTAGAACTGCCCCGTGACCGCGCCGGTCGGGGTCCGCGGAACGACGTAAACGATCTTGGTGATGAAGTTGTAGAGCCAGAGCACGTAGAGCAGCCCAAAGATGGTGTAGGCCATCGTCCGGAGCGGAGCATCGTCGCGCAGGCTCTCGAACATCTGCCGGGTGAAAACCGTGAGCAAAAAAAACAGCAGCACCGCCATTTCGAAGTCGTAGGAATGACCGGGACCGATCCGCGAGAAATAATAAAAGCTCCCGCACAACATCACGGTGCCGCAGATCATTGCCGTCACCTTGAAGTTCGGCAGGCCCTTGTGATCGAGCATGCCGTAAAATTCCCAGAGCGAGAGAAGTCCCAGCGTTCCGATCAGGGCAAAAAACGCCAGCTCGTATCCGGAAAAGATGATGCCCAGCGCGATCGACCAGAGGACCAGCGTGCTGGAAAAACGAAAAATAAAAACGGAGCGCGGCGTCGACGGTTTCGGTGCGGCGACGCGCTCGAGCGTCTCAGCCATCCGCTGCACCATCCGAAATCATTCCCGCAAAGGCAAGCGCAGAAGGACTCGAGGTGACACCAAAATTAGGCGCCAACACGGCGGATCTATTACCGCGGGGGTCAGCAACCCCTGCCCGATAGTGCAGGAAGATCATTGCGCCAAAACCCGCGCCTACCTATTCTGATTTCCGTGAGCAAAACGATGCAGGCACTCGTAAAACGCCGGCCCGAACCCGGACTCGGCTTGGAGGAGGTGGAGGTGCCCGAAATTGGGCCTAACGACGTCCTTATCCGCGTCCAGAAGGCTTCGATCTGCGGCACCGACGTACATATATATAACTGGGACGCCTGGGCCCAAAAGACGATTCCCGTGCCGATGGTGATCGGGCATGAGTTCGTTGGCGTCATCGACCAGGTCGGCAGTGCCGTCCGGGATTTTGTTCCCGGCGAAACGGTCACGACGGAGGGACACATCGTTTGCGGCCATTGCCGAAACTGCCTGGCTGGCCGCCGGCATCTTTGCCCAAACACGAAGGGGATCGGCGTCAATCGTCCCGGGGGCTTCGCGGAATTCGTCTCAGTTCCGAGCACGAACCTTTGGCGTTGCGATCCGAAGATCCCGCTCGATGTCATTTCCTGTTCCGACCCCCTCGGCAACGCGGTGCACACCGCCCTCTCCTTCGACCTGGTCGGCGAAGACGTGCTCATCACCGGCGCGGGCCCGATCGGGTGCATGGCCGTGCCGATCGCGAAGATGGCCGGAGCGCGCAAAGTCGTTATCACCGACGTGAATCCCTACCGGCTCGATCTCGCGCGCCAGATGGGAGCGACGCTGGCGATCGACGTGCGCGAGCGCAGTCTGCACGACGCCATGCAGGAACTCGAAATGCGCGAAGGCTTCGATGTCGGCCTGGAGATGTCCGGCAACCCCAAGGCCTTTACCGATATGCTCGACGTGATGGTCAACGGAGGCCGGATCGCGATGCTCGGCATCATGCCCGGCAGCGCCGCGATCGACTGGAACCTGGTCGTCTTTCACGGCCTGACCATCAAAGGAATTTACGGCCGCGAGATGTTTGAGACCTGGTACAAAATGACCGCGTTAATTCAAAGCGGGCTCGATATTTCGCCCGTCATTACCCACCGCTTTCCCTACGCCGAATTCCAGGATGGCTTCGACCTGATGAGGTCGGGGAACTCGGGCAAAATCGTACTCGACTGGGCTGCGTAAGTAACTCCCTGTCATCCATAAATCCTGTCATCCCGAGCGCAGTCGAGGGATCTCTTAATATTTCGCGAGCGTAGCGAGGAGGAGTTACCGCGCGCTACATTTCCTCGCTTCGCTCGCGATAGTTGAAGGTCTCTCGACTGCGCTCGGGATGACAGGGAGGGAAGGGCGTTTTCCTATTCCAGGCTCGCGGCCGCGGCGTCCTGACCCTGGAGCTCCAGGACCATGCGGTGGATGTGACGATAGCCCTGGCGACCCTGAAGCAGACGCAAGCTCTCGTCCGGATCGCCCCAGCGCAAAATTTGAATTCCTTCTTCGCGCGCACCCCATGCGTTCATCGCGCTGCGACTCGGCATGTAGAGATCGATCGTGTTGCGGCCGGCCAGGGCCCAACCGTAATCGTCGATCTTGTAAACTTGCCCGGTGGAGAGCAGACGAAAGACCGTTCCAGCCGGCCATCGCGACCAGTCCGCCGCCGCGCTGCCGATTTGGGGTTTCGTGACCACGGTCACGCGTTTCTTCCCGTGTTTCGTCTTAATCACTTTCGTCGTTCGTCGTGATTGGAGTGAAAATGGTTCGAGCGATGCCCGATTGTAGGACGCACGCCGATAGTCGGACGCTCCATCGGGGCCGGCTGGCAACGCTCGGGGGGTTAATTCGGCGCGCCGAATAGCCCCGGATGCCGCCCGCAGACGACCACCGAGTGCGTTCCGGTTGCCATACTGGAGATGGTCGGACTCGGTGTGCGTGTACGCCGTTGTGCGGACGTTTTGGAAATCTCGTTTCGCCAGCGGCGGTTCGTACTTGGGAAGGGCCGTCGTTCGTCGCGGGGTCGAAGTGGTTCCGCAAGCGCTCAGAAAAAGCGCGCAGAGCGCGAGACAGAAAAGAGAAAAATATTCCCGGTTACGCAATGGAAAAAGTTATTAACAGTTATTCACAACCCCACGCAAGAGTATTTTTTCGCCGATTTTCACCGTGGCACAACTAGATACGAGGCCGATGTCATTTGAGCGCGATCGCCGGAAATAACAAGGAGCGGTTCGTGTGCCATCGAGCGTGACCGAACTTTTTTGCATCGCGCCCACTTTGTTCGAAGGTTCGCCATGCTCGCGGCATTCGATCAACAACTCGCAAACACGCTTGCGGAAATCAGGTCCCAAGGTCTCTACAAAACCGAACGAATCATCACCAGTCCGCAGGATGCGCGGATCGAAATCACAGGCGGCCGGCGCGTGCTCAATATGTGCGCGAACAACTACCTTGGTCTGGCCGATCACCCGGCGCTCATCGCCGCCGCAAAAGAAGCGCTCGACACCCACGGCTTCGGGATGGCCAGTGTCCGCTTCATTTGTGGCACCCAGGACATCCATAAAGATCTCGAGGGGTCGCTGACAAAGTTTCTCGGGACTGACGACACGATTCTTTATCCGTCCGCGTTCGACGCGAACGGCGGTTTGTTTGAAACACTGCTCGGCGCGGAAGACGCCGTCATCTCGGACGAACTGAATCACGCTTCGATCATCGACGGGATCCGGCTCTGCAAGGCGCAGCGTTTTCGCTACAAGAACAACGACATGGCCGACCTGGAGGCCAGGCTGCGCGAGGCCAGCGGCGCACGGATTCGCTTGATCGCGACCGACGGCTGCTTTTCGATGGACGGGACGATCGCGGAACTCGGCGCCATCTGTGAACTGGCCGAAAAATACCAGGCGCTCACGATGATCGACGATGCGCACGCGAGCGGATTTCTCGGCCGGACTGGACGCGGCACGCACGAACACCACGGCGTGATGGGGAGGATCGACATCATTACCGGGACGCTTGGGAAAGCGCTCGGCGGCGCGAGTGGCGGCTTCACCAGCGGCCGCAAACGCATCATTGAGCTGCTCCGCCAGCGATCGCGTCCCTATCTTTTTTCCAACAGCGTGGCTCCGCCCATCGTGGCGGCGTCCATCAAAGCGATTGAGCTGCTGAGCGGCTCCACCGAGTTGCGGGACAAACTGGAAGAGAACACGAAGTTCTTTCGCGCGGCTTTGAACGAGCGCGGCCTAACGATCAAGCCCGGCACACATCCGATCGTCCCGATCATGCTCGGCGACGCCGCGCTCTCGCAGAAATTTGCGGCGCGGATGCTGGAGAAAGGCGTTTACGTGATTGGTTTTTTTTATCCGGTTGTGCCGCACGGCACCGCGCGCGTTCGGACGCAGGTCTCGGCCGCGCATTCACGGGAAGACTTGGAATTTGCGGTCAAGGCGTTCGCGGAGACGAACAACGAGCTGAAGCAATAACCTTGTCATCCTGGGCGGAGCGAAGCGGAGTCGAAGGATCTCTGATCCGTGCGAGGGCGCCCCAGCGCCCGAGATCCTCGCTCACGCTCGCAAAAGTTAGAGATTCCTCGACTTTGCGCTCGGAATGACAAGAAACGGAAGCGCGCGCGGCTACGGCGCGTGCAAGGCGATGCTCGCGCCCACCCAGGTTTTGTCTTTATTGAATTTGACGCCCATCATTTCTCCCTGGCTCATCCGGACGAGATTGTTCACGAGCATCGGCTCACCATCCTCCGGCCAGATGAACATCATCCGGATTTCCGCCTTTGAGCGCGGCCCATCTGTTGTCGGAACGAAATCGGCATAGGCCACTTTCTTCTGCATGATCCACGCGCGCGGATCGGGAAGCGCGGCGAGCTTTTCCAGGGTCGGATTCAGATCGACGCCCAAGCCGGCGAAGGAATAAAGCGGCTTCAAAACGTAATCGTCGATCCGCTCGCCCGCCGGGAATTCGTTAGCGAAGAACGCCGGCGCGGCGTGCTCGGATTTCAAATACGGCAAGGAATGTTTGCTGATCCGGAAATACCAATTGGGATGGCCGACCCACTTCACATCGATCTCGTCCTGGAAGTCGAAACCGGGTTTGAGGTCTGGCCGGCGCAGCAGCTCATCGAAGATGACGCGGTTGTAAATGCGCTCGATCCGAACTTCGCGCTCATCCCGGCGATAAAATAATTGCCGTCCACGTTTCGTGATTTCAGTCAGGCAGACCGGGCGAACCCCAAGCAGGCTATCGGTGCAGGCGAAGTCGATCCGCGTGGGTTGCTTGTCCGGTTCGACCTCGAGGAGAACGACATTTTCCGTGTCAGCGTCGCCGATGATCGTGCGCCGGAGGAGTGCCGTGTAACTTTCTTCGTTAAATCCGCTGAAGAACGACTTCCAATCTGGCGGTATCGCCGGAAAGGCCGCGCGCATGCATCCGACCAGGAAGAGCTGGAATGCGTAAAGGCTGGGGAATCCTTGCAGTTCGATGAGCCGGGGCGTCAATCGCGCGCCCTCGTCACAAACCGCGAAGTCGACGGCTAGAAAAATCGGATGGGGGGTCTCGCCTGGAACCTCCAGGCCGGGTGGAATCGCCGTGCCGGCGTGCCGCGCAAACTCGGGCGTGCGAAGCTGTGCAACGATATTCTCCGCGGCCTGTTGAATCTCGGCCGTGAACTCGGCCGTTAAAAAAAGCGGGCTCTCCGAAATCCGAAAATCAACCGGCCAATACTCGGTCTCGTTCGCGGCGCGGAGGAGATTCGCGTAACGCTCGGCGGTAAAATCAGCGTTGAAACGCGCGCGAAGCTGCGGGTGCATAACGCGGCATTATCGGAGATTCTGCCGCAGGTTGCCTCTTTTTTATTGCTTCGGCAGTTCGGCGAGCACTTCGTGCTTTTTGATTGGGTAGCGCACGCGTCCCGCGTGCTGGCGATGACGTCTCGTCATCGCGAACTTCTGTTCGTTAGTGCGCCAGAAAAGGCACGTCATTACGAAAGATTGTTTCGGCGAGACGCCGAAACCAGCACGCGAGACGCGTGCGCTACCCAAGCGGCGCGAAACCGTTAGCGTGCGATTACGCCGCCCGTCAGACCAAAAACTTTCCCCGCTCCATCACCTTGAGATCGTCGAACCAGATGTCGAACTCGCGGCCGACGCAATCGATGTGGGTTTTGGAAACCCAGTTTTGGCCGGTGTGTTCGGCGTAGGGATGGCCGAAAGCGATGTGGATGCCCGGGATTTTTTCGTCCTGCAAAATGTTGCCGATCACATCAGTGCAGGCGGTGTTCGTTCCCACGGCGAATTCGCCGACGCGATTGCTGTTTTCGTCCACGTTGATATAGGCGCGAAATTCTTCGAGCAATTCTCTGTTCTCACACTGGAGGTCGCGGATTCGATTGTTCTCCACCTCAATGGTGAGCGGTGTCTCCTGAATGTCGCCGTACTTTTGGCAGAGGTAGTCGCCCACCACGCCATCCACGACGAAAATGCCCTTGGAATCGGCGGGTGAAGTGAAAATTTCTCCGCCGGGCAGATTGCCCCATTTATCCGGGGTGATGATGCCGCTGGTCTTGAGCCATTTTATCGCCGGCGAAAATACGGCTTCGTACTCGGTGCCGGCCGGTGTGCGGCACCTGATGCGTTTGGTCATGCGCGCGCGCTCGATCAGCCGCTGGCTCAGCGCGTCGACCGCGCGGAAATCCGCGCGCATTCCTTCCAGCATGATCTGACGGGTGATGTTGACCATGTGGCCGTGGCGAATGCGCTGTTTGTTCACGATATCGCTCATCTGCATGCGGGAACGCAGCTCGCCCCGCTGCGATTGCGCGCAAAAGATGCTGACCTGCGACTGCGCCAGATCTTCCAGGATGATCTCCGGCATGTCGGTCAGGGGACGTTCCGCGTATTCTTCAATAACGAAGACGGCGTGCTCGGCTCCAACTTCTTCGACCTCCTTTTGCAGGGCGGCGGCAATTTCCCGCGTCACCTCATCGGTGATAATCGTGATCCGCTCCTCCGGTTTCAGGCGCAGACAATTGCGAATGGCGTTTCGCGCCCCTGGCTGAAGTTCCGGATCGATGGCTACGGTGTAAGCGCGGTCAGGCATATTCGGCGAAAGAGCGGACAGCATTACGCGAAAAGTGGGCGAGGGCAATTCACGATCGCCTGTTCAATTGCGGTGCGCGGATTCCTTTTTTGTCATTCAGAGCGCAGTCGAGATCTGTCGCTGTTTCGGGTCTTGGGGATCGTTGCCTGGTTCTCCGCCGGCCCTGCGTCTCCAACACGTCTTACCGTTCTTGTAAGAGCGAGATCAATCTGCCGCGGCCCACCCTGCCGAGCTTCCCATAAATCGACTGCAGTTGCGTTTTCACCGTCAGCACGCTCTTCCCCAGCCGCGCGGCCACCTCTTTGTTGCTTTCGCCTTTGCAGACCAGCGACGCCACCTCTCGCTCGCGAACGCTCAGCCGCGCGAGCTGCGAAAATTTTCCCGCGTCCGCGAGGGTGGCATTCGGGAGGCCGTGAGTGTGTTCGAAGACGACCACAAAGAAGGGCATTCGCAGCCCGGACGAGTCGGGATGCACTAAACGAACCGATGCTTGAAAACCGGGCAAAGTCGGGTGGTCCATCGCAACACCGGTGCTTCCTGACGAATGTCTCGCACGATCGCCTGATTGGATCCAAACTGCTTTAAGCTCGCGGCAAAGAGCGCCCACGTGAGCAGGCACTTCAAAACGACTCGCCTGCTTGAGGCAGTGGGCATCCGCCGGGCGGCGCAGCCAGAGCATGGCCGACTCGTTGGCCGCGTGATTGTGGTAGAGAACGTTCAATTCCCAATCGAGCACCACGATCGGAAGCGGCAAGGGCGCCAGGACGAGTTCAAGGGCGCCGCGGGCGCTTCGTTCGCGTTGCAGTTCCAACACGCCGTTCAAGGCCGCGCTGAGATGCCCGTGCAACGATCCGATGGTCCCCAGCTCTGCTCGTGAAAAATCGTTGTCATCCTGCAAGCGATTCAGCCCAATCAACGCACGCAGCGAGGTCTGGTGCCAGAGGGCGAGAACCACCGAAAACCGCTCGTGCTGCGGCGTCATGAACTCACGATAGAACCTCGACCTGCGCAGCTGCGCATCGGTCATCACATCGCTAAATGTCGCCAGATGCCTTTGAGGATTCGCCAGCAAAAATGCTTTCAATGGATGACGCGCGAGAAAGCGCTGAAACTGCGAATCGGCTTGCAACGCCGTCTCCGCGCGGAAGGCCGCGCTCGGCGGCAGCCAATCCTGCACCGGAGCAAACCAGAGGGTAACCCCCGGCAAAGCCGAGTGAAGGACGCGCTGCGCACTCCGCCAAAACTGCTTCAATGTCTTCGCCGCATGCAAGTCGAGCAAGGCCTGCAGTTCTGCGTCTAACGCGCTCGTTATTCTCCTGACGCGCATGTCTGTGGGGTAACTAGCAGATGAATACGACGTTCCTTCACCAGAAAGCGAGAAGTTTTTCCCGCGCCGCCGATTAGTTCCTTTGGACTAACGAGTCCGCAACAAGCGGGCGGTGGAGGAACGGCAGATTTTACTCCGTACGGCGGATAGACGGCATTCGCCGGGATTCCCTACACTTCTACAACTCAAGAAAGTCGCGCGGAATAAAGCGTCTGCCAGCCCCAGCCCCCAGCCCCCACAGCCCCAGAAAGGCAAAAAATGAATATCTTAAACCTCACAAGCAAGCTCACCTCGCGATTGCGCGCATTGGCCGCCGGGATCATGCCGGCAGTCGTGACATTGGCTGCGGGCGCTCTCCTCCTGCCGGGCATGGCGTCCGCGCAGATCAGCAGCTCTGGCAACGATTTCATCGTCGGATTCCTGCGGCAAATCACCACTCCCACGGTCGAGCTGCACCTGACCAGCTCCGTGAGCATGAACGTCCAGGTGGAATACCCGGTCGGCACAAACCTCGGCCCCCCGGTGGCGCTGACCCCGGGCGGCGTCACGATCGTGCCGATCCCCAACACGGCGGCCAATGGCTGGACGAACGGCGTGCCTCAGGCGAACGCGGTTCGCGCGTCCTCGGTGAACTCCGCGCAACGGTTCACCTGCTACATGATCAATCGGGCGCAGGCCACGTCGGACGCGGGCCTTGCGCTGCCACTCGACACGCTCGGGAATTTCTACCGCGTCATCACTGCGACCCCTACCATCAGCGGGTTCGGCTCGGAGTTCGTGGTGGTCGCCACGCAGAACGGCACGACCGTGACGATCACGCCGAGTCAAAACCTCGCGAGCGGCCAGCCTGCGGGCGTGCCCTTCAATGTGACCCTGAACCGTGGCCAGGGATGGTTCGCGTTCGGGACGACGAGCGGTGCGGCCGGTGACCTGACCGCATCGACGGTGCAGTCGACCCTTCCCGTCTCGGTGACGAACGGTGTCGGGTGCCAGAACATCGACGCCGGGGCCTGCGATCATGTCTTTGAGGTCGCGCAGCCGGTCCAAACCTGGGGCACCGGGATCCCGGCCGCGAATCTGCCCGGCTTCGCCGGGAACGGCGTCCGTTACCGGATCATGGCCGCAGACAACAACACGACCGTGCTCCAGGACGGAGCGCCGATCGGCGTGTTAAATGCGGGGCAGTTCCTCACGACTCCGCGGCTAACGGGGAGCCACTTCTTTGACGGACAAGAGGCCGGCAATCCAAAAGCAATTTTCGTGGTGCAGTTCATGCCCGGAGGCGCGAGCGGGATCTGCGCGAGCGGAGATCCATCGATCGGGAACATCATCCCCGCGGCGCAATACCTGGCCGCGTACACGTTCTCGACGGTGGGCGGCGCACAGTTCGCGTGCAACTTCGTCACGATCATCGCCAGGAACGCCGACGTGGGAACGCTAACCCTGGATGGCGCGCAGGTGCCGGCTGGCAGCTTCACGGCGATCGGGACATCCGGGTACTCGTCGGCTCTGGTCCCGGTTTCCTCGGGGTCCCACCGGACGGCGTCGGCCAACCCGCATGGGCTCACCGTCGAAGGATACAACGACTTCGACTCGTACCTCTACCCGGGCGGAGCGGCGCTCAATCCGATCAACGTGCCGCACGAAATATTCCCAGAGGAACAATGCTGCGGCGAGAAGCCGCATTTCGATGATCCGGCTTACATGGCCGTGTTCACTGGCCGGGTGGCGGTTTCGACATACTTTGGGCCTGCTTCAACCGACTTTGTGCTGGAGGTTGTCGATCTCAAGGACCAGGCGTCGGCTCCGCTGGGGAGCAATTACGCACCTCCGATTTATCGCGGCCCGGCCTCGTCGCCTTGGACCCGAGGCCGTCTGGGAGAAATTTTCGGCGTCGCGCTCGATGAGCTCGGCAATATCTACGTCACCGCCACCACTGCCTACAACGGCGACTTTTTTCCTGCTGGAGCCACTCGCGGGGAAATCTACAAAATCAACGGCGCTACGGGGGCAATCACCACGTTCAACGCCCTGCCTCAACACTTGCCTGTCGGCACCGGAGCGGGGTTAGGAAATATCGCCTTCGACTGCACGCATCAGAACTTCTATGTGAGCAATATTGACGATGGCCGCATCTATCGGCTGGACCTAAACGGGAACATTTTGAGCCTTTGGGATCACGGCCTTAATCTCCCCTCTGCGATCCCCCCCTCGGCCGCCATTCCCGACAACCCCACGAACGCCTTTACGGCCTTGGGCCGGCGAATCTGGGGGCTGCGGGCGCATGGCGAGCGGCTCTATTACGCAGTGTGGTGGGAAGACCAAGGCCGGGTAGATCCCGCACACAGCAATGAAATCTGGTCGATCGCACTCGCACCGAACGGGGCCTTCGTTGCTGGGACGCAGAGGCTGGAGATCTCGATGCCAACAGTTCTCGCCACATCCTGGTCCCAACCAGTTGCGGATATCGGCTTCGGCCCAACGGGCACCATGTTGCTGACGGAACGCGGGATGCAGGCCGATACGACCCCACTGGCAAGCAACGGGCGAGCGGTAGAGTGCACGCTGAGCGAGGGCGCGTGGACCTGTAACGTCACGAAATTCAAGACCGGCAATCCTTTTACTTTCAATACCGCCGCTGGAGGCGGCGACTACGACTTTAGCGCCGGAGGTCGCGTCTGGGTAACCGCCAGCAATCTTCGAAATTCTTTTCCAGCCTCATTTATCGACGGACTTCAGGGCCTCCCCGCCAGCGGCGGCACGACTTCCAACAGCATCTTAATCGACCTGAATAGCAATACGTCAGTGTCAAACGCTACCGAAATTGGCGATGTCGAGATCCCGTGCCCGGATTGCGAAATAAACGGCACCGTCGTTACGCCCTCTACGGTCGGGAGCCCCTATACCTACCAATTCACCATCACCAATCATTCGAACCAGCCAGCTAGTAGCGTAGTGATACTTCCGGTAAGTGGTGTCACTACGATCACTCCCCAGACATTCCAGATTTCCCCGCCACTCGCGCCGGGCCAGACCAGCCAGGTGTTGACTATTACCCTGGGCGGCGCTCAACCTGGCGGGCAGGCCTGCTTCAATATCGCTTTGGTCACTGCGGATGGCAGCAACTGCTGCTCGCGACAGGTATGCGTCCCGATACCGAGCTGTTTCGAAGTCCTGGACCAGCGCATCGAGAGCCTCCCTAACAATATGGCAAGGGTAACGGTCACACTCAGGAGCCTCGAGAGTTATACGCTCTACTATGCGGCGATCTCCGTTGGGAATGGCAAGACGGCCACGCCCGACTTTTTTACCCTGTCTCCGCCGGTACCGCCGCTCGGCACCACCACGATCTCGACGATTATTTCACCGGTCGCACCAGGCGAAACCATCTTCTACACGCTCTCGGTCCACTATGACTATTTGGAGATCTGTTGTTCCAGAGAACTCTCCTTCACGGCCAGTGGAACTCCGCCTCCGGGCGGGACACCTACACCCACACCAAGCGTGCCTCCGGGCGGGACACCTACACCAACGCCAGGCGGGGGACGTCCTCCGGGGCCCCTCAACCTCTCGACTCGTCTGCGAGTTCAGCCGGGTGACAATGTCGGCATCGGCGGGTTCATTATCACCGGAGCCGCTCCAAAACACGCGATTATCCGGGCCATTGGACCTTCATTGACGCAACTCGGTGTCCCTAACGCGCTGGCTGACCCGGTGCTGGAATTGCACGGCCCCGGCGCGTTTGCCACGATCACGAACGACAACTGGAGAGAAGATCCCGTGCAGGAAGCCGCGATCCTGGCCACCGGCCTCGCCCCGGCCGATAATCTCGAATCAGCGATTGATGCGACCTTGAATCCAGGTGCCTATACCGCTGTGATGCGGGGCACGAATAACACCTCGGGTGTGGCCCTGATTGAAGTCTACGATCTCAGTCAGGCAGTAGCTCCGGCGGAGCTGGCTAATCTTAGCACGCGGGCCTTTGTCAGCACCGGTGACGACATTGTGATCGCGGGCTTCGTGCTGGGAGGTGGGAATGGTGATGGCAGGGTCGCGCTCCGCGGGATGGGCCCGAGTCTTAACGCGGTGGGAGTGACTAATGCGCTGGCCGATCCCACGCTGGAGCTCCGCGACGGCAATGGAGCGCTCCTTATTGCGAATAACGACTGGCAGGATGACCCCACGCAAGCTTCAGAGCTCATGTTCGCCGGTCTCGCGCCGACGAACGCATTGGAGTCTGGGATAGTCGCGACGCTGCCACCGGGCACTTACACCGCACTGCTGGCCGGGAACAATAACGGCACTGGAGTCGGCCTGGTGGAATTCTACGATCTCAATGCGACTGGAGCGCCCAATCCAGGAGGCAATCCGTAACCGATCTTTCACCGAGACCTCGGCAGAGTGACCCGCCTCGCTCGGCGCAGGCTGGCTTAGACCCGAAGTGATAATCAGGTTCCATCGCACGGAACTGAGCCGACAGTTATGCCCGGCTTCGACTGCGCTCAGAATGACAAACTGAGCGGAATCGCAAACTCGCGCGCTTGAAAGCGCGACACTAAGCGGTCGGGGCGGCGGTTCCCGGCTCTTCGACCGATAGTTGCTCGTAGGTCTCGCGCACGATCAGGTCGACCACGGCCTTCATGTCGTGCCCCGACTTCTCCCACACTTCGAGCTGACGATCGGCGCCGGTGCCTTCTCGCAAAAGTTTTTCGACGTGTGCAATTTCCTTCCGGCTCCCCAGCTCATCGACTTCGGCTTCGACAAATTCGAGGATTTCATTGATGAGGCTTCGAGTCTCGACCTCCTCTTCGCGTCCGAAATCGATCAATTTTCCATCGAGCCCGTAGCGCGAAGCGCGCCAGCGGTTTTCATCGATGACGCGCCGCCGGTAGATGCGGAAGCTCAGGTTCTGGCGCTGCAATTTATGCAGGTGCACGACGACCGCTTGAATGAGCGCCGCCATGGCCAGGGTGTCGTCCACGCGTGATTGCGCGTCGCACACCCGAATCTCGAGCGTGTCGAAAAAGGGATGGAGCCGGATGTCCCACCAAATCTTCTTCGCGTTGTCGACGCATTTGGTGCGCACGAGCAGCTTCAAATAATCCTCGTATTCGGAGAGGCCTTCGAAGGCATCGGGAATGCCGGTGCGCGGGAAACGCTCGAATACCTTCAGCCGGTATCCCTTGAAGCCCGTGTTGCGGCCGACCCAGAACGGCGAATTGGTCGAAAGCGCGTAGATGTGCGGCAAAAAGTAGCGCGCCTGGTTCATGACGTGGATCGCCATCTCGCGATCTGGAATTCCCACGTGAACGTGCAGCCCGAAGATCAGGTTCGCCCGCGCCACCTGCTGCATGTCCTTCACGATTTCCCGATAACGCTCGCCCTCGGTGATGAGTTGATCGTGCCAATGGGAAAATGGGTGCGTCCCGGCCGACGCGATTCTCATTCCGCCGCGAGCGGCGAGCCGGGCGAGATGACTGCGGAGCTCGATGACGTGCGAGCGCGCATCCACGACCGACTGGCAGATCTCGGTGCCCAGCTCGACGACCGACTGGTGCATCTCCGGCTTGAGCTGCTCCTTCAGCGTCAACTTCCCGCCTTCCAGAATTTCCTGGATGTGCGAGCGCAGTTCGCCGGTCTGCGGATCGACGATCGCAAACTCTTCCTCGATGCCGAGGGTGAAAACGTGGTCTTTCGGGATCACGCAATCAACAAGCGCCAAATCGCGAGGCGATGCAAGTCCCTGCGTTTGGGCTTCGTCTAAGGCATGTCATCCCGAGCCGCGCGGACGGCGAGGGACCTCGCAGTCGGACGAAGCGCTTCCTGGTGATGATGGGATGCGGCGCGCGGAATGCGTGGTGCGATCCGCGGTTGACGGCGATTACCTTGCGATTGTGAGGTCCCTCGCCGTCTGCGCGACTCGGGATGACAAGCATGGCGTGAACGATTCGGATAGGTTCGTTCAGGCCAGCTCGTGCAGCGGGCGCTTCATGACGGCGGCCTGCACAAATTTGCCCCAGCTCAGGTTGTCCTGCCCGGGAACGTGCTCGCGCGCTTTGCGAATCGCCATCTCCGAGACCGCCTCGACCACCCACTCGAAGTTCTCCTGGCCGACGCTGGCGGCCTCCGCATCGGGCGCGGGATTGCAGAAATCGATCGCCATCGGAACGCCATCGCTGATGGCGAACTCAACCGTATTCAGGTCGTAGCCGAGATATTGATTCAAGGTCAGGACGCCTTCGTGGACTTTTTCCAGGATTTCCCGGGGCGCGTTCCACTCCGTTTGGTAGCGGAGGTGATAAGGGTTCCGCGGCTCGTAGGGCATGATGCGGACGTTGCGCTGATCGATCGAGTAGCAGCGAAAGTACATGTCGAATCTCACTTCCTCCTGCAGCATCATGACCAATTGTTCGGTCTCGCTATAAGCCCGGAAAAATTCCTCCGGGTTATGCAGGCGATACACGTTCTTCCAGCCCCCGCCGGCGAACGGTTTGAAGAAGGCGGGCCAGCCCACGTAATTAAAGATGCCTTCCCAATCGAGCGGGTAGCCGAGGTTCCGGAATGAATTGTCGTTCGTATCGGGCGGCGGCTGATGGGACGGGAGCAGAACGGTCTTTGGCACCGCGACACCGATCTTCGTGGCGAGGGCATTGTTAAAGAACTTCTCATCGGCGCTCCACCAAAAAGGATTGTTCACCACGGCTGTGCCGGTGAGCGCCGCATTCTTTAAAAAGCCCCGATAGAACGGCACATCCTGCGAAATGCGGTCGATGATGACATCGTAACCGCACGACTCGCCCTGGACCACTTTGTCGATGCGGACGAACTCCGCCTGAATGTCCTTGCCGCCGGTTTTCGTGTTTACGCGATCTACGAAGGCGGGCGGGAAACTGCCTTCCTGGCCGAATAGGATTCCGATTTTCTTCATAAAAGTAGGGATTTAAATGAGCGACAGGTAATAGGGCAGCATGTCGCGCCAGTAATTCCAATCGTGCCCGCACCAGCGGCGGTCGTCGAGCAAATGCTGGATGCCCTTCGAGTGCAAAATGTGGGAAAGCCGCATCGATTCATGGCGCGTGTTATCCCATTCCCCCGTGCCGAGAATGATGCCCATGTGATTGAATTTCCACGGATCGTCGATGTTCGGCAGGTAATCGTACGGACTGTTGAAATAAATGTTATCGTCGTAATAGCCGTCGAAAAACGAGCTGATCTCGAACGCGCCGCTGAGCGAGATCAGGTGACTGACGGCATCGGGGTGGCGAAACGCAATATTAGCGGCGTGATAGGCGCCGAGGCTCGCGCCGCAAACCGCCACCCGCCCGACCGAACATTCCCGGCGCGCCAGGTCGAAAACGTCCTGCGTAATCACCCGCTCGTAGGCGTTATGGGTGCGCATGCGATCGGCGGGATGAATCTCCTTGTTGTAAAAACTGTCGAGATCGATCGAGTCCGGACAATAAATCGTGATTTTTCCGCTATCGACATACCCGGCGACGGCGTCGGTTACTCCGAAATCCTTGTTCTGAGTATGGCGGCCGAAGGAAGTCGGAAAAAGCACGAGCGGGATTCCGCCGCCATCGCCAAAGGCCAGCATCTCGAATTCCCGGCTGAGATGCGGGGTCCACCAGCGAATATAACGTTCGTGCATTTCAGCTAGATCGGTTCACCGAAGCGCCACGCGCTGCGCCGGACGGCATTGAGGTCAACCGGCCCTACCTACGCGGTGTGGCGCGCCCTGCCAAGCCCGAAACATCCGCGGCCTCTGGACAACGCGTATCTCTTCGACCATACCTCTTCTTCAAAATGCGCCACACCCTGACTGGAAACATCCAACGCCACCTCGCTTTTCCTTCGAAAATTCTCGGGAATCGCCGCGATATTCTGGTTTATCTGCCCAAGGGATACCGGCGTTCAACTTCGCGGCGTTATCCGGTCTTGTATCTGCACGATGGCCAAAATGTTTTCGACGCGGCGACCTCTTTCGGGGGCGTCGAATGGGGCGCCGACGACACGGCGGAGCGCTTGACCGCGGCGAAATTGATCGAACCCTTCATCATCGTGGCGGTGGCAAACACTGGTGAGGATCGCATTCACGAATATGCGCCGACAGCGGCGCGCATCGACCCGCTCAAGCGGATACGAAGCAAGGGATCGCTGCGGAGTTACGGACGTTTCCTAATCGAGGAATTGAAACCCTTCATCGATCGGAAATACCGCACCCGGCGCGAAGCGGAATTCACGGGACTGGGCGGTTCCTCTCTCGGCGGGTTGGCGACATTGGTCCTGGGTCTTTGGTTTCCAAATTACTTCACGCGGCTCGCGGTCATGTCGCCCTCCATCTGGTGGGACGATTGTGCGATCTACAAAATCGTGGAGGCACTCGACGAAACCGCGAAGCCGCCGCTCAAGATCTGGCTCGATACGGGCACGCACGAAGAAGGCTGGCAACGCGCCAGGGAATTGCGCGATCTCCTCGTGGAAAAGGGCTGGCGCCTCCACGATGATTTATATTACCTCGAAGCCGAGGGCTCCGATCACAGCGAAGGCGCGTGGGCGGCGCGGTTGGATCCGGTCTTGCGCTTCTTGTTTCCGCCACCGCCGCCGAACCTCGCCCCGCCGCGGCGGCCACGATTGACAGCAGCCCGCGAGGCTTTGCGGTCGATGCTGAACGGCGCGAAGCGGGCCGCGGCGTTGAAGCGTTAAAGCGTTGGGAGAGCGGGCGCTTCAACTGTTCAACGCTTCAACGCCTTCCGTATACTTCCCCAGCTTGCGAAACTTCTCGTAGCGTTGCTTCATCAACTCCTCCAGCGGTTTCGCGGAAATCCGCTCGAGATTCTGGCGCAACGCCGTCTCGAGATTAGCCGCGGCCAGATCGTGGTCCCGATGCGCGCCACCCTCCGGTTCCGGCACGATTTCGTCGACCACGCCGAGTCCGATCAAGTCTTGCGCGGTCAGCTTCAACGCTTCGGCGGCCTCCGCGGCATGCCGGCGGTCCTTCCACAAAATCGCCGAGCAGGCTTCCGGACTGATGACCGAGTAATATGCGTTCTCGAGGATTAGGACGCGATCCGCCACGCCAATTCCGAGCGCGCCGCCCGAACCGCCTTCACCGATAACCACCGCAATCGTTGGCACCCGGAGATTCATCATTTCCCGCAAATTGACCGCGATCGCCTCCGAGATGTGGCGTTCTTCCGAGCCGATCCCAGGAAATGCTCCCGGCGTATCGATCAGGGCAATCACGGGCATCCCAAACTTCTCCGCCAGCCGCATCAGGCGCAGCGCTTTCCGGTAGCCCTCGGGATGCGCGCAGCCGAAGTTGCGCTTTACATTCTCCTTCGTATCGCGGCCTTTTTGGTGGGTGATGACGACACAGCGATGGTGCCCGAGCTTCGCGAGGCCGCTCGGCATCGCTTTGTCATCGCCGAAGACACGGTCGCCGTGGAGTTCGATCCAATCGGAAAAACAACGCTCGATATAATCGAGCGCGAAGGGGCGGCGAATGTGCCGCGCCAGTTGCACGCGCTGCCAGGCGGTGAGGTTATCGTAAATCGCGCGGCGGGTTTCGCGGATCTTGTTTTCCATCGCCTCGACCTCGGAATCGAAGTCGAGCTCATGCTCATCGGAATGGTTCTTCAGGTCCTGGAGCCGCCGTTGCAACTCGAGGATCGGTTTTTCAAAATCCAGAGGATGGGATTCCATGGTGAAGAGGTTGGACCGTTGAAGCGTTTAAGCGTTGGAGCGGGAGAACATCGTCGTCCAAATTCTTCACGGTTCAACGCTTCAACGCGTAAACGCTTCAACCTAGTCCGTAATTGTGACAGCGGTCTTGGTGCTGACAAGGCTGCTCAGCTCCGCCACGTCGGACGCCGCCAAACCGAGGCCCGGCGGCGGCGGCTGGCCCGACTCATCCCGATGCGTGGCGTCCGGCTCGGAGTAAAGAAAGTAGCTTGGCTGAGCCAGGCGAATCCAGCGCGTGCTTCCGACGTACTCCTTGGTCCCGAAGCCCACGCGCTTGCCGTCCTTGAAGGCCAAAATCTCCGCGACACGGGTGGTGATCCTCGGTGGCTGCTTGCCCGACACCCTCAGTGTCTTCACCCGATACCGTTTAAAGAACTGGCCGTGATCGAGCAGCACCACGGTCTGGGCGTTGCGCTGGATGAACAGGGAAAAATCCGGATGCGAGATCAACAGACGCTGGCCCACATGCAGCATCGTGTTGGTTAAATTATTCGTGCGCATGATCAACTCCGGCGTGGTCTTCGTCTTGTTCGCGATCCTGGCCAGGACATCCCCGCTGCGCACAATGTATTCCTGCTTTTCCGGTGAACGATAACCAGAGAGGAGGATCTCGGTATTCACGTCGCCGAGGAGATCCTTTGCCTCCTCGACGTGGAGGCCGCTGGGGTATTTCTGGAGAAACAGGACCAGGGCGTCCCGCGCTTCCGCCAGCTTATTTTCCTGTCGCAATTTGGCCGCGGCCTGAAACTCCGGCAGGCTGATGTCCGGGACCGGCTCGACCGGAATTTCGCCGCTTTTCTCGGCGCTTATCGTCCGCGCCGGCTTGACGAAGAGGTCATAGGTAAAAAATGCCGCTCCGCCGAAAACGAGCACCGCGAGCAAGAGAACGAAAAGCCATTTCATGGTCCTGGATCAAATATGAATCGTGTCGCGCCGGTGGCCACGCGTTCGCATCGGCGTCGCGGCGCTGCCGGGGTTTGCACCGCGGCAGCTGACAATCCCCGTCTAGGAAAAGGTCTCCCAGGCGGCGGGTTGGGGCAGGGGCTCGCCGTCCTTTCCCCACGTGAAGTGGCAATCCTGGCAGTAAAATTCCTTTGGGAAAATCTTGAGGGCGAAAAGAATGCTGGCGAGCCACGGAGTGATAAACTTCCGGGTCAATTGGGGATACTCGACGCGCGGTGACTTGCATTGAGGACAGCGGATGGCCGTGCCGATTTGCGGATCGCTCGCCTCCCATTCGACCATCAATTTGTTGGCCGCTTCGAAATCTTCCTCAGCGACCAGGACTTTCGCATTCGCCTGGGGCTTGGACATGAAGACGGCCTTCTGGAGACGGCCTTCATTATGGATATCCGCCTTCACGCCCGCTTCTTGCAGGCGGGTTTTAAGATGCTTCGCTTGAGCAGGCTCGTTGAATGTCGCAATCGTCACCATAATTTCATTTCACCCGGCAGGGTTTGCGCTGCCTCATCAAACATCAACTACTGGCCGAGTGCAAGATTCGGCGGCGGGAACCATTTATAGACCATGAAATAGACAAGCACGCCCGTGACCGAAACGTAAAGCCAGATCGGCATCGTCCAGCGCGCGATGCGGGCATGCTTGTCCCAGCGCCGCCGGAAAACCGGGATCAGCGTCAGGATGACGAGCGGCAGGACAGTGAACGCCAGCAGGATGTGGGAAATGAGCATCGTGAAATAAAAATACCGCACCGCTCCCTGCGCCGTGAACTGGGTGGAGCGTTCGCCCACGTGCGCATGATAAATAACGTAGCCGACCAGAAAGAGCATCGACGACAAGACCGCCGTGATCATGCACGCCACATGCCGCCGCCAATGGCCGCGCCGGATCAGATACCAGCCCGTGGCGATGAAGAGCGTGCTGATGGAATTGAGCGATGCGTTGAGGGCTGGAAGATCGGAGATGGAGATCACGTGGAAGCGTTGCAGGGTTGAAGCGTTGAAGCGATTGGTACCTTACAGTTAAACGCTTCAACGCTTCAACGCTTCAACGCTTCAACGCTTCAACCGCTTCAACCGCTTCAACCGCTTCAACCGCTTCCACGCTTCCACCGCAATGCCTTCGCTTCTCGAACCAACGCCGCCGTCCCTCGCCCGGCAATTTTACCGGCGCCAGTCGAAGAGACATCGTTCGACCTCGCGACGAGCCTTCCGTTTCCTTCTCGTCGCCATCATCTTCGCGCTGGCCTGGAGCGGATGGTATTTGGCCAAGCGCGGATTTGGACGGCAATGGCGCGACCGGGTGGTCGAAGAACTGCACAAGCGGGGCGTCGAAGCATCGGTGCGCCGCCTGACGCTCGACCCGGTTCGCGGCCTCATCGCCCAAGACGTCCGGATTTTCGATTTCAAGAATCGCGAGAATACGCTCGCGGTCATCAGCGAAGTCGCTTTGGATATTAATTACGCGGCGCTCCTGCATCGCCAGCCTTTCCTGAACGCCCTCGACATTCGTGGCGCGGAGCTGACCATCCCAACCCCCCAGGCGGGCGTGAAACCAAAAATCACCCAATTCCGCGCCCATATCTATTTTCCGCCGGAGCAGATCTATGTCAGCCAGGCCGAAGGAATGTTTTGCGGCGTCCGGATTTCCGCGACGGGCCAGCTCATCAAACGGAGCGACTACAAGCCGTCCGGAGAAATTTCCGACGAAGAGTGGCGTCAGCGGATGACGCTCATCCAACGTGTGGCGGACGAGCTCCGGCGGTTCAATTTTCCCGGCGAGGCGCCCGCGCTTCAGGTAAAATTTTCCGGCGACCTCTCCCAGTTCGAGACCGCCCGCGCGGAAGCGACTCTGCGTTGCGACCGCGCCCAACGCGGGCCGTACGAAATGAAGAGCCTGGCGGTGGCCGCCGAGTGGACCAATCAAATCCTGAACATCAAGCAGTGCGAATGGGCCGATCATGCCGGGAGTTTCTCAGGGCGGACCAGCTGGAGCCGCGAAACGAAAACCGCGGATTTCCAGGCACGGAGCACGCTCGACGCCAAGCAATTCCTCGAGGCGTTCGGCTTTGGACAATTGTTGACCGATCTCGTTCTCAGTTCGCCCCCCGTGATCGAGCTTTCCGGGTCCGGCAACTTCGCTGAAGCGACCCCGCGCGTGAGTGTGATCGGCAGCGCCGTTCTCGAGAACTTTACCTACAAAGCAGCGCCATTTCTGAAGATGGCGGGAGATTTTTCCTGGAACGGCGAGCGTGGAATGCTGCGCGGCCTGCGCCTGCGGCATGAGTCCGGCGAGCTCACGGCCGATCTCCTCGAAGCGCCGGATGACTTTCGCTTCAATCTTGAAAGCAGCATCGATCCCGCTGCCTTGCGCGGGATCGTTTCACCGGAAGTGGGCCGGTTCCTCGGCGAGTGGGAATGGCGCAAGCCTCCATTAGTGCGGCTCGCTTTCCGCGGCCCCAGCCGCGCTCCCGCGACGTGGACCGGGGACGGCACCGTGGCCCTTCAGCGCACCCGCTTCCGCGGCGTGTGGATGAACAGCGCAAACGCGAATGTCCGCTTGGAAAAGGGCGCGCTTACCTTCGACGAATTTCGGGTGACCCGCGACGAAGGCGCCGGCACGGGATCATTTACCTACGATTTTGCGAAGCGCGAAGTGCGTCTCAACGAGATCAGGAGCACGCTGCGGCCCTCGGACGCGATTGTCTGGATCGAGCCGAAACTCCTCAAAGCAGTTACGCCCTACAAGTTTCGCCAACCGCCCAGCATTACCGCAAACGGCGTCGTCCATTTTGGCGCGCCCAACGACCACCTCGAACTCACGGTCGATGCCCCCGCCGGGATGGATTATGTCTTCCTGGGCAAAACGCTGCCGATCGATCGCGTCTCCGGGCGTCTTCTCTTTACCGACAATCGGCTCCAGCTCAGTGAAATCGCGGGCACACTTTTTACCGGGACCGTCCGGGGAGCGGCCGACATTTCCCTGGCGAAAGGCGATCCGCGTTATCAGGCGAATGTCGTGGTCGACGGCGTCGACTTCCCGCGCGTGGCCGATCTCTACTTCAAGCACGAAACGGCGCGCGGCCGCTTGAGCGGGACCTATGCCTGGACCGGTTTGGGCAGCGAAGCTCGCAGCATGCGCGGCAACGGAAGCGTGAAAGTGACCGAGGGCGACATCTTCGCCATTCCCATCTTTGGTCCCCTCTCGGGGCTCTTGAATGCCATCATTCCCGGCGCGGGTTACAGCGTGGCGCACAAGGCCAACGCCACCTTCACCATCAAGGAAGGCGCGATCCATACCGACGATTTCAAAGTTTCCGGCAAACTTTTTGGAATGGTCGGACACGGCGACGTCCGATTTCTCGACGACGAGTTGGACTTCCACATCCGGATCGATGCCGGCGGGCCCGGCGTGTTATTGACGCCGGTGTACAAACTTTTCGAGTACAAGGGCGAAGGCAGCATTTCGAAACCGACCTGGCGTCCGAAGAATTTTTAGGTCTTTGTCATTCCGAGCGAAGTCGAGGAATCTCTTGCTGTTTCTTGGCGGTGCCAGTCAATCAAAGTAAGAGATGTCTCGACTTCGCTCGACATGACAAAAGACGCAATTCTCCTCGGCGCTCATATGTCGATCGGCGGTGGCGTGCATCGGGCCATCGAGCGCTCGCGTGCGATCGAGTGCACGGCGATGCAGATTTTCGTGAAGAACAACATGCAGTGGTTCGCCCGCCCGTTGCAGCGCCTGGAAATCTCGGCGTTCCTCGATCACGCCCAGCGCGCCGAACTGCATTCCGCTTTCGCTCACGCCAATTACCTGATCAATCTCGCCGCCACTAATCCGCGGTTCCTCGCCAACTCGCTTCGCGCCCTTTCGGAAGAGCTGGTGCGGGCGGATCAGCTCGAGCTGCCCTTTTTGGTCCTCCATCCGGGCGCGCACCTGGGCGCCGGCGAAGAGGCCGGCCTCGCCAAAATTGTCAAATCGATCGACCGCGTCCTGGCCGGCTTGCGGAAAACGAAGACCCGCATCGCCCTTGAGACCACCGCCGGGCAAGGCTCGTGCCTTGGCCATCGCTTCGAACACCTCGCCTACATCATTGCGAATGTGCGCGAGCCGGAGCGCCTCTGCGTTTGTCTCGATACCGCGCACGTTTTTGCGGCCGGTTACGAATTGGGCACCGGGAAACTAACGAAACGAATGTTCGCGGAATTCGACCGCACGATTGGGCTGGAGCGGCTGGTCGCGTTGCACCTGAACGACTCGAAAACGGGGCGCGGTTCCCGGGTCGATCGGCACGAACATATCGGCAAAGGGCAGATTGGTTTGGAAGCGTTCCGCTTCATCATGCGTGATCGCCGCTTTCGAAAAATTCCAAAAGTCCTCGAAACGCCGAAAGGCAAAGAGCTGAAGGAAGATGTGGAGAATATGCGGACGCTGCGCTCACTTCTGTAGTCGCGAAGCATGAACGCTAAAGCAAAGCGCGCGGCACTTGCACTTGCACATTAACTTTCACTTACACCCTCTGGTGATCTTGCTTCGAAAACGTGGACTGCACTGTTGGTTAAAAGTTGAGGTTAGAGGAAACGGTTTTCAAAATCCAGTGGGGTGAGGTAGCCGAGAGCGCTGTGAGAGCGGCGGCGGTTGTAGAAGGTTTCGATGTAATCGAAAAGGAGGAGGCGCGTCTGGCGCTTGCTCACTGGGGAGCGCTGGGCGAAGCACTCGGTTTTAAG